>Ga0078972_1011869_pt1 | contig 15334 bp, 15 predicted proteins | sample YelNatPaOPGAMG01_FD_67568 | JGI IMG/M metagenome (GOLD analysis project Ga0078972, IMG submission 67568) | Hot spring thermophilic microbial communities from Obsidian Pool, Yellowstone National Park, USA - OP-RAMG-01 (SPADES assembly) (version 2) | ecosystem: Environmental > Aquatic > Thermal... | reverse complement strand
CATTAGATGGGAGTGAGCCAACAGAGACATCAACCCAATACACAGGGCCGATACATTTAACACAGACAACGACAATAAAGGCAAAGGGATTCAAGACAGGTATGACACCGAGTGATACTGCAACAGGGACATATACAATTACACTTGCTAAGGGAACAGTTTCTGGAAAAATAACATACACAGGGACTAAAACAGGAACAATTTACATTGGTCTTTTCACATCCAGTCCTTTTACAGGACAACCTGCTTACGGAACAACAATATCAAAACCAGGTTCATATCAAATTCAAAATGTTGTTCCTGGGACATATTATGCTTCTGCGTATATGGATGTAAACAATAATAACACCTATGAGCCAACAATAGACCCTGCAGGAGTATATGCCAACAATCCGATAACTGTTAATGCAGGGGAAACAAAAACAGGGATAGATATAACTTTAAAAGACCCTGAAATTCCTATTCTAAGTGTATCTCCATTGTCCATTGTATTTAAGACAGGTGAAACTGATGAAACTGAAAAAGTAATTACAGTAAAAAATATTGGTAAAGATGGGCTTACATGGAGTATAATTGAAAAACCAGATTGGCTTGATGTTTCTCCTAATTCTGGTGGGCCAATGAATGCAAATGAAGAGCAGAAAGTAACTTTAACAAAAAAAGATGTTAGCCCAGGTGATAGTGGAGTGATTAAATTTAGAAATACTACAGAAGGTTCAACACAGCCAGATATAGAAGTAAAAGTAAGAATAAATAAGCGTCCCGAAGTTTCAAAGATCGGAGTATTTCCACCAAAAGATGGAGATTGTGTAAAACCAGAAACATTTATTAATTTATATTCTGAATTTAATGATGACAGTAAAGTTATTTATTATGAATGGGAATTACTTACAGATTCAACAAAAATAGATACTGGAAATTATGAAAGTTTGAATGGAATTTCAGGAATGAGTGTTAATCTACCTTATGCATTATTTAAAAAGAATCAAACATATGAATGGAGGATTAGATGCGAAGACGAAAATAATGAATATTCAGATTGGGCAACCATTTCTTTTAAAGTTGACCGGCCAGAGAGCACTCCAGAATCATCCTTATCTGAAAAGACCAATAGCGATACTATAATTTATACAAGAGAAGTTGATGGTGAAACAATTCAGGAAACAACAGTTGTTTCATTCGAAGTTCCTGCCCCCGAAGTTCCTGCCGGAGTTAAAGTTTATGTTAGACCAATAGATATAAGCAAAATAGCAAGTGGATTAATTTTAGGAAATGGAGAAGGAAAGAGGGCTTATGATATTAGAGTTGAAGGATTAAAACCTGGTGGACAAATAGAAGTCAAGTTAGAAGTTCCGGAAAACATAAACGAAATCTGGAAATATAATCCAAAAACAAACAAATTTATTCCATTGAGCGAGACATATCCGGGAAGAATTAAATTTTATCCAAGTCCAAAACCAAATGTAATATTAGTGGGTATTTTATTACAGGATGGAAGAGAACCTGATGATTATGATGGAACAGCAAATGGAATTATAGTTGACCCAACAATTTTAGGTTCAAAACCTACTGAAGAAATCCCAACTCAAGTATCGGGTGGAGGAGGATGTTTCATTGCTACTGCATGCTTTGGGAATTACAATCATCCATTTGTTAGAATTTTAAGAGAATTTAGAGATAAAATATTACTTAAAAATTCAATTGGTAGAAACTTTGTTAACTGGTATTATGCACATAGTCCAAAATATGCAGAGATTATAAGGAATAATTTAATTTTAAAAATTCTCACACAGATTTTATTAATTCCAGTTGTATTTATTGCCTACTTAATTGTTAAAGGTCTCTTACCATTGCTCCTACTTATTTTTTGTTTGTTTATTTTAAGGAAAAAATATGTTTCAAAACTTCTAATTCTTCTTCTGATTCTTCTTTTAAGTAAAAATTCATTCGCTCAGGACCTAAACTTATTCAAAATTGCACCTGGAGAAAAATATACAGTTGTTTCACCGACAAGAAATACACTTGATAAAGGTAAATTCCAGATAGATTTTGTTTATTCATTTACAGATGATTTATTAAAAGGGGTTGTAGGAGGAAGCGAAAGGGTTATAGTTGATAAGCAGAGTTTAGTTCAGTTAGGTCTTACATATGGAATAAATGAAAAAACAAATATTTCTCTTTTAATACCATACTTAATAGACCAGAGTATTTTACCAGGACAGAGGTTGATTACAGATGATTCAGGATTTGGAGACATTTATTTATCAGGTAAGTTCAAGTTATTTGATGGAGGCAAGGAGTGTTATGGAGTGTTGGTAATTCCATTTATAGGTTTGAGTAATGGGAAGAATGAGGCAGGTATAGGAGCGGATGAATTTGTATATGGAATAAAGTTTGCAGTTGATAAATGGTTAAGAGAAAATTTACTTTTTTCAGTAAACCTTGGATATTCACATCAGAATGAAGTCAGAATAGGTCAGGTAGGAATAGATGATACATTTTTATTTGGAACATCATTAACATATATCTTTGGCAAGAGTTATTTGACAACTGAGATTTACGGAAGAAGTGATGATGGATTTTTTGATAAGAGAGAGGAATATCCGATTGAATTAAATTTATTATATGGGCATAACTTTAATAATTTTGATTTTTTAATTGGAGTTGGCAAAGGTATAACAGAAGGATATAGTGCACCAAATTATAGAATCTTCACTGGAATTAAAATAGGATTGTAAATGTAAGAAGGAAGAAAATTTTATTAGTTTTTTTGTTCTTTAGTTTTATTTGCTGGTCTGAGGTTGGTCTTGGATTAAAAGTTGGGACAACAGGGCCTGGGCTTGATTTAGGCTTGATTTAACTTTTGGGTTAAGAGAAAAATTAAATTTAAGGACAGGCGTTAGTTATTATAATATAAGTAGAAAACTTGAAAAAGCAGATGCAAGGATTGAAGATTCTGAATTAAATTTACTGAATATACCTTTGTTAATTGACTGGCATCCATTTGGCGGTGGTTTTCGTCTTTCATTAGGAGCATTTTATACAGATAATTATGTTTCAGCAAAAGCAAAAGACCAAAAAGTTACAATTAATGACAGAGAGTATACAGTAAGTAATCTTTCAGGTAAAATCAGTTTAAAAAATAATTTTGCTCCTTATTTTGGTATTGGGATTGGTAATGCAATTAACAAATCAAATAGGAGATTACATTTTTCTCTTGATATAGGTGTTATGTATTCAGGTTCTCCAGATATTTCATTAACTGCAACTGCTTCTGACCCACTTTTACAAGCACAACTTAATCAGGATATTGAAGAACAGAAGAAGAAATTTAAAGATGAGGCAGACAATTACAAATTTTATCCTGTTATAACTTTTGGTATTTCCTATGCATTTTAAAAAATAAAAAGTTTTATCATTTGTCCTTCCCTGGGGGAGATTATAAAATCTCCCCCTTTTTATTTTTTACTACAAATTCCCATCTCCAGAGTGGAAGAGGGATAAAGTGAGGGAAATTATGTTTCTTTTTCACCCTCACCTTTCATCCTCTCCCATTAAGGGAGAGGAAATAATAAAAAAGGAGGGTGAGGGGAAATTGGTTTTACTAAATCCTTAATGTATGATAAAATAATAAAGTTTAAGGAGGTGTCTATGGTTAAGATTTTGATTATTTATTATTCAAGGACTGGAAATACAGAAATAATGGCAAAAAGTGTGGCAGAAGGAGTTAAAGAAGAGGGTGGTGAACCAATATTAAAAAGAGTAGAGGAAACAGATGTAGAGGATTTGCTTGATGCAGATGGAATAATTGTTGGCTCTCCTACTTATTTTGGATTACCTTCTGCTGAAATAAAGAAACTTTTTGATGATTCAGTTAAATATTATGGAAAACTTGAGGGTAAAATAGGTGGTGCATTCAGTTCTTCTGCTCATATTGGTGGAGGAAATGAAACAACAATTATGTCTATTATTCAGATGATGTTAATTCATGGTATGATTGTTCAGGGGACAACAAAGTCAGACCATTATGGACCTGTAAGTGTTGGAAAGCCAGATGAAAAGATTAAAAAAGATTGTAAGGAACTTGGAAAAAGAGTTACAAAACTTGCAAAATTGATTAATTTTCATCAAACTTAACCTCTCCCTAAATGGGAGAGGATGAAGGTGAGGGTAAAAAAGAGAACCCCCTCACCCTGACCCTCTCCCGCCATGCCTACGGCAGCTCGCCGTGGCGACGAAGGGGAGAGGGAAAAATAAGGTAAAATGAATAAAGGAGAGTAAAAATGGATTATTCAAAAACAGTTTATTTACCGAAGACAGATTTTCCTATGAAGGCGAATTTAAGTCAGAGGGAGCCAGAAATATTGAAATTCTGGGAGAAAATAGATATTTATAAAAAAATTCTTGAGAAAAATAAAGGGAAAAAAACTTATATACTTCATGATGGGCCACCTTATGCAAATGGACATATACATCTTGGAACTGCATTGAATAAAATTTTAAAGGATATAGTTATTAAATATAAGGCAGTTAGTGGCTATTATACTCCATTTATAGTTGGATGGGATTGTCATGGAATGCCTATTGAACATCAGGTATTTAAGGAGATAGGTAAGAAAAAAAATGAAGTTGATATTAAGGAATTGAGAAAGAAGGCAACTGATTATGCTAAAAAATTTGTAAATATTCAGAGAGAAGAATTTAAACGACTTGGTGTATTTGCTGACTGGGAAAATCCATATTTAACTCTTTCACCTGCCTATGAAGCAGATATAATTAATTCATTCGGCAAACTTTATCTTTCTAACTATATCTATCAAACTTATAAACCAATTTTCTGGTGTATAACATGTGAGACAGCACTTGCAGAGGCAGAAATAGAATATTATGAGAAAAAATCACCTTCAATTTATGTAAAATTTAAAATTATAGATGATAAGGGTTTAAATTTGGGTGAAAATTCTTACTTTTTAATCTGGACAACAACTCCATGGACACTCCCTGGAAATACAGGAATTGCTTTAAATCCTGAATTTAAATATATCCTTTTTGAAAATGAAAATGAAAAAATTATAATTGCAGAAAAAAGAAAGGAAGAGATTTCAAAGATTATTGGTAAGGAGATAAAAGTATTGAGGGAATTTGAGGCAGCCCAACTTTCAGGAATAATATGTAAAAATCCTGTTATTGAAAGAAAATCAAGAGTTATACTTGCTGAATTTGTTTCAGGAGATGAAGGGACTGGATGTGTTCATACTGCTCCAGGTCATGGAGAGGAGGATTATTATGCTGGATTGAAGAATGGTCTTGAAATTATATCGCCTGTTAATGAAAAAGGTGAATTTACAGATGAGGCAGGAGAATTTAAAGGTTTGAATGTATTTAAGGCAGACAAAATTATAATAGAAAAGTTAAAAAATAATGGTTCTCTGCTTCTATCAGATGAAATAGTTCATTCATATCCTTTCTGCTGGAGATGTAAAAATCCTGTTATTTATAGAAGCACAACACAGTGGTTTTTAAAGATTGACCATAATGATTTAAGGAAGAAAATGCTTGAGGAAATAAAAAAGGTAAAATGGTATCCAGAAGAAGGAGAAAATAGAATAAGTTCAATGATTTCTTTAAGACCTGACTGGTGCTTATCAAGGCAGAGATTATGGGGTGTATTTATTCCTGTATTTTACTGTAATGATTGTAAAAAGGCAGTTTTAACAGAAGAGATACTTGAAAAATTGATTAAACTTGTTAGAGAAAGTGGTTCTGATGTTTGGATTGAAAAAAGTGAAAAAGAATTATTGCCTGATAATTTTAAATGCCCTTATTGTAATGGAGAAAGTTTTAGAAAGGAAATGGATATACTTGATGTCTGGTTTGATTCAGGAGTAAGTCATATTGCTGTTTTAAAGGAGGAAAATGATTTGAGATGGCCGAGTGATTTATATCTTGAAGGTTCAGACCAGCACAGGGGTTGGTTTCAGACATCATTAATAACTTCATGTGGAATTTTTGGTTCTGCTCCTTATAAAGAAGTTTTAACCCATGGATTTGTTGTTGATGGATATGGAAGGAAAATGTCAAAATCACTTGGAAATGTTATAACTCCTGATGAAATAATAAAAAATTATGGAGCAGAAATTTTGAGATTATGGAGTATTTTTGAGAATTATCAGGAAGATATAAGAATTTCAGATGAGATATTGAAGAATGTTATAAATAGTTACAGGGTTATAAGAAATACAATAAGGTTTTTACTCGGAAATATTTATGATTTTAAAAGAGAGGAGGAAATAAGTTATGATAAATTGTTTGAGGTTGATAGATATGCTATTGAAAGATTGAAATTGCTTAAAAAGAGGGTAAAGGAATATTATGAAAATTTTGCATTTAATAAGGTTTTTGAGGAGATATATAATTTCTGTAATATTTTTCTTTCTTCTTTTTATCTTGATTATCTTAAAGACCGGCTATATACATACTCAAAAAATTCAATAGAAAGGAAATCAGCACAAGCCACATTAAATAAAATTTTAAGAGGACTTCTTATAATGATTGCACCTATTCTTTCATTTACAGCAGAAGAGGCATATCAGTTTATTCCATATGAAAAAAAGGAAAGCATTTTTCTTGAAGATTTTCCTGAAATTGAAGATATTGATGAGAATTTGATTGAAAGATGGAATAGGTTTTTTGAGATAAGAAAGATTGTTTTGAAAAAGATAGAGGAAAAAAGGGAGGAAAAGATTATTGGAAGTTCACTTCAGGCAAAGGTAATTATAAAATGTGATAAAGATACATATGAATTTTTAAACTCTTTTTACAAACTCAATACCTTATTTATTGTTTCTGAAGTTGAACTCTATGAAGGAGAAAATTTAGATGTAATTGTTGAAAGGACAGAAAATAAAAAATGTGAAAGATGCTGGGTATATTTCCCTGAAGTTGGCAAAAACAGTGAGTTTCCGGATTTATGTGAAAAATGTATAAATGTTATTAAGGAGGACTTTTTAAAATAATGGAATATATAATTGATGGGCTGAATGTTATAAAGACAAGTTTTATAAAAAAATATGAGGTTATTTCATTAGAAAGGGGAAGGGAGTTTTTGATTTATATTCTTGAAAGATATAAGAGAAAGCATCCCTATATTGAATTTACAATTGTTTTTGATGGTTATTGTCAGAATTTTAACCTTTATACAAGTAGATTAAGGATAATTTTTTCAAATGAAATAAGTGCAGATGAGAAGATAAGGAAAATACTTGAAAATAGAAAAAATAAAAGGGAAGTTTTTGTTGTTTCAGATGATAGAGAAATTCAGCAATTTACAAGGATACTCGGTGGGAATTTTTTAAAAGTTAATGAATTTCTTGAGATTGTTTATCCAGTTGAGAAAAAGGAAGAAGTTAAAAAAGATAAAGAAATTGATTACAGGATTAAGTTGAAGATTGAAAAGGAACTGGAGAAATTTTATGGAGAAAAAGTTGAAAAAAATAGAGAGAAAAATAAAGAAAATATTAGAGGAAGAAGATGAAATAAGGGAAAAAGCATTAAAAGATTTAAGGGAAATTCTAATGGATTCAGCAGTTTCTGTAAAATTGATACATAAGGGTGATTTTAAAAAAGCAGAAAATATAATAAATGATTGCATTGAAAAACTTGAAAAAATAAAAAAGATACTTAAAAAATATCCAGAAATTTATTACCAGGGATTTTTACATCAGACAGAGAAAGAAGTAATTGAGGCACTTACTACATTAAAAATTATTAAAGAAAAAGATATACCTGAAATTGAGAGTTTTGACCCAATAAGTTATTTACATGGAATTTCAGAATCAATTGGTGAAATAAGAAGATATTTGCTTGATAGAATGAGAAAAGGGAAAATAGATGATTTTGAGGATTATTTAAAAATTATGGATGATATATATTTCTTTCTTTTAAATTTTCCTTACAATGATTCAATAACAAGGTCTTTAAGAAGGCAGATTGATTATGTGAGAGCAATTATAGAAAAGACAAGGGGAGAAATAACAACATATTATTTATTCAAAAAGAAAGAAATATAAGCAAAAAAAGCTGCACCAAACCCATTATTTATATTAACAACAACTACATTTGGAGAACAACTATTAAGCATTGTCAATAAAGGGGCAATTCCATTTAAATTTGCTCCATAACCAATTGAAGTTGGAACTCCAATAACAGGTTTTCCAGTAATTCCTCCAACAACACCAGGTAAAGCACCTTCCATTCCAGCAATTACTATAAGACATTTCGCCTTATTTAAAATCTCTATTTTATCAATCAATCTATGAAGTCCAGCAACTCCAGCATCATATATTCTTTCAACTTTTATTCCAAGGATTTCAAGTGTAATTGCTGATTCTTCTGCAAAAGGAATATCAGATGTTCCTCCGGTAATTACACATACATATCCATTCTTTTTTTCTTTCTCCTTTCTAAAAGTTAATATCCTTGCCTCCTTGAAATATAAAATATCAGGAAATTCTTTTTTTATTCTTTTTGCCATTTTCTCATCAACTCTTGTAACAATTAAATTTGAATGGTGTTTTCTTATTTCTTTTATTATTGATTTTAATTGCTGGAATGATTTACCCTCTCCATAAACAACTTCAGGAAAACCAAATCTTACTGCTCTGTGTGTATCTATTTTTGAAAACTTAAGGTCAATATAAGGTAGGTATTTTAATTTTTCAATAAACTCTTCCTCATTAATCTTTCCGTCTTTAAAACTTTTTAACAATTCTTTTATCTTTTGTTTATCCATTGAATGCCATTTCCTCAAGTTTTTTTATTCTATCTTCAATTGGTGGATGTGTTGAAAATAGTGTTAATATTGTTTTTCCAGAAAAAGGATTAACTATAAATAATGAAGAAGTTGAAGGATTTGCATTCATCATAGGATATCTTTTTACTCCATAGGCAAGCTTTTTAAGGGCATTTGCAAGGAATAATGGATTTCCTGAAATTTTTGCTCCTCCTTCATCAGCAAGATATTCTCTTGAACGGGAAATTGCAAGTTGAATTATTAAGGCAGCAATTGGTGCAAGAATTGCAAAAAGTAAAATTGCTAAAATTCCAAAAATATTACCTTCTTTTCTTTCATCACTATCAATTCCACCAAAAAAGGCAATATATTGAAGCATTCTTGCAAGGAAGGTTATTGCTCCTGCAATTATTGCTGCTATTGTTGCAATGAGTATATCCCTGTTTTTTATATGTGTTAATTCATGTCCAATTACTCCTTTAAGTTCGTTTTCATTAAGCAATTCAATTATCCCGGTAGTTAAGGCAATTACAGCATTATCAGGATTTCTACCTGTTGCAAAGGCATTTGGTGTATTTGAATTTATAATATAAATTTTTGGCTTTGGTATTCCAGCAATTTGAGAAAGTTGTGATACAATTGAATGTAAGTAAGGGTCTTCTTCTTCCTTTAATTCCCTTGCTCTATACATAGCAAGAACAATTTTATCACTGAAAAAATAAGAAATAAAATTTAAAATTGAGGCAAAAATTAATGCAGTTATTAGACCTCCTTTCCCAAAAAATCCACCTATCCATACAAGTATAACTGTTAAAATACCCAGTAAAAAATATGTTTTAATTCTATTTGCCATTTTTTACCTCCACTATTTTTATATTATACCCTTTAAATTTAATTATTTCACTCATTGTCTCATCGTGTGAACCTATATTTGTAAGATATATTTTCTCTTTTTCTATAACGAATAAAATTCTATATTCAAAAGTTAAAGAAATAGACCATTCATTTTTAAGTTTCCCTTTCAACTTGTGTGTTTTTAAAGATGGATTATGTGGATTTTTAATTAAAAGATTTAATTTTTCTTCAATTTCTTTTTCAAGTTCTGGATGTTTTTTAAGAAACTTTTTTAATTTTCTTTCAAAGGTGGGAGTAATATAAAGATTATATTTCATTCTTTATGTGTTTTAATAATTCTTTAACATTTTTAAAGGGTCCTTTTATTTTTCCTTCTTTTATTTCTTTTTCTGCTTGTAATGTTTCATAGATAAATATTTTTTTTCTCAAACTCTCAAGTTCTTTTTGTATTTTTTCAAGAGTTATTTTTTCCATTTTTTCCCTCATTTTAATTTTTATTTTACAAGTTTTTGATTTCAATGTCAATTATTTATTGTATTTAGCGATGAATGCAATTATTTCAAGGTCTTTATCTCCTATATTTTTTATTGAATGACTTTCTCCATTTCCTGTTAATATTGCATCTCCTTCCTCTACAATTTTTTCTTCTTTACCATCAAACAAAAGCCCTTTCCCTTTTAAAACTATAAATACCTCATCTTCATCAATATGCTCATGTAATCCGATTGAAAAACCTGGCTCAATAATTAATTTTGCACATAATCTAACATTTGCCTTAAATTCATCCTTTTTAAAAAAATGTAAAATCTTAATTATTCCTTCTCCTCCTCTCATCTTTTCTCTTTTTTCAATCTCCATCTCGCTCTTTCTTTTTATCATACCCCCTCCTTTAAATCCCTTGTCTCTCAACAATCCCCCAATCCCACCTACGAGGTGGGCAAAATTGGGATTAAATGAGTTTCATTTCAATCGTCTTTTCAGCAATCTGTATGGCATTTAATGCAGCACCTTTTCTAATGTTATCTGCAACAACCCATAAATCAATTGCATTTTCAAGACATGTATTTTTTCTGATTCTACCAACAAATACCTCATCTTTACCTGAAGCAAAAACAGGGACAGGATATAAACTCTTTTCTGGCTTGTCAATAACTTTAATTCCAGGTGATTTTTCAAGTATTTCCCTTACTTTTTTTATATCTAACTCTTTTTCAAATTGAATTGTTAAACTTTCTGAATGTCCATTAAAAACAGGGACCCTTACACATGTTGCAGAAACCTTTAAATCAGGTAAATCCATAATTTTTCTTGTTTCTTTTATCATTTTGACTTCCTCTGTATAATATCCTTCAAATTCATTACTCAAAGAGCCAATTTCAGGTATAACATTCCCAAAAATCTGATAAGGATATACTTCATTTATAATTTTTTCTCCTTTTACATAACTATTAATTTGCTTTTCAAGTTCTTCCACTGCTTTCTTCCCTGTTCCTGAAACTGCCTGATATGTTGAGGCAATTACCCTTTTTAAACCAAATTCAATATGTAATGGATATAAGACAACAACCATTTGAATAGTTGAGCAGTTTGGATTTGCTATAAATCCCTGATGTTTTTTTAAATGATGTGGATTGACTTCAGGAACAACAAGTGGCACTCTTTCATCCATTCTGAAATCTGCACCATTATCAATTACAATACATCCCATTTTAACAGCTTCCCATCCAAATAATTTACTTGCTCCCTTTTCTCCTTCTGTTCCTGCAAAAAAAGCAATATCTATACCTTTAAATGATTCAATTTTTGTCTCTTCAATTTTAAAAACTTTGCCTGCTATTTTTTCTTCCCTTTCCCTTGTTGCAAGAATTTTTAAATTATTTACAGGAAAATTTCTCTCAAGTAATACTTCAACCATTTTCTTTCCAACCATTCCAGCACCAACAACACAAACATTATATTTCCTCATTCTTACTCCTTTTTTATACTTCTGGCTAAATATCCTGCAATTACTGCTTTAATTATATCTCCTAAAATAAATGGTAATACTCCAATCAAAAATAAATCTTTTATACCTTTATGAATAAAAATGCCTAAGAATAGAATCCCAAAGATATAAATTACAATTGTTGCAAGAATCATTCCAAGAACTTTATTTTTCTTTTCAGAATAATATCCAGAGATATAAGAGGCAAAAATAAAACCAATTACATATCCAGTTGTTGGCCTTAAAATTCCTGAAGAAATTCCATAAAACCAGGGTATCCCGGAAATCCCGGCAGTAAAATAAATTATCTGTGATAGACAGCCAAAATTTTTGCCGAGTAAAATTCCTGAAAGAAGAACTACAAATGTTTGTCCAGTTATAGGAACAGGAGTAAAAGGTAATTTTATATAAATCTGAGCAGAAAGGCCTGTTAAAATTGAAAATATAATTGATAGTAAAATTTTTTCAGCAATACCCATCAATTTATAAGTTTCAAAATATCTATCCCATAAATTAAGCCAGAATTTTTTAATATTTCCCATTTATATCTCTCCTATAATTTCCTTTATTTTCTCTTCTTCTCCTTTTGAACTTATTACAGCAATATATGAATTTTCCTTTCTAAATATTTCCCTTGCAACTTCTTCTACCTCCTTTTTCTTAACCCTTTCAACTTTTTTAACAATTTCATTTATTTTTTCCATCTTTTCTTTTAATAATTTCTGCTCACCTATCCATAACATATATTCAAGATTATCTTCAAGACCCATTAAAAATTGAGAAATAATAAATCTTTTTGCCCTTTCAAATTCATCATTCTTTAGTCCTTTTTCTTTTATTTTTCTCAATTCCTTTATTATCTCTATTAATGCTTTTTCAAGATTTACAGGTGCTATCCCAGCAGAAATATTATAAATCCCTGTATCCTTATACTGTCTTATAAAACTTCTTATTTCATATGCAAGTCCAAGTTCTTCCCTTATTCTATTAAATAATCTACTGCTCATATTACCACCAACAATTACATTTAAGATAGATAAGGGATATTTTCTTTCATCCTCAAAAGAATATGCAAATCCACCGAAAGAAATATGTGTCTGTTCAGTATCCTTTATCATAAGTTTTACTTTTGGTCCATTTGCTTCCTCTCCCCATTTTTCAAATTTATTCTCTTTTTTTCTTTCTATTCCATCAAAATATTTATCAAAAATTTTTTTCAATTTCTTTTCATCAAAATTTCCACAAACACTAACAACAATATTTTCTCCTGAATATTTCTCATTTATGTAATTCAACATATCTTCTCTTTTAATATTTGTAAGTGTTTCTGGAGTTCCTGATATTGGCATACCAAGTGGATGGTTTTCAAAAATTAAATTATCAAACAATTCATGAACATATCTTGCCGGTATATCCCTGTACATATTTATTTCTTCAATAATAACATTCCTTTCTTTATCTATATCTTCTTGTTTTAAAAGTGGGTTTTTTATCATATCAGAAAGGACATCAAAACTTAAATCAATATATTTATCAAGAATTTTAATCCAGTAACATGTTCCTTCTGTTGATGTAAAACCATTGAAAGAACCACCGACTCCTTCAATTGCTTCTTTTATTTCATTACAACTTCTATTTTTTGTCCCTTTAAATAAAAGGTGTTCAATAAAATGGGAAATCCCTGCAATTGCTTTTTCCTCATATCTACTTCCTGTTTTTACAAATACACCAACAGCAACAGAATGAAATTCTGGGAATTTTTTATATATGAGTTTTACACCATTTTCTTTTTTATATTCTTTCCAGTCCATTTTTTTCTCCTTGAATTTAATTTTTTTATGTTTTATAATACCATAAAATTTGAAAAATTAAAAGGAGGTCAATATGAGAATAGGATTTATGATGAGATTTGATAAAGAAAGGATTGAGTTTGCAAAAAAGGTTGGATTTGGTAGTTGTGAACTGCAGGTTAGTCCTGATTGTGATTTTTTCCCAGGTAAAGATGGATGGGAAACAAAGGCAAAAGAGGTAGCAGATTATTATAAGGCAAATAATATAAGGATTTCATGTCTTGCTGGATTTTATGTCAATCATATGGACACTGAAAAAGAAGGAGAATATAAAAAACTTGTTAGGAATGTAATAATTCTTGCTGAAAAAATGGGAGTAGGTGTGGTGGCTGGTTTTTCAGGAAGAATTGCTGGAAAACCACTTGAGGAAAGTATAGGAAAATTTAAAGAGATATGGAGTGAGCATGCTAAATTTGCAGAAGACCATGGAGTAAGAATTGCTTTTGAGAATTGTCCAATGGGCCATTTCCATACACCGAGTAATGGAATAAACTTTATGTGCACACCAAAAATGTGGGAAATTGCATTTTCAGAGGTAAAATCAGAAGCAATTGGACTTGAATGGGACCCAAGCCATCTAATATGTATGTTTATAGACCCTGTAATAACAATCAGAGAATTTGGTAAAAGGATTTATCATATACATGCCAAGGATGCACATGTTAACTGGGATATAGTTAAAAAATATGGTTTCTGGTATCCTGGAGCAATTGAACATTGTTTTCCTGGACTTGGTGATACTGACTGGAGATTATGCATAAAGGAATTATACAGGGTTGGATATAAAAATGATTTAAATATTGAGGGATGGCATGATGCTGTTTATAATGATAGAGTTGAAAAAGGTAAAGAAGATGAGGGTTTGATTATTGCTTTTAAACATTTAAGTCAGTTTCTTGTTCAGGATTAAAATGAAGTCATATACTGAATATTTGTGGTTCTGCACTGAAAAAAGGATTGAGTTTATAAATATTACTGAAAGGGTGGAAGAAGCAGTTAAGAAAAGTGGAGTTAAAGAGGGAATCTGCCTTGTAAATGCAATGCATATAACAGCAAGTGTATTTATAAATGATGATGAAAAAGGTCTCCATTCTGATTTCATTGAATTCCTTGAAAAACTTGCACCATATAGCCCCTCAAAATATAAACACAATTTAACAGGTGAGGATAATGGAGATAGTCACATAAAAAGAACAATAATGGGAAGGGAAGTGATTGTAGCAATAACAAATGGAAAACTTGATTTAGGACCATGGGAACAGATTTTTTATGGTGAATTTGACGGCAGAAGAAGAAAAAGGGTCCTAATAAAAATAATTGGCGAGTAAAATGGAATATAAATTAGTTCCTTACAAATAAAAATTATCCTTTCCTAATTATAAAAATATATGGTATAATGTAAAAGGGTGTTTTAATTAGGGGCAATGGCTAATCAAAAAATAGATTTTAAAAATGAAGAAGAATTAAAAAAAGCAATTCTTGAAGAAAAAGCAAAAGGGACTTCTGATTTAGAAATTGGTCAAAAATATGGAGTAACTTTTAGATATATAGAAAAACTGATTACAAATTCTAAAGGTATTAATGTCACTAAATTAAAACTTTCTAAAAAAATTAAAAAACTTCATCCAAAGGACTTTAAAGAAGAACAAACTACTGTCTGGAGTTTTAAACAAAGGGGCGATTGGGCAACACATAGTGGAGAATATAGGGGGAATTGGTCTCCTTATATACCAAGAAATGTAATTCTCAAATATTCAAAACCCGGGGAGCTGGTTTTAGATTATTTTTGCGGTGCTGGAACGACTGCTGTAGAATGTAAACTTTTAGGAAGAAGATGTATTGCAATTGATATTA
>Ga0078972_1011867_pt1 | contig 15336 bp, 13 predicted proteins | sample YelNatPaOPGAMG01_FD_67568 | JGI IMG/M metagenome (GOLD analysis project Ga0078972, IMG submission 67568) | Hot spring thermophilic microbial communities from Obsidian Pool, Yellowstone National Park, USA - OP-RAMG-01 (SPADES assembly) (version 2) | ecosystem: Environmental > Aquatic > Thermal... | reverse complement strand
TGATGACATCATTGAAAAATCTGAAAATGGAGGATTTAAAAAGAAAATTATTATTGGCGTTCGTTTCAGACGAAGAAGTCAATTTTAAAGGATCGATTTACCTGATTAAAAAAAGGAAGGATTTGATAGGGGATGTTAACTATGGTGTAATAGGAGAGCCGAGTGAACTAAATGTTGGTATAGCCAATAAAGGTATAGTGGATGTCAAAGTAAAATTTCTTGGTAAGGCCGCTCATGGTTCCACTCCATGGCGAGGCGATAATGCTATTTTGAAAGCTATGAAATTCGTTCAAGAAACAGAAAAATTGTCAAAGAACTTTAAAATCAAAGATTCGTTGCTAGGCAAAGGCACAATTAACATAGGCAAGATAATGGGCGGGACAAAGATAAACATGGTTCCAGATTTCTGTGAGATAGAAGTTGATAGAAGACTTGTTCCGGGAGAAACCCCAAAAATGGCTCTGAAACAGTTTAAAAATATATTGAAAAAAATGAAAATAAATGCAAAGATGGAACTGAACAATGCTAGACTTCCATTAAAACTTAGTGAAAAATCAAAAATTGTTAAATTGGTTCAAGAGGCAACAAATGGTAAGTTGGTAATGGCTACAGGATACAACGAAGCGGAATTATATTATAGAGATGCTGGTATGGGGTGTGTTGTTTTTGGTCCAGGAACAGGTAAATGCGCTCATGCGCCAAATGAGTATATAGAAATCCCAAAGCTAAAAAAATCTGTTAAAATTTATGAGCAGATAATTAAAAAATGGTGTTGTTAATAAAATTTCAAGTTTAATCGGGTCTGAAAGAAAATCCTGGGTTGATTATTGTATAGAAAATATATGTGAGATACAAAATTTAATTGGTGGAGAAAGTGGTGCAACCGCACTTGAGAATAGATAAGATAGAGAAATATGTTCTGCTGCCCGGAGATCCTGGCAGAATAGACAAGATACTCAAATATTTGACTGAAACAAAAGAGGTGAACGCAAACAGAGAATTCCGAACCTGCAGCGGAAAATATAATGGTATAAACTTATCAATAGTCTCAAGCGGTATCGGCTGTCCCTCGGCAGCAATTGCGGTTGAGGAATTGGCAAAAGCCGGTGCCAAAGTTATAATAAGAATTGGGACATGTGGTGGTTTACTGAAAGAAATGCAAGCCGGAGATATCGTTATTCCCAATGCAGCAATGTGTTTTGATGGCACTACGAGAGAATATCAGCCAGATATAAAAAAGATTGAAGCAGATAATGAAGTGTGTGAAGCATTGGTGCTGGCCGCAAAAAAAATGGGAGTAAGATATTTTGTCGGCGTTGATAGGACACATGATGCATTCTATGAATCTACAGAAAATTTTGTGAAACTTGCGGGCTCTGGGCTAATTAGTTCAGAAATGGAATGCTCGGCAGTGTTTCTAGTGTCAAAAATGAGAAATCTCAAAGCTGGTGCCATACTAGTAGTTAACACACCAGAAGCGCCTGAAGATGGCCAGGAATGATATAATCAGCAATCTTAAAAATTTTCTTCCTACTTTCTTTCAACGCCTTTTCATCTTTCACGTAAGGGTCTTTATGGTTGATTAAACTTTTATAATCAGTTTCCTGTTTTTCCTTTTCTGACCACCACCATAAATCTCCTGCCACTACAAACTTTCCCTTTTCTGTTTCTACCAAAAGGCAGGCATGCTCATGAGCATGCCCAGGGGTTGGTATTACTTTTATGTTTGTGCCTGGAATTTTTCCAGAGAAGCTAATTAGTTTGTCTTCTCTATAGATTATATCACCATCTAGAATACCCTTTTCTGGAAATAACCTTATGTTCAAAATATGGTCTGGATGATAATGTGTTATGAATATCAAATCTATATCTTGTGGCTTAAGTCCTTCTTTCGATAAAGCTTCAAGCAACAGTTTTCTGTTACATCCAGGATCAACAAGAATTTTTAAGTTATTATCTTTAATCAAAATGGTTGATGAAGAAGCTATTTCTATGTTATTCTTCTCTTTAGCATAACCTTCAATTAAAGTTTTAATTTCCGACATACATTCTCTTGATTTATTAATATTTTCTAACATAAAAATTAAACTCAAGAATATAGTTTAACAAACAAAAATTATTTGTGTGAGAGTATGAAATTCCAAGTCCCAAAAGGCATGAAAGACTTTGGTCCAGAAGAAATGGTTATTCGTGAGTATGTAATAGAAACAATTAAAAAAATCTTCGAATCTTACGGTTTTGAAACTATAGAGACGCCTGCTCTTGAAGATTTAGAGCTACTAACAACAAAAAGTGGAGAGGAAATAGCAAAGCAGATTTTCAGGATAGAAAGCGAGAAAGAGAGAAAGCTTGGCTTGAGGTTTGATTTAACAGTTCCTTTGGCAAGATTCCTCGCAAACAATCCTCAGCTTCCAAAACCTTTTAAGAGATATGCTATAGCTCCTGTGTGGAGGTATGAAGAGCCTCAGTCAGGAAGGCTAAGGCAATTCTATCAAGCTGATATTGATGTTTGCGGCTCGAGCAGCATGGAAGCTGATGTTGAATGCATAGCTTGCGCTTTAACTTGTTTGAAGGCTTTAGGATTTAAAGATTTGGTTGTAAGGATAAACAACAGGAAAATCCTTGAAGCTTTTGTTGAAATTTTGAAAGAAAAAATTCCTGAAGAAGTTAAAGTTGAATTTGGCAGCTTGGAAGTTTTTAGGGCTATTGACAAGCTTGAAAAGATTGGGGTTGAAGGAGTGAAAGAAGAATTGAAAAAAATTGGGTTACCGAAAGACCAAATAGAAGAATTGCTTGAAATGGTAGCTGTCAAGGGAAAGTTTGAAGAAGTTTTGAAAAAAGGAGAAAGTTTGCTAGCAAGGAATCAAAAAGGAAAGGAAGGAATAGAAGAGCTAAAACAAATTTATGAATTCTCTAAATCTTATGGTATTGAAGACAAGCTTGTTTTAGATTTCAGCCTGGCAAGAGGTCTTGATTATTACACTGGACCGATATTTGAGATTGAGGCTAAAGGTGTGAAAATTGGCTCTATTGCTGGCGGCGGCAGATATGACAAGCTTATTGAGCTTTATGGTGGGAAACCAACTCCAGCCACAGGAATTTCTCTTGGGATTGAAAGGATAATGGAAATTTTGAAAAAAGAGAAAAGGTTAAAATTGCCTAAGACTAAAGTGAAAGTTTTTGTGGCAAATGTTGATGAGAGCATGAAAGGCAAAGCTATAGAAATAGCTGAAAGGTTGAGGAAAGAAGGAATTTCTGTCCAAACAGATTTGATGAAAAGGAGCTTAACAAAACAGCTTGAATATGCAGATTCTGTGGGAATTCCTTTTGTTGTGGTTGTTGGAAAGAAAGAGATTGAAAAGAAGAGATTTAGGCTTAAAGATATGGAGAAAAAAACTGAGACCGAAGCTGAGATTGAAAAAATAATCGAGATAGTAAAGAGTTTTAAATCTTCATGAGGACTGAAATGAAGTCATCAAGCAATTATTCTTTCTCCTGAATAAATGCTCTCTTCGATAACAGTCCCGCAATCACCACAAATCAAACCTTCGTTGCTTTGCTTAAGCTTTTCACTTCCACATTCTGGACATGACTTCATTTCAATCTTGATTAAAAGAAGAAAAACTACTTTTAAATGTTTTGTTGTTGTGAAAAAATTGTTTTTGAAGAAATGATTCTGTCATGATTTTGAGGTGAAGAATGAAAAAGAAAGGTTTAAAAAGATTCAAGAGAATAGGTTTAAAACAAAGAAAAAACAAGGTTAAATTATGGTAAACAAGATTGTGCCAGATACAAGCGTGATAATTCACGGAAATTTGGCTCAAATGCTCGAGAAAGGAGAGCTGAAAGATTTTGAGTTAGTCATACCTCTAGCTGTTTTGGATGAACTTCAAGCTCAAGCTTCGAAAGGAAGAGATGTAGGCTTTGTTGGTTTGGATGAGCTTAAAAAAATAAGGAAGTTGTGTGAAGAGAAGAAGATAAAGATAAGATTTGCTGGTGAAAGACCAAGCTTGGAAGAAATAAAGCTTGCTAAAGCTGGAAGGATTGATGCTTTGATTAGAGATGTGGCAAAAACTGAAGGTGGGAAGCTGCTAACCGCAGACTATGTGCAAGCATTGGTGGCAGAAGCAGAAGGAATTCCTGTTGAATATATTGCCCAAGAAATTAAAACAACTGGCTTAAAATTTGAGAAATTCTTCACCCCTGACACGCTGAGCGTGCATTTGAAAGAAGGTGTGGAGCCTCTTGTCAAGAGAGGAAAGCCCGGAAGGTTCGAACTTGTGAAAATTGAAGGAGAAAAATTGAAAGCTGAAGATATAGAAGACATGATTAAAGAAATTTTGGAAGCTGCTAGGGTAAGTGAAGAGGGACATGTCGAGATTGCTAGAGCTGGAGCGATGGTCTTGCAGCTTGGTGATTATAGAATAGCTATAGCAAGGCCTCCTTTCTCTGATGGTCTTGAGCTTACGATAGTAAGACCAATAGTTAAGCTCAAGCTTGAAGATTACAAGCTCTCTGAAAAATTGATGAAGAGGTTGAAAGAAAGGGCTGAAGGGATACTTATTGCCGGGCCACCGGGCTCAGGAAAATGTGTTTATTCAGAAGAATTTATTTATGACAACTATGGTTTTCCTATTAAAGCTAAAGAAATTAGGGAAGGAAAGAAAGTTTTGTGTCTAGAAAGAAATGGGTGTGTGGGAGAGTCAAAAGTCAAAAAAGTTTTGTTTAGAAAAGAGTCAACCTTATTCAAAGTAGAAACGCGGACAGGTAGGGTAATTAGGGTTACCCAAGAACATCCTTTCTTGGTCATAAGAGATGGTATTCCCCAGTGGATTCAGGCCAGTGAATTGGAAGTTGGTGAAAGGATAGCTTGCATCAGAAGAATGCCTATTTATGGAAGACATCAAGAAATAGATTGGATCAACTCTTTGGATGAAAACAAAATTTGGGTAAGGCTAAAGAAAAATTTGAATTATAAAATTGGAATTGAAGAAAAATATCTTGGAAAAGAAAGAGATATACTGAGCTTTTTAAGCAAAAATCCTAAGAGTACTTCCTTCGCTATAAACGAGAATATAAAGAGCCACATTAGACACACACAAAAATGCTTGAAAAAATTGATTAAAGAGGGTGTAGTTAGAAGGACTAGAGTGGGAAATAATTATTTCTATGAAATAGTAAAAAAATTTTGGGAACCAAAAGAAAATGACATGATACCACTTAGGATTTTCAAGCAGATTATTCGAGAAATGAGACTGAAAAAATCTGAAATAAAAAATTGTGTTAAATCTCTCTTAAAAAGGGATTTGTGGCACGTCAGCACCGAAATAAAGCCTGTATGGAACTTGACACCTGAAATTGCTGAAATTTTGGGCTATTTCATTGCAGAGAGGGACAGAGGAATAGGGATATGCACAGATACAACAATTGCCAGGGAGAGGTTTAAAGAACTTATAGAAAAAATATTTGGTCTTGAATTGAAAGAAAATGAAGAAAAATTTACAGTTTATTCGGACAAATATGCTACCCTAAATGAACTATTCACAAAATGCTTCAAGATAGCTGATGTAAAAGAGAAGAAAAAGGCTTCAAAAGCTACTGTACCCCCAGTGATATTTCGCTCCACCAATGAAATCGTTTCTTCTTTTCTAAGAGCATTTTTCAGTGTCGAGGGTTCGATTGACATAAAAAAAGGTTGTATAGAAGTTATCAGCGCAAGCAGAAGTTTAATCACTGATTTGGCAAGACTTCTTTTAAGATTTGGCATAATAGGTAAGGTATCTTCAAAATTTGTGAAGAATAGAGAATATTTCAGGTTAGAAATATACGGGAATAAAAATAGAAAATTATTCTACGAACACATAGGTTTTATAGATTCAGATAAGTTAGATGCTTTGCTTGTTTCACTCAACAAGAGAGGTCCTAGAGTTTTTGATCTTATTCCAGCAGGAAATCTCTTGATCTTGATAAACAAGCTTCTCAAGTTAGGATTCGATAACTATGATTTAAAAAAGAACTATTATTCACCAGAAAGACTAGAAAATTTCTTAAGATTAATAGAATCAAAAATCACGCCAGAGGTAGGTCTCTCTGTAGTATTGGCTTATGAAATGTTGAAATTTATAAACTCAGAAGATTTATTTTGGGATGAAATTAAAACAATTGAAAAGTTGAACGGAGATTTTGAAGTTTGTGATTTTGAAATTGAAAACTCTCATAATTTTGTTGCGGGTAATCTTCCAATTTTAGTTCACAACTCGACTTTTGCAAGCTCTTTAGCAGAATTTTACAAAGAGCAGGGAAAAATTGTTAAGACTTTGGAAAGCCCGAAAGATTTGCAAGTTGGACCAGAGATAACTCAGTATGGACCTTTGGAAGGAGATTTTGAAAAAACAGCTGATATTTTGCTTTTAGTAAGGCCAGACTATTCTGTTTATGATGAAGTTAGGAAGACAAAAGATTTTGAAATTTTTTCAGACATGCGTTTGGCTGGAGTTGGGATGATAGGAGTAGTTCATGCAAGCAATGCTATCGATGCCATTCAAAGGTTCATCATGAGAACTGAGCTTGGGATGATTCCTCACATTATCGACACAGTAATCTTCATAAAAGAAGGTGAGATCAAGAAAGTTTATGAGTTGAGCTTGGTTGTAAGAGTGCCAACTGGGATGACAGAAGCTGATTTGGCAAGGCCTATTGTTGAGATAAGGGATTTTGAGACTGGCAAGCTTGAATATGAGATTTACACTTTTGGTGAAGAGAACATAATCGTGCCTGTTGTTGCGGCAGAAGTTTCTCCATTGAAAAAACTTGCTGCTCAAAGAATATTGCAAGAGATTGAAAGATTTGACCCAAAAGCACAAGTAGAGCTTGTTTCTGACACAAAAGCAATAGTTAGAGTGGAAAATGAAATTATTCCAAAGCTTATTGGCAAAGAAGGCAATACAATTTCTGCTATTGAGAAAAAGCTTGGAATTCATATAGAAGTTGAGCCAAAGGTTCCTGCAGTTGGAAAGGAAGTTGAATTTCAAATGAATGAGAGTGGCAACAGCTTGGAGTTAAGTTTTGATAGAAGGCTTATCGGTAAAGTTGCTAATTTTTATGTTGAGGATGAATTCCTTTTCTCAGCTACAGTAGGAAAGAAGGGAAAGATAAAAGTGAACAAGTCTTCTGAGATAGGTAAAGATTTAATTAGAGCGCTTGTTAACAAGAAGAAGATAAGGGTTTTAATGTAGCTCTTCAGGCTTTGGCACACCAATTCTTTTCCAAAATTCTTCAGCAATTTTTATCACATCATCAAAATTCTCAAGAATATTAGTGATGCTTTGGTGGCTGTAACCTTCTTCTTTTGCTTTTTCAAAACAAACTTTTGCTTCATCGTATTTCTTTCTGTAAATAGAAATAAAAGCCATTTGTACAGGACTTTGGTACCACTCATGCTTTTTTTCAGATTGATAAGATCTTTCCGCACGATCTATTCTATAAGGGAGTGTATCCCAAAGTGCTCCGTACAAATCTTTTTTTCCTAAATCCTCACAAACTTTTTCCAATAATGTTTTTTCTTCAGTTTTAGATTCTGTTGTTTTCAGTTGCTCATTCCTTTTCCAAAACTTAAAGTTCATGTTAAACTACCAATAAATTACTTAAAAGTAAGAAATTTAAGTCTTAGCAATTTTGCTTTGGTAAAAATTTTTGGTCCTTTTCTTGTGAGCAAAACATCATTTTCCAGTCTACATCCAAATTTGAATGCAAATTATGCTATAAATTGTATTAATAATTACATAAAGTTTACAAAGAGGTTGAAATAACCCAAGAGAAATTAAAAGAGGTATTTAATGTTTGTAAATATAGATGATCATATAGCAGCAGCAAATTCTCTGAAACAGGGATGGAGCTTGTGAGGACATTGGTGAACAAGAAGAGAATTAAGGTTTTGATTTAAGAGCTTTTAGCTTTTTTATTTTTTGCTGGTTAAACCAAGGTTAGTGGATTAGCTAGTAGTTTACACTCCTCGTCAAGAGAGATCGTTAAAAAAATATACATTTTAATGCTTTATTTTATACATTTTTATGGAAAAATATTTAAATAAACTTAAAATAAATACATATTTATGGATAAATTTTCTTATGAAGATTTTGTAAGAGTTAAAACAATTAAAAAATTGCCAGAAATCGAGAAGGAAAGTTATTTGAGTTTTCATGAAAAAATTTGGAAAGAAGATTTTGAAACTGGAAAATCGCTGATAAAAATGAGCCCAAGGTGGTCTGTCATAGCAGGATATTATGCGATGCACAACCTGAGCAAATTCTTTCTTGCCAAAAAATTTAATATTAAAATTTCTGGAAAATTTGTCCATGCAGCAACTATAGAAGCGCTCAGAAAATTTTTAAAGAAAAAAGGAATTATTCAAAAAATTGAAAGAGCGACAAAGTTTATTCCTATTGAAGAATTGCCAGATTTGCTTGAAGTTGGCAAAAAGGAAAGGACAAGATCCCAATATTACGCTGGAAGGCTTATAGAAATAACTAGTAAAGGTGCGGAAGAATTTTTTAAAGATATTGTTGAACCATTTGTAAAAGCTATAGAGGAATTGTTATGATGTATGAAAATTTTTTGGGAAACAAAACAGCTTGGAAAATTTTAAGGATTTTAAGTGAAGCCCCAGGAAGAGGGACAACAAGAAAAGAAATAAAAGAGATAAGTGGTGGGGGAAATTTTGCTCTCTCAAATTCTCTGAAAGAGCTAGAAAGATATAAAATTATTTTAAAAAAGAAAGTTGGTAAAAAAGAAATCTTCTGGTTAAACTCTGCCCATCCTGTTGTTAATGAAATCATTAAACTTTTCGAGTTGGAAAGAGAAAGATTAAAAAATTTGCAACCTTCCAAAGCAATTTTTTTGGCAAAAATTTTAGATGAAATTAACAAAATTAACCCTAAATCGGTAATATTATTCGGCAGTCATGCAAAAGGCACAGCTACCGAAGAAAGCGACTTTGATTTATGTGTCGTGGTGAAGGAAAAAAAGAAAGAGCATGTAATGAAATTGTCTAAATTACCTGAGCGTGTGCAAGTTCACTTATTCGAAGAAAAAGAGTTTGAAGAATTGAAAAAGAAAAAAGATCAATTGGTAGAAGAAATAATAAGAGACGGTATTGAGCTTACTTAATTGTATAAATTTTTGTAAGCAATATCCAAGCCCCTTAACACAGGTTGCGGGCTTGAATGTGGAGTTGGGAAAGTTGCTATTTTCTGAAAAATATATAAAAATTCAAATTTAGTTTAGGAGAAGAAGTTCATGCTATACAAACTTAGTAAAAAGTTAACAAAGATTGTTAAAGGTTTAATTCTAATTCAGCTTTTTTCTATTACTCTTATGTTATTGGCGAATGAGATTTATCTTTGGGATGAAGTAGCATATATTTTAAACGGTATGGAAATAGCCCATAAACTTACAAATCCCGTCATGCAACAATATGTTGCCCATGAACGACATTTATTATTGAGTTGGATTACAGCAGCCCTATGTTATTTAAATGTTCCCTTAATGTTTTACAATTTAATCTCTCCCTTTTCACTGGTTTTATTTTCCATTTTAATGTATAAGATGGGTGAAAAATTATACAACAGGGATGTAGGATTAATTTCTGCATTTATTCTGGTTTCCATACCGGCTGTAATTTATCTGTCAACAAAAGTTATGACAGATATTCCAGGAACATTGTTATTTTCCATGTGTCTATATTTCTATTATTTGGGGCTGGAAAAGCCAAAGTACTTCTTATTGGGAGGGTTGATTGGAGGGATATCTATAGTTATGAAAGACATGAATTTTTTGTTAATACCAATCATGTTTGTTTTCACTTTAGCTTTTAGGATGAAAATATCATTTAAGTATTATGTCAGTTCAATTTTAGTAGGCTTCATCTCAACTTTACCTTATTTTATTGACAATTTTTATAGATGGGGCGATCCTTTTTACAGGATCGTCACACATGTCAAGCTCGTGAATGAAGGAATAGGATATCACTCCTTACCGCTTCAAGACATTTCTTTTTCTTGGTTAATCTTTCTTCCAATTTTTATAGGAATTCCTATCTTCTGTTTATTCGTCTCAAATTTGTACAAAAAGAGAAAAGAAATATTTTCAAACCCTAATTTGAGATTTTTGTTGATTTGGTTTTCCGTTCCATTTATAATATTTCTCTTTGGACAGAAGATTGAATATCGCCTTTCTTTTATTTTTCTTCCACCTGTTTTATTGATTGGATCAAACGAACTATTATCTAAAAACAAAACCAAATTCAAAGCATTGGTTCTACTCATACTTCTCTTTAATGGTTTTCCGTTGTCAGATATTTTAATCTTTAATCTAATTAGATTGTCGAAATCTCGTGAAGAGGTGTTTAATTTTATAGAGAGAAATATTCCGTCTGATGAAAAGATTTTTTCCAATGCCGATCCTCCTTCTTTAGTTGCTCTGCATACAAACAGGACCGTAGTTTATTCGGTAAGCCCTGAGTTTGAACTAGAATTAAAATACTACCTCCATGAAAAAACATTTTCAGAATATTTGACCATGTTCCAAAAAACAATACAAGTTAATTCAAGCAATTATAAAATAATTTTTAACAATTCACTCTATACACTTTACCAAAAAGTTTAGTTATTATAGAATCAAATTTTAATTAAAGAAGTGAAGAAATGTTTTATTAAGAGACAGGATAACATATTGATTTTTGGGTTATGAGTTAAGCACAATTCAAACTTCTATTAATCTAGAGTATGTTAAAATTTTTGGTCCTTTTCTTGTGAGCAAAACATCATTTTCCAGTCTACATCCACCTAAGCCTTTAACATAAACTCCAGGCTCAATCGTGAAAACCATCCCTTCTTGAAATCTAATCTTTTTCAATTTTTCCCACTTCTTCATCTTTTTCTTGCTCAATTTCTTTCTCGGCTTTCCTATTGTAGGTAATTCATGAATTTTTAAGCCAAGGCCATGACCAAGAGAATGCTCAAGCTTGAAACCCTTCTTCCTCAAGAACTTATCAACCTTATCATGCAGCTTCCAGCAAGGAAGACCAACTCTTATAGATTTTATAGCAAGATTGTAAGCTTGAATCACAACCTGAACAATTTTTTCTTCTTTCTTGCTTATCCTTCCTTTAATGAAAGGAACTGTTATGTCAGACTTATAGCCTTTGTAAGAAGCTCCAAAATCGACATAGCCCAAACCAGAAATTATCTTTTTTGTTGCTGCTGGCTTTGGATGAATTTTTGCAGCTCTTTTTCCGCAAGCCACGATAGTCCTAAAAGCAAGTTTTGCCCCTTGGGAGTAAATTTTTCTTCTTATCGCTAAAGCAATTTCTTTTTCTGTAATTTTTTCTTTTTTCAAAAGCTTTTCTATCAAAGGCAAACAAGAGTTTGTGATTTCAGCAGATTTTTTTAGAAGTTCTATTTCCTCTTTAGTTTTAATCATTCCCATTTAATCAACAATCTTACCATTTTTCATCAAAAGCTCTCTATCAACATAAATCTCTCCCTTTCTCATGTCCTTGAAGAAATCCCAATGAAGTGTAGAATCATTTTTTCCACCAAAATGTTTGTTGTGGCCTAATGCAAAATGGATTGTGCCTTTTACCTTCTCGTCTACGATAATCATCCCTCCTGTAGGTTTTGCTTTAGGGTTTGTTCCAATTGCAAACTCTCCTATCTTGTCCTTATCACCAGAAGCATGTTTGAAAACATCTTCAAAATTCTCTTTTCCCTTTTCAATCTCATAATCTACAAGCTTTCCTTTTTCAAACTTGAACCATACCCCTTCAACTTGCTTACCATAATGCCACATGCAAGGTAAATCAAAATAAATTTCTCCATTTACAGAATTCTCAACAGGCGGGCAAAAAACTTCACCATCTGGCAAGTTCAAATAGCCTATCTCTCCTTTCTTGCTTACAAGACCGCAAGCATTGATGAATTTTCTACCTTTGACTGAAAATTCCAAATCAGTTTTCTCGCCAATAACTCTAATCTTGTCAGCACCTTTCAGTCTTTCAATCAATTTTTTATTGTATTGGTAAAGCCTTTCATAATCAACTTTCATCGCATCCCAGAAAATCTCGCTCAATTTTTTAAAAGGAATTTTCATTGCTTTTGCTTCTTCTTCTGTAGGAAATCCTATCAAAGCAGCTTTCATCTCTTTTTTTCTTTGTCTCTCTTCTTCCCTTTCTCTTATCGGCTTTACAGTTTTTCTCCTTATCTCAATCTTATCCTGAGGCAACTGCCTTGCCAAAAAAGGATTTGTGTCGTCGATAACAATTTTCACATCAGCAATTCTTGAAAGCACGTCGGCAAGCTTTGGTTTTTGCTTCAAGAATTTTGTATTGATGACTTTGTAGATTTTCAAGCTTAATTCATCGCTTCCGTATGTTATTGTTGGTTGGGCTCCTATCTTGGCTGCTTCAAAAGCCAAAGCTTCGGCAAATTTTAGAGACTTTGGGCCGCAAGAAATTAATGTCAAATCTCTTTCTTTCACTGCTAAATTAACATTGATTATTGTTTTGGCAATTCTTTGCAATTCTTTTTCTGAAAGCATCATAATAAATTATTTAAGTGATAGCATAAAATTAAGTGTTTGTGCCCTCGTAGCTCAACTTGGATAGAGCAGCGGCTTCCTAAGCCGTTGGTTGGGGGTTCAAATCCCTCCGAGGGCATTTACCAGTTCTAGCAATATTAGTTTTATTGATTGTCTAAGTTATATCCCAGGTATCTAAAAAAGCTTGAAAAATTAACCTAACTGTGCCTTGTGGGCAAATTCCTTCAGACGTCTACGCATATCCTCGTCAGCTTCCACTTCTAACTGTGACAAGAGCTTAGAGGAGTCTTTTAAAGCCACTTCACACAACTCGATTGCTCTCTCCTTACTTATTGCTGCATAATATACTTCTTTTTGAGAATACTCCGCACGTTTATTGATGACACATTCCTTCTCAAGCCTAGAAAGCGTTTTATATACTTCTTCTGAGTTAATTTGAAGGCTATTACTTATTTCTTCTAAACTCATAGGCTTATCCCACAACAAATTCAAAATCTTAATCTCATTCTCATCGTAGAAATTGTATAGGATTTCTTCTTTCCCTGCCAGATTTTTGCTATGAAACACCATTGGTATCTTACCTATTAGTAATATTTACACAATATTTATTTATTCTTCACTACTAGTGTTGATTTTGATAAATGCCTTAAAGCTAACAGATTCAATAAAATCTAGTATCATGTGTTTATTTAGCAGTCGGTTATTGTACGGTTCTTAGCGTCATGCTCGTCATCCTTACAAGCATTGACCTTTATCTTGGTTGGTCGCGATAAAGATTTGTTTAAATTCTATTCTGAATTATTAAACTAGAAGAAACAATGAAATTTGCTAGCCATAATATTTTATAATAAGAGATAATCGCTTTGGCTCATAGTTACCATTTAAAGGATTGAATTCAACATCCCATATTGCCCTATCATTTAACGTGTTAAGGAAAACAAAAAACCATTCCCTCTTTTTCTTGCACTCAACCAGCTGTCTAATATCCCCACTGCTTAAGTTAGCTTGACCATACCAAGGATGAACATGATACTCTCCGAGTAGCACAACCTCTGGATCTTGCATCTGCAATTCTTCTTGTAGCCTGGTTGCATACACATTATCACCAGAATAGCTTATGGGAGTCCTGCTTGCATTTGGGCCTCCATACGAGACACAAGTTACATCAGCAATTCCATTTGAATAAAGCTTTCCAAAGAGATAGCCACCTGTCTCCAAACCCTTTGAGCACCACTCTTTTTTATCCTCTTCTATAATTCCGAGCCCACCTTCAGATATCCAAACCTCTCTTATTCTGATCATCTTCTCAACCTAACAATGGAATTAACTTGCTAAAGCTTTAGCTATAACACTACCAAACTGGCTTGCAGCTTCTGGTCCCTTTGCAGTTATAATTCTTCCGTCTATGGTAACAGCTTCTCCTGTATACCTTGCACCATTTGCTTCAAGATTGCTTGCTTCACTTGGAAAAGCTGTCGCTTGTTTGCCTTCCAAAATTCCTGCGTTTGCAAGAATAGAAGGTGCTATGCAAATTGCAGCAACAACCTTGCCTTGCTCATAAGCTTCTTTTGCAATTTTAAGAGCTTTTGAATCATTGAAATAAACTTCTGCTCCAGTTCCACCAACAAAAACTATTGCATCGTAATCCTTAACATTCACTTGGCTTAAGTCTAGATCAACGCTTACGCTTGAGCCTAGCATTCCTTTTGCAGTTTTCACCCCCTTAGAAGCTATGGTAACATTGGCCTTAGCTTTTTCCAAAATTTCTTTTGGTCTTAAGAGCTCTTCATCCCTAAAATTTTTCGGTGCTATTATCATCAAAACTTTTTTGCCAGCCAAATCAAGACTCACCTCCTTTTGTTCTATACAGCCTGAAATAAAAATGATTAAGGCCAAAATTAGGCTTAAAATCAACTTCCTCATCAAATAAAAAAGAAAAAAGCTTGAATAAATCCTTTTTGGTGAGATTTTTTATCTAGGAAATAGAAATAATTTTAAGGAAAAACATGAAAAGCATGACCTTTATTTTGTTTGTTTTAATGATTTTTTCTATCTTATTTTTCTCTTTCGTCAAAGCTCTTGTTTCTAGCACGAGTGGAGAATTTAGCATAAAGCCTGGGCTTATTTATCTGAACTGGACAAATGGTTACCAAACAAATTTAACTATAAATTCAAGCTCAAACATTACTTTAATTTTCAACAACAACACTGCCGTTGAGGCAAATTATTCTCAAGGTTCTGGAATTGAACTAGTTGTGAAAAATCAAACTGGTGATTTTGATGATATAACTACAATAAACACTTCTGAATCTAATTTCGCCATATTCACCATAATCGCTAACACTCAAGGCAAAATGCCCGGAAGGTATAAGGGAAATTTTTCTGTAGAGAATGCAACCAATTCTAGTGAAAATGCAAGCGTTGAGATTGTGGTTGATTTACCTATAGAGATAAACAGCTTTACAGGAATCGGTAGCTTTAACGGAACTTTGTCAGCAAATGCTTCAGAATACCATTCTTTCTATTTTAACTGCTCTGCTCTTCCGAATGCCACGAGCATAACAGTAAATGTTAGTTTTGATGGTGGAAATTTAGATTTATTCTTGCTTGCCGATGGTAAGCTCAAAGCAAAATCTATTGAGATTGGGAGGGAAAAAAGGCTGAGTTATAGTTTCATTGACCCAAATAAAACTTACGAAATAAGAATTTATGGGTATAATTCGAGCTCCGAAATTTCATACA
>Ga0078972_1011866_pt1 | contig 15336 bp, 20 predicted proteins | sample YelNatPaOPGAMG01_FD_67568 | JGI IMG/M metagenome (GOLD analysis project Ga0078972, IMG submission 67568) | Hot spring thermophilic microbial communities from Obsidian Pool, Yellowstone National Park, USA - OP-RAMG-01 (SPADES assembly) (version 2) | ecosystem: Environmental > Aquatic > Thermal... | reverse complement strand
TGCCAAAAAATTTAAGCGTTGAGGAAGCAACAAAAATTTCGGAACAATTAAAAGAAAAATTAATGGCTGAAATTAAAAATTTAGTTTATGTGGCGATTCAAATTAAAAGCCACGAAGCCGGAATTGAATTTTATAAGCCAGCTTTTGGCTGGGGTAGAGGTTTTGGTTGGCAAAGAAGGGGAAAATTTGAAAAAGAAATTAGGAGTGCCAAAGGAGCTGGACCAGACGGTTTTTGTGTTTGCCCTCAGTGTGGCTATAAAGTTAACCATCAGCGTGGAATACCTTGTCCAACAATGACTTGTCCCACGTGTCATATTCCTTTAATAAGGAGTGATAATTAAAATAATTTAAATTATATGCCAAGACCAAGAATTTATCGTCGAATTAGATGTCGTTTAGGTCCTTGCTATTTTAAACCTCAAGGTATTCCAATGAGAAATTTAGAATTAGTAGAAATAACATTAGAAGAAGCTGAAGCTTTAAGATTAAAGCATTTATTAGATTTAGAGCAAATTGAAGCCGCAAAAAAGATGGGTATTTCGCAGCCAACTTTTCAAAGAACACTCCAATCTGCTTATAAAAAAATAGCTGAAGCCTTAATAAAAGGAAAAGCGATCAAAATAATAGAATCATAAATAAAAAATTGAATTTTGGTATTCGTTTTAAAAACTCATTTAAATTCTTAAATATTTTAAAAATATGCTATTAAAAGTTGAAAATTTATCAGTTGACCTTGATGGCGAAAATATTCTCAAAAATATTTCTTTTGAAATTAATGAAGGAGAAACTTTAACTATTTTAGGTCCTAATGGTGCTGGAAAAACCGTTCTTTTGCGAACACTTTTAGGTTTAATTCCCTATAAAGGAAAAATTATTTGGGGAAGAAAATATCGTCTTGGATATTTACCCCAAGGATTAAACCAGTTACTGATGAAAGGTTTGCCTCTAACAGTAGAAGATTTTTTTCATTTTAAAGAGCCATTACCATTAAGAAATGAAATTGTGAAAATCTTATCCTTAGTTGGTTTAAAAGAAAATATTTTAAATAAAATAATTGGTAATTTATCAGGGGGTGAATTTCAGCGGGTTTTATTAGCGTGGGTTCTAATTAATAATCCTGAAGTTTTAATTTTAGATGAACCAACAACAGGTATTGATATTGGTGGCGGTAAAACGATTTATTCTTTACTGAAAGAGATTAAAAAAGAAAAAAATTTGTCAATTATCTTAATTACTCATGATTTAGATATTGTTTATGATTTTACTGATAAAGTAATGTGTTTAGCTCATAAAACTCATACTTGCTTTGGCCCTCCTCATGAAGTTATTTCTTCGTCTAAATTAGAAGAAATTTATGGAGGGAATATTAAATTTTACGAACATTAATTTTTTAAATTATGAATAGTCAATTATTACTTAGTTTAATTAGTGGAATTTTTATTAGCGGAGTTGCTGGCTATTTGGGATCTTTAATGTTATCTAGGAAAATGTCAGTGGTTGCCGGACCTCTCGCTCATTTATCTTTGCCAGGAGCAGCAATCGCTATTATTTTTGGTTGGAGTTTATTAGTCGGTGTTTTTCCTTTTGTTCTTTTAGGGGTGATTTTGATTTGGTTTTTAGAAAGAAAAACAAAATTACCAATGGAAAATTTGGCTGCTATTATTTTTGCTTTTGGAGTAGGAACAGCTCTTTTGATTTTGCCAATTGATAAAGCAGAGGAAGCTTTAGTAGGAAATATTAATAATATCTCTTTAATAGAAACAATAATTGTCGTTTTAGTTTCAATGATAGTATTTTATATAACCAAACGAATATATTCTAAAGTAATGATGTTAAATATTCATGAAGAGTTGGCCCGAGTAGAAGGAGTAAACGTTAATTTCTATAATTTCCTTTATTTGTTTAATATTGGACTAGTTGTTTCAATCGGAGTTTATTTAGTAGGCGGCTTAATTACTGCTGCTTTAATAGCAATCCCTTCAGCAATTGCTAAAAATTTAAGTCGTAATTTAAGAAGTTATCAATTTTGGGCAGTAATTTCTGGTATTTCTAGTACTATTACAGGAACTTATTTAAATCGATTTTATCATTTACCTACTGGCCCTTTAATTATTGTTACTGGCGCTGTATTTTTCATTATATCTGTTGTTATTAAAAGTATTAAAAAATTTAATTTCTGAAGGTCGGCAGAAATTTAAAATTTAAAATTTAAAATTTAAAATTTAATCTAAATCTATGACTAACACCCAAAATGAAATGTTAAAAACTGCTCAGGAATTAATCAAAAAAACTGGGCAAAAATTAAACCTTACCCAAGAAGAGATTGATTTTATTATTCAACCCGATAGAGTAATTGAAGTAAAAGTGCCGGTAAAGATGGACAATGGTGTGGTAAAAACTTTTGTTGGTTATCGCTCTCAACATAATAATGTTTTAGGTCCTTATAAAGGAGGAATCAGGTTCCACCAGAATGTTTCCCGTGAAGAAGTGATTGCTCTTTCTACTTTAATGACTCTAAAATGCGCGGCTAATAATTTACCTTTAGGTGGTGGTAAAGGAGGGGTGATTGTTAATCCTAAAGAATTATCAGAAGGAGAGCTAGAGAGATTATCAAGGGCTTATGCTCAAAAGATTGCTCCTTTTATTGGAGAAGATATAGATGTGCCAGCACCTGATGTTAATACTGATGGTAAAATTATGATGTGGATGCTTGATGAGTATGAAAAAACTATTGGCAAAAAATCACCAGCGACTTTTACTGGTAAACCTGTTGAATTTGGCGGCTCATTAGGAAGAACTGAAGCCACTGGTAGGGGAGGAGTAATTGTTATGGAAAATTTGCTTAAAGCTTTAAATAAAGATTATCGAACTATTGCAGTTCAGGGATTTGGTAATGTTGGCTATTATTTTGCTCAAATTGCTTATGAAAAAGGTTATAAAGTTGTTGCTTTAGCTGATTCTAAAGGCGGTATTTATAATGAAAACGGACTAAATCCTCAAGAAGTAATGAAAATCAAAGAAGAAACAGGATCGGTTATTAATTTTAAAGACGGAAAAGTAATTTCTAATGAAGAATTATTAGAACTACCAGTTGATGTTTTGGTGCCAGCGGCTTTAGAAAATGTAATTATTAAAGATAATGCTTCAAAAATTCAGGCAAAAGTCATTATTGAAATGGCTAATGGTCCAATCACAGAAGAGGCTTATCCGATTTTAGAAAGTAAAGGCATTATTAGTGCCCCGGATATTTTAGCTAATGGTGGCGGGGTAATTGTTTCTTATTTTGAATGGTTACAGAATAAAAAGAATGAAAAATGGAGCGAAGATGAAGTCAACCAAAAATTAGAAGAACAACTAACCACTGCTTTTAATGAAATTTATCAAATCAGTAAAGAATTTAATACCAGCCTAAAAGAAGCAGCTTTTCTTTCTGCCTTGAAAAAAATTACAAAAAAATAAATCATGAGATTGTGGTCTCTTCATCCTAAATATTTGGATTCAAAAGGTTTAGTAGCTGTTTGGCGTGAGGGATTGTTGGCAAAAAAAGTTTTAGAAAATAAAACAAGAGGTTATAAAAATCATCCCCAGCTAACAAGATTTAAAAACTTTAAGAATCCGCTTTTAGCGATAAATTCTTATCTGTATTATATTTATGAAGAAGCAGAAAAAAGAGGTTACCATTTTAATGGTGATAAAGTAAAAATTAAAAAACCATTATCTCATATTATTTTAGTATCCAAGGGACAAATAGATTACGAATTTCAGCTTTTAAATAAAAAAGTTTTTAAACGAGATAAGAAACATTATAAAATATTAAAAAATCAAGGAAAGAAAATTATCGCCCATCCTCTTTTTAGAGTTACTAGAGGCGGGATTGAAAAATGGGAAAAAGTTAAATAACTAAAAGTAAAAGAGGATAAAAATTAAAACGAGCCTTTTTATAAGGCCCGTTTTAATTAAGGTTAATTAATTTTAAATCCCATATTTTAAAGTAAGAGGATCTAAAAATAAAAAATTATGGGGTGGATAAAAAGTAAAGATTACAAAAGCAAAGAATAAAACAAAAAGAGAAATAATTGCGATTTTATTATAAATTTTTGGTACCTCAAACCAAAACATTAATTTATAACTTATCAATTGCCCTAAAATCACAGCGATGATAAAAGTTAAAATATCTAAAATTAATAAATTTTTTCCTAAAATCGCTTTATAAGAATAAAAAATTCCAACAATAAAAAATGGCATAGCATAAATTCCTTTTGCTTTAGCAAAGAAAAAATTTGAAGGTTTATTTTTTAATAATTTCAATTCGATAAATAACCAAATCAAAGAGGGGATAACGGCTAATTTTAAATGCTCCCACGTACTTTCGTTAACTGCTGAAAAAGTTCCTACTAGCCAAAATCTCTTAGTCCACTCAAAAGTAAAATGAAGTAAACTTCCCAATATAATAATAAAAATTGCGCCAATTAAATGTAATCTTAAAATTTGAGATTTCATATTTTTATTAAATTAATTATTTTAATTTTACTAAATAAGTTCTGATAAATTGTTCTATCCCTTTTAGTATTAAATCTTTGTCCTCTGATCTACTTTATATTTTGGCTAATTGGGCTACACTGAGGTATTTTTCTTTTTTTATCATAATATTTTAGTTAACAATTGTTAACCATCTTTAAGATGGTTAACATAGCTTAAATAAAAATTCAAGAGTTAGCTATTGTTATTAACGACTTATAAAGTTATTAGCATTATTCTTTTTTAAATAATTTTCTTAATTCTATTTTTGCCTCTTCTAAAATTTTTCTTCTTTCTGGTTTTAAGTTTTTGCCAGCACGATTAATGTAAAAATTGAGCATTGACATTGCTGACTGATAAGGAGTCCCTTTACGAGTTAAACTTTCTTCTGCTGATTTCTTTAATGATTGAGCAATCTTTTTAGGATTATTCCAAGTAAAAACTCCTTCCTCTAACTCTAAAGCAAAACTATGTTCAGTTACATATTTAGACCAATTCTTTTTGTTTTTAGCCATATTTTGAAAATCTAATTTTTGTATAAATTCCATATTATTATTGTATCAAAAAATCGCCCTTAAGGCGATTTTTTGATTATTATCTTTATATTAATGATTTCCATAAGCCATGAAGATTACAATAGGCTCTTGCTTCAACTTTGTCTTTCTGGGCATCAATTAAAAATTCAGCTTCTGGTAGATCATGTGGTTTTAAAAATTGTCGATAAGAAATATCATCTACAATCAATTCAATCCATTTAATATAATGTTCTTCTTCCATGGGATGAGGAACAGAACCAATTTTAACTTTAAAACCTGAATCAGTTTTTTCTATCACTGGTACATGTTTTTCTAAACTAGCATCAGTAGTATTTTCTTCAATAAGTTCCATTGGTTGCCCGCAGCAAACTAATTGTCCTTGTCCCGCATTTAAAACTTCAACAATATTACCACAAACATTACATCGATAAATTTGTTTTTTTTGAGTCATATTTTAATTTAATTTTTTATGGCAAAGCCACCAATCATAGCACTCAATCTCGCCTTTTTGTTCTTGTTCTTTTCTATTTTTTAAAGCATCAAGACTATCTGCTGGCGGAACAATTACTCTATCACCTATTAATTCATTATTGGGCCAATTAGCTGGCATAGCCACACCATTTTTATCAGCAGTCTGAAGGCCTTTAACAATTCTTACAATTTCATCCATATTTCTACCTAATTCCTGAGGATAATAAAGAATAGTTCTAATCTTGCCTTTATCATCAACCACAAAAACCGCTCTTACAGTATTAGTTCCTTTATTAGGATGAATTAATCCTAAAGTATCACTCACAGCACCAGTATCGGCAATTATTGGGAATTGGATTTCAACATTAAGCTTATCTTTAATCCATTCAGTCCATTTAAGATGAGAAAATACCTGATCAACACTCAAACCAATCAACTCGCAATTTAATTCTTTAAATTGTTCGTATCTTTTCTGAAAAGCTACGAATTCAGTAGTACAAACAGGAGTAAAATCAGCTGGGTGGCTAAAGAGAATAAACCACTTGCCACTAAAAGCTTTGGGTAATTCCATTACCCCATGAGTAGTTTTAACAGTTATCTGAGGGAAATCCTCTCCTAAAAGAGGTATCCCTTGTCTTTCAATGTTATTTTCCATATTAGTATTTATTAATTTTAATTTTTAATTTTAACGGTGGTTATTTTTTAGTTTTTTTAGCTTTTTTATCTTTTTTAGATTTACATTTAGCCATAGATTTATAAAATTAATTTTTTGTTAAAGAACTTATTATAAAACAAACTCTTTTCTCTCGCTAAATTCTTCTTGCTTACCGCGATGCCACTGTTGTACTGGCCTTAAATAACCGACTACTCGAGAATAAACTTCACAATTTCTAAAATTAGTAAGAGCAGGCGATTTTTCGTAACATTCTTTACATTTAATAACTTGATACTTTTCATCGCCATCTTTATAAACTAAAAGATAAGCATCGACCAACTCCTCATCTTTTACTTCTATCTTTTTGCCACAATCGTGGCATTGATATTTAACATTGATTACATTTTCCATAGATTAATATTTGTATTTTATTAATTTTGCCGACCTTTATTTTTTGTTTAATTTGTTTAATATCATTATCATTTAAAAAAATATTATAAATTTTACCGCAATTTTCACAAATAAAATGAGCGTGCAAACTAGTATCACCATCAAAATGAGTTTTATCTAAAGTAATCGCCTGAATCTCTCCTTTTTCTTGCAAGTGATTTAAAATACGATAGACCGTGCCTTTACTAATAGTCGGGATTTGTTTTTTTACTTCTAAATAAACTGAGTCGCCATCAGGATGCGATTTAGTATTCTTTAAATACTCAAGAATAGTTTTTTTCTGAATTGTTAGTCTTTCTTTAATAGCCATCTTATTAAGAATTAATCCTAATTACATTTTACTCCTAATAATAGCGTTGTCAAGTTTTTTTAAGCAAATCTTGCCAATTATCTTTATTTAATAAAGATAAATCGATAGCCTCTTTTAATTGATACTCTCCTATTTTAGTGCGAGTGAGTTTTTCTACATAAGCACCGGTTTTTATTTTTAAACCAAAATCATGAGCTAAAGAGCGGATATAAGTCCCTGAAGAACAAGAAACTTTTATTTTTAATTCAGGAAATTTATAGTCTAAAATTTCAATTTGATAAATCTTTATTTTCTGAGGTTTTAGAATGACTGCTAATCCCTTTCTTATTAAATCTCTCGCCCTTTGACCTTTTATTCTTTTATTAGAATAGGGTGGGGGAATTTGTTCAATTTCTCCTTCAAAAGTAGCCAAACATTTTTTAATCTCTTCTAAAGTTGGAATTTTAGTTACTAGATTTTCTTTAATAACTCCCTCTCTATCATAAGTATCAGATTCTTTGCCTAATCTAAAAACAGCAACATATTCTTTATCCATTTTCAAAAATTCATTTAATTTTTTAGTTGCTTCACGATTAACACCAATAATTAAAAGTCCGCTTGCAAATGGATCCAATACTCCACTATGACCAACTTCTTTAATTCCAGTAATTTTTTTGATTTTTTTAACTACTTCATAAGAGGTTATCCCTTCGGGCTTATTAATTAAAAGAAAACCACTAATGTTTTTCGTGTTCATATTTTATGAGGAGTCTTTTTGTTTTCTTAAATGATAATAATTACAATAATCACAATGAGTACTCGGTTCAGGAATTTCATCACTTTCTAAAAGCTTTTTAATATCAAAAAGAGTTTGTTCAATCCATTCATCATCGCCGTCATAAGGTAAAACTTTAATATCAAATTCTAATTTAGCATCAAAAGCTTCGCGATCAGTTTTGCCGTTGCAATAAATAAAATAACCAGTATTAGAAACTTTAAAACCATTATGTCTAAAAAGCCATTGATAAATTTCCATTTGTCTTTTATAAGAATTCTTCCACTCTTCGTCTAAACTAATTGTTTTTGTAGTACTCGTGCTTTTAAAATCAACAATATAAAGAACTCCTTCTTCATCAACCCAAACATCATCGATTGCTCCGTAAATTTCAAAATTTGTCGGTTGATGATAATATCTAATTCCGCGACGATTATCGCGCCAATCTTTCATATTCTGATGTTTAAAAGGCTTTAATTTTAAACCGTATTTTTTTAATAAAGGATATTGCTCGCCTTTAGCTCTATCAAGGTCAAATTCTTTTTTTAATAAGCTATCAACTGCTTGGTTTAAACTGTATTGAAATCCTGACGGACGGGAAACCCCAAATTTCATATCTAAATAAAAGCAACGGGGACAGTCGAAATATAAATCAATTTTAGCTCGGCTCAAGCGAAATGGTTCTTTATTCTCTTTACAATAAATATTTTTAGCCATTTATTATTTTTAACATTTTTTAACGAATCGCGAAATCGTAATAAGATGAAATTTGGTAGTGAGGGGTTAATTAAGTTTTTAAGTTTTTAATTAGATTGTCTTATATCTTAGTTTTAAAAATATTTTCTACACCTTCTTCAAATTCAATTTCATCCTCAGAAATTTCTTTAATATCTTTTGAGTTTATCACCTTGAAATATTTTATGGGCTTGTTCGCTTCTTTAGCTAATTTAATCTCTAATAATACGCCATCGCTTATTTGTCCAAACACCCATAATTCATCTGCTTTCTTAACTAAATCATTGTTCGCTTCTCTAATTTTGTCTCGTTCAACAGAATCCAACATAAAATACTCAAAAAGCATAAAAGGATTTAAAGGAATAGCATTCTTTTCTAAAACAAATTTAGAAATATGCATCCGGAAATAAAATAATTGCTTTGAAATTGCTGTATAGATTAATTTCATAATTTTATTTTTTAATTAATTTTTCGAGGTTTTGTTTGGCTTGCTCTAATATCTCCTTTGCTTTTTGAAATCAAAAATCAGTTTATTGGCTGATTTTAATTTAATCTTCTCCAAAAGTCAATTTTTATTTTCCATTTTTTAAAGATTCTTAGAAAACAGGGAGAGTGATTATCTTCTCTTTTTCGGTAATGCCGAGATATTCAATTTTTCCGTCTGAAGTTTGAACTTTTACTTTTTTAATTAATTCATCAAAAGCTAAGCCCACCCCCAAAATTTTACTTTCTTTTACTTTTACTCCTAAATTTTTGCAATGTTGGTTTACTAGCTCAATTGTTCTCTTATCAGAAATTTTCATTTCTTTTAACTCGCATTTTTTCGTTTCTTTGTTACAGGTAAAAACTTGAGATAGACATTTGCAATCTAAACAGCAATTTTGAGCTCCTTCAAATGGTTCACAAACTCCATTTCCGCAAATAGGTTTTAGGCATTTTTTGTCATTAAACGAACAATACTCTTTGTCGCCACATTTGCAATCAATTCCACAGTTCCAGCAGTTTTCTTTAGCTTCACATTTATTGTTCCCGCAAATTGTCGAGACTTTTTCTGTTTGAAACCACCAAAAAACTAAAACGAAAACCAAGAAAGAGGCTACCAATATTAAATAAATTTTTTTATTTTGAAACACTTTTACCATTTTTTTTGAATTTTTAAAGTTGGATCACCATAAAGATGGGCTATATGATAAATATAATCTTTTCCTTCCCATGGACAATTATAATTTTTGTAATAATAATTTTTACCTTCTAGAAAGGCATCGCCAATTCTTTTATCTTTATTAAATCTTTGTGCTATTTCTGTAAATAAAGTACCTGAACAAGCATCTCCGCCGATTTCTTCATTAGAGCAACTGTCACAAGAGGGGTTTAAACATCGCTTACAATTGAAAGTGCCATTAGGACAACCATGGCTGCCATAACCTATATCAGTGTCTCCAATATAAACCGCCCCTCCATTTTTAAAAAACGTCATTGGGATGCTCTGGATTGTGTGTTCTTTATTTGTTATATAACCACTAAAACAAGGCATCGCCATCCATAAAGAATTTCTTATATTTAGTAAAGAAAGGTCAGAAGCTGTGAATCCTTTTCCCTCTCCCCAGCCGTAACATTTACCAATTCCTCCCTCATCTTGATTATTAGTAGAAAATTTTTGAAGAGGATCATCATTGCCATGAAGCAATAAGAAAAAGAAACCTTTACTATTTGCCTCACTCAAAGTGCAATCTAAATTGTTATTTTTACAATGCGGATCATTTCCACAAGATCTGCGAAAAACATCTCTGTTAATACAAAGTGAGGCATTCCAGCCACCATCCATAAATAACGACTGATAGTTAGATAAATCGAGTCCATCATTTCTATGAATTTGTAAAACAGTGTCGAAATAATTTATCAAAACATTTATATCTTCTTTCAATACTGGAATTCTCCCGACAGGAATATCTAACAAATTATCCCCATTTATGTCGCCGTATAAATCATCTGTATAAAGACCATACACCTTTCCCTCATCAGATTCATAAGGAATAGTTTGGGATGGAAAATAATCAGGATGCCCTAAGATTAAAAGATAAGAAACATTTAATCGTCTAATCAATTGGTAAACTATCCCCCAGATTTCAGCATTGTCCCACCACGAGTAGATACGTGAGGTGCCGATAAGATTTAATGTATCCCTATTTTCTCCCTCACTGAGATGACCAAAGTAGGAGCAAAGTCCCTCGTTAGCTAAAACCAATTGATATTCTCTGATTTTTTCTTCCAAACGAACTCTTTCTTCATCAGTATAAAAGCTTATGATACTTCCTCTTTCATCAGGTGGTCCCAAAATTAAAAGATCAACTTTTGGAATTTGATCTCCTAAGGGAACATATTTAAAATTTAATCCTTCGATGTCATCGTTTCCAACTAGTACAGATTGTTCTTCCGGCTCCCAGCTTTTCCAATGGCATTCTCCAATTGGTTGATAAATTGGTTTTAAAATATATTGGCCAGAAGCAAGAGAAACACTATACCACCCTCCTCTTGAAACATCAGCATATTGAGTTAATCCTTCTGGCTTACAATGAGTAGAACAAAGCCACTTTTTTCCAAAAAGATTAAAACTACAAACCCTTTCTGCTGGACAAACTTTTATTTTAATTCTTTCTGGAGAATAATAAAAATCTTCTATGCTGCCAGATACTGAATGAATGATTGAACTTTGACTAAAGCCCTCTACTGATGTTTGCATTCCTCTTTTTGCTGATTCACTACTTTCTCCCAAAGAATTAACCACTCTGGCAAAATAAGTTATTTCTCCTGTTGAATAAAGATTAGTATTAAAAGAGCAAGACCACTCTTCTGTTTTAGTTTGTTCTAAAGGAGAACACTGGCCAAGGGTAATCTCTGAGGGAGTACATTTTCTTGAGCAAGATTTTTTGAGCTCATTATTAACAAAAATTTCAATTTTTTCTACACCAGAAGTATCGCTGGCATTAGCAGTAAAAGTAACTTCCTCTCCTGGGTGTGCTGAAGGAGGATTGGTAAAAACATTAATAAAAGAAGAAATTTTTTCTTTTGGCGGCTTAATTTTTTCCTTTGGCTTTTCATCTGGACAGCCATCGTCATCTTGATAATTATTAAAAGTCTCTTTCTCGTTGGGGCATTTATCTTTATTATCTAAAATTCCGTCTCCGTCTGAATCTTTTACTTCTAATGGTTTTTCGTCAGGGCAGCCATCATTATCTTCATAACCATTATAAGTTTCTGGTTTATCTGGACATTTATCTAAACAATTTTTAATTTTATCTTGGTCAGAGTCGCGGTCATCACAACTATCGCAAACATCACCGATTCCATCGGCATCAATATCTTCTTGTTTGGGGTTGTATTTTAAAGGACAATTATCTTTATTGTCTTCTAAGCCATCATTGTCTGAATCTTGAATTTTTGGCAAAACATTAATTGTACAAACATGCCACTCGTTTGGTCCAAATTTTTCTGGTGCCCCAACAAAAGAAAGATGATAAGATGGCCAAATTTTCCAAGTACCGGCTTTATCTAAAACTTTGGTAGAAGAAACGCTAATTGTCTCTTCGAGTTTAAAGGTGGTGTTTTGCCTTGTTAAGCCAAAAGAAACATCAGAATTATCAGGATTTCTGGCATTAACAAAAACACCTTTTGAGCCCAAATTTAAGTCATTTTGTCCATTATTTTGAAGCTTGAAAGAAACAGTAATGCTATCGCCAACTTTAGGATTTGAAGGGCCAGTAACTAAAAAACCAGTTAAACGTAATAAATCAGGGGAATTTTCTGGTCCGGAAAAGCTACAGATTATTGGGAGGTTTATTTGGGGGATGAAAACTGACTTTACTTCCAAAGCCCCAAAAACTAAAAAAATGGCTGTGATTATCCCAGTAACCCCAATAGAGTATTTTGAGCGATTTTTCATCTTAATTAATTTTAATTTTCCTTAGTCATTTCTGTCAAGGGCAATTTTTTTCAATTTTCTTTAAAAAATTACGTTTCCTTGCTTAATTTTTACTCTTTCTATTTTTAAGATTAGTAACTTACAAGGCCGCTAGAAACTATTAGCCCCCTTAAAAGTAAAATAAAGCAAATCTCCTAAAAGATTAACAAAAATCACTCCACTTAAATGTAATTTTAAATTTTAAAATCCGTGAGTTAAAGTAAAAATTTAAAAGTAAAGACTATGAATAAACCGCCATAAAGAAGAAGATCAGCCAAAAGATAGCTAAGGAGTGCTTTCCCAAGACTCATTTTATGAAGCTTACTTAATCCTACTAATTGAAGATAAATCACATACAAGCCTGTAAACCAATTGACGATTGGCATTGCTCCCAATAAAAAATAAGGGGTGATGCTATAGCCAATTGCTTTATAAGTTTCTGCAAAACCTCCTTCTCCTTTAAAGATTTTTACAAACAAATGAATGATAAAAGAATTAAGAATTAATCCGACAAAGAGAAGTAAATAAATAAAAATAATTATTAAATAAAAAATGAAACTTAAGGGTAGGTTAAGAATGCTATGGAGGGTATTTAGAAGAGAAGTAATTCTTTCTTGGGGAGCAAACTTTAAAATAATAATATTGACTATAAATGTTACATTAATTGAGATTAAAGTCAGGATTGCTAAATACTTTAGTGTTTCTTTAATTCCTTTTTCCTCTGCAAATTCTGTCCAACACTCATTGGGATTAAATAGAATATTTTTGATTTTATTTATAAAGTTCATAAGTTTAATTTTTTTAAATTTATTTTTTATTTTTTACGGCTTACGAAGTTGTAAGAGATTCATTTTTTAATTAAATTTTTGATAGGGTTTCCTTACACTACTATTATATCACACCTTCAATTTTTATTTAATTACTTAAAAAGCCTCATTTATAGAGACTTTTTTAATTAACGACTTGCGAGGTTTAAAAATCTCTAATCAAGCCACCAGCATAAACAAAAGTATAGATATCCTTACCTTGTTTATAAATTTTTTCTATTCCAGCCATTTCTTCAATCGAACCTTTAAAATCGGGCTGACAAACATATTTATAATCTCCCTTTTTCCATTCTACTTTTTTCCAAATTCTTGTAGTTTGCCAATTTTCTAATAAAGCTTTTCTAAGAATCCTATCAAGATCTTTTTCTGATATCTTTTTAAAATTGCCATAATAAGACATAGCCCAAATTGGTTTATCATTTTTATAAACTGTTTCTAGACCCATGAAAATCCCTTTACCTGTATAATAGATATCTCGATAAAACCAATTTTCTTCTTTATATTCCAACTGTTTTGAACCAGCTAATAGTGGTTTTACTTTACCCCCACCTCCGGCATAAGTTTTTGTTCTAGCTTTTAATAAAAATTGTAATAACTTCTTTTTGCCCATAACTTTATTTCCTTGCCCTCACCCCAAAATTTAGTAGTGATGGGTTAATTAAGTTTTCGATTTTTTAATTAAAAATGCTTTAACGACTTGCGATGTTGTTCAAATCAAGTTCTGTATATGTCATAGAATGTTATAGTTTATCTACTAAAAGTAAACCTATAAAAGTTATAATAGCTAATTTATCTATTAAAAATTTCCTTTTTATTTCAAAGTCTCTTTGAATTTTTAAATAATAAGGTCTGGTTTTATAATTTATTTCTCTTTCAGCTAAAGGTTTTGATAAATCTGGGTTAGATAAAATTTTTTGTTCTATTTCCTCAATATGTTGATAAGCATTAAGTATCTTTCCTTCATAATACTTGAGCTTAATCCATAAATATAAAATGAACAAAATAACACCTAACAAAACTTTAAATTTATAACCTACGTATATAGAGGCTGTAAAAATTATCCATTCATCTAGAGATATAATATTTATTATTTGTTTTAAATATTTCTTCATAATTTTATTTCTCAATTAATTTCTTGATTACTAAAAATATTAATTCTTTTTTCTATATTTATCCCAAATTTTCACACGCTCTTGATATTTCTCATAAAATTGTTGATCATCCAAAATCCCTTTTTCTTTAAAATACTTAATAATTCTGAGAATAAATTAACTAATTCTTGTGATTTTGTACTTAAATCATAATTTTTTGCTTCTTGTTCACATAATAATTGAAATCGTTCAGATAATCTATTTTTATTTGTTATCGGATCTTTTTTAAATAAAAGTTGATAAAGGTAGTGCCTATAATTCTGTTCTTTATCTCCAAATATTTCTTTTCCTATTTTTCCTATTTCTTTTAATTCCATTTTAGGAAATTTAACACTTATATTTTTCATATCTTTAAACAATTTTGAAATTTTTAATTATCTTTTATAATTATTTTTCTCCTTTGATAATTTTAATCTCGTCTTCGGTTAAAGTATCGATTGTTTCTAAATTTAAGTTTATTTTTATATTTTTATGAATTTTTATGAATTCGTATTAGCTATAAAATTCAGCTAAAATTAATTGAGCATAAACATATTTAGGTTTATCATCAATTTCTATAAAACTTAAATTATTTATTATACTATTTATTTCATCAACAAAATCCTCTGGAGTTTTGCCATATTTCTTTAAAACCGATCTAAGCTTTTTTATATCAGGATGTTTTAATTGAGCTCTGATTAATTTAGTTTTGACTTCTTCTGCTTTATTTTTAAAATTACTTGATTTACCTCGTTTTAAAAAATCTAACCTTCTTATAACTTGTTCTACAATTTTTTCTGAAGTAAATCTTTTTTGTTCTCGTAAGTTTGCTTCCCTTTCAAAATCTAAAAGAATTTTATTCATTAATTTAAGATAATCGTTTTTTGTTTCTATTTCTTTTGTATTAATTGAACATTCAAACAATGGAATAATTTTCCAATCATCATTTTCAACAACCTCTCCTTTTAAATTTATTAATTTTAATTTAAAGA
>Ga0078972_1011865_pt1 | contig 15337 bp, 27 predicted proteins | sample YelNatPaOPGAMG01_FD_67568 | JGI IMG/M metagenome (GOLD analysis project Ga0078972, IMG submission 67568) | Hot spring thermophilic microbial communities from Obsidian Pool, Yellowstone National Park, USA - OP-RAMG-01 (SPADES assembly) (version 2) | ecosystem: Environmental > Aquatic > Thermal... | reverse complement strand
TGGGCGGAAACCTTTATAATTTAGAAGTTGAGGACGACAATACTTATATCGTATCATCGGTTGCGGTTCATAATTGTGTAGCTATGAGCCTGGCAAAAATTTTGGGTGTAATGCATCAAGTCAATGAAGGTGAATGGATTGATTTTTCGCCTGGATTTATTTATCAGCAAAGAGCAAATAAACCAAGTGGTGGAATGGGAGGTATTGATGCTTGGGAGATAGTTCGCAAGAACGGTGCTTTATTAGATGTTTTCTTCCCTTCGCAAGGCAAAAATGATAGTTATTTAGATTCTTATCAAGTTAAAGACTATGAGAAACAGATTGCTTCTGTTTTTAAGATTAGCAATTATGTAGTCCTTCCTATAAAAGATATAGATACAATCGCTTCAACGATTCAAAAAACAGGAAAAGCTGTAATGGTTTGGTATTGGTGGAATTATGATGAATGGGATATAAATGTCCCGACGATAAAATATCCTGATTTAACCCCAGAAACTGCGATTGGAAGACATAGTGTTGCAGCTGTTGATTTCACTTTATATCAAAATAAAAAAGCATTAATTATAGAAGATAGCTGGTCGAAGAACCACGGAATTAATGGGCAAAGAATAATAACAGAGGACTTTCATTCTCAAAGAAATTTTTTCGCTGCTTATCCTATTAATTTTCAATTTGAAGATTCCACGACCGTGAAACCGTCTTATACATTTAATAATGATTTAAAATACGGAATGACAAATAATCCCGAAGTTAAAATCTTACAGGACGCTTTAAAGTATTTTGGTTTCTTTCCTGTAAATACAGATTCAACTGGTAATTATTTTGGTCTTACAGCAAAAGCTGTTTATAATTGGCAAGTTAAATATCAAGTAGCACCAATTGAGGAATTGAATGCTTTACAAGGGAAAGTTTTTGGTCCAGCTTCAAGAGTAAAAATGAACGAGCTTTTAAAGGTCGGTTAATTTTTAAAAACATGACAAAGGCAGAGAAACAAGAATTAAAAGAAATAAAGGATTTATTGCAGAAAATTTTAGAAAGATTAGAAAATTTAAAAGTTGAAAAAATAGAAAACCATTATCATTATTCTTATAGTGATTATCCACATAATTTGTCTGATAAAATTACTTGGGCTCCTAAAATGAATTATGATAACAATGCTGTAATAACTTTTGTATAATATAAAGGTCGTCAAAAAAAACAAAAAAATGAATACAAAACCATTCTACGCCTCAAAGACTTTCTGGTTCAATGCGTTTACGATTGTTTGGGTTGCGATGACAGCTTTCGGCTGGCAGCCAGACCCAGTTTTTGCACAGGAAGTTTCTAATGTTCTTTTGGGATTAGCACCTGTTATAAATTTAGTTTTAAGATTTTTAACTGATAAAGGAATTAGAATGTAAAAAAAAGCCCCCTGCGAATTGCTTTCGGGGGTTCAAAAAACTACCGGTAAGTTTTGTTGATTTTCTTATATTCTACTATATAAGATAACGAAAGTCAAGATATAAAAGTTATTCATAAATTATGCACTTGACTTTTCCAGAATTTTTGTAAAAATAAAATTAGAAGGGACAGCAACGCTAACATTGAAAGGAATTCCGCAGTTCGTTTCAATGTTGTTGTTTGTCTCGCTGGGGGAAGCATCGCCTGAGCCTCAGCCGCCTGACCAGCGTAAGTGGGTCCATAGATGCGGAGCGGAGAGAGTGCTGTAAGTCCGGAGACAGCAACACTCGGCGATGCGGGTGGCTCTCTCCGCTATGATTATATGTCTATGAAAAGAGAATCTATAAAAAGAGTTAAAAATAAAATAGTGATAGAGTTTCCTCTGAAAATAAAAAGGTTCAATCCTTATTCAGGGAAATACGGAGAAGAAATGAATAATATGGTTGGCGTTATAGAAGATGACGATTTTGGTTTAGCTTATGCAATAGATAGAAGTTATAAAGGTAAAGACGATGATTACACAAGAATAATATATCATTGGTTTGGAGACGAATCTAATTTCAAAGAATTTTGCAAAGAAAACGGTCTACCAATATTATATAGATGAAAGAATTAGATAAAGCATATAAAGAGTTATATTATATAGTTTTAGAGAAAGCTACTTTTGGTTATGAGATAGATAATGAAGTTTTAAAAACATTAGACGAACTTAGGGGCGAAGTTGAATTGAATGACTCGCCTTTTTTAGTTCGCAAGAAAGTTAAATGTTCTATTTGTGGTAAAGAAATTACAAGAAATAAAAATTTTCCAAAGGTCGTATGTTTTGACTGTAAAGTTGAGAGACAGCGGATTTATAATTTTCGTTATAAGTCCGCTGTTCCTGAACGGAGCAGTTAGAACCTTGAAAACAGAATAGGAGGTTGTAATGACAAAACAGGAACTTATCGCTGCTATCGCCGAGAAAATCCGAAAGGAAATTCCATCGGTAGTGAAAACCGTTTCGCTTCCAGTCCCGAAGATTCCACAGCGTGGAAAGTTCGACGAAGAGGAGTTCGTGCTTCTCATCTCGGATATTCAAATCGGGCACAAAACCAAGACCTTCAACATTGAGGTTGCGAAAAAGAGGGGAGAGATTTTGATTGAACGGCTTGCGAAGATTACTGCAATTCACAGGGCTTCGCACCCAGTAAATAACATCAATCTTTTTCTTCTCGGGGATAATCTACACAATGAGACATTGGGTCGTTTCCTCAACTTGGACGAGTTCGATGTTGTCGTCAAGAAACAGGTCTTCGAAGGAGCGATTCCAATCCTTTCCCGTATCATTTCTTTCTGCGCTCAGAACTTCAAACAAGTCAACGTTTGGGCAGTCAGGGGAAATTAACAAAATGGTTTCCTAATCTCACCATATGCTGGAACACCCTTAAGCCATTAGTGCGAAACAGTAATCCGAAAGGATAAGCTGAAAGCGAAAATCTAATGGATTGGGCAATCAGCAGGAAAGACTCCCTTCGTGGGAGAATCCTCAGAGACTATATGTGAGACTCTTGACTTTCCGTGAAGCATTTAATAAGATTATGGTATGAAACATATATATATAATAAAATGTAAAAAATGTGGAATGGAAAGAGAAAGGGGTTCTGCTAAGCTTGGTTTATGTAGAAAATGTTATAGAGCATTACCAGAAAATAAAGAGAAAGAAAATGCATATTCAAGAATGTGGTATATAAAACATAGAGAAAGTGAAATAGAAAAAAATCGTGAATACAGAAAAATGAATAGAGAATTATTTGATTGGTATCATAATAAAGATAGATTCGGAGGGTTTAGAAAAATGATTATTGAAAGAGATGGTGGAATGTGTATATCTTGCAAAACAAAAGAAAAATTAACAGTGCATCATATCGATGGAACAAATTATAGAAAAGGTAATGCGAATAATAATCCAGATAATTTAATTACTTTGTGTAATAAATGTCATTCGTTTTTACATCAACATCAAAAAAGAATAGGCAGAATCTTATCAAGAGAAGATATAGTCCGAACCTTAGTGAAAGCTAAGGAGATGTTCAGAAATGAACGTCCGCTTTATGAAAAAACATTCATAAAGTCATAAAAGCAACAGACTGCACGGTGATATGGGGAAGTTCGCTGCGACCTCAACAAACTTTGACGATGTAATCTACGAGTTTCTCCGCTCGGAATTCAGAGGACAAAAGAATGTCCACTTCCACTTGACGGAGAATTTCTTTCAAATCGCCAAAGTGATGAACACCCGCTTCCTCTTAGTCCACGGGGATAACATTCGGATGTGGATGAATATCCCGACCTACGGCATCACACAGAGGTTGATGCGATGGCAAGGAAGCATCGGTGAGTTCGATGTCTTGACTCTTGGACACTTTCACAACTTTGTCTGGGAGGACTGGAACGACAAAGAGTTCATCGTCAACGGCACTTGGGTTACGGACGACGACTGGGTTCGCAAGAATATGGGACTTACCGGTTCTTGCGTCCAGGTTTTGATGTCAGTCCATCCTCGTCAGGGAATCACTTTCACTCGCAAAATCAAACTTTGGAGGTGAATATGAACGCAAAACTGGCTGTTGTAGAGTGGCAGGACGCTGCTTTCTACCAGAACTTTCACGGCGAAATTGACCCAAACGAGACCTATCTTGTAGAGTCCATTTCGGTTGGGTATCTTTTCCAACTTAAAAACGAAATTGGGCTCATTCAGACGAAACAGGGTGAGGATATGGACATTATCTTCATCCCGAAGAAGTGGGTGAAAAAAATCACCTTCTTGGAGGCAAGAAATGAGAAGAGAAGGAAAGCAGGCAAGAAGGCTTGACACTTTCCACAATTCTGACAAATGCAACGGCAGAGTCCAGATAGAATTCATTTACCTCGTAGAGGGATTTGAGTTCTGGGTGGAAGGCGTTTGTATGGAGTGCGAAACAAGAGTCAGGTCGGTTGTCCCTTTGGAACAGCTTATTCTGATGACGCCTAACCCTCAAAACAAGCCTTTCTGGAAACCTCCGCTTCTTCCGAAGACTAAGAAACTTCAAAAAGAAGATTTGGACTTCCTGAAAGACCTTGGAATCAAGGGGGACGACGATGAAGAACCAAAAAAGAACTAAACATCACGTCCCGCCTAAAAGTGTAGGGGCTCAATTCATCCTCTACAAAACTCGCAAAGAACACGAAGCCTATCATATGCTTTTCGGGAATGCGGCTTCCTATGAGGAATGCTGTCAAATCCTCAAAGAGCAGTGGTGGACGCCAGGAGGTGCAAAATGGAATTTCCGCCGAAAGACATGAACGATGGCAAAATCGCAATTTATGCCTTCCAGAATGTATACCGTACCGATGAAGGGACTTACCTTCAAATCAAAGTCTTCAAAACGAACGGATACAACTGGACTTGGCAAGTTCCTGAGGTTTTTTCCTGTATGACCGAAGCTTTGCAATACGCAAAGCAATGGATTCACATTTTCAAACTCAGGAGGACTCTCTCGTGAGTTATCCACAAGCCCCGTAGAAGCAGATTTTACGGGGCTTTTTCTTTACCTAAAAGTATTGACTTTTATAAATTTATGCCTGAAAATTAGAAATGAGGGGACAAAACAAGACAGGATTATAAGAAAGATACACGAAACCCTCGCTTATTATGAAACGAAAATTAATAATTTATATAATACTTATCATAGTTTTATCTATGATTTTTGGCTGGATTCATAGAGTCCAGTCAAAGAAAACTACGGTTCCAGTAGAAAATAGGGTTGAAAAAACAGAAATTCAGAAAGATAGTTTAGATTTATGGCTTGATAAGTTAGCAGAAAAAGAGAATTGTCCTATTGAAGGAATTATGGATAAGAACCATAAATTAAGTTTTGGGAAATTTTGCTTTCAATTTGATACATTTAAATTCTATGTCAGGAAATATAATCTCCTTCCAAATACAGAAGACCAAGAGCTTTATAACTGGATTTCAGACGCTGAATTCCAAAGAAAATTAGCAAGAATGATGTTAGAGGAGGATATAAATAATTGGAAGCACTGGCAATTAAGTACACTGAAAATAGGAAAACCAAAGGTCGTAAATTAAATTTACAATGAGGTATAAGTGCGAAAATTGTCAGAAAGAAACCAACACTGTTTACTGGGATAAATTCGCTCATAAGTGGATTTGCGAGGATTGCTATCTAAAAGAAACTCCGGAAGAGAAAGTTGTTAAAGAAACGTGGAAAAAGCCGAGATTTTAGTTTTGGGTGGTGTTTTATGTGTTTTAGCCCCAAACTCGGCGCTAATAGCCAATTAGAGGCCAAAAAACGCATTTTAAAAGTAAAATACAAGTCTGAAATTTTGAAATATTTCCATTTCGTGGAAAGTTCAAAATTTGCACTTTGCTTTTATAAAAAATCAGTTCCTATCATAATAGGAATTCAATCTTGTTTTAGTTCCTATTGTAATAGTATCTGTTTCCTTGACTTTTTAAATTTAAGGATTACAATGAAATTGCGGGAGGGTTTTCTATTATCCTTTTTCCATTTTTTAAAACAAAAACAACACCTCCTAAAAATTTGACCTTTAAAACATACCTGAAAAATTGACCTTTCCCTCCCGCAGATTTGACAAAAAAAAATTTATGAGTATAATATAATTATCTTAGGAACCAAAAGGCATTCTATTATAACAAGAGCATCGCAAGTTAGGAACCAAAAGGCATTATCTTCTCTTCCGGAGCATCGCAAGTTAGGAACCAAAAGGCACCTTTTTCCCTCCCGCAGCATCGCAAGTTAGGAACCAAAAGGTGGAACCCATTTGACAAAATTTTTTTTATGAGTATAATAAAATTATCCTCAATATGAGGATGGGATAAGAGCATACGCCCAGAAGAACCCTTCGGGATGGGCGTCCCAGCCAACAAAGGCTGGGGCTCTTATCCCGAAGGGGTTTTTTTATTTATAAAGGTCGGTAAATTAATAAAAATATGAAATATTTTATAGGCATAAATCAAAAAGTTTGGTTAGATAAATATCCAAAAGTAGATTTAGAAACTGCTTTAATATTTGATATTATTAAAAATTTTTGCGCAGTCAGAAACAACAAAATTAAAAAATTTATATTAGACAATGAGGAATATACTTGGATAAATTACCAAATGATTATTGATGAATTACCCATGTTAAAATTTAAAAGTAAGGGCTCTATTTCACCAAGATTTAATTTATTGAAAAAAATTGGATTAATAAAAACATTTAGAGCTCCAGAGGGAAGCATATATGTTAGATTAACAGAAAAAGCAAGTGAGTTAATTTTTGATACTACCGTTCATCAAGATGAACAGCACCCCGTTCATTTAAATGAACAGCCCGTTCATTTAGATGAACAGCCCCCCGTTCATTTAGATGAACAGCACAATCATACTACTAATATCAATCATACTACTATATCAAATAATAATATTGCAGTTGCCACAGCAACTGCGGAAGAAATTAATAAAATTATTACTTTCTTCAAAGAAGTAAGTTCTTTTTCTTATAAGGATTATTACAAGAACTTAACAGAAAGAAAGTCCTCTGCTGAACTTCTAAGTCGGTTGCCGATGGAAAAGTTAGAAATACTGATTACCAAGTTCCTGCCTAAAATCAATGTTACGCCTTACGTGCCTAAAAATTGCAAAGCTTTCAAGCCGTCCGAGCTTTTGAAGAATTTAGACAGGATAATAGTTAAGATAAAAGAAATTCAACAAAAAAGGTCGGAAGAAAAAATTAATATAATCATATGAGAGAGATTTCAAAAAATTTAAAATGTGTAGTTATGAGAAATGGGATTGAAATTTGGAAAGAAGATGATAGATTAACTGATTTAGCAAAAAAACTTTCAAGCGGGCAAAAAATCGGGTTTATCCAGATAGATGACGAACTTATAAATTCTGCTGATATTGTTGGAATTTTTTCAGCAAATACAATGCAAGATATGATTAGAAGGAAAAATGGTCAATGGAAATGTCAGTATGGAACTTGGCACGATAAAGGAGAAAGATGCGATTGTAAAGAAAGAATACCTAAAACTTGTATATCTTGTGGGCAAGTAGCTGATAATTATATTTATACCGAGCGTGGAATTTTATGCACAAAATGTTGGCTTGGGAGATGATTCCACGCTCGTGGAAACTTTAAAAAGGTCGTCGTTAGATACAAAAAACAATGAAATATAAAATATTTATTCGCGGGCAAAAAGAACCATTCATTACAGAAGATTCATCTATTTTAGAAGATTATAAAAATTATATAGATTTTAAAGCAAATAAAAGTATAAAAGTTGGAAATTGGCGGGGTAGAACTTCGGATATAAAGTATATTCAAGAAGTAAAAGAAAATGATGAATGGAAGGCTAAATACGATGATTATAATATTCAAAGACGAGAAAGAGCTAAAAGAAGTCCAGAGGAAAAAGCAGAAAGCTCCGTGAATGGACAATACAAACTTTATTCTTGGTGCGTGGGTGTAGATTTTGAATCAACAAAAGATAAAGCAAAAGAATTAGCTTTGAAGTTTTTCCAAGAAAACCCAGAAAGAAATTTAGCGGATTTAGATGTTTGGCTTAAAGCAACTGGTTTAGAACCGCAAGAAATTAAAATGAACAGATTACAGGAAGCTGGGCTTGTGATTTTAGCACGTGCTATAAGTGTAGAAAAACAAGAAATGGACTATGATTTAAAGGTTGCTGGTGGTTTTTGAGTTATCCACAGGTTGGGTATTGACAAAAAAATTGACGGGTATATAATTTAAAATATGGATAAAGAAAATTTAATAAAATTATTTAATAAATATGGGAAGGAAATATTATTGCCACGTGAGCAAATTATATTTAAATATAGATTTGGATTAGAGGACGGAAAGAAATATACATTAGAAGAGATTGGAAAAATATTAGGAGTGACGCGTGAAAGAATAAGACAATTAGAAGGGAAGGTGATTTCTAAATTAGAAATATTGACGAAGGACTTGACGGGGTCAGATAAAAGAGTATAATAAGAAAAAGGTTAAAAAATAAAAGGTCGTTAAAAAAGGTCAAAAAAATAAATAAGAAAATAAAAAAATGGAAAAAGAAAAGTTATATTTATTAGGAATCGCAGTAATGATGGTGTTGTTATTTTGCGGATATTGGTTTTACGCCCTGCCCAAACAAGAAAAAATAGAGTGTGAAAAATGGATTAGTGAAAGCAGTATTTATCCGAACTATTATTTTACAGACTGGCAAAAGGAGCAATGTATGCAATATGGTTATGATTTAGATAATAAAATTTGTAAATAAAAAAGGTCAAAAAAATAAAATAAAAAAATAAAAATATGAACGAAAAAGAATTATTCGATAACAACTTTCAAAAGAATTTTCAGCCGTTTTTAAATGCATTACAACAAGTTAGCGTTCCAGACCACGACTGTCACAAAGGACCAGAGGATGCTTGTCCTGTATGCGATTCGGAGGATTGGGAATGGCTTAGATGCGTGAAATGTGGAATGTGGGTAGAAAAAGATGATATTTTACCAAACGGTCTTTGCGAGTCGTGTTATAACGAACAATAAAAATATGAAAAATATACAACAAATGTATTTCGATAAACAAAAAAGAATTGATAAATACTTCAACGAAAAACAAGAGTCAATTAAATTTTCAGTCGCACAGAATAATGCCATTTTGATTGTTTCTGCCTTAATTCAAAAAGGGTACATAAAAGACAATGAAGAAATAGAAGAAAAATTAGAAAGGTTCACAAGGTTTTTATATGAAATGCGATGATAAAAAAAAGATGTGAAAATTGTGGTGGGATTCCAATTTACCCCCAAAATAAAAAGGTCGTATATAAAAGTGAGGTTGAGGGTTGGGTTTGTGATAGCTGTTTTATAACACTTCTAAAACAAAAAAAAGATTTTATTAAAGAATTAAAAGAAAAAAATGAAAAAAACAATAACAATAAATGATGTAAAAACTTTAAAATCAGGAGTTTCAAACGGCAGGAACTGGACTTTATATGCTGTTATAGATGAAAACGGAAATAAATATACTACTTTCAATGGTAAGTATTTAGATATGATAGGTAAAAGGGTCGAGATTGAATATGAGGCATCGGAAAGAGAGTATAATGGTAAGAAATATACTGATTACAAGATAGTTAACAAAAATGTCGATTCAAAAGAAGAAACAGAGATTTTAAATCTTTTGAAAGAAATAAAAGAAGGGATAAATGTTATTTTATATAATTTAAACGAGGAACACATAGATAAACAAATAAAAGATATAATAGATAAACAAATAAAAGATATATGAGATTTATATAAAGAAATAGATGAGGAAACAGATTAGGTCGTTAAAAAATCGGGCGGGGGCGTTCGGGGTTCGGAGGTAGTTCTCAATTTTCCACTTTTGTGGAAAAATAAAAGCCCCGATTTATAAATATTTTTGGGGGTTCGGAACTACCACAACGACGCCCCGGCTCATTCAAAATATGAATACAGTTGAAATTAAAAATACAATAGAAGCAATTATTCAGGGTTTAGAACCATTAGAACAAAAATTAAACGTTCCGTTTGGTTTTTTATGGCAGGTTGTTCTAAAACAAGTTTATGTTGATTTAGTAATAAATATTTTATTTTTTATAGTCTTTTTGTTGGGTGTCTATTTTTGGATTAAATTATTTAAATACTATCAAAAGAATGAAAATAATTTAAAAGAAGATACAAAAGAAATTTTGATGGCGTTTATTGTGGGTTTTGGCCTTTTGGTTTTTTCCGGTGTTTTCATTTATGCTATCGCTTTAATTATAGAAGCTCCTAAGGTATTATTGAATCCAGAATTTGAGGCGATTAAGAAAATTTTAAATTTATTAAAAATTAAATAATATGTTAAAAATAGAAGAAAAATTAGAAAAAGATAAAGAATATTTCTTGATTTATGCTTGCGGTGAATGTGGTTGTGAGGTTTTGGTGCCGGGCGGATTTCCAATTCCAGAACTTCACTGTTTGTGCAAAAAACCAATGAATTTAGCGTCGGAGATTTGGCTAAAAAAAGATGAATGATAAATTAGTTATAAAGCAAGAAGATTTAAAAGAATATCAAGATTTGATAGAAGAATGCAGAAATGTGATTTATATTAAATCTTTCAACCAAGCGATGGACGAAATTGAGAAAAGACACGAAATCGGGCGGTTGATTTTAACTTCCCCGCTTTATAAAAAATACGGTAAAGGAACAGTTTCCATTTTGGAACGGGTTGGGAAAGATTTACAAAAAGGAAAATCTTGGATTTATGAAAGTATTAAATTCTACGAAAAATATCCTGACCTGAAAGAATTTATTTCAAGATTTAAACCCGAAAAACAAGTTATCCGCTGGGCGGACGTAAGGAAAGAACTTCCGTCGCCAAACGGGTGCAAGCATTTGAACACAGAAACAGAAACAATAGAAATAACTCGGGTGCGGTGTGTAGATTGTGGTAAAATTTTAGATGAACAAAAAATAAAACAATGAAATCTCTCAAAAAAACAACAGCGTGGAAATGGTTTTCCCTTTACATAAAGGAAAGGGACAACTGGACTTGCCAAGTTTGCGGAAGAAAAGGCAGGGGACGATTTATGAACGCTGGACATTTCATACAAGCTTTCGGGCATAATGCGGTTTTTTTTGATGAAAGAAATGTTTTCGCCGAATGCATAAATGATAACCTCTGGGGTGGTGGAAGACCAGAAATTTTAAGAGAACTTATTATAAAAAGATACGGTAAAAAAGCAGAAGAAGAACTTTGGAAAAAAGCACGGGAAGTGAAACAATTCACGAAAGTGGAGTTGGACGAAATTGCTAAAATTTATAAAAAGAAATATGAAGATTTATTAAAACAAAAAGGTCGGGAAAATAAAAAATTATGGAAAAAGAAATAAAAAAACAAAAAGAATTAGTTTTGGCATTGCTTAAAATTAAAAAATTTTCTCAATGTTATGGGATTAGAATAGACTCTATTAGTTTGGCTCCTTTTTGGTTTTCTGATGAATTTGAATCTTTATATTGTCCAAATAAATTGTTAGGTATAAAAATAAGTAATTCTTATGATGAGGAAAACAATATGATTCAAGAAATAATTGAAAAAAACAAAAGGTCGGGAAAATAAATAAAAAAGATTTGATTTTTTTAAAAAAATTTAGTATAAAGAAATTGAAAATTAAGTGATATTTAAGAGATATTTAAATACAATGTCAAATTTAAAAACATTAAAACCATTTACAAAAGGAGACCCACGCATTCGTCCAAAACCTAAGGGCATTCCTAATCGCTCTACAGTTGTTCGCTATGTTTTAGGAATGAAAGGACAGCCGCCCGAGCATATTTTAAAAGAGTTAGAAACGATGTACCCTGTTTTTTTTCAAAAAAAAGGCAAGAAATGGATGACTGAACTTTTAATGACAATTAGGCTTGCCCAAAAAGCGATTGTAGAAGGTGACGTTTCCGCTTATAATTCTTTGATGAATTCTGCTTATGGACAACCTAAAAGTAATGTAGATATCACTTCAGGAGACGAAAAAATAAGCATCAATATAGTAGATTTCAAAGATAAAAAATGATTCAAATTCCTACCCAAGAATTTTTAGATTCAATTCGCCCCCACCAAACGGAATATCTTGCCTCTACCAACAATCATAGTGTCCTTATGTGGCATCGTGGAAGCCGAAAGACTACGACGCTTTTACAGAAATTACTAATTGAATCGCATAAGAGAGTAGGTTTATATTGGTATATAGGACCATATTTAGTTCAAGCTCGTTCAACGATTTGGACAGACCCAAACACTTCTATTTTCCGCTGGCTACCCGAAGAATATAAAAAGATTGTCAGGGTAAATAATAGCGATATGTCTCTGACTTTTCCTAATGGAAGCGTAATACAGGCGAAAGGAGCGGATCATCCAGATAGTTTGCGTGGTCCAAAGCCAGTTGGTGTGGTGGTAGATGAGTATGGTGAAATAGCTCATAGGTGGGGTTCAGAGTTCAGAGAGGCGGTAATAGAGCCGTCTATTGCTTCCTCCGGTGGGTGGGTGGACTACGTAGGGACTCCACGCGGGAATAACGATTTTGCTTATTTAATAAGAAGGAGGGATTATTTTACTTCTTTAAAAACTGTAGATGACACGGGGATTTTTACTCAAGAACAAATTGAAGACTTTAGAAGAAACGCGGTTAATTTAGATTTTTTTAAACAAGAATATTATTGCCAAATTATAGAAGGGGCATCAAGCGTATTTAAGAATATAGAAAATGCCATCTCCGGACAGTTAGAGAAACCCATCGCAGGAGAAGATTATCTTTTTGGAATAGACCTTGCGAGAAGTTTCGATGCGACGGTATTGGTAGGATTTAGATTATCTACTAATCATTTAGTTTATTATGAAAAGATTCAGGACAGGACTTGGGAAGCTCAAAAGAATCTAATTGCTGGGACGCTAAGAGCCTATAATGACGCCAGAGCTATTGTAGATGCTACAGGGGTTGGTGATAGCTTTACAGAGCAGTTGATGCTGATGGGATTAAATATTACGCCAATGAAAATTGCTAATAACTTAATTAAAAGAAATCTTATTGAAAAGTTAGGTTCTTATCTTGAAAATCGCTATATTACAATTCCAAACATTCCTGAAGTTATTGATGAGTTAAAAGACTACGAGTATACCCTAACCGCAAATAATAATATCGTGTATAACGCTCCGTCGGGTAAACACGATGATATAGTTATGGCTTTAGCTTTGGCAGTTTCAGCCTTAAGTCCCACGCCAATTGTCTATCCGAAACCAACATTTGAACCTGTTAGAGTCGATGAGAGAACTGGTTATATCCAATGAGAGAAATTAGATGTGAAAAATGTGGGAAGTTGCTCTTGAAAAAAGAAGGAAGTTTCGATTTACTTGAAATTAAATGTCCGAGATGTGGTTATATTCAAAGAGTTAAAAATGAAAAAATTTATATAGCAAAAGATGAAAATGGAAATGAGATTGGACTCTTGACTTTTAAAAAATAGTGATTATAATTTAAAATAAAGAGTGCCTAAGAGCGCCAAAAGTGGCGCTTTTTTTATTTATTTATGACAAACCAAGAAATACTAAATCAATATCAATTTGAAAAACAAGCGGCGATAAAAGCTCGCCAATCTAAAATTGCTCATTGGCTTCAAAATGAGGAATTGTATAATGGTGTAATTCAAAAAACTTTACTTACAAAATCTAATTTACATATTCCAAAAGTTTTTGAAGGTGTAAATGATATGGCAGCAAGGCTTGGTGAATTTCCTGATATAGATTATGATACAAAACCAGAAGGAGATGAAAATGCCGCTGAGATAATGAAACATCTTTTCTTATACGACGGCAGGCGTTCTGATTTAGAGCATCTATGGGAGTTGGTAAAAATTGAAACAGGTATCTATGGTAGGGCGATTTTTAAACTCATTCCTTCTGATGATGGTGTTAAATTCCAAGTTATTGACCCGATGAGTTTTCTTATTTCACCCCTATCACCGACTATTGAATCCGCTTTGTATTGCGGACAGCAATTTATTTATAAAACAGCAGCTCAACTTATGGAAGAAGCTGAGGAATTCGGATATAACAAGAAAGAAGTATTGAAAGCCAAAAAGGCAGTTTCTGAAACTATTTCATCTACTAACCAAGAACTTAGCCAAAAGAATTTAAGGCTTGCGTATTTAGGCTTCGATAATGTAAATCTTGCTGGGGCAAAAGTTATTGAACTTACTGAATGGTATACGCACATTGTGAATGAAAAAGGAATGCCAGAAAAATATGTTTTAACAGTTGCGAATGACCAATTCTTATTAAGAGCAATCCCAATAAAGGAAGCAGGAATGCAAAAATTCCCGTTTGTTTCAAGCGCTTTGTTCCCAAGATTGGTTTCTTTCTGGGTTCCGTCGGTGGCAGATATATACAGAGACCCGAATTTAGCAATTGACGTGATTATTAACCAAAACATTGACAATAACACCTACCGAAACTTCGGAATGTTATTCACCGATTCTTCCTCAGGATTAAAACAGGCATCTATTGTTCCTCGTCCATTAGGAGTGACTCCAGTTAGCACTAATAACCGTTCAATTAGAGATGTAATAATGCCATATAATCCTCCAGACATTTCACAGGCTTCAGTATTAGGAACACACATTGAATCCATTGCTGATAATGCTGCGGGATTAGGATTTGCGCTTCCTCCAGGAAAAACTAAAATGTCGGCTTCACAATTGAATCTTGAAATGTCTTTAATTGAACAAAGACTAAGCGTGGCTAAAAACAATATGGTTAGTTTGGTTAGAGAAATGGCTCAAATGTATGCCGATATGATTAAAGACAACCTAACTATACCGAGAAAAGTTAAAGTTTTTGGAATGAAGGATATCACTATTAATGGTGTTACCAAAGAAAACTTTGCGAATGTAGAATTTATTGCCAAAGCCACGGCCAGAGAAAATGTGCAGGCTAATAAAGCCATAAGGCAGAAATCAATTCAGGCACTTTTCAATATGTTTAAGGGAGATCCAGCGGTGCCAAATCAGAGATATCTCCGAGAATTAGTTGCACAAGAATTTGGATTGTCGCCCACGCAGATTGATAAGTTAATGAGTCAAGAAGAAGCTCAACAAGGACAACCGCAAGAACAACAATCACAACAACAACAACCAGAAATTCCAACAATGCCAACCCAACCCCAAATGTCAGCAGTTCAAGAGGTCGCTCAATCTAATGTAGTTAGATAATATGTTTAAGCTATCCGAATTATTTGCCAAAAAAAATCAATATGATGAAGCTACTCAAGCTATTATTGAGGGTTGGCATAAATTA
>Ga0078972_1011863_pt1 | contig 15338 bp, 12 predicted proteins | sample YelNatPaOPGAMG01_FD_67568 | JGI IMG/M metagenome (GOLD analysis project Ga0078972, IMG submission 67568) | Hot spring thermophilic microbial communities from Obsidian Pool, Yellowstone National Park, USA - OP-RAMG-01 (SPADES assembly) (version 2) | ecosystem: Environmental > Aquatic > Thermal... | reverse complement strand
GGGGCGACCTACGCCAGCGAGAACCTGGCCTGGTCGGCCACCAATGGCCTGCGCGAGGACCTGGCCATGCACTGCCTGCGCCTGGATATGCCGTTCCACAAAGCCCATACTCCCGGCGAGATGATCGAGCGCATCGACGGCGATGTGACGGCGCTGGCCAACTTTTTCTCCCAGTTCGTCATCTATGTGCTCGGCAACGCCGTGCTCTTGGTGGGCGTGCTGGTGGTGCTCTGGGGCATCGACTGGCGGGCTGGGCTGGCCATGTCGGGTTTTGCCGTGGCGGGCATGGGCGCCATGCTGCGGGCACGCAACATCGCAGTGCCGTTCTGGGAGCGGGCGCGGCAGGCGGCCGCCGACCTGACGGGCTACCTGCTGGAACGGCTGGCGGGCACCGAAGACATCCGCGCCGCCGGCGCCGTTGCCTACACCCTGCGCGGCTTCTTCGAGCTCTTGCGAGGGGTGTACACCACGACTCGCCTGGCTACGCTCGTGGGCAGCGTGATGAGCGTCATCATTCTCTCGGTGATGGCGGTCGGCACGGCGGTGGCCTTTGTCCTCGCGGCCTTGCTCTACCGGGCTGGCCTCATCACCATTGGCACAGCCTACATCATCTTCTACTACTCGCAGATGATGTTCCGGCCGCTGAACCTCATCAGCCGGCAGATGGAGGACCTGCAGAAGGCGAGCGCCGGCATCGAGCGGATCGAGCAACTCTTTGCCACCCACCCCGCGGTCGTCGACGGGCCGGGCGCCGACCTGCCCAGGGGGCCGCTGGCCGTCGAGTTTCGCAATGTCTCCTTCGGCTACGATGCGGAAGGGGTGGTGCTCGACGGCATATCGTTCCGGCTCGAGCCGGGCCGGGTGCTGGGCCTTTTGGGGCGCACCGGCAGCGGCAAGACGACGCTGGCGCGCCTGCTATGCCGGCTGTACGACGCCGATTCGGGCACCATCCTCCTGGGCGGCGTCGACATTCGCCAGCCGCGGCTGGCCGAGCTGCGGCGCCGGGTGGGCGTGGTCACCCAAGACGTGCAGCTCTTTCAGGCCACGGTGCGCGACAACCTGACCTTCTTCGATGCCAGCATCCCCGACAAGGCCATCCTGGAGGTGCTGGAAGAGTTGGGCCTGGCCCAGTGGTACCGCGCGCAGCCCAAGGGGCTCGATACGCAGATGGCCGCCGGTGCCAGCGGGCTCTCGGCCGGGGAGGCCCAGCTCCTGGCCTTTGCCCGGGTGTTCCTGCAGGACCCGGGGCTGGTGATCCTCGACGAGGCGTCGTCGCGCCTCGACTCGGCGACGGAACAGCGCATCGAGCGCGCGGTCGACCGGCTGCTCTGCAACCGGACGGCCGTCATCGTGGCTCACCGCCTGGGCACCGTGGGGCGCGCCGACGAGATCATGATCCTGGAGGGGGGCCGTGTGTGCGAGTACGGGGCGCGCGAGGCTCTGGCGGCGGACCCGTGCACGCGCTTTGCGAGCCTGCTGAGGACGGGGCTGGAGGAGGCGCTGGCATGAAGCCCTGGAAGACGTGGCAGTACCTTTGGCGGCTGGTGTGCTACCGCCCCTGGCTGTATCTCTTGGCCATCGCCCTGGAGACGCTGCATGTGCTGGCCGAAATGGCGCCGGGGCCGCTGGCCCGCATGTTCTTCGACTGGCTGGGCAGCCGGGGGCAGGCAACGGGGCTGTGGTGGATCGTGGCGTTGGTGGCGATGACTTATCTGGCCCATGCGGCCTTTTACTCGGGCAGCGCGCTGACCATGGCTACCTTCCGCCTGACATCGGGCGCGCTCTTGCGCAAGAATCTGTTTCAGCGCATCCTGGCCCTGCCGGGCGCCCGTGCCCTGCCCTACTCGCCAGGCGAGGCAGCGAGCCGCTTCGGTGGCGACGTGGATGAGGTCATGGAATACCTGGCCTGGCTGACGTCTCTGTTCGGCTTGGCGGTGTTTTCGGCCATCGCGCTGGTGGTGATGATGCGCATCAACAGCCTGGTCACCAGCGTCGTGTTCCTGCCGCTCCTGGCCATCGTGGCCATCGCCAACCTGGCCAGCCAGCGCTTTCACCGCTACCGCCAGGCCAGCCGCCGCGCTGCAGGGCACGTCATCGGCTTCCTGGGCGAGACCTTTGGGGGCGTACAGGCCATCAAGCTGGCCAACGCCGAGAGCCGGGTGATCGGCCACTTCCACGCCCTCAACGAGGTGCGCCGGAAGGCCACCGTGCGCGACCGGCTCTTTCACCAGCTCTTTCACTCCATCTTTTGGAACACGGTCAACCTGGGCACCGGCGCCATCCTGATGCTGGCCTCGGGCGCCATGCGGGCGGGCACCTTCACCGTGGGCGACTTTGCCCTCTTTGTGTTCTACCTGGAGTACCTGACCGAAACCGTGGCCTTCGTGGGCGAGGTGATGGCCCGCTACAAGCAATCGGGGGTGTCGATCGAGCGCATGCTGGGGCTGATGCAGGGGGCAGGGCCGGGGGCGCTGGTGGCCCACGGGCCGGTCTACGTGCGGGGGCCGCTGCCCGAGGTGCCCTTCCTGCCCAAGACCGACGCCGACCGCCTGGAGCGGCTAGAGGTGCGGGGCCTCACCTGCCGGCACCCGGATTCGGGCCGCGGCATCGAGGGGATCGACCTCGACCTGGTGCGCGGCTCGTTCACCGTAATCACCGGCCGTGTGGGCGCAGGCAAGACCACGCTCCTCCGGGCGCTCCTGGGCCTGCTGCCACGCGATGCAGGAGAGGTCCGCTGGAACGGGCGGCCGGTCGAAGACGCGGGCGCCTTCTTCGCGCCGCCTCGCTGCGCCTACACGGCACAGGTGCCGCGCCTCTTCAGCGAGACGCTCAAGGCCAACATCCTGATGGGCCTGCCAGAAGACAAGGCCGATGTCGCTGGGGCCATCCGCGCAGCGGTGCTGGAGGAGGATGTCGCGGCGATGCCCGACGGGCTGGAGACGCTGGTGGGCCCCAAGGGCGTGCGGCTCTCGGGCGGGCAGGTGCAGCGGGCCGCCGCTGCGCGCATGTTCGTGCGCGATGCCGAGCTCCTGGTGTTCGACGACCTTTCGAGCGCCCTGGATGTGGAGACGGAGCGGCTGCTGTGGGAGAGGTTGTTCGCGGCACGCGGTGGGAGCGGGGGCGGTTCACGAACCGCCCCTACGGGCGCATGCGGCGGTGGGGGCGGGGGCGGTTCACGAACCGCCCCTACGTGCCTGGTGGTGTCGCACCGTCGGGCGGCGCTGCGCCGGGCCGACCAGATCATCGTGCTAAAGGACGGCCGCGTCGAAGCCCGCGGCACGCTCGACCAACTCCTCGAGAGCTGCGAGGAGATGCAGCGGCTGTGGCGGGGCGATGCCGGCGACGACGAGAAGTAAGGCCGCGCGAGCCCTGCCGCTCGCACGGAGGGGGTTGGGGCGCGGTGGCCAAGCCGCCGCGCCCCAACCCCCTCCGGAAGGCCTCCCTCTTGGCACGGTGTGCGAAAGGGCCTGGGAAACGGGGGAGCGCCGAGGCGCCGCTGCCCTGGGGTGCCTCACTAAACTCCTGGCGCGGATGGCTTTGGATGCAGCGCCCATCCCCCCAGCCCCCTTCCCGCGAGGCGGGAAGGGGGAGAAACAGTGAAAGGGGTTTGGCGCGGGCGCGTTGCGCCCGCGCCAAACCCCTCATTACCACACCCTTCCCGACGATGTGCGGGCCCTGCTTGACGTAGATGATGTCGCTGGCCTGCATCTCATAGGCCACCCTGCGGAGGCTTTGCCCGCAGGCGCCGGCCCGCACGCTCCCTTCGACACTGACCCAACGTCGGCTTGGGTGGCCATCTCAGGCCTGCGATGGGGCTGGCCTCTTCGCGACCTCCGCCAGCGCCAGCAAATCTCCCGACACCAGGCCTTGGCCGCCGAGCATGAGGGGCACGGGCGCGGCGAGGGCGGCCTCGGTAAGGGCGCACACGTGGGGATCCGACACCTGGCCGGGCAGGAGCAGGTCCGAGTAGAAGCGGTCGGCGGCGCTGGGGTGCAGGCCCAGGTGGGCGAAGAGGACCCGCGTGTCGACGAGGGCGGCTGTGCACGAGCGGGCCAGCGTGCGAAAGAACTCGGCCGGCCCGACGGCCGCGAGGTAGGCGCCGAGCCAGGCATGCACCTGGCCGCGGGCCTGGCGGCCGCTGGCGCGCATGCCGCGCTCTTCGGAGAAGATGCGCGTCTGGCAGGGCAGTCGTTCGAGCGCAGCCCAGGTGGCCGACGAGACGCGGCCGTAGGCGAGCACTTGGCCGCGCGGGTTGGCCAGCTCGGCGAGGATGCGGCTCACGCGCTCCCGGTCGAGAGGCAGGCCATTGACATAATCGCGCAGCGCCGGGCCGCAGGCGGGGTGCAGCGAAGCGATGAGCAGGTCGTTGGGCGTGTCGATGTCGAGGCGAGTGGCGGCGCCGGGGGGCAGGCCCTCGGCGGGCAAGCCGGCGGCAGCCAGGCGCCAGGCCAGGTCGTTGTCGGTTTCGGGGAGCTCGATGGCGTCGAGCGCCGATGCGGGCGACACGGCCACCCAGTCGGCCGAGTAGAGGTTGTTGGCCAGGACGCCGCGCTCCATGGCCAGGGCGCGCCGTGCAACCTGGCCCATCTCCTGGGCGCCCAGCAGGGGGCCGGCGCCACCCCCCATGTAGAGGAAGCGCGTGAGGCCGAAGCGGGCCACCACATCGCGCAGGCGCCGGCCAAAGTGGAAGGGCAGGCCGGGCTCGTCGACCACCAGCTCGACGGGCAGCCCCGACAAAGGGACTTCCCAGTCGTCGGGGGCGGTGACAAGCACGATGGGCCCGATCTCGGGCAGCGACGCCGCCCGCGCCACCAGGTCGAGGGTGTTGGCGCGGCATGCGCCGCCGACCCAGCGCTCTGGCTCACTGGCGCCGCCGCCCTTGGTAAAGAGGATGAGGGGCAATCGCTCATTGGCCATCGTCGCTGCGATCCTTTCTCCGCCCCAGAAAAAAGCGGGGCCGAGGACAGGCCTCGGCCCCGCACATTTCTCCTTCTGCACTCCTGTTTACTGGATCTCAGGCTCCAGCAGCCCATAGTTGCCGTCGTGGCGACGGTAGAGCACATTCAACTCATTGCTGTCGGCGTTGAAGAAGATATAAAAGTCGTGGCCCAGCAACTCCATCTGTTCGATGGCTTCATCGGGCACCATCGGTGTGACAGGGAAGCGCTTCACGCGCACGATCTGGCCCACCTCGGCTTCGACCGCCTCTTCCTCGCTCTCCCCTGCGCCCTCAGTAGCGCGGACGCGCTGGCGGAGGCGCTTGCCCTTGTAGCGATCGATCTGGCGGACCATCTTGTCCATCACCGTATCGATCGACGTCTGCATGTCACCAGAGCGCTCTTCCGCGCGGAGAATCGTGCCGTTGCTGCGCAGGGTGACTTGCACCACGTGGCGGTCGCCCAAGCTGCGGGCATTCTGCACCGACAGCTCGACCCGAGCTTCCTTCATCTCGGGGAGGCGGCGCTTCACCTTGCCCATGCGCTTCTCTACGTATTTGCGGAGCCAGTCGGTGACCTCCACGTTCTTGCCCTGCACGATGAGTTGCATCTCGGTTTCTCCTTTCTCGCCTGAACGGCCGATCAGCAGAAGACGGATCGGATGACTGCAAGGGAGCTGGCATGGAGGCTCGTGACTCGGTTGTTAAGAAGCGACGCTGCTGATCTGATTCCATTGTACCGGCTTTTCCTGGGCCTGTCAACGGCATTGGCGGGGGCGGGCAGGGCTTCTTCAGAGTCGGCGTTATGTGTGGTCCGGACCCTTCGCAGGCCAGCATTCGCCGCGTTGTGAAGGCCGCAGAACCTGCTCAGGGTGACAATAACGGGACTTTGAAAAGGCCCTGCGGGGCGGGTTAGTCCGCTCGTTGGTTGGCTGCGTCGCGGCTGCCGAGGAGGGCAATGGAGGCGACAATGAGGGCAGCACCGGCGAGCTGCCCCGGGCTGAGCCGCTCGCCCAAAACGATGAAGGCCAGCAGGCTGGCGACGACCGGCTCGAAAGCGACAATGGTGCTGGCCACCGATGCCGGCAGGCGGGCCAGGCCCGCGGCGTAGAGCAGGCCGCCGCCCAGCGTGGGGCCGATGCCCAGGGCCACCAGCCACAGGAGCAGGCGCGGTGTGGTCAGCGCACGCCAGACCTCCGCCGCGGGCTGCGCCAGGGCCAGGAAGGGGATGCCGAAGAGCAGGGCGAAAGTCAGCACAGTCCACGGCGAGTAGCGCTCGACGGCGTGCTTGTTGAGGATGCTGTAGCAGGCGTAGCAGAGGCCTGAAGCCAGGCCGAGGGCGATGCCGGCGGCATTGAGGCGCAGTTCGCCGGGCGCATAGATTTCGGCCACCAGGGCGGCCCCCACAAACGCCCCCGCCAGGGCAGCCAGCTGATGGCGGTCGAGCGTCTCGCCCAGGCGCCGCCAGGCGTAGAGGGTGACCCACGCGGGCGCCGTGTACATGAGCACGACTGCCACCGACACGCCGGCCACGTGGACGGCGTACACGTACACCAGGTAGAACGCTGCGATGCCCAGCGCCCCCAAAGCGACGAACAGCGGCAGGTCACGGCGGGCGATGCGCAGCCACTCTCTGCGGAAAAGCGCCAGTGCGCCGAGCAGCACAGCCAGCGCGACGCCGGCACGGAAGAAGACGATCGTTTGCGGGGGCAGCCCGTACTGCCGGTCGATGATGGTGTAAAAGATGCCCAGCGTGCCCCACGCTGTCGCAGCGCCCAGGGCCAGCAGGTAACCCTGCAGGCGAGTGGAGTTTTGGCCTGCGCTCACAGGTCGACCTCAACTCCCAGGCCCAACGCGGCTGCGCGCGCCAGCACCAGTTGCGCCACCGCCACATCCTGCACGGCGTTGCCCACCGATTTGAAGAAGGTCACCTCATCGGGGCTCGAGCGGCCGGGGCGCATGCCGGCCGCCACGTGGCCGATTTCGGTAGCGATGTCGTCGCGCCGGATCAGCCCCTGTTGCAGCGGGATGATCAGGTCGCCCGCCTCGGCCAGGCAGGCGGCTACGTTGTCGACGACGATGCGGGCGCGGCCCACCGTTTCGGGCGGAATCTCCTGCATCTCGGGCGTGAAGGAGCCGATGCCGTTGATGTGCGCCCCGGGCCTCAGGTCGGCGTCGGCGAAGACCGGCCTACGGCTGGTGGTGGCGGTGGAGATGATGTCGGCATCGCGCACCGCCTCGGCGGCTGTGTGGGCCACGCGAATATCGCCGGGGATGCGCCCGCCTCGCGCCGCCATCTCGGCCGCAAAGCGCTCGGCAGCGGATCGGTCGGTATCGTAGACCCAGGCGTGCTCGATATCGCGCACGGCGGCGATGGCTTCGAGCTGGGTGCGCCCCTGGACGCCCGCGCCGATGATGGCGGCCGTGCGCGCCTCGGGCCGAGCCAGAAGGCGCGTGGCCACCCCGGCAGCAGCGCCGGTGCGCAGGGCGGTCAGGTAGCCGGCCTCCATCACGGCGGTGGGCGCGCCTGTGCGCGCGTCGTTCACCACCACGAGGGCGTGGATGGTGGGCAGCCCGGCCTGGGGGTTATGGGGAAAGACGGTGACGATCTTGGCGCCCAGGCCCCCCGAACGCGGCAGGTAGGCAGGCATGTAGAGGATCACGCCCTCGTGCTCGGGGACGTCGACAGGCAGGCGCACCGGCGCCCTGGCCTCGCCCTGGGAAAGCTGCACGTAGGCGGCCTGCACGGCCTCGATCGCCTCGGCCATCGTCACGGCCTGGCGCACGTCGGCCCGCGTGAGTATGCGAACCATGACCCTACACCTCCGGTGGTTTGGCAGCTCAGGCCTCCCCCAGGTAGGCTTTGCGCACCCGCTCGCTCTGCAGCAGCTCGCCGGCGCTGCCCGAGAGGGCCACGCGGCCGGTTTCGAGGACGTAGGCGCGGTGGGCCAGGCGCAGGGCGGCGCGGGCGTTCTGCTCTACGAGGAGGATGGTAACGCCCTGGCGGTTGATCTCGCGGACGGTGTCAAAGATGGCGCGCACGAGCAGCGGCGCCAGGCCCAGCGAGGGCTCGTCGAGCATGAGCACCTTGGGGCGGCTCATCAGCGCGCGGCCGATGGCCAGCATCTGCTGCTCGCCGCCCGATAGGGTGCCCGCAATCTGGTTGCGGCGTTCCTTCAGGCGCGGGAAGAGGTCGAACACCCGCGCCCGGCTCTCCTCGATCCCCGCTTTGTCGCTGCGGCTGTAGGCGCCCATGTTCAGGTTCTCTTGCACCGTGAGGGTGGAAAAGACCCGGCGCCCCTCGGGGGCGTGGGAGATGCCCATGTGGACGATGCGGTGGGCTGGCACGCCGGTGAGCGGCTCACCCTGGAAGCGGATCTCGCCCTGGCGGGGGCGGAGGAGGCCCGAGATGGTGCGCAGGGTGGTGCTCTTGCCTGCGCCGTTGGCCCCGAGCAGGGTCACAATCTCGCCCTGTTCCACCTCCAGGTCGATCCCTTTGAGCGCATGCACCTGGCCGTAGTACACGTGCAGGTCATGGATGCTCAGCATCGCCATGCTCAGCCCTCTTCCTTGCCCAGATAGGCCTCGATCACCTGCGGGTTCTCTTGCACTTCGGTGGGCGTGCCCTCGGCGATCTTGCGGCCGTTATCCAGCACGACGATGCGGTCGGAGATGCCCATCACCACGCGCATATCGTGCTCGATGAGAAAGATGGTGATGCCGCGCGCACGGAGTTGGCGGATGAGCGCCATCAGCTCGGCGCTCTCCTGCTCATTCAGGCCGGCGGCAGGCTCGTCGAGGATCAGCAGCTGGGGCCGGGTGGCCAGGGCGCGGGCAATCTCGAGCCGGCGCTGGCTGCCGTAGGGCAGGTTACGGGCCAGCTCGTCGCGATACTCGTAGAGGCCCACGAAGCGCAACTGGGCCTCCGTCTCCAAGGCGATCTGGGTCTCTTCGCGGCGTTGGGCGGCCGAGCGGCTGATGGCCCCCCAGATGCCCGCGCGGGTGCGGCAGTGCAGCCCGGCCATCACGTTCTCCGACACAGTGAGGGCCGGGAAGAGCCGGATGGTCTGGAAGGTGCGGGCAATGCCCATCTCGGTGATGCGGTGGGGTCGGAGGTGGGCCAGGCTGCGGCCCTTGAAGTGGATGCTGCCTGCGCTGGGCGGGTAGATGCCGGTAATCAGGTTGAACACGGTCGTCTTGCCGGCCCCGTTGGGGCCGATCATGCTCAGGATCTCCCCCTCGGCAACCTCGAAGCTCAGGTCGCTCACGGCGGCCAGGCCGCCAAAGTACTTGGTGAGGCCGCGCGTTTCCAATAGCGCCATCGTCCCATCCTCTGCATGGCAAACCGGATGCTCACCGCAGAGACGTTGAGGGCACCAGGCCCGGGCCCCCGTGTTGTCTGCGCTGCGGTGGGCCTTGTTTCGCATTCAATCGCCGCTGGCGGGCGCCGGCGCGGGCGTCTCTTCCTCGTGAATCTCGAGCCGCGCGCGGCGGCTGGGCCAGAGCCCCTCGGGGCGCAGGACCATCATCAGGATCATCGCCGCGCCCAGCCAGGCATCGCGCCAGTTCTTGGCCTCGCGCACAATCTCGGGGAATACCACCATGCCCGCCGTGCCCACCAGCACCCCGGGCACCGACCCCACGCCTCCCAAGACGACGATGCAGAACATGATGACCGATTCGATGAAGGAAAAGCTCTCGGGCGCGATGACCCGGTAGCGGCTGGCATAGATGACCCCGGCCAGCCCCGCCCAGGCCGAGCCGAGCACGAACGCCGTCAGCTTGGCGCGCGTAGTGTCGATGCCCATGGCTTCGGCGGCCAGCTCGTCCTCGCGCACGTACATCCAGGCCCGGCCCAGCCGCGAGTGCTCGAGCCTGCCCGCCAGCCAGATGGTCAGGACGACAAAGGCCAGCACCAGGTAGTAGTAGTGGATGGGCTGTGTGAAGGCGAAGCCCAAGATCTCGGGCCGGGCAATGCCCGAGAGGCCATTGGGGCCACCGGTGAGGCCAAAGATGTCGTTCTTGAGGGCGATGCCAAATATCTCGCCGAAGGCGATGGTGACGATGCAGAGATAGTCGCCCCGCAAGTGCAGGATGGGGCGGCTGATGACAAAGGCGAACAGGCCCGAGACCAGAGCCCCCACGGGCAGGAGCAGCAGGATGGGGATGCCGAAGTGGAGGTTCAGGATGGCGGCGGTGTAGGCGCCGATGCCGTAGAAGGCGGCATGGCCCAGTTGGAAAAGCCCGGCATACCCCACGATCACGTTCAGGCTCAGGCCCAGGAGGATGTAGATGCCGGCCAGCACGCCGACGGAGACCTGATAGTCGTTGAGGAACAGCGGCAGCACCACCGCCGCCAGGCCGAGGGCAAGATAGAGGTAGGCTGGCGGCAGGGCACGCAGACGATCCCGGATTTGGCTCATCAGGCGCAGCTCCACTCGCGGGCGGCTCGCGAGCCGCCACTACAGCTTTTCGGCCACGCGCTCGCCCAGGAGGCCCCGGGGGCGCACGATCAGGATCACAATCAGCAGCAGGTAGGCGATGGCATCCTTCCACTGGGCGGCCCAGTAGCCGGCACCCAGCGACTCGACCACCCCCAGGATGAGGCCGCCCAGCACGGCGCCCGGGATATTGCCGATCCCGCCCAGGATGGCGGCGATGAAGGCTTTGAGGCCGAACATCCAGCCCAAGGTAAAGTCGAAGGAGCCATAGTGCAGGCCGACCATCACCCCCGCCGCTGCGCCCAGCGCCGGGCCGATGAAAAAGACCACGGCGATGATGCGGTCCACGTCGACGCCGACCAGGCGCGAGGTGTCGTGGTCGAGCGACACGGCGCGCATGGCTGTGCCGATCTTGGTGTACTGCACGAACAGGTACAGCGCAGCCATGAGCACCAGCGAGCCTGCCAGCACCGCCACCTGGGCCAGCCCGATCCTGACGTCGCCGGCGATGCGCCACTCGATGTCGGGCACGACCTCGGGCGGGTAGACCTTGTAGCTGGCGCCCCAGATGTTGCGGGCCAGGCTCTCGAGCACAAAGGCCGCGCCGAGAGCCGAGATGATGGGCGCCAGGCGTGACGCGCGGCGCAGGGGCCGGTAGGCCACCCGCTCGATGAGCACGCCGATGAGGGCCACGCTGACCATCGCCACGACAAAGGTGGGGGCGAGGATGGCCGGGCCGGGCTTGGCTACCAGCGCGCCGGCGCCGGCCAGCACCGTCCAGCCCAGGTAGGCGCCCCACATGAAGAGATCACCGTGGGCAAAGTTGATCAGTTTGAGCACGCCGTAGACCATCGTGTAGCCGAGGGCGACCAGGGCGTAGAAGGCACCGATGGTGATGCCGTTGATCAGGTGCTGGATCAATTGGTCCATGCGGATGCGCCTTTCCAGGGGATCGGCCTGCCTGTGCCGGGCAGGTGGAAACCTGGCAGGCCTGACACAGGCCGCCAGGTCTCCACCACGCTGGGAACCTCAAGCCCTATGGCTGTTTGGGGTTGGGCACGAACTCGCCCTTGTCGTTGATGACATAGGCCTTGTGGATCGTGCCCAGGCGGTCGCCCTTTTCGTCAAAGCCGATGATCGGGCCGGTGATGCCCGGGTAGTTCTTGAACTGGGCCGAATGCAGGAACTCGGCCAGCTTGCCCGGGTCGGTGCTCTTGGTCTGCTCGATCGCGTACTTGATGACGCGGAAGGCGTCGGCGGCCATCACCCACCACACGCTCGACGGGTACTCGCCGTACTTGGCCTTGAACTCCTCGTTGAACTGCTTCGCCTCGGGATAGTCCAGGTCGGTCGGCAGCGGTTCCGTCACGACCACGGTGCCCTTGGCCGCATCGAGGCCGGCGATTTGGATCAGCTCCGGGTTGTTGCAGGCGTTGCCCATCACCCACGGGGTGGTGAGGCCCAATTCCTTGCCCTGCTTCAGGAGCAGGCCGCCCTGAGCGTGGTAGCCGGTGAAGAAGATGGCATCGAGCGCCGCGGCCTTGATGTTGGTCAGGGTGGGGGTAAAGTCCTTGTCTTTGGGGTTGATGGCGTCAAAGAAGGCCACCTGCAGCCCCTGCTGCTCGGCGTACTTCTTGCTCCAATCGGCCAGGCCCTTGGCATAGGTCGAGTTGTCGTGCAGGATGCCGATCTTCTTGGCCCCCATGACCTTGGCCATAAAGCTGGCGGCAAACAGGCCCTGCCGGTCGTCGAGGAAGCAGACGCGGAAGAAGCGTTTGTAGCCCTTGGTCGTCAGAGCAGTGGCCGTTGAAGAAGGGGTGATGTGCAGGATGCCGGCCTCGTTGTAGATGGCCGAGGCGGGCTCGGTGGCGCTCGAGTTGTAGGCGCCGATCACGGCGATGACCTTCTGCGATTTGAGCCGGTCGGCCACCAGGGCCGCTTCTTTGGGGTCGCCCTTGTCGTCTTCGACGAGCAGCTCGACCTGGCGGCCGAGCAGGCCACCCGCCTTGTTGGTATCGTCGACGAGCATCTGGACGGCCTTCTTGAAGCCCTCGCCCTCGTAGGCATAGTCGCCGGTGATGGGCCCCTCCAGGCCAATCTTGATGGTGCTGCTTGCGGGCCGGCAGCCCGGCAGGGCCGCGGCGATGGTGGCAAGCAGGGCGATCAGGAGCGCAGTTCTCTTCAGCATGGGTTCTCCTCCCTCAGGGTTGGTGGGAAACCGATGGGACCACCAGCAGGCTCGCCGGCAGGGCCGGCCAAGGTTCGCACACGGCGCGGAGCATCACCCCCTCTCCAGGGAAGTCCTTCCAGACCTGTGCGATGAACCGACTGTGCTGAGGCCGGCCGCCACGCTGGCCGGCCAGGAGCCATCGTTCGCCTTCTCGAAACGAGCACCGGCGCCGCTTTTCAGCGCCCTGCTGCACCTGGGTGCCGGCCCGACCCTGTGCGGTCACTGCTGCATGGCAGGCCCACCGGAGTGCGCCAGCCACCGGGTCTGGGCGGGGCCGCGGTTAGGGGAGGATGCCCGCATGGCATCGCCGGGGGAACGAGAAGGGCCGGTTGGATGGGGCCATCTGCGCTGCGAGCCGCGGCGCCGCGGCGCACTTCTCAACGATGACCGGAGAACCACTAGGGAAGTTGCTGACAAAAAGCATTATACTCGATGAGCCGCCAGGAGTCAATGTCCGTACAAAAAGGAGCCGAAATCACCCTTTGCCCGATCCCTGCCCGTCGGCCCGGCGCCCGACGCTGCGCACCTCGGCCGCCACCTCTGCCGGCACCGCCACAGTGACGACCGCAGTGTGGTCGTAGGAGGCGGGCATGGCCACGCGCAGCACCTCGGCCTCGGCCAGTGGCTGCCCGTCGCGGCCCACTGCCGTCCAACGCTCGCCCTTGCGCGGCAGCGGCAGGAACTCGTAGGGGAACGAGACGGCTGCCCGGCCGGGCGCATAGCTGGGCTCGATGCGGAAGATGGCCTGGCCCGGGCAGGCGGCAATGCACTTGCCGCAGCCGGTGCAGCGACCGGGGTCGATGCGGGGCAGGTTGGTGATCGGTTCGCCCACGGTGATGGCTCCGCTGGGGCACGCCGTCTCGCAGGGGTTGCAGGGGATGGCCTGGGCACACTCGATGATGATCGTGCCCGGCGAGGGGGCGGGCCGGTCGGCAGGGGCGCTCGCGCCGGGCTGCCGCGATGGCGAGGCCTCGAGCGCCCGCGCCGCGCCGGGCTGCCGGGAGGCCTGGGCCGCCAGGCGCGCCTTGGCCAGGGCGCGGGGCTCGCCGAAGGGTCCGGCGCGCAGCGCCGCCAGGCGGGCCTGAAAGGCCGCCATCTCGGCCTCGGCCTGGGCCTGTGGCACCAGGCCCAGGCTCGCGGAGGCAGCGAGGCCGGCCACCCGCCCCTCCTCCATGGCCGTCGAGGCCTCTTCCACCCCTGCCAGGTCACCCGCCACGTAGAGGCCGGGCACGGTGGTCTCCATGCGCTCGTTGTGCACGGGCACCCAACCACCCAGCGCCCGCTCGTAGGCAAAGCGGCAGCCCGCCATCCAGGCCAGCTCGGCCAGCGGCGAGAGGCCCACCGCCAGACAGATGGTATCGACCTCGAAAGTGCGCTCGCTGCCGGGCAGCGGCTGCCAATGGGCGTCGATCGCCGCGACCACCGCGCGCTCGACCTGGTCCACGCCCTCGGCGCGCAGCACCGTGTGGCCGGTGAGGATGGGCACCCCTGCCCGGCGGACCTTGGCGGCGTGCACCTCGTAGCCGCCGATGGCTGGCAGCGCCTCGACGATGGCGGCGACCTCTGCGCCGGCCTGCAGCAGTTGGTAGCTGACGATCAGCCCCACGTTGCCCGCGCCGACCATCAGCACGCGTCGGCCGGGCAGCACGCGATGGATGTTCATCATCGTCTGGGCGGCGCCCGCCCCCATCACGCCGGGCAGCTCCCAGCCTGGGAAGGCCAGTGCGTTCTCGCTCGCCCCCGTCGCCAGGATGATGCGTTGGGCGCTGAGGGTCGTGGTCCGGCCGCCGGAGATGATGCCCAGCACCTGGCCCTCGAAGAGGCCGTGTACCACGGTGCTCAGGCGCACGCTGACGCCGAGCTCCCGGGCCTGGCCCAGGAGCTCCTCGGCGATGCGCAGGCCGCGTACGCCGGCGCGGTGTGCCTGCGAGCCAAAGAACTTGTGGATCTGCTTGAAGAGCTGGCCGCCAGGGCGCTCGTTCTCGTCGAGCACCACCACCCGGGCACCCCAGCGCGCCGCCTCCACTGCGGCGGCCAGCCCGGCCGGCCCCGCGCCCACGATGGCAATATCGGTATCTGGGGATCGTTCCATCGGCTCCTCGCAAAGCTGTAGGGGTGAAGCGCGCGGATGATGTCGCTCTTGCTGAGAGCGACTCATCGGGCCGCACGTTTCACCCCTACTCCTCCCTTCCCCAGCGGCCCACGCCCACCTGCGTCTCGACAACCATGCCATCGGCAGCAGGGGTGACGCAGGTACGGGTGTTGGGCCGGCCGTCGACAATCATCACGCAGTCGGTGCAGCGGCCCAGCCCGCAGAAGTAGCCGCGCGGGCGGCCGCGGCGCGTGGTGCGCCGGAAGATGCGGTAGCCCGCCGCCAGGAGTGCGGCGGCGATGGGCTCGCCCTCCAAGGCCGGCACCGGCTTGCCATCGACCAGGATAGTGATCGGCCGGCGCTCGGGGGCGGGGCCAAGGATGGGGTGTTCTTGGATGCGCATAGGCTCTCATCTCCCAGCTTTCGGCGGTCATCCCGTCGCTCGCAAGCCTTGGTCAGTTGACCTGATAGTGACGGATCCCAAAGCCTGGCTCCCGGCACACGCTTCGCGCACAGCCGGGAGCGTACCCTTTGTCGTGTTGGGTGGGGGTGGCGCGGGGCGGGGGCGCGGCCCGGGGCCGCGCCCCGGCCCGCAGCCCGCCCCGCCCCCACCGCCCCCGGGTCCCGCCGGGCGGGGGG
>Ga0078972_1011859_pt1 | contig 15347 bp, 5 predicted proteins | sample YelNatPaOPGAMG01_FD_67568 | JGI IMG/M metagenome (GOLD analysis project Ga0078972, IMG submission 67568) | Hot spring thermophilic microbial communities from Obsidian Pool, Yellowstone National Park, USA - OP-RAMG-01 (SPADES assembly) (version 2) | ecosystem: Environmental > Aquatic > Thermal... | reverse complement strand
GGGAGCCGGGAGACGCGAAACGCGAGACGCGAAACGCGAGACGCGAAACGCGAGACGCGAAACGCGATTAAGCGAGACGCTTCGGAACGATGCGCTCTCCGTGTAGGAGCGCTCTCCAGAGCGCGACGGGTGGTGAGGGCCCGGCGGACCGGTCTCAGGAAAGGCCGCCTACAAGGCAGGCGGGTGCCCGTAGGAGCGCTCTCCAGAGCGCGACGGGTGGTGAGCGCCCGGCGGACCGGCCTCACCCGTGTGCTATACTTCCTCCCATCCACTGGGGAGTGGACCTTACACGGTCTGACAGGAGGGTGATCCATGCGGAAGTCGAACAGGTTTCTACGTTTACTCGTCGCGGCGGTTCTGGTGCTCGTGGGTGTTTCGGCGCTGGCGGCGGTGTCCATTCAGTGGCAGGGGATGAAGAGCCTCATGCCCACGCCGGTCTTCTGGGGATCGGAGGCCAGTGTCAACGGCAAGATCTACATATTCGGCGGGACTTACCGCGACAGCAAGGGCAACCAGGTCATGACCGGCGCGGTCCAGATCTACGATACCGCCACCGATACATGGAGCACCGGGGCTTCCATGCCCACGGTGCGCTACCTCTCCACGGCGGTGGAGGTGGGCGGAAAAATCTATGTCATGGGCGGCCGGACAACAGGGGTGGCAAACGCAGGCCCCGTTGATGCCAACGAGGTGTATGACCCTGCCACGAACGGCTGGACCGCCAAGGCGAAGATGCCGGCGCCCATCCGCGGCCACGCGGCGGCGGCCTACAACGGCAAGATCTACGTCTTTGGTGGCAACACGACCGCCTACCAGAGCGCCGTCAACATCTACGATCCGGCAAGTGACACCTGGAGCACCGGAGCCGCCATGCCCCAAGCGCTGGCCTACGGCGCGGCGGTCACGGTGGGCAGCAAGATCTACTGGATCGGCGGCGACTTCCGAACGGTAAGCGTACCCGCCGATGTCTTTGGCGCCGCGCTCGTCTACGATCCGGTGGCCAACAGTTGGTCCTCCAACTCCATCCCCATGTACCAGCCGGTGGATTTCGCCCACGCCGCCGCGGATCCAGCTTCCGGCCGCATCTACATGTTCGGCGGAGAGTACTTGGACACGAGCATTACTCCGACGCCCTTTCAAGTTCCCACCGAAATTTGCCAAGCCCTGGACACGGCCTCGGGTGCCTTCCGCCAGATCAACACCATGCCCAACCCCCTGGCGCGCAGCGAGGCTTTTGTGGCCGAGTCCGGCGGCAGCATCTACATCCTGGCGGGCAACCGCTCCTCCTATTTTGCCGATGAACAGCTCGGCACGGTGGAGGTGTACGACCCCGCCACGGACACCTACTACCAGCCCAACGCGGTGGTGCCGAACTACGGCTGGTTCGGCGGCGTGGCCGGGGAGATCGGCGGGAAGATCGTGGCGGCCCACGGCGCCAGCCAGGCTGCGGACGGCAAGGTGGATCTCTACGACATCGCCAGCAATACCTGGAGCACCTCCCAAAGCGCGGACCCCACGCCTCAGTACTACTCTGTGGGCGGCGTTTACAACGGCCAGCTCGTGGTCTCCGGCGGCGTGACCGGCAGCCAGGCGCCCACCGGCGCCACGGCCCTCTACGACCCGGCCACGGACACCTGGACCGCCCTGGCCCCCGATCCGACGGCGCGATTCCTGGCGGCCGGCTGCGTGCTCGACGGCAAGCTTTACGTCTTCGGCGGCGACACCAACTGGAGCAGCAGCAAGCTGGTGGCCACCCTCGACGTGCTGGACCTGGCCTCCAACACCTGGAGCACCAAGAAGTCCTTGCCCAAGCCCATGCGCGGAATGGTGGCCCTGCCCTTCGGCGGCAAGATCTACCTCTTCGGCGGCGCCATCGGGGACATCTCCAAGTCCACGGGCTTCAACACCCAAACCCTCGTGTACGACCCGGCGGCCGACTCCTACGACACCTCCCTGGCGGCCATGCCCATGCCCAGCGTGTATGCGGCCGGCGCCGCTTACGGGAACTACCTCTTCGTGGGGGGCGGCTACTATTGGCAAGCCTGGGCCAACCAGTCGGCCGTGGGCATCGTCAAGGACATCCAGGTCTACGACGCCTCGGCCAACACCTGGACCACCGTGGAGGGGCTCTTCAACCGCCTGAACCACAACATGGTGGCTTCGGACGGCACCCTTTACGTCTTCAATGGCCTCGACCCCGACTATCCGGCGGACCGGCTCAACATCGGCACCATCTCCGGCGTGAGCGCCCCTCTCTCGGCGACGGCTTCGGCGGACAAGGCCTCGGGGACGGCGCCGCTGACGGTGGCCTTCACGGGGAGCGCCTCGGGCGGCACGGCGCCCTACACCTATGACTGGGACTTCGGCGACGGCTCAGCGCACGGCACCACGGCCTCTGTGAGCCACACCTTCCAGACCGGCGGCACCTACTCCGTCCTCTTCACCGTGACCGACTCGGCCAGCGCCACGGCCAGCAAGACCCTCACCATCACGGTCTCGGCGCCCGTCACCAACCCGCCGGTCGTCACCTCCATGAGGAAGGCCGGCAGCCCCTTCCGCTTTATCGTGATGGGGAGCAACTTCCAGAGCGGCATCCAGGTCTTCATCGGAAACGACGCCACGCCCTGGCCGACGGTCACGCAGAAGGGCACCACCAAGCTCGTTATCAAGGGCGGCGCATCCCTCAAGGCTAAGGTGCCCAAGGGCACGCCCACCCTCTTCACCTTCAAGAACACCGACGGAGGGAGCGCCACCACCACCTTCTCCTGGTAGGCTGGCGCTTCGCGCACCTCGAAGAGGGGGTCTTCGGGCCCCCTCTTCTCAACTCCTCAACTCCTCAACTCCTCGCCCCCCGTCTGTGACCCCGGTCACACCGGACGGCCCCGGGCGGGCTCCTGCGGCGCCCTTTTCTGTGACCCGGGTCACAGAGGGGAAGGGGGCGAGAGCGGGACCGTGTTCAAGGCGGCTATCCATTTGATTTTTAAGGAGATGGTAACGCCTCGCCGGGGCCGGGCCGGGGGCGGCCGGTTCGTGCAGAGGCAGGCGCCCTCCCCCCCGGCGCCCCTCCCGTCTCGCCGCAACTGGCTGGAAAACCAAGCGTTACCGGCGGTCCCGGCCTCGATCCGGGTGCAGAGCCCGCCGCCGGGCGGGGCCTCCTTCCCCTCCCCTTCGGGGGTTGACCGGCCCGATTCGGGTGCTATATTACGCTTGTACTTGAGAAGCCCTCGGATGGCGGGGAGGAGGTGAAGCTGACGTGTTCCGGCACCCACTGCACGGCGGAGGCTCCATACGGCGCGCCTTGACTTCCCGCCGCGCTGTGTTAGACTTCTCCCGCCAGGTGACGCGGTTTTCTCACGTTCGGATGGGGTTTTCCGGGAGGCGCGCAGGCGGGACCGATACCAACGAGCTTCCGGTTCCGGGACCTTTCGGCGTGCGGCGCGGGCACTTGACGCGGGGGACCTTTTCAGGTTCAATGAATCACGCTTCTCGCTGGACCAACGGGGAACCCGGCGTTGGGAGGGCGGAACGGTTATGAACGAGCGGAGAAGGAGGTCGTTCGAGTTCGGTGCCAAGCCGCGGGGCCACCCCCGCGGGGTGCGGGCGGCTCCTGGTTCAGAGTGTTCTGGGTGGGTTTTCTTTCCGAAAGATAGGAGGTTGAGGATGCAGAACAAGTGGAGTAAGTGGCTGGTGAGCTGGAGCCTGGCCGCGGCCCTGGTGCTCGGGCTGACGCCGCTGGCGGCCGCCGCCCAATGGACGCCGGCCAATCTCAAGCCGAACCACCAATTGGTTGAGAGTGCCCCCGCCGCGGCCGCGACCGGCAAGCGGGCCCCGGGCCAGGCGCCGGCCTTTCAGGTGAAGCTCTCGCCGGCCATGCAGCAGCTCCAGGCCGAGATGAAGGCGGCGGGCGTGAAGCCGTGGCAGCTTCCGAAGCAGCGCTTCCAGTACCCGGCCTACCGGATGCTCGTGAACGCGGCAGAGAAGGCCGGCGTTTCCGTGAGCCAGGCCATCCAGAAGAACCCCGAGAGCCTCTGCGAGACCCAGGCCGGCTGGTTCAACGGCCCGGCCATGGCCTCCAACACCAACGGCACGGCCATCGTCTACGGCGGCGGCATGAACTTCTACTTCGCCTCCGCCTCCGATCCCACACACCCCACCGTGATCCCCGCGGGCGACATCATGACGCGCGTCTACTTCCAGGGGAACACGGCCATCGTGCTGGGCTATTTCCTGGCCTACGCCTTCGACGTGACCAACCCCACCCAGCCCGCCCTCCTCGGCTATGACTACGCCGGGTTAGGGTATGGCTTCACGGGCTTCGGCATGACCAGCGACGGCCAGTGGATCGTAGGGACCTATTACAGTGACGACCTGGTGGTCTGGGACAACACCTTCACCTACGTCACGGACACGAGCCTCGAAGCCATCGATCCGGGTTATACCTGGTCCAATCCGCCCGAGCTCACCGATATGACGGTCGTGGGCTCCACGGTCCTGATCACCGACTATGACAACGACTACATCCACTTCGTGGACCTGAGCGACGTGGCCTGCTCCGGGCCTGCCTACCTGGGCAACATCGACGACGCCACTTACGGTGCTAGCGACTGCGCCCAGATCCTCTACCAGGCCCCCTACCTCTACACGGTGTACGAGCCCTGGTTCAACTACAACCCGCTGGCCTTCGCCAGCTGCCCCGACAACTATTACTACGTGGACATCTTCAACGTGCCGGACGTGACCAAGCCGGCCAACTTCATCTCCGTGAAGTACACCTACCAAAACAACTACGGCAACGACATCGTGGCCATCCGCCCGGCCGGCAACGGCAACGTGGCCCTGGGCCTCTACGACGGCCAGGTGGCCATTTGGGACGCCCAGTTCAACACCCTGCTGAGCTTCGGCACCATGGGTAAGTTCGGCCCCGCCACGCAGGGCTACGGCTGGTGCGGCAGCGAACCCAACTGGGAGTACTTCACCCTCGACATGGGCTACGCCCCCTCGGTCGGCGGCGTGACGGCCAACTGGGGCGGCGGCGCCTATTTCTTCAACGGCAGCCTGACGCAGACCGGCTCCTACACCACGGGTGACTGGGCCTACAACCCCGTCGCCGTGGGCAACACGATCTACACGCCCTCCTACGTGGCGGGCCTGGCCATCGTGGACAACACCAACCCCACCGACCCGACCACCCTCGGCTGGCTCCCGACCAACGCGGCCCTGCCCTTCATCGGCCAGGTGGCGGTGGACGGCACGACGGCCTACGTGGCGGCGGACTACAACACCCACTATACGAAGGTCTTCGCGGCCGACGTGACCAACCCCGCGGCCCCGGGCTACATTTCGACGGCCAGCACGGCCTTCGACATCACGGCCGCGCCCGGTTACGGGACCGAGATCGAATCCCTCGCGGCCAACGGCGGCATCTGCTGGATCGGGACGGACACGCACCTCGTGGGCGTGGACTTCCTCACCAACCCCGCCGCCCCCACCGTGGTGGCCAGCTTCGCGATCAGCGGCGCCGGCGCCTACGGCATGACCACCTTCACCCTGCCGGCCTTCCCCGTGAGCCACTTCCTGGCCGTCGCCGAGGGGAACGAGATCGAGGTCTACGACATCACGAGCCCGACGCAGTACGCCGGCTGCCCCGCCCCCTACTTCTTCGTGAGCAGCCTCGCCCCCACCGGGTGGGCCACCGACCTCTTTGCCTACAATAGCTACCTGATCTACAACGACATCACCAACAACGCCGTGAGCTCCATGAGCCTCACCGCCAACGTGGGCAGCGCCTGCGCCGCGGGCGAGGTGACGCTGGCGCCATCGAGCACCCTCACCATGGGCGTGATCCGCGGCCCCTACCTCGTCGCCTACGCCGGGACGGTGGGCGGCCACGTCGTCATGGCGGCGGCCGACCAGTACGACATGACCACCATCGACATCACCAACCCGACGGCGCTGGCCTTCCTGAATGCCACGCCGCAGGTGGTGTACGGCTTCTCCTGGAGCGGCATCACGGGCCTCCTCTTCTCGAACGGCGCCCTCTACAACGCGGGCGGGTACGTCGGTCTCTACAACTACCTGCTCGAGCCCGGCTTCACGCCGCCGACGGTGAACAGCGTGACGGTATCGCCGGCCATCGGCGGCTACCTGACCGGGACGGTCACCCTCAGCGCGAAGGTGACGGCGGCCGATTCGGCCGTGACCTTGGTGGTCTTTACCTTCGACTTGAACGGATCCAAGATCGCGATGGTGCCCACAAACATCGCCCCCGGCGCCACCCAGACCGTCACCTACAGCTGGAACACGAGCACCTGGACCCACGGCTGCGGCCCTTACGACGTATTCGCCACGGCCTACGACAGCGGCTGCAACCAGTCCGATGCGGCCGGTTCGGGCCACACCTACAACATCAACCTGGCCCCCACGGTGACTCTGAGCAACTGGAACCCGCCGATCCCCAGCGGAAGCACCTGCGTGGCCCCCGGCTCGTGGGTGGTCTGCGGTAAACTGACGCTGACGGCCACGGCCACGGACGGCGCTTGCAACCAGGTGCCGGGCATCTCGCAGATGTCGCTCTACGTGGACGGCGTCTTCGTGACCTACATCAACAACCCGAGCGGCAACACGTGGGACATCACGTTCGACACCACGACCCTGAGCGACGGGCCGCACACCCTGAAGGTGACGGCCACCGACGCCATGGGCCTGACCGGCTCCAAGACCTCGCCCACCTTCCTCGTCCACAACGTGGGCCCGAAGGTGGTCGTGACGGCGCCCGTGTCCGGGAACGTCGTGAGCGGCACCGCGATCCGCGTGGCGGCCACGGCCGTGCCCAGCACCCCCGACTTCTCCATCGCGAAGGTCGTTTTCTACCTCGATCACAACTCCAGCAACCCCGTCCTGCTTGGCACGGCCACGACGCCGGGCAGCAACGGCGAATACTCCATCACGTGGGACAGCACGGCGACCGGAACCAACACCGGCTACGGCAACCACGACATCATCGCCATGGCCCTGGACAACGCCGGCTCCTGCGCGAGCTGGGGTCTCTCCGACCTGGTCTCCTTCAACCTGATCCAGTACACGCCTCCGACCCTGACCGCCACGGCTACGCCCACCTCGGGGAACATTCCGCTGGCGGTGGCCTTCGCGGCCAACGTGACGGGCGGCCAGGCCCCCTTCACCTACGCCTGGACCTTCGGTGACGGCAACACGGGCTCGGGCCAGGCGACGACGCACACCTACGCGACGGCCGGCACCTTCAACTGGAGCGTGACGGTCACCGACGCGCAGAGCAACACGGCGACGGCCAGCGGCAGCATCACGGCCATCAACCCGGTGGTGCCTCCCACGATCAGCTCCATCCACAAGGCGCTGAATCCCTTCCGGCTGGTGGTGCTGGGCAGCAACTTCCACGGCGCCGTGACGGCCAGCATCGGCGGCACGCCCTGGACGAACGTGGTGGTGAAGAGCGGCAGTAAGGTCGTGATCAAGGGCGGTGCGGCCCTCAAGGCGCTTCTGCCCAAGGGCACGCCTGTGGCGATCACCATCACCAACACCGACGACGGCGGCACCTCCGCGGCCTACAGCTTCACGCGGTAAGGTTCCGTTCGGCGGCACCCAACGGGGCGGGCTTCGGCCCGCCCCTTTTTTTTCTTTCTTCTGCGCGGGGGGAAGCCGGGCCGCGGAGCACCGAGGGCGATTGGCGAGGAGAGCCGCCTCTGGTCTCCCAAATTCCGCGATCGAAGGGTTCTTCCTTCGGCGGCGCAGGGCGCACATGGGGAAAGGCTTTGCCTCCTGAACCGGGAGGGGCTTCTCGTTTGCGTTCCGCTGGCGAAGCCAGGGCGGAACGCTCGGTTTGTCTTTCGGGTCGTTCGCGTTCCGCTGGCGGAGCCAGACGGAACGCCCGGCTTGCCCTTCGGGGCCCTCCCCGCTCCACGGGCAAAGCCCGCGGAGCCTCACCCCACCCTTGGCGCATTCTTCCCCTGGATCCAGTCCGGGGTCGAATGCCCCCCATCCCTTGGCTGGTGATGGAGCGATTCATGGAATCTGTAAGATTCGTAAAAACTTGCACCGCCTGTTCGGTTCCCGTGGAGGGATTGGGGGTTGGGGTCGCGCTTGACGAGAGCTCCCCAAACGAGCTATCGTATCGGCAGGTCAACAAGAGGGAAGCCGGTGATCCGAGCGTAGGGCCCGCGGGGCAGGCTCGATGCGGATGGCACTGAGGGGCAGCGCGTCCGACCGGGCCTGGGGCCGACAGGGGAGGGAGACGAGATCCGCCTTCATCGTGCCGGCATGCGCATCCACCTGAAGGTGCCGGAAGAAGATCTCTGCCCTCCGGCGCGGGGAGGGAGCTGAGTTCTAGTGTGCGGCGTTGGGGTGCCCCCGAAGTTCGGAAGGGAATAAGGAGTTGGGGGGGGAGGTTATGTCCATCAAGAATCCGAGTGGATCGGGTGCCGGCCTCTTATTCGACGGAAGCGGGCGATGAGGGGGCGGCGGGTGAGGGGGCCGTTGCGGGTGGGGCGGAGAGGGCCGCCGATGAACGCGCCTTCCTTGCCGCCTCTGTGGCAAAAAAGGTGAAGGAGGAGCCGAATGGAGTGGTGTCGTCGGATGGCGTGGCTCATGAAGGAAGGGATTTGCAAGGGGAATTGTGGAGGTGGCCCATGAAGAAGGTGTGTGTTTTGATGGCGGCACTGTTGATAGCGGGTATCGCGGCCTACGGGGCGGTGCCGCAGGAGGCCCGACCGGCTCTGAGGGCGGTGCGAGGGGTGGACATGGGGCCGGGGCCAGCCCGATTGGGGCCGGCCGCCGAGTCGTCGCCCAGGCGAGATGCGCTGGCCAGCGGAGCCAAGGTCCTCCTGCTCGGGGCGGACGATGGTGCGGGCCCTCTTCAGGCCGGCCTGCTGGGATACGGCGACATCGCCTCGGTGGATTTTTATAATTTTACCTCCACCCTTCCGACTCTCGGCCAGCTTCAGGCCTACAACGTCGTCATCTGCTGGACCGACTATCAGCCATCGGATCCGGTGGCGGCGGGCAACTTGCTGGCCGATTATGTCGATGGCGGCGGCAAGCTGGTGCTTTCGGTTTTCGCCTTTTCCGGGGCCGATTACTGGGGGTTGTCGGGGCGTGTCATGACGGCCGCGTACACCCCTCTACTGAATGGCGAGTACGACCACTACACCTGGGCCAACCTCGGCACCTACAACGCTTCGAGCCCCATCATGCAAGGGATCACGACCATCGGCGATGATTTCCGTGACTTCACCACCCTAAGCCCCGGAGCCACCTTGGTCGCCTCGTGGAGCGATGGAGAGAACCTGGTGGCCACGAAAGGGTGCATCGTCGGGATCAACCTCTATCCGGGCCCCTACTATGATTTCTCGGGAGACGTGGTTGCCCTCTACCACAACACGGTGAACTACCTCATGACTTCGTGCGGCGGCCTCTACGACCTGAGTTTCAAGGACGACTACGGCCGATCGTCGGTGTGCGTGAACAGCAAGACGGGGGACTGGCAGTACAGCGTGCTCTCGGGGCTGGGGAAGGGCATATACAAAGGCAAGGGGTCGGTGACGAAGACGGCGGCCCAGTGGAGCTTCCGGTCGGCGGCCGGGTCGCCCCAGCTCTTCCTGTTGACCTACTATCCGCCCATGTCGCTGGCGAGCGGGTCGTTGGGAGGTGGCAGCTTCGTCTCCAGCTTGTACGATAAGAACACGAAGGACGACACCTTCCTCTGCGGGCCTTGAGCAGGGCTCAACCCGAGGAGAACCACGGGGCGGGCTTCGGCCCGCCCCTTTTTTTGGTGGAGTGCCGTGTATGTTCAGCAGCCTGGAGAACGTCCGCTACCCAAGGCGCTCCACGGGCAAGGAGCGCGCAGCGGCCACACACCCCCGGGCGCCCTCTTTCCTCCGGCTCGGATGTCTGCAATCTCTGAAGAGACGGCCGTGCGGCTATGGCGCTCCGCAGCATCCACGGGAATGGGCACCCGCCTCGGTTCCCACCGCGCGATGGGGGTCCTTCGGCGCGTTTGACGGATGTTGGCATGAGGCATAGACTGGTCCTGATCTTGATGGGTAGATGCCGAGTGGGGGGTTCCGAGCTGACAGAGAGGAGGATCGAGATGCAGAAAAGAGGCGGGTGGATTCTGCCGCTGCTCGCATGGGCGTTGCTGGCGGGCGCGGGATGGAGGACTTCGGCGGCCTCGCCCTGGCGCTTTCAAACGGCCCAGGCGGGGACGCGCCAGCTCGTGCGGGTGGCGTGGGACGGCACGGCCTTCGTGGCGGTGGCCGACGACGGCGCCACCTTTCACAGCGCCGACGGCCTGATGTGGACGGAGGGGGCGGCCGCCCCGGCGGAGCCGGCGCCCGTACAGGCGGCGGACGGGAAGGGGGCCGTGGCCCTTTCCCCCCATGGCACCTTGCTCTCACGCTCGGGCTCCGGCCCCTGGCGGCCGGTAGCCGTACCCGACGCGCAGGGAAGCGCGTGGCGAGCCGTGGCCGAGGGCGGGGGTCGCTTTGTGGCGGTGGGCGAGTCGGGTGCGGCGGCGGTGAGCCGCGACGGTCGGACCTGGCAGGCAGTGAGGGCCGGCGAGGCCGACTGGCTGGGCCTGGCCTGGGGGGGTGCCCAGGGCCAGGAGCGCTTCGTGGCGGTGGGTCGTGACGGCGCCGTGGCGGTAAGCCGCGACGGGCGCTCCTGGAGCGCGTCCCAGGCCACGGCGGGGGTGGAGCTGAAGGCCGTGGTCTGGTGCGCCAGCCGCTTCCTCGCCGTAGGGGCGGGGGGAACCATTCTCTCCAGCCCCGACGGGGTGCGTTGGACGGAGGAGGCGAGTCCCGTGGGGCAGTGGCTGAACGCCATCGCCTCCAACGGCACGCGCGCCGTGGCCGTGGGCGATCTCGGCGCGGTGGTGGTGGCCGCGGCAGCGCCGGTGGTGACGAGCGTGAGCCCCACCGCCGGGCCGACGGCGGGCGGAACGCCGGTCACCATCACGGGCAGCGGCTTCACGGGGGCCACGCAGGTCACTTTTGGTAACAACCCGGCAACCAATCTTACCGTCAAGTCGGACACGCAGATCACCTGCACCAGCCCGGCCGGCACCACGGCCGGAACCGTGCACGTCACGGTCACGACGTCCTCCGGAACAAGCGCCACGACGACGGCCGACCAGTTCACCTACTACGACCCGCCCACGCTCACCAGCATCTCGCCCAACGCCGGCCTGACCGCCGGGGGGACGACGGTGCTCATCACGGGAACGAACTTCGCCATTGCGGGCCTCACCAGCGTGAAATTCGGCACGGTGGCCTCTCCGAGCGTGACGGTGGCGGCGGGCGGGCTCACCCTGACGGCCGTCAGCCCGGCCCAGTCCGCCGGTGTGGTGGACATCACGGTCACCACGCCGGGCGGAACGACGGCCGTTTCCCCCGCGGACAAGTTCACCTACGTGGCGCCCGTGCCGGTGGTCCTGAGCCTGGCCCCCGCCTCCGGACCCATGGCGGGAGGCACCACCGTGACCCTCAGCGGCCTCGGCTTCACCGGCGCCACGAAGGTGCTCTTCGGAGCGGTGGCGGGAACCAAGTTGAGCGTCACCAACGATACGACCCTCACGGTCGTGAGCCCGGCGTCCAAGACGGCGGGAGCCGTGGACGTGACGGTGACCACGGCCGGAGGGACGAGCCCCGTCTGGACGGGGGACGAATTCACCTACCAAACGCCGGCGCCCATGGTGACGAGCATTGCGCCCTCCAGCGGACCGGTCGGCGGCGGCACCATGGTGACGATCACGGGGAGCAATTTCACGAGCTCGGCCAGCGTGGCCTTCGGGACCAGCGCCGCGAGCTCGGTTACCGTGATGTCGGCCACGCAGATCAAGGCGGTGAGCCCACCCGGGACGGGGAGCGTCCACGTCACCGTGACCACCTCCGCCGGCACGAGCACGACCTCCACCGCTGACCTGTTCACCTATGTGGCACCGCCCACCGTGACGGCGATCCACCCTTCGGCCGGCACCATCGCCGGCGGAACCTCCGTCATCATCAACGGCACGGGATTTCAGACGGGCGCCTCGGTTACCATCGGGGGAGTTCCGGCGGGCAATGTGAGCGTGACCAACGCCACGACCCTGTCGGCCGTCACCGGTGCCCATGCCAGCCCTGGCGCCGTGGACGTGGTGGTCACCAATCCCGACGGGCAGGCCGGCACTCTCACGGGCGGCTTCACCTACGCCCTCCCGCCCACCATCACGGGCGTCGCCAAATTGCTCGATCCTTTCCGCCTGAAGGTCACGGGAAGCAACTTCAGCGCAAACTGCAGCGTGAGCATCAACGGGCAGTTGGTGCCCGAGATCTCCTGGAAGGATGGAACCAAGATCATCGTCAAGGGCGGAGCCTTGCTCAAGGCGATGCTGCCCAAGGGTATGACGGTTTCTATAATGGTGACCAACAACGACACCCAAATCACCTCCGCACCTTACCCCTTTATGCGGTAGGGGCCGTCCTACCAGCCTGAGAACGACGGGGCGGGCTTCGGCCCGCCCCATTTGTGACGAGGTAGGCAGGAGGATGCTTCACCGCGGAGGAGGCGGAGAGGGAGGTGAGGGGGCGAGTAGGGGGAGGGGAAGGCATCGAAGAGAGGCCATTCGGCCGTAGGAAGCTCCTCCGGCGCTTCATTCATCGGAGCCCCCTTCGTCTCCTTCGTTCACCTTCCCGCCCTTCCCGCACCCGGCAAGCCCGCCGCCGAGGCGGGAACACCCGTGCCCGAGGGGGGTGACTTTGTCGCGCAGGAATCACGCGCGAACCTCGCGGTCTGGGGATGGTCCAAAGGGGACGACTATGGTATCCTAAAAAAACTCTGCGCCCCACTCGGGCGAGCGGTCGAAAGGAGCCGGCGATGAGAAGAGCGACCTTATCCGTTTCCCTGACGGTGGGGCTGGTGTTGGCGTTGGCGGCGGCCCCGCGCGTGAACGCGGCGGCGCCGGTCATCGATAACCACGACGTGGTGCGGCTTCCGGGGAACGTGCCGGCTCAGGCGCGGCCGGAGAACGATTTTGGCCCCGCCGACCCCTCCCTCCCCATGAACCGCATCATCGTCCAGCTCAAGCGCAGCCCGGCGAAGGAGGCCGAGCTGGAGAAGTTGCTGGCGGCGCAGCAGGACCCCTCCTCGTCCGACTACCACCGCTGGCTCACGCCGGAGCAATTCGGCAAGCGCTTCGGGCCGAGCCAGGCGGACCTGGCCCTGGTGACCGGCTGGCTGAAGTCGGAGGGCTTCCGCATCGACGAGGTGGCCAAGGGGCGCATGTGGATCAACGTCTCGGGCACGGTGGCCCAGGTGGAGCAGGCCTTCCACACGAGCATCCACACCTATCGCGTGGACGGCGTCATGCGCCACGCCAACACGCAGGATCCGGCCATCCCCAGGGCCTTGGCGGGCGTGGTGGCGGGTGTGGTGTCCCTGAACGATTTCCCCATCAAGCCCATGAACTCCGGCTTTCGGCCACTGGGCGCCCTCTGCCCCGCGGGGCCGAGGCCCGAATACACGGCGTCGGACGGAAACCATTGGCTCGCCCCCGCCGACTTCGCGACGATCTACGACGTGAACCCTCTCTACTCCACCGGCATCACCGGCGCGGGGGTCACCATCGCCATCGCCGGCCGGACCGACATCGCCCTCTCGGACATCAACGGCTTCCGCAGTACCTTCGGCCTGCCCAACAACCCGCCGACGATCATCGTGAACGGCCCCGACCCCGGGACCACCAGCGACCAGGTCGAGGCCGACCTGGACGTGGAGTGGTCGGGGGCCGTGGCTCCGTACGCCACCATCGCCTACGTGGAGTCGGCGTCCACCAACACGACCGACGGCATCGACCTCTCGGCGCAGTACATCGTGGATAACAACCTGGCCCCCATCATGAGCACGAGCTACGGCCAGTGCGAAGCCTACTTGGGGACGACAGAGAACGCCTTCTACAACAGCCTCTACCAGCAGGCGGCGGCCCAGGGGATCACGGCCTTCGTCTCGGCGGGCGACACCGGTGCGGCCGGCTGCATGAGCGGTAGTTCCGACAGCCTGGGGGTCAACGGGCTCGGCTCGACACCTTACAATGTCTGCGTCGGCGGGTCGGAGTTCATGGATACCGCCAACCCGAGCCAGTACTGGTCGAGCAGCAACAGCTCCGTCTACGGCTCCGCGCTCTCCTACATCCCCGAGGAGGCCTGGAACGAGAGCGGCACGGTCTCCGGAGGTTCGGGCGACTGGGCCACGGGCGGCGGCGTCTCCATCGTCTACACCAAGCCCTCCTGGCAGGTGGCGCCGGGGGTGCCATCGGACGGCATGCGGGACGTGCCGGACGTGGCCCTCTCGGCGGCGACCCACGATGCCTACCTGATCGCCTCGGGCGGAAATATAGGAGCTGTCGGCGGCACTTCGGCCTCCTCGCCCTCCTTCGCCGGGCTGATGGCCCTCGTTGTCCAGAAAATGAGCAACCAGCGCCAGGGCAACGCGAACGTCCGTTTCTACCAGCTCGGGAATGCGCAGTACGGGAGCAGCGGCCCCGCCGTCTTCCACGACGTCACCACGGGCAACAACACCGTGCCCTCCGCGGCCGGTTTTTCTTGCGGCGTGGGCTACGACCAATGCACGGGCCTGGGGACGGCCGATGCCACGGCCCTCGTGAACCATTGGGCATCCTGTCCGTCCATCACCCTCTCGCCCTCCGCTCTCGCCGACGGTATAGACGCAACGGCCTACAGCGCCACGATCTCGGCCTCGGGCGGGGCCGCGCCCTACACCTACGCCGTCACCTCGGGCGCCTTGCCGGCCGGGCTCACGCTAAGCAGTTCCGGCACCCTGAGCGGCACCCCCACGGCCTCCGGCAGCGCCAGCTTCACCGTCACGGCCACCGACGCGAACGGCTGCACGGGCAGCCAGGCCTACTCCCTCACAATCCTGGTTCAGCCGCCCGTGGTCACCGGCGTGACCAAGCTGGTCAACCCCTTCCGGCTCAAGGTCACGGGAAGCAACTTCAAGTCCGGTATCCAGGTCTTCATCGGCGGCTCCGCGACGCCCTGGAGCAACACGCTGCAGAAGAGCTCGGGCCTCCTGATCATCAAGAAGGGCGCTTCTCTCAAGGCCCTCTTTCCCAAGGGCCAGAGCGTGGCCATCGAACTCGTCAACACAGACGGCGGCACCGCCACCACCAGCTTCACGAGGTAAAGAGCGGCTCTCTGGAGACTCGGGGGCGGGCTTCGGCCCGCCCCTTTCTTTTGGGGGGACAGGGGGTCCGTCCTCCACCCTCCACCGCCTTTGCTATACTCGCACCATGCGAGTCCGGTTCCCGGCCATCCTGACGG
>Ga0078972_1011858_pt1 | contig 15348 bp, 10 predicted proteins | sample YelNatPaOPGAMG01_FD_67568 | JGI IMG/M metagenome (GOLD analysis project Ga0078972, IMG submission 67568) | Hot spring thermophilic microbial communities from Obsidian Pool, Yellowstone National Park, USA - OP-RAMG-01 (SPADES assembly) (version 2) | ecosystem: Environmental > Aquatic > Thermal... | reverse complement strand
GGTGGTGAAGAACAAATCGTCAAGACCTTCAACGCCCGATGCAATTCCGAAGAGGCGCGGCGCTCGCTTGCCCGCTTCCCTGAGGGTAGCGAGGCTTTCAACCACTGGCTTTTGCTCTTCCCTCTCCCGTTCAACTTCCGTTTCCTCTGCGACTTCAATTCCGGTTTCTTCCGTTGCCTCGGCAGCGATGATGTCTTCTTCGGTCTTCATCTTTGCACTTCGGCGCGCCATAGAAATCACCTCCACGATAGGCGAGAAACTGCTGAAAACTGGACGACCGAGACTTCCCCGCCGCGAGGGAAAGCCGCCGAAGCCATAAAAATTTTTGCGCACTTGACACGAATGTTAAACACTTTTTCAGGCATCGCATCTCAGCCAACTGCTTCGGGTCAAGTTTTTCCGCTCGCATGAAGGTCAAAGGTCAACCTCCACGACCTTTGAGCGACTTGTGTGCCCTGACACGATTTTGATGCGACTTTTCGCCACCCCAAAATGTTCAGCCAAGAGTTCAATTAGCCTCTCGTTGGCTTTGCCTTTCTCCGGTGGAGCTGCAACTGCCACTTCCAGCGTCCCGTTTGCGTTGACGGAAACCCCTTCCTTTTTGGCTGACGGCTTGACTTTCACTGTCAACCTCAAAGCAAACTCACTCCCTACCGCAATTCAAGTTGCAACTTCGTTCCCGCCGTTAACGGAATGGGCGATGGGAAGCGAAGGACGAGCCAGTCGCCTTTCACACTTGCCTGAGAGCGCAACGATTTTCCGTCAAGGGTGATGGCAACTTGTCGCTTTGAAAAAGCGCCAACCCGCAACTGCAACTCTTTCAAGTTGAACTTGCCCCCAAGTATTTGCCACATCGCTGAAAGCCGCTTAGTCGTCTCCGTCCAGTTGAAGACGCCCCAACATGTGCCAGCGAAAAATGGTGCTCTGAAGTTTTGGGTTTCAAATTTGGGTGCGAACTTCATCGTCCCTGAGTGCACATCGCACGAAAAGCCTGTCGCTGCCAGAAGCAAACTCCAACTTGAAAGTGCACGAATGTAGTAGTGCCCGCACTCAATTTCCGCAAACGGGTTTCGCTTGTCGCCCCTGTATCGGTTGCGAGCGCCTTCCACGATTTTCAATGCTTCGTCAACCATCCCGTTCCAAAGCAGCAACGCCGCCACTTCATACTCGTGCCCAGTCCAAACCTCGTCGCAGTAAAGGATTGGTCTTTGGGGACGACCACCGTTTGGCCAAGTGCAAACAATCAACCCGCTTTCGTCGCCCTCGGCGAAAACCCGCTGGCTGTGCTTGAAGCCGCGCAAACTTTTCCGCCAGTTGTAGCGAAAGATGCTCCAAAGCGCCGTCTTGACCATCTCTTCTGGCAGCAGGTAACCCAAATCCAAGATGAACGCCCACCATTGTCCGAACAGTTGGTCACTGTGGCAACCGATGCCCCAGCAGTTGTTTTGTTCGTAAACTTCGGGTGGCACATTGGGAGCATCATAGGCGTTGATGAAAAACTCGCCGTTCCAACACCGTTGAAGGTAACCTTCCCGCCCCGACTCAAACCGCCTTCGGCACTCTTCCGCCAGCGCCTTCCACTCGCTCGTCCCTCGTCCTTCGCCCCCCGTCCCCTGTCCTTTCGTCCCTCGTCCCGCGTCCCTCGTCCCAATCACTTCCACCATTCGTTCCACTGCCTTCAAAGCCGCCAGATATAGCGTGCCGATGAAAGTGTTGCTGCCAAAGGTGTGAATGTCGTAGGTGTTGGGTTGCTCACCGCTGATAACTCCGTCGCCGTCAGGGTCAAATTGCTCAAAGATGTGCTGCATCAGTTTGGCGACATGGGGGAACATCTCAGCCAACCACTTGACATCGCCGCTGAGTTGAAATTCGCGGTAAGTCTTGAGCACTGCTCCGAGCATCCCATCCAAAGCGGGATTGTGAGGACCTCCGATGCCGCGCTCCCAAAGTCTCGGCAAATCAAGGGGCACAATGACGCGGTGCGGGATGTAACCTTTTTCGGGATGCTGCTGAACCTTCCACTCCACGAACCTCATCGTCCGCTCAAGTTCGGGAAAGAGAAAAGCGATGCTTTGGGCGTAGTTGTAGACATGGGTGCAATTCAACGGGCAGCAACTGTCGGCGCCCTCAAAGCCGTAAAAGTTTCCGTCTTCCAGCCACATCAAAACGCTGCTGCGCAAAATCGCCAAGTTGGATGCAACGGCATCTTTGATGGCTTCAGGGAGAGAACTGTCCCACAAAGCGTCGGAGAAGGTTTTCGTCTCAAGGTGAAGGCGGTCAGCATTCTGGGCGAAATAGCGGACAACCTCTTTTGCGTCGGAAAACCAAGCGTTGTATCGGTTGCCGAGCCGATAGCGATACTCGTAAGGCGGCGCCCAGCCATACCGCTCCGTCCTGTAGCGGTTGGGAAAGTGCCAAGCGAGAACGAAAGTCACCGAGCGGCGTTCGTTCGGTTTCAAAGCGATTTTCGCGCTCACTGCTCCGCAGCAAGTTTTGCCCAGTTCTGTTAGTGCGGGGTGCGGTGTGCGAAGTGCAGAGTCAAAGGCGCCGTCGTCGGCGAAATCTTCCCACATCGCTTGGACATCTTCATGTTGCGTCAAGGTTGTGATTTGCCATCCTCTCTTATCGCCTTTAACCGCTAATGCCATCGTCCCGAAGGCAGGTGATGTCTTGCGCCAGCCTGTCATAGGGGTGTAGTGAGTTTCGGTGGCTTCAGCGATGAGTGTGCCTACGAGAGTTTTCCGATGCCCCACTTGTGCCCACTCGTTGGGCGAACCGAACACGACCACCAAATTGCCCTTGCCCATCCGTGCCTTGACAATGAGCGGTCTCCCGTCGGGAGTTTGAGCCAAAACTTGACTTGAAGGCTCGGAGCGCCAACCTTCAACTCGCCAGAAGCGATTGACCGTCAATGTCCTTTGAGAACCGTTCATGACAGCAGTGACTGGTTCGCTTTCCCGCCAAACCAGTTCATCCCACCCGAAGGGCAACCGTTGCAACAATTGCTTTGCCTTTTGCGGGTCAACGAAGGGTGACAAAGGCGAATCGCTGAAGACGATGTGGTCAACGAGGATGTGTCCCCAACCACCTGTTTCCATGTCCACGATTTCCAATCGCGCTTCCTTGCCGATGAACTCACTGACATCCCACCGTTCAGGGAAAAGTTGCTCGCTGTTGCGTCCCGTCGCCGTCCGCACGACTTTGCCGTCAACGAGCAAGTTCAAGCAACAGCGACCTGGATGGTGACCGCCACCGATGAGGAAGTGGATGAAGCGTTTCGTGATTTTGAAAGGACGAGAGATTGCTCGCCCAGTCGCCGTGTCGTCAGGGTTGAAAGTGTTGACAAAAAACTTGCCTTTCCAACCCGAGACAGGTTGCTGCCAGTTGATTTTGCCCGTCGCTGGGCGCTCGCCGAAGCAATTGCCTTCAATTGTCCAGCCTTCATAAGTGCCGCTTTCAAAGTCGGCAAACACTTCCGCATCTGCCGATGACTTCGCCCAAGCATCAAGAACCACTAAAGGATGGCGACCCGTCCCGCAAACGACGAAGTTGACACCTCGCTCACATGCGTCCAAAAGTTGGGCAAAATGTTGCTCAGAAAACGAGTCGGGCAAATCGCCCAACCAGACAGTGCAATTTTGGGTTTCTGGCGGCAACGCAATTTGCACTTCCCTTGTCCAATCCCAAAGCCGAACCGATGCGTTTTCGGTCAACCGCATTAGCCATGCGACTTCTCGGTCATGCGTGAACAGTTGGACCGGAACTTCAAAGGCATCGCCGCTACCTTCACGGGTCTGGCAGACGAGAGTCGTCCAACCTTCAATTCCCTCGTTCCCCGTCCCTCGTCCCGCGTCCCATTGCTCAACGGTGTTGAAGTTGCCGACAAACTCTTCGTGCTGCAAGCCATCAAGGGATCGGTAGCCTTCCCACCCGACGATGTTTTGCAAGTTCATCATTACGGCAGCGTCAATCGGCTGCTTTGTCGGGTTGTGAAGGGTGAAGGTGAAGACGGCTACAGGCAAAGCACTGTCTTTTGCGTTGAGGGGGATGAAGGGCGACCAAGCCTCAAGTTCCACATTCACGGGCAAATCGGTTTCGTAGCGGACATGCAGAATTGGGAAACGGTTTCGAGCCTTCAAGCCTTTTGCGGTCGGCAAATTTGCCACAGAAACCGTTTGCAACAGCGTCGCTTTTGAAGTTCGCCCTTGTTTCGCCCAAGCGGCGAAAAAAGTCAGCGGCACGATGGCGCCATCAACCCCGTGAGCGCCTGAGTTGAAGTTGTTGACGATTTGCCACGCGACCAACTGTCCCGTTCCCGAAAAACTCACATTGCCGCTACCCACACCGCCCAACGGACAAGCAAAAACTTTCAACCTCTCACCTTCAAACTCCATCGCCATCGCCTCCGCTCAAAATTCGTTCGCCACCGTAAAATATGAAGCGTGCAAGCCTTAGGCGAAAGTTGCGAGGTGGTCAGAGTGAAAGTAAGCGATGTCCAAGCCTTCAATTTGGCGAACCGAACGGTGTTGGTGAAGGTGACGACGGATGAAGGGATTGTCGGATGGGGCGAATGTTCGCCGATGCAACCGCCCGTCATCGTCGCCCACATTGAGCACACCCTTGCCCGCCTTGTCGTCGGCGAAGACCCGTTCGATTTGGAGCGGTTGGTGGAACGGATGTTCGTTACGCCCTACAAAATTGCGGGGCAAGCCCTCGCCATCGCCATCAGCGGGATTGAAATTGCGCTGTGGGACATCATCGGCAAGGCGCTGGGCGTGCCCGTTTACAAGTTGCTGGGTGGTGCGTATCGGACAAAAATTCCTGTCTACGCGTCCAGCATGCGAAGGGACATTTCGCCGCAAGAGGAAGCGAAGCGATTGGCGGAATTAGTGGAAAAGTTCGGTTTTCGTGCCGTGAAAGTGCGCGTCGGCGATCGGTTCGGCGCTGACGCCGATGTTTACCCTGGTCGGTCAATAGAAGTCGTTCGGGAAGTTCGCAAGGCGTTAGGTGACAGTATCGCCATCATGGTGGATGCCAACTCCGCTTTCACTCCGTCCCGCGCCATTGAACTTGGTCGCCGTTTGGAAGAGTTCGGCATCTTCCACTTTGAAGAGCCATGTCCCTACACCGATTTGGACGCCAATGCGAAAGTGGCGGCGGCGTTGGATGTGCCCGTCGCGTTAGGTGAGCAGGAATGGGATTTGGTGCGGTTTCGGGAGATGTTGGTCAAGGGCGCTTGCGACATCGTTCAGCCCGATGTCATCAAAGTTGGCGGATTTTTGCGATGCAAAAAGGTGGCAGCGATGGCGGAAGCCTTCAATGTGCCCGTCACCCTGCACAACACGCAGCCGACTATCGGAACAATCGCGACTTTGCATTTCGCTGCCAGCACGCCTGTTTGCCGTTATCCGCAAGAGTTCAACATTGAACCACATCCATTTGCCCACCGTTTGGTGAAGGAACTTCCGAAAGTTGAAGACGGCTTCATCTCCGTCCCAGATGCGCCCGGCTTGGGCGTTGAGGTGAACGAAGAAGTCGTCGCCGAATTGAAAGCGAGTTAGCGAAAGCATCAACGCTTCTCAACGATGAGGGTGGCTTTCATGAAGGGGTGACCTGGTCCACAAGTCCTGCCACAAAGGATTTGATAGACCCCTGCGGGTTCAGCAACGAACTTGACAACTTTCACCTTTCCGGGCTCAATGAATTCAGGTCCGACACCAAAGGCTGGTATGTGGAGCGCGTGGGTGACATCGGTGCTGTGGGCGCGGATGACGACAAGTTCTCCTTCCTTCACCCTTATGGTCGCTTGTCGTGGCTTCAATCGCCAATAGTTGTAGCCGACGAACCTGTCCAATGTCCAAACGCCGTGCCAAGTGCTTCCTGTCAAGTCAAAGATTCTGCCCTTGCCTTGTTCTGTCAGTTTCCAATCCTGCCACTTTTGGTAAGCCACTCCAAACAGCGGAACTCCAACCAAAACCGCAATCACGCTTGCGAGAGCCAAAATTTCTCGCTTCCAATCCATGCCGTTCACCCCCCTTATCCAGCGAACAACTTCATGAAGGCAATTGTGACGGCAACGAGCAAAACCGTAAGCGGAACCATGCTACGGAAGGCTGCCTCTTCATCCGCCCATAACTCACGGGCAATTTCCAAGCCTTTCTTGATGCCGTAGTAAAGACCGACGAGGAGCAAAGCAACTTGGATGTAGGTGGCAAATTCAGGGTAAACGGGCGTCCAAGGTATGTGGGCAGTCCCGAAGAGGTTCCAACCGCGACCCAATGGGTCGGAGAGGACTGAAAGGATGTAGGAACCGTTGACCATGATGAGAGGTAGGCTGAAGGCTACCCAAGCCAATAAGCCGAGTGGGACGAGAGTGTAAGAGTATCGGATGAACATGTCCTTAAGGCTGACTGCCCCGTTTTGCTTTTTCATCTTCGCCCACCAATGTCCCAACTTCACGGCGATGTAGTAGATTGCTGGGAAGCCCAGAAGGCAACTGAACCAGAGGGTTGCTGCGTAAATGATGAAGCCGACGAAATCGCCCTTTTCGCTGATGTTAGCCCAATCTTTCAAAAAGCCCCAAGGTCCGAGCAAGACAACAGAGTAAGCCATAGCGAGAACCAGCATGATGAAAGCCTTCCACGCTTCGTCGTAACCTTTTATCACCTTGTCAGAACAGAAAGGTCGCCAGTAAAGGGTTATGTTGTCGTGTGGGCACGATTTGACGCATTCCATGCAGAGACCGCAAAAGTTGTTCCTGTCAAGGTTGCCCATGTAAACCAGCCATGGGCAAGCCCATCCCCTTTCGCTTCCCGCTCGGCAACTTTTCGTCTTGCAGACCTTCCTGCAAATCTCCTTGTCCTTTGAACGCAACTCCATCATGGATGTCATGGAGTAAAGACCGAGGAAACCGCTGACTGGGCATAGGTAGAGACAGAAAGCCCTTCCACGCCAAATCAATGCCATGACCGTAGGTAGGAGAACCATGCCACCCAAAACGATGGCGCTCACAATTGGTCTCGTGACGAGCAAAATGCTCACTGTGGCGAGCGTCAAGAAACCGATGTTTTGCAGCCATATATTGCTCAGGGCTTTTGGCCATCTCTTGTTCAGCCCGAAAAGTTTGTTGTTGAGACCGACAGTTTTTCCGGGTCTGACGCCGATGAGTGTAAGCCTTTGCAGCCAGTCGCCAAAAGCAGGTAACGGGCACATCAAACACCAAAGCCTGCCGACGAAAGGCACCATCACCGAGATAAGCAGAAACCACCAGAGAATCCAAACGAAAACGATGATTATGTTGGCGTTGCCGATGGGCGAGCCAAATATGCCAGCCAAGATGAAGATGTAGAACAGCACCAAGTTGGGAAGGATAGCGAGGAACTGGAACGAACGCAGTTTGGCTAACCACTTCAGTATTTTGAACTTCTCAAAGAGGTCAACCTTCTGGGCTTCAACCTTCACTTCGGTCGTCATCGCTTCTCACCTCACCCACAGGGATTGCTTGCCAAAGCAGCCAAAATGCGACGCCTATAGCCAAAAGGACGCCGACCCAGTAAAGGTAGTTGGGACTGACCACAAGTTCGCCTTGCATGAAGGGATGAAGGAAACCGCAGGTGTGGGAACAGCGGTAGCGGAATTTGCCCGATTTCTGGACATTGACGACGATTTCCGAAACGGAACGCCAATTGTAGCCCTGCGATGGGTTGCGAACTCTGAAGACGGGATTTTCTGGTTCTATCTCGGCGTCTATGTCGTGACCTTCAAGGTAAAAGCCATGAGTGACATCCTTTGAGACGAGTTTGATGTGCAAAGTGTCGCCAATGTTGGCTCGGATTATCGGCGGGTCGTAAGCATATTGCCTTGCGTGAATCGTGATGTAGCGGTGTTTTGACATTTGACCGAAGGCTATGGCGAACGGAAAGACAGTGGCTGAGAACAAACCCAACGCCAAAAGAAACTTCAAACGACGAAATCGCCTGCCTGTGTGCAGGCATGAGAGCCTTTTCATGTCCTTCACCCCCGTTTCTGTCTTTCAGATTCCTTGCCCCTTGTCCCCTGTCCCTTGCCATCAAACTTCAAAAGTTGGTCAAAACTCAAGACTTTCCCTTTCGTTTCCGATGCCAACTTTTCGCAGGCATGGGAGCCTGCATCTACTGCTGCGATTCCCGAACCCATCGGCGACTGGATGGACGGACTTTGGACAAAACACGCTTGTCTTGCGTCCAGCCAACATGTGTGCAGGCATGTGAGCCTGCCACTACTTTCGCCATCGTAGCGGTGAACCCAAACACGGTGAATTTCACCGCTGTATTTGCTGTATTCCTTCAACAGGCAACCCAAGTCGTCATATTTTCTGACTTCCCCGCTTTTCAGTGTTATTGCTGCTGCAAACCTTTTGTCGCTGATAATCATGTTGCAATGGGCGCAAACTTCTTCGCCCCAGCGGATTTTCGGTGGCTCGTCCAAGTTTTCCTTGCAACCAACGAGCGTCAAAACCAACACAATCAAAGAAGGGACAAGGGACAGGAGGCAAGGGACAGTTGAGCGATAGCGAGCCGCAAACATTACATCGCCACCCCCTCCCTTTGTTGTCGGAAAAGAAGCAAAGTTAAAACGAGCGGAACGAGCGCCCACACAATAAGCCAAATCGCCAGAAGGAAACTCAATCGCTGACCGAACACATCCATTGCGTATGTCCCTGCTGGACCGAGAAGTTCAAGGTTTCCTTGCAGCGCCTTGAGAACGGAAACACGAAAGACCTGAACTGGGTTAAGCATTGCCAACCAAAGCAGGGTTTGAGGCTTCAATTTCAAAACGATGGCAGTCCCCATCAACCCCAAATCACTGAGAAGCACGACAACAAGCCAAAAAGTCAAAGCGATGCTGACGGATGTGGAGTTTTTTGCCGACAAAGTTGAGATAAGGACGCCGACGCTTAAATTGGCGTAGCCAAGCAGGAGTGTGAAAACGAGCAGATGCAAGTAAGCGCCAATTTGCTCCGTTGTCGTTGACGAAGCGATAACTAATCCGCTTAGCCCGAAACCGAGCAGAACCGCAGCCGTGAGAGCCGCTGAGAGACCAAACCATTTGCCCAGAAGAACTTCCGACAGGGAGATGGGCTGAGCCAAGAGAATTTCCAAAGTCCCTTTTTCACGCTCGTTAGTGATGCTCATTGAGCCCAACATCAATCCCATTAGCGGGACGATAAGTGCGACCAAGTTGGATAGGCTTGCTGCCGTCCTTGAGAAACCTGCAAACCCTGTCACTCCCATCCCCCAAAAACCCGCCAAACTCAATACGATGGCTAAGCCAGCGAAAAGAGTCGCAAACAAAACGAACCAGCGGTGACGCTTGGCATCCCGCAACTCTTTGGCAGCGATTGTGGCTATAGGGTGAATGTCAATGGCTACCACGATTGCCCCACCTCCCCGCAAACATGGTCTCCCTCACTCAAATCAAAGTCGTGGACGGTAATTCCTTCAGCGACTAAAACTTGGATTGGTAGCGCTTTACGCTCGTTGGGAACGGTGACGAGCAATTGAGACCCGTTAAGAGACGCAACGAAGCCGTGCCGCTGAAGGGTTTCCTTCGCAGCAAATCTCTGCTCTTCAGCCACTTTCAACTTGAGTGTGACTTTTTCTTGCAGCAAGTCCGCTAACTCGTTGGGTTTCCCTTCTGCAACAATGATGCCCTTGTCCAACACAAGCACATAATCAGCGAGTTGGCGAACCTCATCGGGACGGTGGGAGCAAAAGACGATGGTTTTGCCTTGCCGCTTTATTTGAGACACGAAAGACCAAACTTCCTTTCTGGTTCTGGCGTCCAAGTTGGCAGTCGGTTCATCAAGGAGCAAAATGGGAGGGTCAGAAAGGAGCGCCAAAGCGAATGCCAACCTTTGCCTCATCCCTCCAGAAAGTTCACCAACGGGCTTATCGGCGATTTCCCTCAAGTTCCACTCGTCAAGCAACTCCTCAACACGCTGATCCCCAACCTGCCTCAACTTAGCGTAAAAGTTCAAAGTTTCAACAACTGTCCAATCGCCGTCCAGTCGGATTTCTTGCGGCAGGTAGCTGATTAGGCGTCTGACTTCTTTCCCTGCCTTAAGGGCATCGTGCCCCAAAACTTTAATTTCGCCATCAAACCGATACAAGCCGAGGATGCAACGCAATATCGTCGTTTTGCCAGCACCGTTTGGTCCCCACAAAGCAACCGCTTCGCCTTGTTGAACATTGAAACTGACAGCGTTAACGGCAATGAATTCACCAAAGCGTTTTGTCAACCCCTTCACAGAAATGGCGTTCTGTTGCCCAAAAGTGAAGGTGGGCAAACAGACGGTTCTGCCCTTACAGTGGACACGATTGGCAATTCGTCCACCTGTCAGGAAAAAGATGGCTGTTAAAACCATCAATGGACTCAAAAGCAACAGGTGTGGACTTTTTGCGGGAGTGTCAGGCAATTCAACTGGCGGGAATTTCGGTCTCATCAGTGGCGATTCGTCAACCAACTTGGGTTGTGGAGCAAAAACAGGGAAGCATCGGGACGCAAACTCAATGGCTTGGGAGGCAGGGCTGAAAGAGAAGAACTTCAACGAAGTCAGGTAGTCCGTTAAACGCTCAAAGAGCCGAACTGACTTGTAAGGCAAATCGCCTAAACCATCACCGTCGGCATCATAGCCTGCATAGTCACTCCAAAAATTGCGCTGCCAAAGGTTCGCGTGAATGGGCATAGTGCCTTCAACATGAACTTGCTCCCTGTTTTCAACGAAACTGTTTTGAGCCATCAGGTTTGAGTGGGAGGAAGTGAAAAGGAAGAAGCCAATGTCATTGTGCGCGAGCATGTTGACTACGAAACGGCTTGAGATTGCTCCTTCAGCGAAAATGCCCACACGGTTGTCGGCGATAAAGTTCTCAGAGACGAACGCTTCATCCATGTCCTTTAGCCCAATCCCGTAACCGCTTGGACCACGATTTGAGACCAACCAATTTCTCCGAAGGTGAAGCCTTTGGCTATACATCAGGTAAATTCCGACGGCATTTTGAGTCAGTCGGTTGGATTCAACTTTTGCGTCGTCGCAATACATGAAATGGATGCCATAGCGATTTTGGCTGATTTCATTGCCCCTGACGGTCAAGCGCTTTGAAAACCACAAAACGACATCGCGACCGCCAACGACTTTGTTAGCCTCAATGACGACGCCATCGCTATACCAGACCTTTATCAGGTCACCACGCCTTGGCGGTGGCAAATCTTTGCCGTGTAGGGTGTTGTTCAGCACTAAACTTTCGGTTGCGTGCCTAAGCACGATGCCGAAAAGCACATCTTCCAAGCGGTTGTTTTCAATGCGACAATGATGAGCCTCAACGGCGATGCCTGCATCTTCCCGCGATAAGATGTCGCCGCTGTTTCGGATTAGGAAGCCGCTGACAACGACCCTCGGCGCTTTAACAGTGAGGACAGTGCCTTTACCGCCACCCTCCAAAATCGGTCTGTTTTCTCCAAGCAAGTGAACGGATTTCCCCACGACGAAGGGACCTTTATGGACGCCTCCCTTGACCAAGATGACATCGCCGTCTTTTACGAGGCTTAAAGCCTGTGCGAGCGTCATTCCTCCCGCCGAAACCACCCATGTCCTCTGCCCCTTGCCCCATGCCCCATCCACGCAAATCCCTTTATCGGCTGCAGTCAGAAGCAATACCAGCACCGCCAAAGCGACTCCGACGAGTTTCCGTTCAGTGGCTTCTCGCCGAAAGCGGATAATGCTGATAAAGTGGCTTGCAGCGACGAGAGCAGCAGCGATGAGTGCCAGATAGAAACCAATTTGGAAATTGGCGAAGGTTTGGAACTGAGCGACTTTACCTGTGCCGATGATTTTTGGGATGAAAGGCTGCAACCTTATGGGCGCTTCAGGGTCAAGATGGGTGCCGTAATGCAAAAGCCAAAAGAAAAGGTCACCAGCAAAGGCAAAGGGAAGAAGCAAGGCAGGCAATGACAACAGAAAGCCGATTCTGAACTGCAAAAACGCCACAGCGAAAACAAGCAACGCTGTCAACAAGATGCCGGGTATTGCCATTTTCCGTTCAATTTCCGCTGCGCTGTCCAGCGACTTCATGCCAATGTAGTGATTGAGCAAACTAATTTCTCGGATATCGCCTTCCAATCGGTTCACATACACACGAACCTTGAGCCCTTTCGGATACTGAGGTGCTACGACTTTAAACTGCCACCAAGGCAATGGCAACGATGCAAGCAACAGTAACCCTGCAACTACTGCAAGCACTTTGTTTACAGGTTGCCCTTTCATATTCGCAAAACCTGCCCCTTTTCGTATTTTCTCACGGCTTCACCAGCAAGTAGCCCATCATCTCCAAGTGCAAGGCTGCACAGAATTCGGAGCAGTAGAATGGGAACACACCTTCTTTGTCGGCGACGAATTCAATCGTCACGGTCTCGCCCGGCTCTATAGATGCGGCGATGTTGTAAGCACCGATGAAGAAACCGTGAGTGGCATCCCTCGTCCGTTCAACATTGGTGATGTATAGAATCACCCTGTCGCCCTTCTTGACCTCAATCCTCTCTGGGTTGAGATGGTTTCTGATGGCAGTCATATAGACCTCAACGGTGTTTCCGCTGCGCTTGATAAGTCCGCCTTTTTGAACGGCTTTGGGATGCTTGCTTTGAGTTAAGGGATTCCAGCCGACCTCTGGGTAAATCTCCCAAGACTTGATTTTGTCCGCCTTGATGATTTGACCGTAGTGAGGCTCGCCGATGCCTATGGGCATAGTGTAGACGACTTTAGCGGTCTCGCCAGGCTTGCTGATGTCAATGAGTTGGAATGTCTGGGGCAGAAGAGGACCTGTGTTCACGAAGTTGTCAATTGACCATTTGTTCAGCGAAACAAGCCACTTGCCATCTGGGCTAACGGTGTCGCCTTCCGCAGTAGCGATATGACCGACATTGTAACGGACGGGAATTTTCTGCACCAAAGTCCAAGGCTTTTCTGGCGCTTTGAACTTGCAATCGCCCAAAGTCCACCTTGCTACAGCGCTGTCCAAGAAGAGGCTTGTGTATGCATAGCCTTGGTTGTCAAATTGGGTGTGAAGTGGACCCAAGCCGACTTCAACGAATGCTTCCCTAACGGCGTCAAACCGCAAGATGGGAACGCCGTAAGGGTCCTTGCCCTCAAAGTCCTTGTTCTCAATTGCCTTGAGGATTTTCTGGAAGTTGAAAACGGTCACATGCGGGTCTAACTTGCCAGCGACCACAATGTGATTGCCGCAGGGACAGACATCAACCCCGTGCGGGCTCTTGGGTTCAGGGACGAAAAAGAGTATGCCTTCCTCGGCTGCCACCTTCAGCGGGATAACTTTCATCCCTTTAATGACGGTGAACTTGCCTGCTTTGACCAACTCTTCTGCTTTCTTCCAGTTGACAATGTGCAGGTAATCCATGTCCCGCTTCGCTGTCCCAACTTCAAACGGTGGTTTGCCAACTTCTATGCCACCTGTGTAAAGTTCAGTGTTGAAGGAATTGCAGAAAGCCCACCCTTCACTGACGCCTTTCCCCGCATCTGCCAAGTCCTGCCAGTATGGTGGCAATTCCACAGCGAAACTTTCCTCAGGGACAATGCGACCTTTCTTTCGGTCAAACTTCCAAAAAGTCATCCAGCCACGATACTCTTCTTTGTATCGGTCAATGGGAACATAGCGTCCTCCAAGTGGGACACCATATTGGCTCGTTTGGATGACATATTCGGTGTTGGGAGTCACGAAAGCCGCACCATGGTCGCTCCAACCCAGTGGGTTCTTGACAATCTGCTTCGTTTCCCAATCACGAAGGTCAATCACTGCGACACGAGCAGTTGATTTGTCGCCGATGAACAAGAATTGACCGTCATATTCGCCCTTGGTCTCGCTCAAGGCAGGGTGATGGGTGTCCGCCAGCGAGAGTTTGTAGCCATTGCGGGAGAAATCCGCAAGCGCCGTCTCACGCACTCCGTAGCCATAACCTTGCCAGGGGTCTGGCGTGAAAACGCTGATGACACGAAGCAACCTCATTGAGGGTATCCCAGTCACCAAGACTTGCCCCGAGTGACCGCCAGAACTGAACAGAAGATAGTCGTCATACTTGCCCGTTGGGACATAAGTTGCCATTGCAGCGGTGATGTCTTCTGGAGTAAGTTGCCTTTCCTTGACAAACTCCATAGCCTCTTCTGGCAGACCCGCAACGACTGTCGGACCAACTCCCGTTGTGGCACGACGACCCAACTGATAGCCGATAAATAGTGCTGCAACGACAGCAACTACTACCAACACACTTCGTTTGTCTTTCCGCATCGCCCTTCACCTCCAAAGAGAAACTGCTACCCGAGCGACTAATTCAGAAAATAAAACCAACTTTTCTGTAATGCTGTCGGGTAAAATCCTGTTGACTTGTCAGGGAAAACCCTAATACGGGGCGAAAGTGTGGAGGGAGTGCGATGCTCCTGCCGAGCCAAAACGGCGGCGAATGGCGAACAGCGAATAGCGAGTAGCGAATGGCAAGAGGTTTTTGGAGGGGCAGTGCTCCTACACTGCCGAAAATTTTTGGCGCATCAAGAGATGCGCCCTCCAGATTTTCGCCGAATGAATTCGGCGCTCAAGAAAATTCGTCATCAACCACTGGCTAAAGCCAGTGGCATGGATAGGGCGGTTGAACAACTTCTTACACGCCTCACTTGACACTCTGCACATTCTTGCACACCCTTGCACTCATGCACGCTTACACGCCTGCACACTTACACGCATATTGGCTAAAGCCACTAACATGATGCGACCGAAACTCTGCCTGAAAAGCGACGAGACCGAACGAAAACGATAAACTTTAATGGCGAGGTGAGAAAGCGGATGCGTTTTTTGGAGGCTGGGCAAGTTGATGACGCACAAGTCGTCATCATTGGCGCTCCCTTTGAAGAGGCGTCAAGTTACCGGAAAGGGAGTTCCCTTGCGCCAGCGGCAATTCGCCGCGCTTCTCAAAGCATCGAGAGTTACAGCGCAATATTTCGCGCCGATTTGAGGGATGCGGGGTTGGGCGATGCTGGCGATTTGACACTAAGCAACCAGATTGAAGAGGCATTAAGCCAAATTGCCGACGCCGTTGAATCGTTTTTGCGAAAAGGGAAGCGGGTTGTGGTCTTAGGAGGTGACCATAGCGTCTCCATCGGCGCTATCGCAGGGGCGAGGCGAGTTGTGCCTAACTTGCAAGTTGCAGTCTTGGACGCTCACTCCGATTGGCGCGACAGTTACAACGGCAGCAGATATTCCCATGCCTGCACGGTCAGGCGAATTTGGGAGTTGGTGGAAGGAAGGGTTT
>Ga0078972_1011857_pt1 | contig 15349 bp, 12 predicted proteins | sample YelNatPaOPGAMG01_FD_67568 | JGI IMG/M metagenome (GOLD analysis project Ga0078972, IMG submission 67568) | Hot spring thermophilic microbial communities from Obsidian Pool, Yellowstone National Park, USA - OP-RAMG-01 (SPADES assembly) (version 2) | ecosystem: Environmental > Aquatic > Thermal... | reverse complement strand
CGGGGGCGGCGCGGCCGCCGCGCCCCGCGCGGCGCCCGCGCCGCGACTCGGATGCCCGCAGCAGCCGGCCTCGCTGACCTCCACTAGGGGGAACTCGAGCGCGGCGGCAACCGCGACGGTCGACCGGTAGGCGATGCGGTCCTGAGGCAGTGAACACCCGGCGTAGAAGAGCGCTTCCGACTGTGAGCGTTGTCTCTCCCGGTCCGCGTCGGCTGTGGTGGCGCGTTCTCCGCGGACGCTGCTCGTGTCGCTGAGAGCCTTCCTGCGCGCGTCCAGGGCCTTACCGGCGGCCTGCGCTGCCCCCGCCGGGTCGCGTGGCAGATACCCTCGGCCAACCATCGCGAGGCCGAAGGAGAGGTTGTCGATGGTGGCGCGGCGAGCCAGGCGACGGCTGGCCACGTCGGCGGCGGCGCGCTCGGCGCACGACGCTCCGCCCGCGGATCGCTGCAGATCGCGAACGGCGGCCATCATGTCGCGCACGGGAACCTCCATTGGGCAGGCCTCAGTGCAGGCCGCACAATCGTTGCAGCGCCACACGTCGGTCGTGTCGAGCAAGGCGGCGACTTCCTCCGCGAGGATCAAGCGCACGACGCGCCGCGGTCCCTCTTCCAGGTCGAAGCCTGCCGGACAGACGGCGGTGCACTGCCCGCACTGGTAGCACTGGCGGCAGTCGTCGGCGAGCCGCTTGACCGCGGCCGACGCAGTCTCGGTGACACTGGTGGGCGTGGTCACCGTCCTCACCTCCTTGGCCCGAGGAGGAGGCCACACGTCCCTGTGCACCCGGCGGCGGCTGCCCGAGGTGCTGACTGGAGTGCCTGGGCGGCTTGCGCGCCGGCGGCTGCCTCGCCTCCGCCTTGCCGCTGCTCCTCGAGGGAACGCCGTTCCTCCCGGACGACTGCCGCCTCGTTCGCTTCTCCGAGTGCTCGCCCGGCGAACAGGCGGATGCGCCGGCCGACGCTCGCTCCCTCGACGGCGCAGAGGTGCCACAGCTCGACCGGTACCGGCAAGCCAGCGTCGGCCAGAAACTCGCCCGCGAGGCGCATCTGCTCGGCTGCGCTGACATCGCCGCTGCGGTACTGGCAGCGACCCTCAGCGCAGCCGGCCAAGAAGACGCCGCGGGCGCCCAGGCGGACCGCCTCGATGATGTGCAGGGCGCTCACGCGCCCGATGCAGGGCAGCTCGATGAGGCGCACGTTCTCGGGGTAGGCGTCATGGCGCAAGCCGCTCAGGCTGATGGCGGCTCCCGCGCACTCCTTGCAGTAGAAGCCGACCACGGGGTTCTCGACGCCCTCGACGAGGAGGCGGAGGCGGCCGAGGAGTGCCTCGTCGGTGAGGTTGTGGGTGATCGCCATCTCGGGGCAGTTGGCGGCGCAGATGCCGCAGGCGTGGCAGGACTCGCCGTCGATGCGCGCGAGGACGTGGTCGTCGCGCACGGCCGCCGGGCGCGGTGCGTCGGGCGGACGTTCGACGAGCGCGATGGCGCCGAACGGGCACACGCTCACGCACACGTCGCAGCCAACACACGTGGCCGGGTCCACGACCGACGCGGGGGTGCTGCGCCGTCCGGCACTGCGGAGGAAGTTGTGGATCTCGCTGGCGACCGCGGAAGCCTCGGTGTTGCACTCCACGAGCGCCTTCGGTCCGGCGGCCGACCCGGCGACGAAGACGCCCTCGCGGGTGGTCTCGGTGGCGCGGTTCTTGCGATCGAGGATCTCGATGAAACCGTCCTCGTTGCGGGCGATGCCGAGGATCTGGGTCAGCGCTGCCGTGTCCGAGGCCGGTACCATGCCGTTCGAGAGCACGACCAGGTCAGGGCGCAGCACGCGCTTGGCGCCGGCCATCATGTCTTCGACCTCGATGACTGGCTTGCCGTGCTCGTCGAACTGGACCTCGGGCGGCGTGCCGCGCAGGAAATCGACGCCGGCACGCCGCGCCGCGAGGTACCAGTTCTCGTAGCCAACGCCGGCGGTCCGCAGCTCCAGGTAGCAGATCGTCACTTTCATCTTGGGAAAGAGGGCCCGCAGACGCAGGGCGTGCTTCAGGGCGATCATGCAGCAGATGCGGGAGCAGTAGGGCAACCGGCGCCGGTCGCGCGAGCCGGCGCACTGGATCATGACGACCTCGTCGAGGGGCTGGCGCCCGACTGCCGCCTGGGCCGTCCAGTCGTCGAGCATCTCGGCGAGCTCGGCTTGCGTGACGACGCCCGCGTGTCCGTAGCCCAGGTGGGTGATGAATGGGGCGGGCGCCGGCTCGCAGCCGACGGCTGCGAGGATGGCGCCCGCCCGTAGGGTCGTCGTCGCCGGCGACTGGCCGAAGTCGATGGCCCCCACCGGACAGACGTCGGCACACGTGCCGCAGAAGGTGCAGGTCTCGATGTCGACGGTGCGTACGACACGGCCGTCGTAGAACTCGCTGTAAATCGCCGGCGCCGTCCCCGCGGCGTTGCGCTCGGGGCAGACAGTCTCGCAGAGGCCACAGTCGACGCAGGCGTCGGTGACGATGTTGGGCAGGCGGCGGAGCGTGACGCGAAAGTCGCCCGCATCGCCGCTGACCGCCTCAACTGTGGCGCGCCGCCAGATGTGCAAGTTGGGGTGGTCGATGGCGAGGTTGCGGTGGAAGCACTTGCGCACGCCAGCTTGCGCCTCGGTCGTCGGCAGACACTGGCCGCAGTCGTTCGTGGGAAACACGGTACCGATGTGCGCCGCGCGCCCGCCGAGGAAGGGACGCCGCTCGACGAGGTCGACGCGGTGACCCATCTGCGCCAGCTCGCAGGCGGCCTGCGTGCCGGTGACGCCGCCACCGATCACCAGGACTGCGTCGACCTTCTGCTCGTGCAGAAGTCGATCGGCGGGCGCCTCGGGGAACGCAAGCCCGGCGCGCACGATGCGCAGCGCCTTGTCGGTGACGGTGCCGCTTCGCTCGGTGACAGTGCCAGCTCGCTCCGCGACGACGCCAGCTCGCTCCGCGACGGTGCCAGTTCGCTCGGTGACGACGCTTCCTTGCGCCGCGTCGGCGGAAGCGTCGTCACTGCCGTCGGGAGTGGCCGTGGAGGCGCCGTGCACCCACGCGCAGCCCTCGCGGATGTCGGCGACCTCGAGCTTGAGGCCGCGGCTTAAGAGGCGGTGGAAACGGCGCGCGGCGAAGTCTTGCGAGCAACCGGCCAAGATCAACCGGCGACCCTCGTCCGCCTCTGCCAGCTCCAACAGACGGGCTTGTCCCTGGCGGCTACACCAGTGTGTGTGGCGCAACACCTCAGCTTGCTCGCTCAGGGCCTCTTCCAGAAGCCCGAAGTCGATGTTCGGCATCGTGCCGGCACACTCGCAGAGCAAGACGAGCGGGGGGTTCGCTGAGTCGCTCGCAGCAGCCAGCGGACCACAGGCGGTAAGCGTGCTCGTGGCCGCGAGAGCTTCGCTTCCGGCAAGCGTGCGGGCGGCCGCGAGCGCACCGTGTCCGGCGCTTTGACTGGCGTTCTCCCGTTGTACGTTGCCCATCGTCTTAGGCTCCCCTCGGCGGAAGGGCATCGATGGCCTGTACCGGACAGGCGCGCGCGCAGGCGCCGCAACCGAGACACTTGGTCGCGTCGTAGACGACGCTGCGGTAGACGGTGACCCGCTCGGGGACTTCGATTGGGTCGGTTGGGGCGTGGCGCGCTAGGCGCCGCAGGGCGGCGCCTAGCGCGCCACGCCCACTTCCCGCCGGCGCCGCCAACAGCTGATTCACGTCCAGGGTTGTGCCGCGCTGCGTGGCGCCCGTTGGGCAGCGGCGCACGCAGGCGCCGCAGCCCAGGCAGCGTTCCTCGTGGCGCACGATCTCGGCGCCGACACTGCCGCTCGTTGCGAAGCGGCCCTCCGGCAAGCGCTCCAGGATGGCGCGGCCCTGCTCGCTGAGCGGTGTCACTGGAGAGATCCTTCGTCGGTCCCGACCGCGGCGAGACATGCGGCTGGCGTGACGTGACCGTCCTGCTCGGCCGGCCACAGTGGCGGCAACGCGGCGATGGCACGATCCATCGCGTGTGCCGCAGCGACGAACTTGCCCGGCTCGCCGGCGCTCATGGTGAACATGCGGATGCGCTCCGGTTCGACGCCAACTGCCGCCAGCAGCCGCTGAGCGAAGGTGACTCTGTCAACTGCGTGGAAGTTGCCCTCGCGGTAGTGGCACTGGCCGAGCAGACAGCCGGCGACCATGACCCCGTCGGCGCCTTCCGCCAAGGCGGTGAGCATGTGGAGCGGCGAGACCCTGCCCGTGCAGGGGACGAGTACCAAACGTATGGTGGGCGGCAGCGGCGTGCGCGCGTTCGCGGCCGTATCGGCGGCCGCGTAGGCGCACTCACGGCAGCAGAAGGCGACGATTGAGCGGGCCGGCCGGCTCATACGGTTGCCTCCGCGAGCAGCTCCGCGTCGGAGTAGCCCCCGACCTGGATCGCGCCTGAGGGACACTCGGCGGCGCAGATGCCGCAGCCGCGGCAGACGCTGGCATCGACGACAGCGTGGGCGTCAGGCGGACTAGTGAGGTGCACGGCAGCCTGTGGGCAGACAGCCTCGCAGACGCCACAGCCAAGGCAGACCGCTGGATCGCTGAACGCGACCTGGGCAGACGTCAGGGCGAAGCCAGCCGCGAGCAGGGCGAGAACCCGCGCGGCCGCGGCCTTGGCCTGCGCGATCGTGTCGGGGATGCTCTTCGGCCCTTGCGCGGTGCCGCAGACGAAGATGCCCGCTCGCTGAGTGTCGACCGGCCGTAACTTGGGGTGAAACTCCTTGATGAAGCCGGCGCGGTCCTGTTGCAAGCTGGCCACGCGGGCGATTTGCGTGGTGCCAGCGGAGGCCTCGAGGCCAGCCGAGAGCACGACGAGGTCGTACGTGTTCTCGACCTTGGCGCCGGTGGCGCTGTCCTCGAGGCGCACGGTCAAGCTGCCGTCCGCCTCTTGTTGCACTTCGCCGGTGCGCCCGCGCAGGTAGTGCACGCCGCGCTGCTGCACGAGGCGGTAGTACTCCTCGTGCGCCTTGCCGGGCGCGCGCAAGTCAGTGTAGGCGATGGTTACCTCGGCTGTGGGATCCCCTTGCTTGATGAGCGAGGCGTGCAAGGTGGCAAACAGACAGCAGATGGCGGAGCAGTGCTCGTTGCCGGTCGCGGAGCAATCGCGTGAGCCGACACACTGCAGCATGAGGACCTTCTTCGCCGGCGCGCCGTCTGAGGGGCGGCGGAGCTGGCCGGCAGTTGGTCCGGCGGCCGAGAGGAGACGAGCAAGCTGACCCTGGGTGAGCACGTTGGCGAAGCGACCCCAGCCAAGGGGGATCTTGCGCGCCGCGTTGAACTCTCGGTGACCGGTGGCCACGATGATGGCGCCGACGGTGATCTCCTGGGTCACCTCTTCCTGGGAGAAGTCGATGGCGTCGGCCGGACACACCTTCTGGCAGGCGCCGCAGCGCCGGCAGAGGCTCATGTCGATGGCAAAGGTCGCCGGCACGGCGTTGGTGAACGGCCGCCAGATGGCGCGGCGCTCGTCCATGCCGAGGTCGAACTCGCTCGGCGCCGTGGCAGGACAGACGGCGGCGCACTGGCCACAGCCGACGCACTGCTCCGTGACGTAGCGCGGTTGCGTGGTCAACTGCACGCGGAACTCGCCTGGAGGGCCGGAGATGGCCGTGACCTCAGTCAGGGTGTGGATGTGGATGCGGGCGTCCGTCGCCGTGGCCGTCAGGCGCGGCGCCAGCGAGCACATGGCGCAGTCCTCGGTGGGAAACGTCTTGGCGAGGCGGGCCATGAAACCGCCGAGGCTCTGCTCACGCTCGACCAGGTGTACCTCGATGCCCGCCTCGGCGAGCTCCTCGGCGGCGCTCATGCCGGCGATGCCGCCGCCGACGATGAGGGCGGAGCGGTGCAAGAAAGTGCGCTGCCGTGGCAGGTCGGCCTGAAAGGCCGCCCGCGCCACGGCAGCGCCGACGATCTTCTCCGCCTTCGCCTGCGCTGCCTCAGGATCGTCGCGATGGACGAAGGAGCAGCCCTCCCTCAGGTTGGCGAAGCTCACGGCGTTCTCCCCCAGGTGGAGTTCGCGTGCCAGGCGCTCGAACGTGGGACCCTGGAAGCGGCGTGAGCAGGCGCCAATGACGAGGTGATCGAGGCCGCGCTCCTCTACTGCCGCGGCGATGGTCGCGCGTCCCTCCGTGCCGCAGAGGAACTGCTGCACCGCAACCGTGACCACGCCCTCGTACGTGCGCGCGACGCCGGCTAGCGCCGTGAGGTCAAGCACGCCTGAGATGTTGCCACCACACTCGCAGAGGAAGACGCCTGCCCTCATGGCTGCTTACTGGCCCTCCTGACGCTCGCCCGACGCAGTGGTTGCATGTACTCCGGTGCCGGCGCTGACCGGCAGTGCGACGCGCCCTCGCGGGCGCGCGCCGATGCGCTCCAAGAAGGGTTCGAGGTCCTGTGAGTGCGTCGCGACGCCGCACACGGTGTCGGGGTCAGCGCCCAGCGCCAAGGCGAGAAGTTGCTGCGTGTGGAGGTGGACGAAGGGATATGTCTCGCCAGTGCGCGCGGCGATGAGGTCGTGGAAGCGGTCGAACTGAACGTGACAGTTGGGGCACATGTGCAGCAGCACGTCTACCCCCAGCTCACTGAGGCGGCGCAGCTTCTGCTGCGTCACTGCGAGCGAGATTCCTGGGTTGATGAAGCGCTGGCGAAAGCCGGCCCCGCAGTGCGTTGTCTTTTCGTTGTAGTAGCCCGTCGCCGTGATGCCGGCCGGCTCGAGGAGGTCTTCCGGCAACATGAAGTTCTCGGCCTCGCCAGTGACGTCGTCGGGGAAGACCTTGCAGTAGTGGCAGGCCGGATGCGTCGCAACCCTGATGCCGTCCAGGCGTCGGCGCACCAGCTCGGGCAGCGAGGTGTGAGCGCCCCACATGATCTCCAGCACGTGCAGGTGACGAATGGCCGCATCGACGCGGTCGTCGTAGGTGCGGCCAATGCGCGCCAAGACGGCATTCGTCTTGGCGCGCTCTTCCGGCAAGGCCAGCGTGTGCTGCGCCTTCTTGTTGACCGCGTAGCAGGTCGAGCACAAGTAGCCGACGGTCGGGTGGTCGCACTCGACGGCGAGGCAGGCGTTGCGCGCCGCGATCGCCTCAGTTGTGGGAAACGGTATGACGTCGGAGTAGTACCCAAGCCCAGTGCAGCACGACTGGTCGGGATGGATGATGTACTCGATACCCAGCCGGTCGAACAGCCACTTCGTGGCCGCCTCAATGCCGGGGTATTCGGCCGACACGAGGCAGCTGCGAAAGAGCAGGACGCCGCCGTCGCGACGAGGTAAGTGCGGTGTGGTCACGGCCATGCGCTCCTCTCAGTGGGCGATCTCCGAGGAGGGATTATCTATAAGCCCAAATTATTGAGCAAATCGTAATATCTTATGCACGGCCTAACTTCGATAAGGTGGCCACGAATTCGCCGCCGTGAGGGCAGCCTGGCGCCCTGGGATGACCACCTGCGCGAGGGCGGCCGCGGGCTCGCCGACGCGCGTTACGGCGCCGGATCGCTCGGGAATATGAAAGTCACGTGCGCTTCGTCGCACGAACCCGGCAGTGGGTCGGGGGTAGCTTGGATGGAGGATGGTATGGCGCAGATCTTTTCTCTCCCGGTGATAGATAAGAGCAGCGCGCGTGCCGTCGAGGCGGTTGCGAGCAACGTGATTGGCGTCGCTGAGTTTCTCGAGGCGCACGCGCGCTGCTCTCTCTGTGGTGCACCGCTCACCTCTCCGGCCGAGCGCTTCACGATGGTCTCGCCGTTCGGTAACGGCGGGCGGGTCACTGTCTGCCGCGCTTGCCATCGGGCTGCGTTAGGCGAAGGCTACCGTCCCGCCGTATGAGCGGCCCCCGGTCGGGGGCCGCTCATACGGCGGCCTGATTGGGGCGCCGCTTTTGTCTCGGCTCGGGCACTGTGGACACCATTTAGCGTGCGCGTTACCCGGGCCCTACACATGACGGCGGCCGGCAACCCTGTTCCTTCACGCAGCCCTGTTTCTTTGAGTGCGCGCGTGGCGCTCCGTGGAGCGGCCGCGGAATGCGTCAGGCTGCGCCTTCCGGTACAATCGAGCCTCGGTGCCCGGCCCGCGCCGGCACGCCACATCTCCTAGAGGACCGGCACGCGATGACTGCCATGCGCTTTCTCGAGGCTTGTGCCCTTCGGCCTGTCGATGCGACGCCCGTCTGGCTTATGCGTCAGGCCGGTCGCTTCCTGCCTGAGTACCGTGCCCTGCGCGCTAAGCTGCCCTTTATCGAGATGTGCAAGCGTCCCGACGTGGCTGCCGAGGTAACGTTGCAGCCGGTGCGTGCCTTCGAGCTCGACGCGGCAATCATCTTCGCCGACATCCTCTTACCCCTCGAGGGCATGGGCATCGGCTTCCACTTCAGCGACACGGAAGGCCCCGTGATCGAGCGGCCGGTGCGTCGCGCGGCCGACCTTTGGCGTGTGCACGGCATCGATCCTGAGCGCGATGTGCCGTACGTGCTGGAAGCGGTGCGTCTCGTCCGACGTGAGCTCGGTGATCGTGTGCCGCTGATCGGCTTCGCCGGGGCGCCGTTCACTTTGGCGAGTTACATCATCGAGGGTGGCCACTCATCAACCTATGCCGAGGTCAAGACGCTCATGTACCGCGAGCCCGAGACTTTCGCGCGCCTGCTCGGCCTGCTTGCCGACGTGGTAGTGGACTACCTCCTGGCCCAGCTTGCCGCCGGCGCGCAGGCGCTGCAGCTGTTCGACTCCTGGGTTGGCGCGCTCTCGCCGTACGACTACGCCCGCTATGTGGCGCCCTGGTCGCGTTCGGTGTTAGAGCGAGTCTGCGGTCACGGGGCGCCGGTGATCCACTTCGCGAACGGCGCTGGCGGCATGCTCGCCGCCGTGCGCGAGGCGGGGGGCGACGTCATTGGGGTGGACTGGCGCCTCGACTTGGATCGGGCCTGGCAGGCGATTGGCTTCGACCGCGGCATCCAGGGCAATCTCGATCCCGTGGTCCTGCTTGGGCCGCCGGATACGATAGAGGAGCACGTGGCCGACATCCTGCGGCGCGCCGACGGGCGGCCGGGGCACATCTTCAATCTCGGTCACGGAGTCCTGCCGACAACGCCGCCCGACAACGTTCGCTATCTGGTCGATGCGGTGCACCGGCTCTCGAGTCAACAGCGCGCAGCGAGCCGATCGTGAACCCGCAGACCGTACGTGGTGAGAACCGCCAACCTCAAGGAAGGTGACGCTATGCCCCCGAGCCTGATCGATGTCGCCCTGCTGTCGTTCGGCGGCCCCGCGACGCTGGCCGAGATCCCCGCCTTCTTGCGTCGCATGACGGGGAGCGAACCTTCAGCCGAGACGCTCGCCTACGTCGAAGAGAAGTACCGCGCGATCGGTGGCGGTTCGCCGTTAAACGCGATTACGGAGCGACAAGCGGTCGCTCTCGAGGCAAGCTTGCGTGAGCAGCTGCGCACTGAGGTGCGTGTGCGGCCGGCCTACCTCTACTGTGAGCCGACGGTTGCCCAGGTCATGAGCGAGCTCGACGGCGCGGACGTGTTAGCGCTGTCGCTCTCGCCGTACTCCTCGCAGGTCACGACAGGCGCTTACCGCGAGGCTCTGGATGGCGCCGGCGCCGGCTGGGTGCCGCTCATCGAAGGCTGGTACAGCGACCCGCAGTTCGAGCAGGCGATCAGCGAGAAGGTGGCGCGTGCCCTCGACGGACGGCGCTCGGACGAGTACGTGGCCCTCTTCACGGCGCACAGCGTTCCCGAGGAGACGGTCCTATCTGGCGACCCCTATGTGGACCAGATCCAAGAGGTCATCGCTCACTTGCTACCGAGGATCATGCCGGGAGACTGGCGCTTGGGTTGGCAGAGCAAGGGGCGGCGCGGCGGCAAGTGGCTCGAGCCGGGAGTCGAAGACGTTGTCGTGCAGCTTGCCGCTCAGGGGTGGCAGAAGGTGCTCGTCGTGCCGGTCGGGTTTGTCGCCGACAACGTCGAGACGCTCTACGACCTCGACGTTGTCCTCAAGCGCGTTGTGCACGAGAACGGGATGAGCTACTTGCGCAGCGAGCCGCCCAACGACTCGGAGCGCTTCGTCGCCGTGCTCGCCAACGCAGTGATTGGGTACTTGGCCCACCGACCCGTCGAACAGGCGGGCAACAACACGCCGGCGGCCATTGAGCGGCGGGCGTCCACGCCGAGGGCCGACAACCGGACTCTCGGAGCACAGGGGCGTTAGAGGCGCAACGGTGGCCCGCATGACCTATCGCGTCGCGGTCGTCGGCGGCGGCATGGCCGGCCTGGCGGCGGCCTACGAGCTGGAGAGCCGCCGCCAGGCCGGCGCACCGCTCGAGTGGGTACTGATCGAGAGGGACGACCGCCTGGGCGGCAAGGTGCACACCGTGCGCGAAGAGGGGTTTGTCATCGAGGGCGGCCCCGACTCGTTCATCATCGAGAAGCCTTGGCCGATCGAGCTGGCACGTAAAGTTGGCGTGTACGACCGCCTGCTCAACTCAAACGACGAGATTCGCAAGAGCTTCATCTACTCAGGTGGCCGTCTGCACGAGCTACCCGAGGGGCTCATCCTCATGGTGCCGACGCGCCTTGTGCCGTTCGCCCTCTCGTCGCTGATCTCGTGGCCCGGGAAGCTGCGCATGGGGCTCGACCTGGTGCTGCCTCGTGGCCCGGGAGGCGACGAGAGCCTGGGCCACTTCGTGCGCCGCCGGCTTGGTCGGGAGGCGCTCGAGAAGATCGCCGAGCCACTCGTGGCCGGCATTCACGCCGGCGATCCCGAGCAGATGAGCGTGCAGTCGACCTTCCCCATGTTTATCGACATGGAGCAGAAGTACCGTAGCCTGGTGCTCGGCATGGTGATGCGGCGCCGAAACGCTCCTACTTCTTAACCTTCACGACTGGCCTGGCCGATTTGAGTGACGCCGTGGTTGCCGCTCTCCCGGCCGAGCGGCTGCGTCTTGGTGTCGCGGTCGAAGCCCTCGCGCGCCTGGACGGTGGCCCGCTTGCTCAAGCAGCTGGCACGCCGGGTAGCGCGGCGGCTGGCTACGAGCTGCGGCTCTCTGACGGCACGACCGAGCGTGTCGACGCCGTCGTTCTGGCGGCGCCCGCGTTTGCCACCGGCGCCCTGCTGCGCCAAGTGGCACCGTCCATCGCGGGCGACCTGGAGTCCATCGCCTACGTGACCTCAGCGACGGTCTCGGTGGCGTTCCGACGCTCGGAAGTGCATCACCCGTTGCGCGGCTTCGGCTACGTGGTGCCGCGCGCCGAGGCGCGACCGGTCATGGCGACGACCTGGACCTCGAGCAAGTTTCCCGGCCGGGCGCCGGCCGACTATGTCCTTCTGCGCAGCTTCGTCGGTCGAGCCGGCTACGAGCACTACGCCATGGTCGACGATGACGAGCTGCGGCGGCTCGTGCTCGATGAGCTGCGCGAGACGCTGGGGATTCACGCTCAGCCGGTCCTGACGCGCATCTTCCGCTGGCCCAACGGCATGCCGCAGTACCGCGTCGGCCACGCGGCGCTCGTCGAGCGCATCGAGCGCGGCGTCGCTGCGCTGCCCGGTATCGAGATCGCCGGGGGGGCTTACCACGGGATCGGCATCGGCGACTGCATCCGCGAGGGGACGGCCGCCGCGCGACGGGTCGCCGAGTACATTGCCGGTGCACCTGAGGAGCCGGTGCCCGCACAGCCTATCGATCTTCCCGCTGCCGACGGTATCACCGACTAGAGGTTCCCCCCAGGGGTGAGCCAAGGCCGCCCACGAGGTGGTCACTGGTCAGCCGCACAGCGTGAGCTTTCCTGCCCGTGGCGCAAGCCGAGGCTAGCGCCAGTATGCGGTGGTCGTGCCCGGCGGGAAGAGAAGTCTGAGGTAGCCGTTCACGACCCGGAAATGCCGTACTCGCCGACCGAGATGGACGGTGAGCACGGAGCGCGTCGTGGTCGTCGGTACAGCGGCTACGAACGGGGCTGAGGTCGTGACAGTCAAGCGGTGCGGGGTGATGTCGCGGACGGTCCAGAAGTGGTCCGGCAGGGGATTGGTTGAGAACCGGTAGTCCCAGATGTCGACGTAGGGCTCCCAGCTCTTGTAGCACCAGCCGCGCGGCGGTGTCTCACGCACCTGGCGCCAGACGCCGTGCGGGCGCAGGAAGGCAATCGCGCGCGGTAACCCGTACCGGGAGCCGAAAGCGGCGCTATGTGGCAGGTCGGTGATGACCTGCCGCACGGGTGCGCGGGGATTCAAGGCGCGGACGCGACGGTAGAGCAAGCCGGTTTGCGTGGTGGCCTGGTCAATCACGATCCGATCGACACGGCTCCACCATAGCTGGAGGGGCAGCCCATCGAAGGCGAGATTGTCAACGAAGGTCATTGGGCTGCGCTGCGCGTAGTCGAAGGGGACTTGGAGCGGAGTGCCGCCCACCTCGGTGATCAGATCGCGCTGCGACTCGGTGCCGCTGCGCTGGGAGTAGCGCATCTGCCAGTAACGGGTCGCCAAGTCGGCCACTGGGTCCATCGCAACGACGCCCGCGAGGCGGTCGGGGAAGCGTGCCGCAAGGGAGAGGACTTCCTGCCCGCCCATGCTGTCGCCGATGGCGTAGATACACTGCCGGTCGATGTGGAGCCAAGGAAGGGCGTGCTGCACGATATCCGGCATGCGGGCAAGGTCTTCGATCTCGCCGGGAGCCGAGAAGGGTAAGCTGGGCAGGACGCGGCCCTCCCCCGCCGGACAGACCACGAAAAAGCCATCGCGGGCGGGGAGGTTACCCCAGCGGTCGGCCGTGTAGGAGATCGGCTGTTCGCGCCCGTGCGGCGAGATTACGAGCGGCAAGGCCCGTATCATGCCCCGCTTGTACCAGGCGGGGACGACCACTAAAGCGGGGCGCCGGCGACCGTCCCAGGCAGTGTAGTGAATGAGAATACGGTGAACCTTGTCGGGGAAGATGAGTCGGCGAAGGCGTTCGTCGGTATGAGTGGTCAGGACGCCCGCCAGTCCAACCCCGACGAGGGCGGCAACGAGCGCGATTTTGGTGCCTGTGCGCATGTACTGGAGACGGGAGCTCTGCTCGCTTGATGGGCGGGCGCCACTAGCGGAGTTTATACCGCGCCGGCGAGGGGTGGTAACCAGGAAACCGCAAGTGACGACGACGGATGCGCGGAACGCCCTAGGGGGTGAGGGTGATGATGCGAAGCGGGTCGCAAGGGAGCGTGGGTGCCGTCTTGATCGGCACTTCGGGTTGGCACTACACGCACTGGCGGGGGCCTTTCTACCCGGTTGAGCTCCCGACGAGGGAGATGCTGGGTTTCTACTGCGCGCGCTTTGCTACGGTTGAGATCAACAACTCGTTCTACCGGCTGCCCGGACTGGAGACGTTTCGCGCCTGGGCGGCGAGTGCTCCGGACGACTTCGTCTTCGCGGTCAAGGGCAGCCGGTTCATCACGCATAACAAGAAGCTCAAGGATCCCGAGCAGACGGTTCCCAAGCTGATGGCGGCCGTCGCCGGCTTGGAAGGGAAGCTCGGGCCGATCCTCTTCCAACTACCGCCCTCTTGGGGTCTTGATCTCGCCCGACTGGCCGCCTTTCTGGCGGCGTTACCGCAGCGGCTAGACGGGGTGCCTGGACCCGTCCGGTACGCGTTCGAGTTCCGTAACCCGTCGTGGTTCGCCGAGGAAGTGCTCGATCTTCTCGCTCAAGCGGGGGCGGCGTTGTGTATTTACGAGCTGGCGGGGCAGCGGTCGCCGCTCGCGGCGACCGCTGCCCATGTCTACGTGCGTTTGCACGGGCCCGGAGCCGCCTATGAGGGCAGCTACGACGAGGCGACCCTCGCCGGCTGGGCCGAGCGGATGCTCGGCTGGGCCGGCGAGGGTCGCCTCGTCTTCTGCTACTTCGACAACGACCAGTACGGGTACGCGGTACGCGATGCCCTACGATTGCGCGCCATGGTCGAGGGGCGTTGACGCTGGGCTCGCTGCCCTGCTGGAGGGCGGCGGGCTGGTTTGAACTACGCCCGCGCGATGCGCCACACGTGATGGCTGTGGGCCGAGCGGGCGAAGTCGGGCGGCAGAGTCGCGCGGCTCAGGTCGCGCAGGACGAGGCCGGCGCGCGTGAGCGCGTCGGCCTCGAGAGCAAAGCGGCGCGCGTTGGCGGCGAAGAGGATGGAGCCGCCTGGAGCCAGGAGGCGACGCGCGACCACGCGGATCAGATCCGCGTGGTCGCGCGTCACAGAGAACGTGGCCTGCCCCATCCTCTTGGAGTTAGAGAAGGTCGGCGGATCGAGGTAGATCAAGTCGTAGAGTCCGGGGGCATCAGCCGAGCCGTCCTGGGGCCCCGCCACCCACTCCAAGACGTTGGCTTGAAGGAGGCGGTGGCGGCGGCCGTTTGTGGCGATGCCGTTGAGCTTTAGGTTGCGCTTTGCCCAGTCCAAGTACGTCTTGGACAGATCGACGGACGTGGTGCTCGCCGCCCCACCCCGGCCAGCCGCCACCGTCGCCGCGGCCGTGTAGGCGAAGAGGTTCAAGAAGCGCTGGCCTGTGGCCTCTTGCTCAATGAGCCGGCGAACGAGACGACCACTGAGAAACAGGCCGGTGTCGAGGAAGTCCGTCAGGTTGACGAGGAAACGCAGGTCGCCTTCGCTCACCTCTACGAAACGCTGCTCGAAGCTCCGCCGCGTGTACTGAGTCACGCCGCGCTGCCGCTGGCGTACCTTGAGGTGGACGTCGGCTGGCGGGATCCCGAGGACCTCGGGCAAGACGCGCAGGGCGGCGCGGAGACGTGCTTGTGCCCTGGCCGCCTCGATCTCAGGCGGCGGGAGGTACTCCTGCACGTGCGCGTGGGCGCCGTAGAGGTCGATGGCGAAGGCGTAGTTCGGTAGGTCGGCATCGTAGAGACGGTAGCAGGTGACGCCTTGCCGCCGCGCCATGCGACCGAAGCGGCGCTCGTTCTTGCGCAGGCGATTGACGAAGTCGCCCAGGTCGGCGGCTGCCCGCGCGTGCGCTGCACCCGGCGCCGTCATTTTCGCTGGGGCAATGTCCAGCTCGCTGCCCTGTCCTGGGACCTCGAACTGGGCGAGCGTGACCTTGAGGGCGCCGTTGTAGAGCGTGTTCAGTTTGCTCGCCCGCAGGCCCAACAGGTGACCCAGGGAGCGGTCGGCCAGCACGATTGCCGCGCGCCAGCCGGGAAATCCCAGGCGCAGCCGTTCGCCCAGGGTCGCGAAGAGGGCGACGATCTCCGCCTCGGTGCCGTGCAGGCGCTCGCCGTACGGGGGATTGGTGACCAGGAGTCCGGTCGCCGTGGGCGAGCCGGGAGCGGCGGGGGGGGGGGGGGGGGGGGGGCGGGGGGCGCCCCC
>Ga0078972_1011855_pt1 | contig 15352 bp, 14 predicted proteins | sample YelNatPaOPGAMG01_FD_67568 | JGI IMG/M metagenome (GOLD analysis project Ga0078972, IMG submission 67568) | Hot spring thermophilic microbial communities from Obsidian Pool, Yellowstone National Park, USA - OP-RAMG-01 (SPADES assembly) (version 2) | ecosystem: Environmental > Aquatic > Thermal... | reverse complement strand
GAAGGGGTTGATTGTTAATTGTTAATAATTCATGTTAATAATTCATGTTAATAATTCATATAATTATACTACAATAACTCTTTCAATAGGTGTAGCTCTTTTTCATTATATCATTCCTGCGGAAGCAGGAATCCATATTGATAACAAGACATAATTTCGGACAATCTATTTTGAGTTATCTATTAAAATCCCTCTAAATCTTCCTTTTCTAAAGGGAGACTTTTTGATCTTTTCTATTGAGATTTCTTTATTTGCTCAACCATTGAGATTTTTCGCTTCGCTCAAAATGACGTTTATGCCCCTATGAAAAGCGCGTCATTCCTGCCCCTACTCCCTGCTTTCGCAGGGACAAGTTTCGCAGGGGTAAACTGCGGCAGGAATCCATTTGGATTATTTAAGGCTAAGTGCAATGGATAATGACGATATTGAATATGAAACTGTTGAATTCCCAATAGACGGGATTCTTGATCTGCATACTTTCTCGCCAAAAGATGTAAAAGACCTTGTCGTCACTTATATTGACGAATGCCTAAAATTAGGTATAACTGACATTGAAATAATACACGGGAAAGGCAAAGGCGTCCTTAGAGAGATCGTCCATTCTATCCTTGATCGTCATCAAAATGTCATCTCATATAGCTTTGGGAAAACGTGGGGATCAACTTTGGTAAAACTTGGAATCAAACAATAAATTATGGATCAAAGAAAATCATATTACGACATACATAAAGCGGTAATAGTTTGTGATGCTCATTGTGACACTGTTGACAGGCTGATGAAAGACAAGACCGATTTAGGGACGAGATCAAAAAACGGACATGTGGACATCCCTCGTTTGATTGAGGGTGGAGTTGATGTTCAGGTTTTCGCCTCTTATGTAGGTGGTTCTAAAAAACCAAAGGGATATTATTTCAATCTGGCGAAGAGAAAATTAGATATTCTCCGAACACAGTTTGCCAAAAATTCCAAGACTATAAGTTTAGCATTAAAGCTTAGCGATGTTCAGAAAGCTAACCAATCCAATAAAATCTCCGCAATTTTAGCGATAGAAGGCGGACAGTCAATTGAAAATGACATCAATAATCTCCATATTTTCTATGATCTTGGTGTGCGGATTATGACTCTGACATGGAAAAGCACTGATTGGGCAGACGCTTCTCAGCAAAGCATGAAACATAACGGCTTAACTGATCTTGGCAAAAGGGTAGTTAAGGAGATGAACAAATTAAATATGATAATTGATGTGTCACATTCTGCGGATAAGACCGTCCTTGATGTTTTAAACGCCAGCAGTGATCCCGTAATAGCATCGCATTCCTGTGCCAGAGCATTATGTGATCACCCAAGAAATTTAAGCGACAGGCTTATAAAAGACATAGCTAATGCTGGTGGTGTGATATGCGTTAATTTCTATTCGCTCTTTTTAGATCAGAAGTTTAAGACTGATACCGATAAAAAACTGAAGCCTAAACCGCCAAGTTTCACTAAAATAATAGATCATATTGATCATATCGTCCAAGTTGGTGGGATTGATTGTGTAGGACTTGGATCGGATTTTGACGGCATGGATGCCCCTCCAAGTGGTCTTGAAGATGTTACAAAAATGCCAAAGATCACATCAGCTCTTTTGGAAAGGGGTTATCTTGATGAAGAGGTCGCACAAATAATGGGCGGGAACTTTCTCAGGGTTTTCGGGCAAGTTTGCGGAATATAGAATAACAATATTGCTGTCGTATCTTTAAGTTACTGATGATCGGACATTAAAAAGCTCTTAACTTCATTAGAGACCCTTCACTTCGTTCAGGGTGACATATAAATGTCATTTGACGCATAAATGTCATTTTGAGCAAATAGAGAAATCTCATTATGCAAGGGAGACTTTTATGGTTTCCCCCTTTGAAAAAGGGGGATAAAGGGCATACGCATTAAGTTAAGGATTTTTAACCCCGAAGGGGTGATATATTTATAGAAAACACATAAATAAAAATCTTTTAGCTCCGTCAGGAGCGGCATATTTCCCCATCATATTTCGCTCCGCTGGAGCTTTGTATTTTGGCGTTTATCGTTTCTATAAATATGGTGCCCCTTCGGGGCTAAAAACAACATTATCTCATATTAAAAATAACGTTTTTCCCTTAACTTAACGCCCATGCCCTTTATCCCCCTTTTTCAAAGGGGGAAACTAATAAAGCTACTTTTTTCAAAGAGAGAAGCCATAAAAGTCTCCCTTTGGGAAAAAGAGATTTTGATGGTCTTTTTAATAGGTAAGTTTTTTCATAAAATCACGCAAAATAGGGGTCAGTAATCAGTGATCAGTCAACTTTTAACCTTCAACCTTTAACTTTTAACCTTCAACCCAAACTTCTGAAAAAATTGAGATTTTTAAGTGTCCGAACTTATATCCAATCATCAGTGATCTCATCGGTCATTAAATACTGATCACTGTTTACTGATCACTAACCATCACTCAATTACTATTTTTGATAGATCGGTTTTAGGCTCAGGATACTTCATATTAAGCTCTTTAAGCCTTTTTACAATTGTTTCACCAACGATAACGTTTCTATACCATTTCTTATTAGCGGGTATTATATACCATGGGGCATAATCTGTGCTACATTTGGTAAGGACGTCTTCGTAAGCATCCATATAGTCGTTCCAATATTGACGTTCTTTTAGGTCTGCCTCTGAGAATTTCCAACGTTTTGCTGGGTCATTAAGCCTCTCTTCTAACCTTTTTTTCTGTTCATCTTTGGAAATGTGCAAGTAAAATTTAATAATAACAGTATCATTTTCGGTCAGGCATTTTTCAAAGCTATTTATCTGATCATAGCGTTTACTCCAAACTTCTTTTGGGACAAGGTTATGGACACGAACTACGAGGACATCTTCATAATAAGAACGGTTAAATATGACAATTTTCCCCTTTGCGGGTGTAACTTTATGTGCGCGCCAAAGGAAATCATGCGATAATTCCTCTGGCGTAGGCACTTTGAAACTTTGGACGTCGCATCCTTGGGGATCAACACCTGCCATCACATTTTTAATAGTGCCATCTTTTCCTCCGGTGTCCATTGCTTGAAGTATAATTAGGACTGATCTCTTGTTTTCAGCATATAGCAATTCCTGAAGTTCTTTCATCTGACTTTGTATAGAGTTTAGCACTTTTTGGGCTTCTGCTTTATTTTTAAACTCCCCTGTATAGTCTGGATCGTAATCTTTAAGCTTGACCTTAGTTCCTGGCTGAACGATAATTGACTGCGCCATATTTTTTGCTCCTATTCTCTCAAACCAAGTTTAATCTTACCCCATAATGAAGATGCTTTATCGTTAGGATCAACAGCAAAAGCTGGTGCATCTTCGGTATCAAATACCTCAACGTCGTCCCAATAACCGTCAAGGACTCCACCGCGATCATTTCGTCCATAGGCTGCCAGACCTATCGTGCCAAGATGGGGCCATTTTTGCGTAAAAACATGTTCTTCTGTGTCATCAACAAAAATTTTCGCTGTTCCATCTTTGTAAACAACAAACTCAAACTTTACCCACCTTGGCTCAAATGTTGTAGTCTTTGTATGAAACCAAGCGTTAGCAACCGAATCAAATATAGAATAATGTTCATCATGATCGGGATTGCCTGTTTGACCAATTTGACAGAAATTAGCCGAATCTTCATCGTTAGTTCCATCACCGATCAGGACATATTGCTGATCAACTTTTATCTTATTCTTCCAACCCCGATCATAAAACCATATCCTAATATGAGCAGGTTTTGGTTGATCGCTAAACACATGCCATACATCTTCCCAAACCTGCATAGTTTTTGGTTCCATCTTAAAAGAGGTCTTTCCATTGATCGTATGGTTGTATTTATTGCTTAATTCCCAATTAAGCTGACCCGCCTTTGCTTTCCAATTAGACTTAGTATAAGCCTCGTTCTCAAAATTGTCATAAAATATTTGTTTCGCCATGCATGGCATCACACAAAGAAGCAAAGCCATTACTAAGCCGAAGAAAACACAAAATTTCATGTCAATCACATCCTATCATTTGATTATTTTTCTAACTTAATATCGCCCCAACAGATGGCTAATTTACCGTTAGGGCTAACAGCGGATATAGTCACTTCTGATGTATCATAAACTTCAACATCGTCCCAATATCCATCTATTACTCCACCGCGATCATTACGGGCATACGAGGCAAATCCCACTGTTCCAAGTCCAGCCCATTTCTGTGCAAAAACATGTTCTTCTGTATTGTCAACAAAAACTTTTGCTGTTCCATCATCATAAATAGCAAGTTCAAATTTCACCCATCTTGGCTCATCAGTAGCTGTTTTTGTATGGATCCAAGCATTTCCTACTGAATCAAAAATTGAATAATGTCCATCGTGTGCGGAATTGCCAGTCTGTCCGATTTGGCAGAAGTTAGCTGAATCTTCGTCAGTAGTCCCATCCCCGATTAATATATACTGCTGATCAACTTTTATCTTGTTTTTCCAGCCTCTCTCGTAAAATCTGACGACGACTCTCGCTGGTCTGATCTTATTAAAGGTGTGCCACATATCTCGCCAATCTTGCATTTTGGTGGGAGCTAATTTAAGGCATGTTTTTCCGCCCACAGTAAAGTTGTAAGTAGGGCTTATCTCAAATTCAGGATAATTTGCGCCTGCTTTTGGTTTCCAAGCGTTCATTGTGACATCTTTGCTTTCAAAGTTGTCGTAAAATATCCTATCAGCCATGACATTTAGAGATATACATAAAGCCATTATTAGAATCAAAAATGTAAGTCTCATGTCTAAACTCCTTAACAAATAAACATTTTCAGAAATTTTAGAGCGTTTAATAACAAGCCTTCATAAAAAATATTAACTCTGTATCAATCCCCCCTTTCTATATCCAGATATTATGAACTGTCATTATAATTTGAACTGTCATTTAACACTTTTCAGGAATTCCTTGTCTTTTTATTATTCGCTTTATCCTACTTCCGTGATAAAATATTTGTGACTCTTAAACAATCTAATATCTAATCTTAACAAATGGCTCAAAAGAAAGTCAAGAAGAAATTTGGCTGATTCACCCTCAGTTATCAAGGTTATCAATAATAATTCGGAAAGGGTATAAATCTAACTTTTTTGCATCAACGCAAATTTTGGCAAAAAATGCTATAAAATCAATCATAATAAGGCATTTAACTGCATTTTTGGAGATGTTTAGCGATTTTATTGAAGCTTGTTTGTCGAAATATTGTGCCTTAAAATTGACTTTTTTGTCCAAAAAATACTTAACATCTGTTTAACTTTATACTGACCCCGCTCTAGCGCATGCTTCCACTATCTCAGGGTGTTTTGCGTTTTCTGAGCAACATATAACAATATCTAACTTTTCTTTGTCCAACATCTCGTTATAATCTTCATAAGATTTAGATATGTTTAATGTGGTTATAAGATTTTTCTTATTCCATGCCCTCGTGTAAGGTGCTTCTTGCAATTCAGGCTTATCTGGAATAGTGTCTGCACATGCGACAATCTCAACTTGTGGATGCTGACTGAACAATGTTGCGACATTATTAATGTGCATATGAGCGAAACCTGCGATCCCAACTCGGTATTTTTTACTCATAATTTCCTCCTAAACAGTTTTTACGCTATTTGTATCTCTTTACCTTCTTTTGCAGATTGATAAAGTGCGTCAAGAGTTCGCATAACGTTCAAGACTTCCTCGCGCTTAACTATTAATTCCTCTTTTCCATTTATGACATTGACAAAATGCTGAGTTTCTTCCCAATGACCGCTGAATTCAACATTTCTATCTGCGGGAACCTGTGGATTAATGTTCACTTGATATTTGCCCATATTAGTTACCAAAGTTAATGGGTCAAGCACAAGTCCACCTTCACTTCCCAAAATCATTGTATATCCCATATTTTGTGGGACATTGGCAGACCAGCTTGTCTTAAAGGCTACAATTGCTCTATTTTCTAAACGAATAAATCCTGCTGCCATATCTTCAACGTCAAACTCATGGAAATCAAATTTTCTAGGAGTTAAAACGCCAAGAGGCGCTCCGCTATCTGCCAATGAGGTTGCAAGTCCCTCGTCACGGTTGCCAAAAATAGTATAAGTCATACTGCTAACTGCGATAACTTTTGGATTTCCCATAAGCCAGAATAAAAGATCAATAGCATGGACACCAAGATCATAGACAGGTCCTCCACCAGAATGCTTCTTCATATGGAATTGTCCCCAAGTAGGTGTCCCTCGTCTTCGCATATAATATGTCTCTGCATAATACATATAGCCTAATTTGCCAGCATCAACGATCTCTTTTGCCGCCTTTGAGCGATTTGAAAATCTCGCACTCTGACCAACAAAGAGTATTTTCCCAGCAGATTCAGCAGTATCAAACATTTCCACAGCATCTTTGTAGCAGGTCGCAATCGGCTTTTCACAGAGAACATGTGCCCCAGATTTTAAAGCTTCTATAGTTATCTCTTTATGATAGGCATTAGGTGTACAGACTGATACAATGTCGGGTTTTACATCGGCGATCATCTTTTTCCAATCGCTAAAAGCATAAGGTATGCCTTCGGTTTTTGCAACCAATTGAGCTCTTTCTTCCAGCATATCAGAAACAGCAATGATCTCTACGTCGTCTTTTAAATTTTTCCATGCGGGAATATGACCAGCATTAGCGATCATGCCCGTCCCAACAATGGCAACTTTAAGCAATTTATTGGACATATAAATCTCCTTTCAATACAAACATAGTTAAAACTGAATTCCATGTACAGATTTTACCATTTTAATTTTGATGATTCAAGTTTAACTAATGAGATGAAATTGCCATGAAATTGATTTTATGAAAAAGATAATGTCAGACAGAGAGATGGTATTTGTCTTTGATAAAGAATTTACAGATGAAAGGATTATGAAATATATGGAGTGGCTATATAATGATTTCTCTATACTGACAATAATTCTAAATGTCAGTAGAAAAGGATGGAAATGATTATTTATGTATCCCATCTAAAGGGACAATACAATTTGCGATCTATATATATAAGTGCATTGTTAGCATCTAAATTTGTCCCATGACTAGAAAATAAAATATCTAGTAACATCTGAATTTCTGTTTCTGATCCCAAAATTCCAATAGCATGAGCCGATTCTTTCCTTACTATTGGGTCTTCATCTTCAATCATTCTGATTAAATCAGGGATAATTATCAGGTCCCCTAAATTGCTCAAGGATTTTAATGCTAATCGCCTACTTCTGCCGCCATCTTTCAGCATAGCTCTTAACTTTGTGAATCCTTCCTGATAACCAAGTCTTGCTAAAGATTCCGCAGATAGCACTTTTATATCTGGAACATCTGATTCAATCGCTGACATCAATAATGGTATGTCTTCCCATGAGAAAAATTCCATTAATGCTCTAAAAGCTATTATTCTTACTTCCTTGCTTCTATCTTGTAGCATTGAATAGAGTTTTGATTTAGCTGTAGAGATCAGAAATTGATTGCTTGGGCATTCTCTTTGATTTTCTTTGACAATACAGATCAAAGCATCAATTGCAGAAATCCTTATATGTCTATTTTTATCTTTAAGCATTGTATCTAATTCAGAAATGAATTGTTCTTTAAGTAATCTCGCCAAAGTCCTTATAGAAGTTGATTTAAAATCTAAATCAATAGAGTTAAGCATTTCCCTTAAAAAAGTTATGTCTTCCTGATCGGCTAAACGGGAATAGGCTAATAAAGCTATTTTTTGCACATTTTGTCCTTCTCCTTTGATCATCTTCATCAGTTTTGGTTTAGCTTCTTTTGCACCTAACTTTGACAATGCTTTGGCTGATGCAACACGAACAAATACACTATTATCATCAAGTTTATCTATTAACATAGGTATTGATTCCTGTGAGCCTATGATTCCCAAAGTCTCAATAACTGTGCATAGAATTTCCTCAGATTCTTTCCCTAATTTTAGCAACTCTGGAACAATACTTTCATCTTTTGTATAGCTTAAAATTTTTATTGTGTCCATTCGTATCAATGGATGAGAAAGACCCGCGTATAGTATAGATTGATATTCAGCACTGTCTGAGTTTCTGAACCAAAACCAAGCAGGACCTTTTTTCGCTATACAACTGTGAAGCAATATTGATTTTTCTGAAAAGGTAGGATTAATCCGGTTGCGATCAGAATATATTTTTGCCATAATCAATGTATCAAGAATAACACCTGCAATAGGATATATATTGGCAACTGCTGATATATGTTCTCTAATCAATTTGAATTCTAATTCTTTCCTGGCAACTATTAGATTTTCATATACTTGCTCTGCTAATTGATCATGTATAAGCTCATACTTCCCCGAACCAAGATGGCGAATCATCCATTTACAACTCATTTCGTAAAGTAAATCATCAAGTTCTTCAGGCTCTAAATCAACTTCTCTTATTAAGTCATCAATATCTCTGGTTCTTAGTCTACTATTTTCACATTTAACAGCACTGGTAAGTTCCATTAATATCTTTTCAACGTATTGGCGTTGATCCCCAAATTGATCTATCTGTTTAAATAAATAATTGCTTATTATACCTGAAACTCCATTTAACGAATCATAATCGGACTTATGGATAATCCCGAGGTTGATTGATAACGCCCTATCCTTCAACGTTTCACCGACCATTTGAATATATGGCGGATAGAATCCTTTATCTTGTTTTTCAATATCATTAAGGATAAGTTCTATAAAATTTTTTGCCCCAAAATCTGGATCAAAGCCAATTTGTGCTGCTTTCATGCCCGCTAATATCGCTTCTTCTGCACCTTTTCTATCAAGTGATCTGAGATAAAACCTTGGAATAGATTTAAGTGAATATGCTATATCTTGAAGTATCGGTCCAATCTTGCCTTCATAATCTGATCTATAACATAATAAAACCTTGATATTCTGAAATCTCATCGCTTGAACGTGATATAATGCTTCTTTAATTTGATTAAGAACACATTCAAACTTTAATGCGTCTTCAAACTGATCAAAAAGAATTAATATATTATCATGTTGATTCTGCTCAGATATAGATTGTAAAATTTCTACAAGACCATCTTTAGAAGAAGGAAAATTTGATTCCATTATTTGAAACCACATACACTGAATTATATCAGCTATATTGTTATGTAACACTCTTATATAAGCTATCTTCCAACCCGATCTTCTGAGTATCGGAAATAGACCTGCTTTTACTAATGATGTCTTCCCAATTCCTGATTCCCCTATAAGTGCGATAATAGGATCATCCGTCAGAAGCATTTGATAGAGTTCTTGACTTTCATTACTGCGACCCTTGAATAAATGTTGATCATCTTCGCTGAACGAATCCATCCCTAAAAATGAACGATCGCTTGCTTTTTCCGATTGTATTGCATAAATTAACTTGCTTTCATCAATCTCTGCAATCGTTATCTGATATGGATATCCTGACTCGCGAAGTATTGGTGCTATTTTCTCCAAATCTTTTCTCATCATGGCAATAGCCCTATGGATATGCTCAATATCTGATACTTCATCAGGATCAGCAAAAAATTTTATTCGTCCCTCCGCGTCAAATTTCCATCCTCTAATACAAAATCTCGCCCGATCTTTTGGTGATATTGTCTTAGGGTTATCAACACGACGATAGTCAGCATGAAGCAAATCAGCAAGTTTAAACAATGCCGCTAACGGTCTGATTCTTAATTCCACAGAACCTACCACTACCGGATCTTCTGGAAGATCAAAATCAAAATCACCGTGATCATGAACCTTTATTATCCATCCAACTAAATCAGCTTGACCCGCATCTAACCCATATTTATTAAAGTGAAAACGTATTTCTCCAGCAGACATTTCGCCATGCCTTTTCTTATTTACACCCCACCCTTTGTCAATATCATGTAAACAAGATGACGCTGAAAGAGAGAAAAGTTCTAAAGGATTGAGTTTATCAAATTTCCATTGATCCGGAATTAAAGATGATATGTTTTGTTCAACTGCTATGGAATGCAAAAAATGGATGTTTTCTTCATCTGTATAAACTTTATTCCATATATTTTGTAGTTTCTCATAAAGTCGGGAATCTCTGTTTCTTATAACCTCACGAATATCAATCTTTCCTTTTTCACGAAGCATATAGCACTTCCTATAAAGGTTTATATATTTTTTTATTCAATTGTGAATTGAATATTTATTATGTCTCGTGATTAATTTTAGGTGCTTTTACTATTGCCAAAAAAAGTCCTAACTTATTCACTAAATCCACAAATTCTTTATAATCAACAGGTTTAGTCAAATAAATATTACAACCCAATTCATAACATTCTTCTGTCTCTTTTTGGCTGTCTGTGTTAGTTATTACGATTATCGGCATTATCCTAAGGCAAATATCCTGTTTGATTTCTTTTATGATCTCCTTTCCCTCACTATTAGAAATTCCTAATATTAATAAGTATGCAGTGTCCTTTGCTCTTTGCAAACCATTACCACGACGAAATAGAAAATCAACTACCTCTTTACTACTCCTAAAATGTAATATCTCATTTTCAAATCCTATCTTTCTGAAATTCTTGATAATCAATAAAGCATGATTGAGATCACTTTCTACAAGGACAATAACAAAATCCTCTTCCATGATCTTAAATATCCTTTTTATGTTGTTTAGGCGTTATAATTAAGTGTTATTTTACCAACTCTCGCATAATTATTATTTCTTGACTCAAATTTTAAGTATATCTCAATAATATCATTAGCTACCCATGTTCCTAAAGCTGAACCACTTATACTAATGTTTGACCAATTTACGTTGACATTATTTTCGCTACTAGCAATAAGGCTTCCACTGCCTGATTTATATACATATACATCTACATGGCAGTCACTAGATAGGGCACTGTTAGTTCTATATTCTATTTGTATGGCATTAGATACCGCCCACGAACCAAAATCAATTGGCAACGTCCATCTAAAAGCCACATAGTAATCTTGAAGACTGGGCTGATTTGAAACACCTTCATAACAATGACGACCTATATATGAAACGACATCAATAATCGGACTAATCGTTATTGTATTATTTCCACTTGGAGATGCACCTCTTAAACTGCTTGTGATTACCGCACCTTGATACTGTGGATGAATTTCCAACTTACGGCTATTTGATGAACCAAGTGAACTCCAAGGAATTAAACCTCCTTGACCGCTTGTATGATTGTGCGATTTTAGAGAACCTGATGGTGCATTATACCAATTTGTCTCTCCGCTTATGTCTGCAATCAAATGCTTAATAGCTTGCAGAATATCATCAATATCTCCACATTGCCCGGCAGTGTGCGGCGTCCCCGGAAATGTTTGACCATCTCCTCTGGCATCCACTAAATCAGCACCTATTGCATTTATGTTATCAATTAAAGCATTCCAATTGGTTGTGTTTACAGCTGTTGAATTTGTCCCTTGTGGTAAATTCGGATTATTTGGATATGTTGACATAATAATTTCAGCCTACCTTTCTTAATGTGTCTATTGTTGTATATTTTTCATAGTTTAAAGTATGCCTTCGCCTCTCTATTATGTATGTTCCAATTACTCCAGTCTTTTTTACATCAACCATCACTGAATCAGTAAGTTGAAGATTAGGGATAGCTGGAGCAATTACATTAATCCTTTCATGTGGAGTCTTATAAAATCTTATAAGATCACTAGCCACTCTCTGAGCATACTTATTGCCCCTTATAATATGAACAACTTGTTTATTATTTTCTAACTGCCATGAAGACGAATTATAATATACATATTTGCCTGTTGTTATAGTATTACTTGTTTGAATATATATTATCCCATTAGTAATTAAACTCGTGTCTATTATGCACCAATAGCTTGTCATTGGTGAAATTCTAATCGGCTTATCAAAACAAAAAGATTCCCATGCCCAATCATTATTGAGGTTACTTACTGGTTTTTGATTGCTTGTTCCTATTAATTCCCCAGGAACTCCATTGACATCTGTATATATTTTTGCGAACAGATAACCATTGGCTTCCACTTTTTTTAATCTAATCTGAATTGTATCTATTAACGAGGAATTCTCCGCTGATGTGAATTTAAAACCTTCTAAATTGTAATTTAAAGTTTCTTGTCTTGTTCCTTCAGTCTGCTCAGATACAAGATCAGAACCTAATGGAAATGTATAAACCTGTCTTGATCTTAACTTATATTCATCTATGCTTGCTTGATCGTAATATCTCGAAAAAAATCCACTTTTATATTCAACTGTTATATCGTTTATTACTTCTGAATCTGCCAGAACTATACAATCTATTACATTGGTGTCATCAAATTTCCAATTTGATGATCTGAAATATTCCCTTTCTACAAAATTGAGTATCCCATCTTCATTAAAATAAGCAATGTAAAAAATACTATCACATATTTTCTCTATTATACTTACTGCTCTTTGACTGATAAACTTTAATTCATCATATACCATCGTAGTTTCTTCATTACTCTCTATTTCCGACAACACCCCAACCTTTGAACATAAATATTCTAGGATTGATTTCGGTGTATTATTCAACCCTATTTCATTAACAATGTAATCATAGAATAAACCCATATAATCCCTGCAATTAATAATTACAGTATTCAATGTGCTAATTGGCTTTACGCTATATACAATCCCTGTAAATATTGGAACATTAAGTCCATCAAAGCCAGCCCAAACCTTCATTCTTGCGTAATTTTTAATTTTGCTTCTGCCTTCTGAATAAAAGTAACCTTTTTCGTTATTTAGCTCCAAAATTGCTCTACCAATATTTATATTTCCCCTGCCCCTGAGAGATTCTAATCCAATCTCTGTGTCAATACTTAGGACATATTCTGTAGTATCGCCAAAACCCTCTATCCATAATAAAAAAGACGGTTTTCTAATGACGCTTTTCTGCTTTAAATCAAATTTTTCTCGTTGTGTTGGAGTTAAATTTCCATATTGCATAACTTTATATCCTATTTACTGCTAATCAAATTAAATAAAACGCTTTTGATTATTTACTCTCAGCCAAAGTCCGTAAGGTGACTTCTACCCTTCTTGTCCGTTCTCCTTCTAAATCTCCCGATAGCCATTCTTCTGGAATGCTTGAGAAGGTTACCTCAAAATACCTATTGTATTTAACCTCAATTATATCGCCAGAGTCCTGGTTTATTACTTCTATAGATCGCCTATCAATGGCTACTGTATAATCTAAATTTAGGCTTAAAGTAGTTCCTTTAGTGATATTTTTGACGTATATTACATCACCATTCTCGTCCAAAATTGCCTTATGAGATAACCTTACTATGCTATCTAAATCCTCGTTAATTTCTACCTCTACATAATACACGCGAAGATTAAGACTATCTGAGCCATTTCTCGAATTCATAGAACGAAGTAACAATCTTATATAACCATCTGATTGGCTGATGAATCTTTTGGCAATCAACGGTTCCGCAGTGCTATATATCAGTTCATTCTTTGAACTATTACTGGTCCTCGTTAGTTCTACCCAATTATTACCATCCCACGCGTATAATATGCAACCATCAACATTATCAGGCGAATTATCATTACTTTCTGCCACAATCTTAACACTAAATCTCTGAACAGCTTCTGTTGTTATTGATGATTTTATAAGAAATTTATTATATATATATTGACCTGAATTCGGATCTGACGTCTCTTTATAATCATTATCATCTGTGCTTATTGCTTGATAATCACTGGTTGAAAATTCCGTCGTTTCAAAATCATTCATATTCAAAGGCGTAAGATTGGAACATGAAGTATATGCCTTATGAGTTGATGATGGACAAGAAATGTTACTGAAGTTATATGTTTCATTATTGTATATAGTTTCTCTCTCAATAAGTGGTGGAACATTCCCATCATCAAAGTAAAGCAACTCATTTGAATAAAATATCTCTCTGAAATTCTCATATTGTGCCGTATCAAAATAGTTCCATTGTAACTTAAAATCATAATGTATAGCTCTCAGATCATATATCCTACGACCACTCAAAGTTTGATGAAAAGAACCTATTCTAACTGGCGTCCTACTATAAGAATCTGGATCTGAGAGTAAAATATTGCCATTAAGCGATATATTATCAATATAAAATGGACCTGAATGTGAGTTATCGCTTTGTAAAAACTTAACTCTTAAAGTTTCACATCCATCTGGTATTGTTATGGTTGTTTCAAAGCTTTTCCATGTGCTTCCATATAAGTCAAAATCAGATATTAAAGACTCATTCGTTTGATCATAAAAAATTAATTTTATCTTGTCTAATTCAACTCTATATATGCAAGCAAAGGCGTATTTAACGCCTGAAGTCACTGCAAAATCTTGATATACTCCCTCATTCCTTCCAAGCGGAGAGTCGTCAAGATATAAATTATCTCCAAGTGTATATTGATCCCCTAAACTCCAAACTTTGCCTTTTACCTTCATTACTGATTCTTGTATAGGATCATATACATATCTAACAGATTCTGTTTTTGAATCATCTGTTTCTGTCCAAATACTATAATCATCATCAAAGGTTTGGACACTATATTCCGTCGGTGCTGTTAGTGTTAATCTAAACCTTGTCATTTTTCATCCTCAACGAGTGTGTTGGTATATCTTCAATAAAATCAAATCTTAATTCACCAGTTTTTCTATCAATTGCATTGCCAAAATCGCCCAATATATTATTATTTCTTAATATGGATTGCCAGCACATTTCTAAATCATCTAAATGGTCTTCTAATTGGGATCTTAGACTTAGAATCTGGGCTTGCAACTGTTTAATAGTGGTCAAATGTCTTTTAATAGTTTTTTCTTCAATATCAGAAACAGCTAATATTTCCATTTTTTAAATAAACTCCTTAATACAGGAGACCATAATTCTTTAATTTTGTCTCTAATTCTGCAACTCTTGTCTGCAAATTAGATATTACTTTCATAACCGTCTTGAACTCATCAGCGGAAGTGAACCCATAAGCATTTGAATTTATCGGATCGGCAATATCATAATCGGGAGTTGTAGGATCAGAACTCGTTATCGTCGTCAACTGTGCAGTCAATGCTGATTGCTTTATAACTGGTGAAGTGCTAAAAAAACCCAAAAAAGTTCCAGTATGAGCTAATGTTCCAGTAATTGTCATCTTACCAGTATTATCTATCACCAACCTATCATTTGTCCCTAACGCACTGCCAGCTGAAATCTTAAACTTATCAGAATCACTGTCATCTACTCCAATAGAAAAAGAGGTAGTGCTTGCCTTAGTAAACTT
>Ga0078972_1011854_pt1 | contig 15352 bp, 17 predicted proteins | sample YelNatPaOPGAMG01_FD_67568 | JGI IMG/M metagenome (GOLD analysis project Ga0078972, IMG submission 67568) | Hot spring thermophilic microbial communities from Obsidian Pool, Yellowstone National Park, USA - OP-RAMG-01 (SPADES assembly) (version 2) | ecosystem: Environmental > Aquatic > Thermal... | reverse complement strand
TTCAGAAAACACCCCTGCCATTACTGATGGTGTCGCTATGAATAACATTGGATAATTAAATGAGATGTCTGTACCTAAGTTAATTTTCCCATACTCTATCATCGTCCCGTCACTGAATTTAATCCATGTACCGTTTGAATTCGAGCCGACTTCGATGATTCCTGCTCCGACTTGCTCTGAAATCTTCGAGCCATAGGAGGTAATCCCAACCATGAGACGATATCCAGTTAGAATCAGCCGAGGGTTTGTCACAGAGGGAGGATCAAAAGAAAACGCATCAAAGGGAAACTTGCCTAAGAACTCGTCTCGGATTTCTTGGATGCCGGGGCGGCCAGGCCGTTGTAGACTGCCCGAGAAATTCTCTGCATCCGCCATAGATCAAGCCTCCTTAATAGAGCCGCACTGTCCCTGAGTCTTCCCAAGAGGAAGAATCCTCCCCAGGACTAGACAGTGTCGCCCAGAAGTCATAGAAGTCTTTCTTGGCTGCATAGGCATCTTGGATTTCTCCATACCGAATCAGAATCCACCATCGGGCATGCAGGATAAGAAGCTGCTCAAACGGTGCAGGTAGATAGATCTCCACGTCTTCTTGGCTAGGGAACTCCGGCATCAGCCGGCAGAGGGCTTCAATTTGAACTGTTTCTTCAGGGGCTTTGTCAAAGAACAAAACCGAACCCTGCAGAGCATAGTAATCGGGGTCTCCTAGCTCAAGCCGGCTGGATTCATCGATCTTAGGAAGCCTCTCAAGCTCAAATCGCTCCTCAGAGTCTTTCTTAATCTGCGTCATCCGGACGATGTCTATAAGTCTATTCGGAGAACTGGGGATAACTAAACAATTCGTCTGTGAGCTTGAGACTATAGGAACTCGCCGGGAGGTGAGTAGATAGCTTGTCGTAGAATCTGGGATCGTATCCCAGGCAGGGAAGACTGTAGCCGTCTGAGACAGAGCATCATAGCCCGTTATAATCCGAAACTGCCCCGATCCTGTTCCTGCAGTGAGCTTTATGACATAACCTGGCAAGAGCCACTCTGGCGCTGAGAAAGACCCCGCTAGCTGAATGGAGCTTACGCCGCCAGAGACAGCTTGGCCTGTAAAGGGTGAGATTTGGAAGAAAACTGGGCTCAGTTGATAGACGGAACTGGAAAGCCGGCCTCCTCGAGGGAGCCTCAATGACAAGACAAACTCATAGGCTCTTCGGAGATACCGGTCTAGGATGCTTCGGCCATTAGGATCTGTCGGATCTAACTCAGTATTCCGGCCGACCAGCTCGAAGAGATCCTGGCGGAGGGCTTGTAATGTTGCCATTAGACTGTCTCCTTTTAGCTACCTGCGGGAACTTGCGTAGCTCGCACACCCGCAAGGAATCCCATAGAACTTACCTTGGAGTCTTCGCATGTCCTTCTCGGGGAAAGGCAACCCGCAAGCCGCACAGTTATGCCATATAGAACTACGGGGGGTTCCGCTCACCCCCCGTAGTGTGTAGTAGTATTTTACTCCCTCTTCTTCGTAGTAGCTAAGCTCAGGCATCTAGCCCTCCTTAGCTACCTGCATTCGCACAGACCCCATAGGCCGAGAAGAAATCGAATGTCCACCGGCCGGAGATCCCATAGATCGTATTCCCCGTCCACGGATCATCCCACATTCGCCTCTGGAAGGGCTTAGAGACAATATGCCGCAGATCCATGAGATCCAAGTCGATGAAGAAATACCCCGCATAGGTCGATCCTAAATAATGCGAAACCATGAAGCTCATAGAGTTTTGATTGACGTTAATCTTGGTCGAGTAGTTCTGCGTAGGATCAACTTCATTCTCGAGCAAGATCTTTGCGGTGTCTCGCAGAGCCGGGCCTACGACAAGCAGAATCCTCCGACCTGCCCGCACGGGGAGACCTTTCGAGTTGACTAAGTTCTCGAAGTAATCCCTCGCTGCGGCGATCGTAGAGGCCGACAAGCTCGCCCCCGTCTGCAGGTTGCTGAATGTCGCAGAAGCCGCTCCTGTCCAGGGATCTAGAATCGTGTGGCTTGTGGAGAATAGGGGCTGCCCATCTACCCCCACTCGGTAGGTCGAAACGAAGCCACTTAGGAGCAGATCAACTGCAGTGATCTCTTTGGTATACTGGCTAGACAGGGCTAAGAACTCAGGGATCCGCTTAATAATCCCTTGCTTGTCCCAGTCTTTGGCCTCTTCGGTGATCGCACAAGCCAGGGCATAGTTCTTAAACGTCACCGTCTTCGTATTGCCCTGCTTGATAGATTCCAGCGAGATCATCGAGCCTTCCGGCTTGTAGACCAGAGGTCCTAACGCAGAGATCTCTCCTTCTCGGATGTAGCGGTCTTTGGTCTCAGACATCTTGGTGAACTGCGTATACTCAGCCGGATACATCTCCAAGGTTTCAATGAATACCCGGTCAAGGTCTTTGTTAGACAGATAGCTTGTACTTTGGCTATTGACAACTCCTCCTACAGGCATCTTACACCTCCTTTATTAGCCCGCTACAGGCCAAGCCGATTTAGCCGTGAGGACACGCACAACGGCCAAAGAAAGATCTTGCGAGGTATTCCCCCCGAAGCCGACAGTATTGAAGACGCAGTATGTCGAGGTTGAGGTCATGTCGATGTAGTAGTTTCCACTCGACACATAGAGCCCCACAGGCTTTCCAAAGGCCTCAGTTAAGTTGACCACCGTGCCTGTCTTGACCCGAGCCTCCAAGACCATTTCTCGCAGAGCTGGATAGAAGAGAATCTTCTGTCGAGTCCCCGTAGCTCCTGTCACCCCGTGCGCCGCATACCCAAAAATCGTAGTACTCGTGGCGGCGGCCGTAGAGAGACTTCCGTCGGCTTTCCGGATGAGCGGCTGCCCTTCCTGGATCGTCACTCCCGAAGCTGCCAAGCCCTCTTCCAGGGGCGGGACATTCTTGACTGGACGGAAATTGAACGGGATATTAGCGTTCGCCATACCTCCTAACTCCTTTGACTCGGAGAAACGTCCCCAAGTCCTTAGATAGGGATTCTAGGAATCCCCTATATAGTAAATATTATATCACGAAATTGTTCAAAATGTCAATGGCCAAAAACAGAAAAGCCTAGCCCAGTTAGGCAACCTGGCTAGGCTACAGAAAAAGACTCTCTGGGCTTGACTAGGCTTTCTTGTCCTTCACGCTCGGATCATAGACTTGCGTGAGCTCTTCTTCTTCGTAGGATACTTTGAGCTTGGCGTCAATGTCCATGTAGGAGTTATAGTCCTTCTGGGCTCGGGCAGCGGCTTCTTTCTTGGCTTCTTGCAAGTCTTGGTCAGCCGAGATGACTCGGTCATGAGATCTCTTAGCTACAGCCTGCAAATGCCGCTCATAGCGGTCTTTGTCGATATACATAGCTACATGTTCGGGCTTTCCCGTCGTGGGATTATAGACATAGACCTTGTCCGGATCGAGGCCATTGTCTTTATCTCGCTCCGGGTTCGAGTGCGGCAGGACTTGCTTGAAAGCTGTGGAAGACCGGGAGACATATTTATAGCCGGCATACTCGGCAGCCTTTGCTTGCTCTAGGGACGGAAAGAAGACATGCTTATCCGGAGGAGCCTCCATCTTGAACCGGTTCCAGGCATTCGAGGGAATGAGTTCTATGACTTCAAGCTCTCCAAAATAACCTTTGCCGGGGCTTTTCTTACCTTGCTCCCAGAGAGCCTTCGCTACAAAGTAATTTTGCTTAGACTGATAATCCATCTCTTCGACGATGTTATCGGGAAGGGGAAAGAACTTATCGACGGAAGGCCATTCAAGAATCTTTCCTGCGTGGATAGCTGCTACAATCTCGGAGATGTCTTGGTCTTCGTTAATGACTCGAAAGGCTTCCCGAGGCTTTCCAGATTCAGCTGGAGTGCCCAGATTTTTTCTCTTTGCCATGGTCTAATCCTCCTCCTAGAGTTTAAGTTTATTTTTTGGGCTTAGAATACTTCTCAATGAGCCGAGCTTTGGTATCTTCCCAGAACGCCGATCCCGGTCCGATTCCTAGGGCCTTTGCCCGCTCGATCTCCTCGGGGGGAACATAGACTCGGCGTTTAGAAGCGGGCTCTTGCCCCGGAGAGGGCTGGCTGGGAGTCTGCCTGGGCGGAATAGGTCGAGACTGCCCGGGCTTTGCCGAGCTCTTCTCAAGCTCTTGGAGCTTTTCTTGGAGCTTCTTCTCAATGATCTTGTCTATGTTCTTGGCTTTGACTTGCTCCAAAGCCCATCGGTAGACACCAGGGGTGAGCTGATTTTGCGCCGGAAGCGACTTGACAAGCTCCCGGATTTCCGGCTCGAATTCTCGGAATTCTGGGCTTGAGAGTTTTAGCAATTCTGCCTCCTGCTCGACAAGCCGCTTAGAGGTCTCCGCTGCTACGAAACCGGCCACAGAGTCTACTTTGGCCGCTATGATCTGGTCTATGAGCTCCGCAGGGTTATCTGTCGAATACAACTCTTCGTTGATTTTCTTCTTCTCTTCGGGAGTCAGCCGGGCGGTGATAGGCTTAGGAGGCTCAGCGGGGGCCGGCTTCGGTTTTAGGCTAGAGGCGATTTCTTTTAAGCTCTCCGCTAATGCATTCGTAGAAAGCTCAGCCTTGGCCTTTTCGAGGCGCTCTTGGATGAGTTTGTCAATGTCTAGAGCCGGAGCAGGCGGAGGGCTCGTCTTATCCGGTTCATCGATAGGCTCCGTAGAGATATCAAAGTCATCCAAGCTGGCAGAGTCCGGAGGAGCCTGATCAGGAGGGGTCTTAGGAGCTTTGCCCGGATCGGCAGGCTCACCCAAGTCTGGGAAGTCATAGTCTGCAAGATTTTTGTCTATATCACTCATAGCGTTTCTCCTTTCTTAGGCTTAGAAAGCTCTGCTTGGCTATAGAGATAGTCTTTTAGGTCTTCGATAGCCTGCACATAGCCTTGATAGAATCGAATCTTGTCGGGCTCAGAGCCTAAGGCCTTCAGCACTGCCCAGGCTTGAGAGGATTTTGAATCTAAGAACTCCTCAATCTGAGTCCAGACCAGTGAGTCTAGGAAGCCTTGGAAAGCCTCCCGCCGGCTCTGGTCTTCGTAGTAGTCAAGATTTCCTTCTTCGTCTCTGGGCGGATCAGGTCTGAATAAGATCTTCTTAGGCATTGCTCACACCTCCTCTGGACTGGGTGAGCCCGGTTCACCTGCCCCGCTCACTCCTCCAAACTCGCTTGTCTCGCTAGCCAAGGGAATCTGCGGAGCGGGGGTGAATCCTCCGGGCTGGCCGCCGGCTTGGCTGCCAGGGCCTATAGCTTGCGCCATGGCCATTTGGACTGCTTGCAAGTCTTTCACTAAGAAAGCTTCTGCGAACTGCCGCAAGACGGCCAACTTTCGGCTATCCGGCAAGAATCCAGTCTCGTCTTCCTGGTCAAAGAGCTTGAGGATCTCTTGCATCTGCCGAGTAGCTGTCTCCAGGGCCGCTATAGCCACCGACATAGCCATCGGACCGAGCTTCTTCGAGTCAACCATCTGGGCTAGTTGAATCACTCGCTCGAAATACATTGTCATAATCTGAACGACTGTCAGAGCATTCTGCCGCTGGGCTTCAAAGGTCTCGTCTACATCGGTCACGTTAACGGAGAAAGAGAACTGCGCAGGGATCTGATAAGGATCAATCGAGAGGGCTTTCTCAAGCAGGTCTAGCTTGTCGGGGCTTAGTCGGCCTATCCGGCGCTCATGTTCGATAACAAGGTCTTTGTGTAGGACTAGCACTCGCATGACTTTCTTGTAGATCTCCGTGAGGGCAGACTCATAATTGGCTAAGATCGTAGTGAACATGGCGGAAGACTGCTTAAGCCGGAGGACTTGACCGCCCACCGTGTCGGCCGTGCGCATGACAGAATCGGGGAATCCAGCGAGCGTGTCCGTGGCGCCTGTGTTCTTCTGGAGCCATGTAATCGAATTGAACTCTTCCTGGCGAGTATTCAGGAAGCTCTTCTCGAAGACTATAGGGATTAGATCATCCGGGCTATCTACAGGAATCCGCTTACCGGGGTAGATCTCATCGGTCAGCGGAATCGGGCTTCCCCGCTTGATCTTGAACATAGGAGCATCTGTCAGGGCTATTCCATCCAGACGGCTATTGTAGAGCGTATTGATGACCTGCTGCATATATTCGGTCTGTTGGCCAACTCCGATGCCCCAGATAAAGCCGGGCCGGTTCTCGTAGGAGACAGTTGAGATCATCCGCTCGCCATAGGAGTTGAACTCCACGGAGAGGATTTCTCGACTCTCAGGATGATAGACCACGAGTAGATCTTCGCTAAAACCGTCGTCGTCGATATCAAGCATCACGTAGGCTTCGTAGAGCTCGGCGACAGTCGTGTCGGATCGAGTTGTCCCCGTATAAGGCCGAGTCTGAGTTTCTTTTAAACTCTCTGATTCCGTGAGACTTCCTAAGACTTTTTCTACAGCATCGGGGTCAAAATATCCGAGCTTAGAAAGGCTCTTGAGCTCGTGGCTCGATAGGGTCACCCGCTCTAAGACTACAGGGCTTCTCTGAAGATCTTGAAAAGCCTGATCGAATAGAATATCTGTCGGCTGGATGAAGACGACTCGAGGCCCGAAGTGATCCGTTACGGTATATTTTACGGTCTTCCGAGAGCCTGAGACGGGGTCTTCTTCCTCGACCGTGACGACTCGCTCGCGGTTATCAAAGAGGACTTTTGCAAAGCCTGTTCCATAGAGACAAGAGCTCTTGAGCCAGCTCCGCAAGAACTCATCCATGCCCAGGTCCTGAGGAGACTTGCTCAAGACGGAGAGATATTCTTGCAGAGCCTCCGCTTGGGCTTTCTTGTCGAGATTAGACTCGTCTAAGGGCTTGACGATTACTAGGGGCTTCCGCTGGCTGAGTGCTACCCAGAGAGCCCCATACATGGTCTTGAGGGCTACCGAGGTTGCCGGAACGGCTATATTTGCGGCCTTTGCATGCGGATAGGACTTGGTCTTCTCCTTGGGCTCGCCTTCTGCAAACTTCTCCCAGAGCTCAAACTTTTGCCATAGCCCGGATAAGTCTTCTTGGAAAGACTCAATGGAATCATCCAGGATTTCTTTGAGTTCGGCTAGTTTTCCTTCGTCCAGCGTAATCATGGCTTCTTTGACCTCCTTTTACTATATAGACTTTTATTGATCTTGTGAAGGAGCTAGATGTGTGCCTTGGTAGGAGATCTCTAGACCGAGATCTTCAAGGAACTCAAGGATTTCTTCTACGGGGCATTCACAAGACCAACCGACTTTGAATCGGCCGGCTTCTTCATCGAAGAACACTCCCGGCGAGAGGGCTTGTTTACAGAGTGGACAGCGAGGAAGAGAGATTTTAACTAGTCTAAGCATGGCTTTTTATCTAGACCTCCTTTTGCAGAGATTTTCTTAGGCTTAATCGGGCTTGCGGGGGCATCTTAATATCCTGTCACGGGGTCTTTTCCGGCTAAGATAGATTCTTCTTGGCTTTCTCGATCCAGGCGGTCTTGGGGACTGGGCGGGGTGAAGAGCTTAGAAATTGCCATCTTCGCCGCATCGAGGGCATCTTTGCGATGGCTAGCAGGGAAGAGCCGGAGTTCTCGAAGGAATTCTTGTCCGGTGCCCCGGCAGACAAAGACTAGGCCTTGGGCAAGAATAGGTCCTAGAGTGAACCGGATCTCGGCTTCTTTGTTCGTTGCAAAAGGAATGTCTATGAAGTTTATGAACTTTCCTCGCCAGAGTCGATCTCGTTCTCGTTCCAGCATCGGCCGGATGATCTTCTGCATGGCGGCTTTTTCTACGCCTATCCAAGGCAGAGCTCCTCCAAAGAACTCTACGCAAGCTTCGACTCGCTGAAAGAGCTCGGAGATCCCGTAGAAGCCGCAGTCTTCATAGACTAGAAATGTCCGGCCGAACCAGTCTCGAGCCCAGACGTGGATGGCCGACAGAGAAGTCTTAGACGTTGCATGGGATTTGTCTGTCCCCGCAGGATCGAGGGCGGCTGAGACGGTCAGATCTTCGAGGCGAAGGAACTCATCTCCCTGTGGCCAAGGGGGCTCTGAGCCTGTCTGATTAGAGACCTCGAGCTTGTCCTCTTGGCGCAGAACGATGACAAACTCCCCAGATTTGGATCGCATGAGGCTCGCTTGGCCGACAGGAAAGTCTTTGAACTCAAGCTGGCCTCCGTCTTGAGGAAGCATGCGGTATTGGGAATAGTAGAGAGCCGGATTGGCTTTGCGCAAGTCTTCTAGAGACTCTTCGGTCTGGACTTCAGGGAGCGTCGGCCGGCCGTACTCGAGAACGTCTCGAAAATAGACTGTCCATTTGCGAGAGCCTCCCGGAGGGTATTCTTCGACAAGGTCTTTATAGCCGAGAGACTGCTTGATATTCTTGAAGACATAGCTATAGAGGCTCTCCGCTCCGAAAGTTGTGAAGGCTAGAAGGAATCGGCTTTTGAGGCTCTTCATGGAGGCTTTCTCGGCTGTCAAGAACCAGGTGATCTTACTGGACATAGAAGCAGAAGACAAATTCTCGCTGGTCAAATCGTCTAAGCCGATTAAGTCATCTCCGATGACCAGGTCTGCCCGGTCGCCCTCTGTAGAGCCCATACAGCCAGAAGCTGAGCATGTGGGCTCTTTGGAGAACTTTGTCCGGGCGGGGGAGATGAAGCGTTCTGTATTCCACAAGACCGAGTCTTTCCATGCACAATGCCGAGGGAAGAGGATCTCTAAGACGGGATTGATCATGAAGGCCATCCGGATGGCATGCACGAATTTGGCGGCTCGGGGCTGAGTGGCATTCACCACGAGAATCGAGATATTAGGATCCCGGAGGATCTCCCAAATAGAGCCTCCAATCGTGAGAATATCTGTCTTACCGGAGCCCCGGAAGATGCAGAAACCGAAACGGCTTCCTGGGCTCATGCAGGCGTCAGACTGTCTCATATTGGCCATGTCGAGCTGCAGGCCATAGTTGAGATAGTCTAGATTCATCCAGGGGCCTAGGATGAATTTAATGCAGAAGAATAGATTGACTAGGCAAGTCTGGCGGAGAATGTCTAAGACATCTTTGTAGAGGGCGGGGTTAGGACTAGAAATCTCGGACATAGCCTGCTGGATGATTTGCTTGGACTCTGCTAGGCTTGTTTGCGAGAACAGGGGAGCTTGCTCATGGGGGCAGACGGAGAAGTTCTCATAGAATCTCTCCGGGCCGGGAGAGGCGGAGGCAGTCATAGAAGTCTTAGACTCTTCGGTCTTAGTCATGAGGAAAACTCCTGGGCTTTGGCTGGCTGAGGCTTGGGCTTCTCAAGCGGGTCTTCTTCGCTGAGGTCTATCCAGCCGAGAGAAGTAAATTGCCGAGTCGAGATGTCTGAGACTAAGGGAGCAGGTCTATGGTCTTGCAGAGAAGCTTGCTTTCGAGACTTTGGCTTCTTGGGCTTCTTAGGCTTCATAGGCTTGAGTCCTCTCGGTCTTTGCCGGCCGGCTTCACGACTTTGGCCATGCCGGGGATAGAGACAGAGGCCGGCTTAGAAGGAGAACTCCCTCGGCCTGGCCGGCTTGCAGGGCTTAGATCTTGGAAGATCTTGGCTAGCGGGGAAGAGTCTTGAGAGATGGATCGGGGGCTAGACTGGATGTCTGGGTTTAGGGCTAGAGACTCGCCTAGCTTCTTCTCGGCGAGCTTGACTCCGAAGGCTAAGCCAAGGCCTTGGAAAGCGGCCTTGAGGGCTTCTGCTAAGGCCGGGAGGCTGTGGGAGGAGTCTTCGCCGGGGAGGTCTTGGCCGGAACGGGCGGAGACGCCGGAGTCTTTGAGGATCTGGAGGGCTAGTTCTCGCTTCACGTCGGGGTCGATGTTGGGGCTTGTGATCTGGCGGGAGAGCTCTTCCAAGGCCGGCTCGGCCAGGTCAAGGAGCTTGGCTCGGTAGAGCTGCCGGCGAGAGGCAAGGGAGCTAGGCTGAGTAGGCGAAAGGGCTTGGCCGGCTGGGGAGATTGACGGGCCCGGAGAACTTAGGCCTGGGCTAGGGCTAGACGAGTCGGCAGGGCTAGAGGATCTTTTTAAGGACTTCTTCAAACCCATAGGCTAAGCATAGAAAGACTAGAACAAAAAGTCAAGGAGCCAGAAGGAGCCAGAAGGAGCTGGCTTTTTGCGGAGGGCTTGATCGGCTTGCAGGGGCTTGCGGGAGACGGGCGGAGGGCTAACTAGGCTTGATCGGCTTGCAGGGGCTTGAAGGGATTAGTATTGCTTTACTTTTTGTAACTTAGTTGAAATTCTTGAGGCCGACTGGGGGAGGGTCTTTCCCCCCGCCGCCGCCAGCGTTTTCCGACCCCGGTAGGGCTGGCTCAAGCCCAGACTAAGTCCAGCTTAGGCCGATCGGGTCAAGACTAGGTCAAGTCCAGATAAGCCTGGATAAACCCCGATAAATCCAGAATGCCCAAGGCAAAAAAAAATGCCCTAGACTCAAAGCCTAGGGCAAAAAAATTCTCAGGCCTGAGAAGCCTGAGAACAAAAAAAAAAGCCCCGGTTTTATCCGGGGCTTGCGAGGAGGAGGAGGAGATCAGATCTCGATCTCCTCCTCAATATATTGATTATGATCAAAACACTCTCTGTTTTTGGTCACAATACTTTGCAGGAGGGGTATAGTTTCCTCCACATAAAGTCGGCACTGCCGAAGCACTTCTGTCGATGATTCATTTTCCGCTAAAACCTTGCTGAGCTGGCGGTAACCTTCACAATGCTCCCCCCAGTTGTATTTTAATCTCCAGCCCAGGACTTCACTCGAAGGACTCCGGAGCAGCGGATCTAGATTCCAATTGTCATCTCCACAGGGGAGACCGAAGGTTACCTCCCCCCGATAGCATGCTTCATCAGGAATCCATCGAATTCTAATATTATATTTTATAGTCATAACTATCGCGCCCCTATCGCCCGGGGCGCAAGGGCTTTAAGATTCTCCTCCGCTCAAGCGGAGGTTGCCAGCCAGGCCTGGATTTAACCAGATCTGCACTGCCTGGCTGGCTGTGATCCCTTCTCTAAGCTTTCAAAGATCTATCTATAACATAGCATATGCATTACAGTTTGTCAAGAGTTTTCTACCAAATTTTCGAAGTTTTTTTTTATTCAACGCAGAAAGGTTTTCAAGCAAGATTCGGCTAATTGACAAGCAAGATTCGGCTAATTGAATAGTTTTATCTTAATGCTTACTGGTTTAAGACTAGCTAAGTATAACTATATGCCTGCTCAAACAAGTCTAGTCTAGTTTAGTCTAGACTAAACAACTCTGGATAAAGTCTAAAAAAGCATAGGTCTTGTCTAGAAAAGCCTTCTAGACTCCGGCTAGACTCCGGAGTTGACCTGGTTGAGAAGTCTTGAAGTCTAGTCAAGCTTAGCTGGAAAGAGTCCAGACTTCTACGGAAAGAGTCTAAGCTTAGCCGGAAAGAGTTCTTAGGCTTAAGCCCTGAACGGAAAGAGTTCTGGAAGCCTAGGCTTGGCTAAAACGGAAAGAGTCTTCCTAGACCGGAAAGAGTTCTAGAAGCCGAAAGCTTAGACTCCAAACGGAAAGAATCTGAGAATTAGAAAGCCTAAACCTTCACAGGAAAGAATCTGTCTGCTACACGGACTCATCCAGAGCTATTTTGTCAAGCCGCTGGATTAAAGATTTTTTGTCGGCCGAACGACCGTTAACCAAATAATTCAACTGTCAAGAAGATTTTCTCAAGAAAAATTAGACGGTATCTTTCTAAGTCTTTATATTTCAAGTACTTAGAAGATTTTTTTATAAAAACCTATAATCTATATATATTGATCTACCATAAAAATCAAGTAATTCTTTATAGGATAATGATTTAGATCATTTTTACCCTCATTTTTAGCCCATTTTAACCCCAAATTCAAAAAAACACCATATTTTTCATCCAACTCATTACAAGATAAAGAATTAACCCACAAACACACACACTACGCTATATATAGATTATCTCTTTCACTCAAAAAATCGTCCAATTCCTTTCCCGGCAAAGACTTATTCAATCGCATCCTACCAAACACTTGAAAAAATCTTCTTTACACTTTTCGATTAGAGATTTTTTAGATTTGCAAATAATTCATTCCCCCACAAGCACTTACAACTTAGCCTTGCCTAATTCAAGAATCTTTACACCATAGCAGATATTATATCTCTATATCTCCCAAAGACTTATCAAAAACCCGCCAAAACCCGCTTTCTGCTGAAAATAATTATCCGCCAAAAAGCCGACAACAAAGCCTATCTCAATGCAACCGATCCTAGAAAAATCTCGTGCAATTTTTCCTAAAAAGATATTGACAAATAGTAAACAACGTGCTACTTTCTAATCAATGCTAGCCTGTGCTAGCCCAAGATCTTTCTATGGAGGTTGCGTATGGCAACGAAAAAATCTAAATACATGAATCTTGACCAAGTCAAGGAATGGATGGTCAAAACTGTCAAGCGGATCAAGGAAGCCGATCCACGTGACGATTTCGGTATTGTCTATTACCGAAATCTTCGGTCGATCGGAATCACCGACGGCCGATTCGGCTTCCTGATGCAGATCCCCCATATCGAGGAACTCGATCGATATGAGGGAGATCGAGTGAGGATCGACGAGAAGGCATTCTCGGTGGGCATATATAAGACCCTCCCGGAGAAGCATGCCGCCCCTCTCGATGCAAAAACCCACATTATTGATGGAAACCCCGATCCAAAATATTGGAAACCCATGTGTATGTTCGGCGAAGGGGATAGGGAAACCGAAATGCTACGGTTCTATATGGAAACCCACTTTCCTATCCATCCCAATTATCTACGTCAAATCCCCCTGGTAGGGGAGTGGCAAGTGTTCCATGTTCGAGCAAATACCCCCGATGAGGTCTTGCATAATGCCCTGCTATTTGAAAATGCCAGCATCCATGAATATAGAGGGGGTGGAATCATCGATGTGGTGAAAATGTGGTACATCGTGATGCCTGTGGCATTTGACTTTAAGCCGTATGAAACCCCTGAGTGGGTGCAGAACCTGAATCAGTAACAAAAGCCCCCGGTAGGGGGCTTCCAATAATCCATATCTTGGAGGAATATTATGAAAATTACAAAGGTTTTCAGACCCGTCAGAATGTTCGAGATCAAAAGCAATGGCCACATATTGGCCATCTTCCCTGACGAAAGCGGTGTCCATCCACGGGAATTCTATGATCACCTGGGGACTCTTGTCCATTGGCATCGTAGATATGATCTGGGCGATCAATATATCGATCGCTCGGAAGCACAGGAATATGTCGACAACCTAGTAAAGCAGGGCGCAATCATCCTACCCGTATATCTCCTCGATCACAGCGGGTTAAGGATGAGCACAGGGGATTTCGGAGATCCCTGGGACAGTGGACAAGTGGGCATCCTATATGTCACTTACGAAAAAATCCGCAAGGAGTTCGGGGTAAAACGAATCAGCGAGAATCTCCGAAATAAGGTCAAGAAGATATTGATCAACGAGATCGAGGAAATGGATCAATATCTGGAAGGGGATGTATATGGATTTGAGATCTTGACTCCCAACGGCGAAGTCATCGATTCCTGCTGGGGCTTCTACGGCCATAATTTCAAGGAAAATGGCTTGTTCGATTATGCGGATGTATCGAGTGAGGATCTCGAAGAAATTGATGAATATACCTTCGGCAACGTGCCCGCCGAAGTCGTATATAAAGCCATGTAGGAGGAAACATTATGAATATGAAAAAGAAATTGCAGGTTCTTCGCACTATGCGGAGAACCGATGTTCTGGCGGATGCAGTCATCCGCCAGATGGGTGGTATGGAAATGTTCCTCGATAATTACGAGGACATTGTTAAATATGGGGCAGAAAACGGAGTGAATGGGTTCATCTACACCGACGATAACCGTCAATTCGTTCGGAAGTATATCGACGAGATCCTGGATGCAATCCAGGATGATATAGCCGATCCGCTCACAATCGCCCACTGCGTAAAAGATGTAGACAACATAGCATGGACAGCCGTAGAGATTATATGCGAGCGGTTCGCCGCCGAATTATCCCAAGAGGGAGAGGAGGACTGATATGGAAATCAATGCCTACACCATCCATGTATATGCAAAAAATGGCGATTGGATGACCTTACGAGTCATCGCCCAGGACACTTACGAAGCCGAACGGGCAGCCCTGTCCTATAACGAGTATTACTCATATAGGGCGGAAATTGAAGAGGAGTTCGAGCCCTGGCCAAGGGAAATCGAAAAATATGCCAGGGGGTTGATATGGGATGTGAAGCGTCAAGCCTATATCAACCCCGCTCCCCCTGTCTATCGATGGGGGGAACTCACGTCTGATCAGGACGATTATGACTACCGGAACAAGGAGGCCTATATGAAATACATGCTAGAAAATGTAGTCGCAATACTGACCAGCACGGTTTGCCCCCTGGACGGTCAATATGAGGTCAAAACCCTGGAGACTCGACCCGACAGCCTGGCCGGTGTCCCACACTATATCGGCCATCCGTCCACGAAAGCAATCGTCGAAGCAATGGGAGCAACGAAAGCTATATCCAATATGTTCGGAGGACTGCAACCTGGCCAATGTGCCCTGGTTGTATCCGTCCGCCAAGATAAATCAATCCGTGCCACGCAGGGCATGACTATCGATCAGGAGGTTACCCTGAATGATCTAACATTCAGGATTATGAAGAGGGTGAGCTAATATTCTATATTCGACCGTGGGGAGTTGTGCTCGCTCCCCACGGCATTATCGAGCACACCAAGCCATCGTAGGATGGTTCAATATCCAATCATGGCGGCACCAGCCTAAAACGTGGTGCATAGGAGGCAACATGAAAGTCATAGGGAAAATAGAAATCAGATGGTCTGGGATTGAGTCTAAGTTCTGTTCTCGAATCGGCTTAGGCATCCCCACCCAAGACGGCCACACCGTGGAGGAGCTCCGATCCGCCAAACAATGTTTTGGAGATGTACTCGGACTATGGTGGGGGTTCGTAGACCCTGATGAAGACAAGGACTATAGATGGAGATGGTTAACCATAAAAGGCGACGATCCCGAATCTTTAAAAGATCAGTCCATCAAAATTCTGGATGAGGCGTTCACGCTATTGAGAGACGTGGCAAGAGAGAACCGGGAGAAGTCGTTGTTAAATAAAGCCATCACCCTTGAAGTAGAGATCCACTAATAATATCCAAGCCCCACCGTATGGTGGGGCAAATCCTATTATGGCGGCACCGGCCTAAAACGGGGTGCTAAGGGTATGGAAGAAAAAGCGTTCAAGGTTGATTTCAAAGAAGGGGAGGGCGGCCCCTTCCCTTATGTGGACTTTGGATCTCGACAGGGCCGGG
>Ga0078972_1011853_pt1 | contig 15353 bp, 16 predicted proteins | sample YelNatPaOPGAMG01_FD_67568 | JGI IMG/M metagenome (GOLD analysis project Ga0078972, IMG submission 67568) | Hot spring thermophilic microbial communities from Obsidian Pool, Yellowstone National Park, USA - OP-RAMG-01 (SPADES assembly) (version 2) | ecosystem: Environmental > Aquatic > Thermal... | reverse complement strand
TTATCAGCCATCTACTTCTTCCACGGCCCCGTATCGAAGTCAGAAATATTCTTGGCCAAAGCATTATATTACCGCTCACTCAAATCTCTATTGAGAGACATGCTAGCATCATTTAAGGAAGAGCTCGAAGAAAAGAAGGACAAAACCACGCTTTTAAATCTAAGACCATATAAGGAAGATTTCCTCATTTCAAGAATCATGCGAAACCCTCAATTCCGAAACAAATTTCCGCTAATCCTTGGAGAAGCAGGGATATCGGAGGCATCGTCAGGTAGCGTTCTACTTATCGGTAAAAAGAAGGAAGCGTTTCAAAAAGCGTATAAGATTCTATGTGAAGAAGTATTTAGACCAGTAGCCCAAAAGCTGCCCAAATCTGCTCAGCTAGAGCAATATATAGATGAAGCGTTAGGAAGCCCTCAAAAACGCCTGAACGAGCTAACGGAATAAAGATTATGGATGTCAACGAGATGGCTCTACTACACCATTTTCACCTGAAGCTCAACCAAGAGTCAATGTGCTTTTTGATCACCTCTTTGTAGATAGGGTCTGACCACATCTCTTCTAGCTTATCACACTCTCTGTATGAGCCTATGAGGCCGAACGCTCTAGAAAGCTCGAAATAAAGCTCATTCTTCTTAAATTTGGTTAGGGATACGCCTAGCTCCCTGAGTATTCTATCGAGCACGAGTATCGACAAGCATCATCCCTGGCAATCTTCTGCTCAGCTTTTTCTTATAGTCTGCTGAGGTATGAATGTGAAGTATTGGTGCCTCGCCTTACTCAGATTCTTACGTACGATGAGCATAGAAGGAACTTTTTTGAACTCTATGCCCTCTGGGTGCACCTCTGCCTCAGCAAACTCCCCTAGCTTTAAGCCGTCGCTCCCATCATAGTTCCCAAGGCTTTTCGGGTCTTAGGCCGCTGAATGCCATGAGCGCTATGGAAACCACCCTTACGCGAAGCAATCCTTATGATCTTATCGAGCTCCTCCTTGCTCGGTACCCTCTCACCAGCAACCCTAGGTGCGTCCTTGCTGGGTTTGCCGTGGCCATATAGATCATGGGCTTCTTAAGTTCAAAATCCAAGAAAGACCGAGCTCTGATAATCGACCATACTTTCATCCTGATAGCTGGATTATTATCCATTGGCGCTGGATTCAAAAACCTTGCTACAATTCAATACCCAAACATTTCTACATCTTTGCTAATGCCCCCTGTCACATTCATCTTAACAATTGCAACGATCCTCTTTTCCCTATGGCTTTGCGGATTTCTGGTAAAGAATTACATCTATTAAAGACATTGAAACCAGTTCTATCCGCTTTCTAATGCTAGCATACGCAAACCTATCTTACACTTCCTTCACTTTGTATGCCTAGACCAGGATAATTGTTCACAGATTCGCGGAGAGTGTTTAGGAGTGTGCTAAGCGGTTATCTTCCTGATGAGTATTCTTCCTGACGGTAGGACTGTTTGCACATCCCATCCTTCAGCCAAATGACGCTCTAATTCATCTTCACCGATAATCTTCTTAGGATCGCTATTCTCTTTTGGCTTGAATGCTTCTATCTTCATAGGGTCTATGCCGAGTTGCTCGCATATTATTTTGTTGTATGCTGATGCTTCGTCTAAACCTGATTCCTTCATCCTAGCGACCATAACCTCCATATCCTTGATCCCCAGCTTCTGGATCAGGTATTGCCTCACATTGGGCTTAGATAGATCTAGCACGCCGCTCTCAACCATCGTTCTCAGTGTTGTGATCTGTGGATCCTCTGCCTCACCAATTTGGATTGTTTGGAGGTATGGTTCGCACCTCCTATATGCCTCCCTCATCTCCTCGATCATATCTGGTGGTAGCCTACCCTTGTTGGTAGAGTATCTGGCTTCTATGTCGCCTTTATGGCCCATGAAGAACTGCCTCCAGGGGTGTGAGATCAAACCCTTCGCCTCAGCTATGTCGAATGCGGTATCTGCGTAAGCTCTGAGTACGTAAGGTCTCCAGTTAAAACCCGCCTTCCTTATGCCTCTTCTGAGGAGTGCGCTCAACTTTGTGGTCCACATAAAGGGTCTTGGCTGTTCAAAGCCTCTTTCCTCTGGCTTTATGATGGGGCTGGTTGGCTGCAAGCCCTCGTTCTTAAGCCTATACTCAAGATACTCCTTCAAATACGTGCAACCCTCAAACGAAAGGAATGTGAAGTAGGGAAAGTGTGTTTTAGACAAAGTCGGCCTAACTTTAATCATCGTCGGGATCTTCTTGAAGGTGACTGATCCGCCTTCGATCGCCAGCTCAGGAAGATCTGAAATCATCAACCCGTCGCTTCCATCATAGTTTCCGATGGTCTGCAGCCTCAACCCAGCGAAAGCCACCAAAGAGGCAGCAGCCCTACCCTTCAAACCCAACGCCCTAAAGATCTTCGCCAACTCCTCCTTCGTGGGAACCCTCTCATCTGCGACACGCGGGTTTAAGTTGTAGTGTGAAACCTTTATCCTCCTCTGAAGCTGCAGACCGTTAAACTCAAGCCAAGACTTAACCGCTTTCAGAATATTATGAATATAGCTTCCAGCATAATGCTTCCTCTCAAGATCAGCGACAAAATCTTCCAGCATACCCTGCAGCTTACCCTCCCTATGGAGCACCACTATTTCACGCGGAGTTGTATCCCATTGCTTACAAAGCAACCCCAACTGCCTAAGGCTGTTATCCGCTGTAATAAGAGACCCCCTTCTCAAGTTCTGATACCATCGGTTAACCTCAACATCCTCCAACAGACGCCTATAGTTACCTACACCTATCCCCATCAACGGAGGCTAGCATAAGGCGGTATTTAAGGATTTGAACCGTAAAAGTGGCGCCGCCGGTCGGACTTGAACCGACGACCAACTGGTTAACAGCCAGCTGAGCCTTTTTCCGGTTGAGTCTGCTCTACCACGCTGAGCTACGGCGGCGCCTAGGTTCTACCTTATTTGAATTCATATGTTGGTCATACTGGGTATTCATATCTGCTATTGATAAATGTTATGAATTGAACGTTATGCTATCAAGCTTCTAGTATTTCCAACGCGATAACCAAATGATCCATACGCTGACGATATACGGTGCGCATCGACCGATCTTCATACATGTATTTAACTTGACTAGAACGCCCTCACTATACTTTATCGTTGAAACAAAGTCCTAGTTCAAACAGGTTGGCTATATCCTTGCTGGGGAAAATTTTTTCGAAGAAAAACTTAAACTAGACACACTGCTCTTAGAGCTTCCTTATCATTTCCTTCAGCCCCACTATGTTGAGTTCTTCTGCTTGGTAGATTGATATGTCACAAGTCCGCTTATCAGTAAACTTTGCTCCCCACCTAAAACTAGAGGGCTTCAAACAACCGCTCCTTTTGGAACGAACACAACTGTTTAGTACTGGTTTTTCACAGCGAAAAAATTTTGGCAAAAATGTGGCACTAAATCCACTACTAACCCCCTTACCCTTCACCTTAACCTTTTCCTAACGATACCTCAAGCTTTGACGCTGGAAAACATTAAGCAAAAAGGAATTCGCTCAGAATTTTAAACGAACACCAAAGGTTAGCGAGCAGAAACCTAGTGTCAGATTCAGTGTCGGATTTCAGCAAGAAAAAATTTTTCCGCAAAAACAGCACACCAAAACTGACACCAAACAAGCGATAATCCAGATAACCGTAGGATGCTAAAAGAGGGCTGCCCAGCGCCTTCTTTTGTGCAAGGCTATATTGAAGCAGAGGACTTTGTGGTAGAGTCTAATAAAACTGTTTATCAAAAGCTCTGTTAGATCAGTGTGATCTCTATCCTCTCCTTTCCGGCGCCAGGCTTCTTACCTCTGCTGACCTTTACGCCACCTATTTCGCTTGTGTTCCTTGGGTGTGTGCCTCCGCACAGCATAGCTGGGTAGGGATCTATCTTCCAATACCGTGTCTCACCCTCGCTCCAAGTGTGGATATTCAGTTTGGCTTTTATCAGTTCGTTAACCCTTTCCTCCACTCTCTGAAGCCTTTGAAGATCAAGTTTCTCTTTGAATAGGTAATCTTCTCTGGATTTCGCGTCGTCTGTTAAGCCTGGGCTTGCTGGCTTGCATTCTTCGCCAAATTCTTCTTGCATAGTGTAGTAGAGGAGGTGGGCTGCTGAATGTAGCCTCATTATCCTATATCTCCGCTCCCAATCTAGTTTGCACTCAACTTCGCTTCCAACTTGAAAGGTTGGTTCCGATGCGAGCGTATGTAGGATCCGCTCACCCTCTCTTCTAACGCTGACAACCCTTAAACCTGAGATTGTGCCTGTGTCATATATCTGCCCTCCGCCTTGTGGATAGAAGTAGGTTCCATCTAACACCACATCTCTACCCAACATGGATTCAACTTTCGCCTTGAATTGGTTAACGTAGGGATCTATCCAATAGAGGCGCTGAGTATTCATATCACATCAACCTATGCATCTGGCTGAAGTTAGGCTTTTCTTTCCGATGCCAAGATGTGCAAGATATCCATCAGATCTGCTATTAGATAGTCAGGCTCAGCTTTTAAGAGATCACTCAGGGTGCCGAAGCCTTTTGTATATGCGATAGTCAAGCAACCTAAGGCTCTACCAGCAAAGATGTCCTCAGCCGTATCACCTACTATAGTGGAAGCAGAGGGCTTCACACCTAAGCTGCTTAAGCAGAGCTTGAGCTGTTCCCGTTTTGTCTCCGCTTCTCTGTAAGTAACAACTTTATCGATCATCTGTGATATGGAGAAGAGGTATAATATTTCGGGTACGGCGCGCCATAGGGTTGTCCTTCTGGTCACTAACCCTACTTTAAGACCAGCTATCTTTAGCGCTCTCAGGAGCGGTTTTGCGTGTCTATTAAGGTTGGCGTGCCTGTGCCTATCTAGATCATAGGCTTCTGTGAACGCTTCCATAAACCTTTGAACAGTTTCACTTCTATTTAGCGCCTCTGGGGAAAGGAGGTGTTTTAGATAGGTATCTGGGTGCTGCTTAGCTAAGAATTTCCGCCTTCTTCGGTTTGGAGGTTTTATGCCAAGTGCTTCACAAGCAGCTAGCAGAGCTTTTTCAAAGACCTTGCTTTCATCTACAAGTGTGCCGTCGAAGTCAAAGACTATAGCATCGAACTTGGGCAACCAATTTAACCTTCTAGTATCCGATAGCCACGCCGTCTCCTCGAGGATCTGCTCCCCCATGAAGAACCTTTCGATCTTTATCGATTACTATTCCATGCGCGTGCCCCATCAGCGAGGAAAAGGGTTCTATGACGTCAACCTTATGCCCGAGTGCCCTAAGTCCTTCAACCACTTCGCTTGGAAACCTCTCCTCCATAAGTAGGACTCTGGGTTTCTCATATATGGTTCCTGGGAACATCCATCTTGGTGCAAATATGGCTTCTTGAATATTTAACTTGTAATCGATTATGGATGATAGTATTTGAATATGTGTCTGGGGCTGCCCATCTCCACCCATAGACCCGAGAATAATATGCGGCTCATCGTCTATGAATGTGATCGAAGCGCATAATGTGTGGAAGGGTCTTTTATTAGGTTCAAGCTTATTGTGATGCCCTTCTTCGAGAGTAAAGTAGGCCCCTCGATTATGGAGCACAACACCAGTCCCATTTACCACTATATGTGAGCCGAAGGGATGGTAGATGCTCTGAACACAAGAGACGCAGTTTTTATCCTTGTCCACGATAGCGAAATATGTTGTATCCCCTTGATCTTTTGTTGAGCTGCCTTCATATGGTAATGCGTGAATTGCTGATATTCTGCTTCTGAGATCTTGAGCATGCTCTTTTGAAAGCAGATGAGTAAGTGGTGTGTTAAAGAACGTTGGGTCAGCGATGTATCTAGCTCTGTCTTCATACGCGAGTCTGGTTGCTTCCACTAGAAGATGTATGGTCTCGGTTGATGTCCGCGTCTTCTCTTTGAGGTTGAAGCCGTTTAGCACATTCAAAGCTATGAGTGCTGCTATGGCTTGTGTGTTAGGTGGTGTCTCATATACTGTATAGCCTCGATACTCTGTGGAGATAGGTTCGCCCCACTCAGGGGCGTGTGCTCTAAAATCCTCTTCAGTAAGCAGAATCTCGGGCTCATTCTTTCTGATCTCTTCAGCCAGCATAGAATAGAATGTGTCAGCACCTCCCTCAGCTATAGTGGTAAGGCTTCTACCAAGATCCTCCTGTTTCAAAACTTCGCCCTCACTAGGCTTTCTCCCTAGCGGCAGATACACCTTCGCCCAACTGGAATGGATTTTTTCTGTTTTCATGATTTGCTCTATGGCTACTGCTAAGCCTCTGCTGATGGGGAACCCCTTTTTAGCATATTCTATAGCGGAGCGAAGAAGTTCACGCATATCCTTAGAACCGTACTTACGGTTTAAGGTCTCCCATCCTTTTACACAACCAGGGACCGTTATGCACGCAAGTGGTCCGTATCTTGGGATGCTCTTTAACCCCCTCTTAAGATAATATTCTACGCTTGCCTTCCTAGCCGCCCTCCCGCTACCGTTTAAGAAGCGCACATAACCCTCTTTGGAAGAGTAGATTAGGTAGAAGATGTCGCCACCTACACCACACATATGTGGTTGAGTTACGTTGAGAATACTGTTGACCGCTATAGCTGCATCAAAAGCATTACCCCCTTCTTGCAGTACCCTGACACCAGCAAGCGAAGCTAAAGGATGTGCTGAAGCAACAATCCCTTCTAAAGCAAGTACGGGTTGTGTAGGGTGCATTTACCGTACCCTGGCGGTGTTAATAGAATAAGCTTTGTGTAAGTATTTAGGGCAATGGTTATATTAGTGGGCTATTTATGATTTTTTGGGAAATTGGCTGTGGTAAGGGTTGATAGCAGAGGTAGGTTGACGATCCCTAAGGAGCTAGGGGTCAGAGGGACAAGAGCTATAATTATTGGTGCTGGGTCATTTTTTATTGCAATACCACTTCCGAAGACACCTTTTCTTACAGCAAAGGACTGGTTGGCGACTGAGAAAAGTAGGTCCGAGCTTAAAGGCTTGGCGGAGAAAGCTGCTAAGGACGAAGCTGTCAGACGTGCAAGAAGAAGAAAGCAGCTCTAACATTTGAAAAGTAGTGGGAGAAGGCTTTGATGGTTGAAACAGATCTTTTATACGCTTATATCAAGAAAGAAGATTGGCTAAAACCTGTCGCCGAAGATGTTATTTCAAGAATTATAGAGGGCAAGTTCGGTATAGTCTACGCTTCGCGGGAGAGCTTACACGAAATATACTATGTCTCAAGAGAAGAAGGCATTTCTATTGACGTGATCGTCGGTAGAGTCGCAGCCCTAACCGATTTGGAAAACCTAGTCTTTTTAGACACCACGTATGAAATCGACCTATTGGCTTTGGCGCTTATGAAGCAATACGGTCTTGACTCAATATTTGATGCCTACTATGCTGCTACGGCCCTAAACCAGGTGCCAGACCATGTGATAATATCAACCGACACCATTTTTAACAAGGTCTCTGGGCTGAAAAGGGTAGATCCACGAGAATTATGAATCACTTTTCTCTGCGTAACCCTTATTAGCCCTTTATCTATGGTAACCTTAGGTAGCTTAGAGGTAGTTGCACTTATGCTTCAGATACTTGGAGACGCCTTGACAAAGATTCCCAACTCAACCCTAATCGTTATAGCCATGGCTTTGGGTGTCAATATCTTGTATGCTGTTGGGCGGAGGCTTCTAACTAATGTGGAGCAGATGAAGCGTCTGCAAGCGGAGCTCAAAGAGTATCAGAAGGAGCTGAGAGAAGCGATTACAACAAGAAATAAGGCGAAGGAGGAGAAGTTAAAGAAGAAGAAGCCTCAGATGGATAAGCTTCAAGCAAAAGTCGCTGGTGATAACCTTAAGGTCACCTTCCTTTTCTTCATCCCCTTGATGCTTCTTTGGTGGCTTGTTAACAGCATAGTAGGTCCAGGTACTGTAGCTGTTTCACCTATCCCTATACCCATCCCCTTGGGTGCTAACGGCGGTCCTATAGGGCCTGAGTTGAACCTATTCTGGTGGTATATGATTTCCTCATTCGCGTTCAGCGGGTTGATAACGAAGCTTTTTGGTGTGAGCCTAACAGATTAGGTGCAGCCTATGCATAAAAGAAGCTTCATAATTTCAGGTCCACCCGCGGTAGGAAAGACTACTGTAGCAAAAGCTGTAGCTAAGCGGTTTGGGTTGAAAGTATATGCCGGTGGAGATGCTCTCAAGGAAGTAGCTGCAAGCAGAGGCTATGCACCCATAGGCGAAGGATGGTGGGATACACCAGAAGGTCTTCGTTTTCTGGCGGATAGGGCTGCAAACCCAGAGCTCGATAAGGAAATAGATAAGAGGCTCATAGAGATGCTGAAACAGGGAAATATTGTTGTGACGAGCTATACTTTGCCTTGGCTCACAGACCAAGGTATAAAGATCTGGCTTAACGCTAGCGTTGAAAGCAGAGCCAGGCGTATGGTTGAGCGTGATAAGATAAGCTTTGAAGAAGCTTTAGATATTGTGAAGAAGAGAGACGAAGAGAACAGAAGCCTATACTACAGGATCTACGACATCGCATTCGCGAGAGACCTTTCTGTCTTTGACTTGGTTGTGAATACAGACCTTCTTAGTAGAGAAGCGGTTATTGAAGTGGTTGAAGCCTTCGTTAAGCAGTTTGTGTGAAGGATTTGGAGAAGCAGAGCACCTCTCTCATAGAGCTTGCAGAAGAAACGTCTGACCCGGCTTACGGCTACTTCTACGACCAGCGACCCATTGAAACTCTACTTCAATACGGGATAATCCCCTTAGATAAACCTGAAGGACCTACTAGCCATGAAGTTGTCTCATATGTAAGGAAGATTCTGCGTGTGGAGAAGGCTGGGCACAGCGGAACACTGGATCCACCTGCAACGGGGTTGCTACCGGTGGGGATAGGTGAGGCTACAAAGGCGCTTTCAACTCTACTTCTTGGGCCTAAGGAGTATGTTGCAGCTGCTAGGCTTCACGATCCGGTTAGCGATGAGAAGCTTAGAAAGGTTCTTCAAGAGTTTACTGGCGAGATATATCAAAGACCACCTCAAAGATCCTCGGTAAAGAGAGTTACACGCGTCAGAAAGATATACGACATAGACCTTCTCGAGCAAGTAGGTAAGCTAATTCTGCTCAGAGTTTCTTGCCAAGCGGGAACCTACATCCGTAAACTGATATATGATATCGGGGAGGTGCTGGGTTGCGGGGCGACTATGGTTGAGTTAAGGAGGACGAAGGTCTGCCACATATCTGAGCAGGACGGTCTTGTAAGGCTGCACGACTTGCTCTACGCCAAAGAGATGTTAAAAGCTGGGGATGAAAGCTATATGAGAAGATATGTTCGCCCAGTCGAGTATGCCACAGCTTGGATGAAGGAAGTCTACATAAGGGACTCTGCTGTCGATGCCTTATGCCACGGGGCGCAGCTCGCTATACCAGGCATCCTCAAGCTTTCAAGTAATATAGCCGCAGGGGATGTCGTCGCTATCTATACACTTAAAGGCGAATTGGTTGCTGTCGCGCAAGCGCTTCTCTCTACTCCGGAGATAGTTGAGCGGGAGAAGGGCATAGCGTTCAAGACAAACCGGGTTGTTATGAAGCCTGGCACCTACGGAAGGCTCTGGCGATCTAAGGGTTAGGGTGTATTAGGATGTCTGCTGAGGAAGAGGGCTTTCTTTTTGTAGCTTCTCTTCAGGATAAGGCTGGGTGTGGGATAGCTTCCGCTCTTAGGTCTATATACGGTTTTCATGAGACCTCTGAGCGGTTTGAGGGAAGTAACGTTTATGTGAAGGATGGTGCTAAACTTGTTTACACGAGTAGAGAGATTATTTATGCAGACCACCTTGATGAAGTTTTCAATCCGAAGGCTTACATCTTTCTTTCACGTCACAGCTCAGAGACTGGCATAGCATGTCTTACCGCACACTTTCCAGGAAATCTGGGTAGGGATGCTATGTTTGGTGGTAGACCTAGAGAGCCTTCTGTGACTTTCCCAAGCCTTTTGAAAAGTTATCTTAAAGCTCTTTGGCTAAGAAGAGATGAAGCTAAGGGCTATCAGATCGTGCTTGAACCGATGCATCACGGACCCTCTAGCCTTAAGAAGCCTTGCCTGTTCATTGAGGTAGGCTCTAGACCAGAGCAGTGGGCGGATGAGCGAGCTGCTCAGATTGTGGCTGAGTCAATCTGGTCAGCTATAAGTAACCTTGAACACTCTTCAAAAATTGGTGTTGGATTTGGAGGCACGCACTACTCATCCAAGTTCACTCGGTTCCTCATCGAATCTGAGTACGCTTTGGGAGCGGTTGCCTCAAAGTACGCTCTTCCAGAGATTTCAGCAGAGATTGTGAGGCTGATGGTTAGTAGGTGTGTCGAAGAAGTGAGATATGCGATTTTGGATTGGAAGGGTCTGGCGGCAGAGAAGCAGAAGGTGCTTAGATTCGTAGATGAATTGGGGTTAGATGTGGTTAGGATTTAACCTGTGTTATCCCTTTCAAGTCTAAGAAGGAAGCGTTTAACATCTAAACCCGCACTATAACCTCCCAGCCCGCCGTCTTCACGAACCACTCTATGGCAAGGTAAGAGGATAGGTAAGGGGTTTCTACTCAGTGCGCTACCTACAGCCCTGCATGCGTTGGGGTAACCTATCTGCTTAGAGAGCCATCTATAGCTCCTAACTTCACCATACGGTATGCTTCTTAAAGCGCTCCAAACCCTTACATCAAACCTGGAGCCTACGACCTCTAACCTTACGGTAAACTCTTTACGCCTACCTTCAAAATACTCTTTAAGCTCATGCTCAGCACACTTAAGCACCTCACATCCTTCTTCGCAGCACCTTCTAGCACCACCTATAAACCTAGGTGTGCAGCCTATCTTAACTGAGAATAGGCCTCTGTTTGTCGCAGATAGCTCTATCAACCCAATAGGTGAGTTGAGAAGTGTAGAGCAAATCTTTCTCTCCAACACGATAGTATCCCTACCGATTGGGCTGTATTTAAGGATGGTTGGATATGCTAAATTTAGAGTTGTCAGATATCAAAATTCTTGGATAAGGGCAGGTTCGGTTGCATGTATTATTATGAGGGGAGGTATTGCTGCTTCGTTTTCTAAGAAAGATGTGTGATCTCCTGTATATATCGTATCCGATATATTTATCTAGTCACAGATTAGCCCCAAAGCTTGGGAGAAGTGGGTGTTGAGGGCTTTAGGATCTAAAGCCGGGGCTCTGTGTGCTGGTAGGCGGGATGTGCCTACGGGGCTGCTTATACACTATATACTCCATAAATTGTCTTCTAAACCAGCCTACGGCTATGAGCTTCTAAGTGATGTAGAGCGAAACACCCAGGGTCTGTGGAGACCTAGCCCTGGTTCGCTCTACCCTCTCTTTAAGAGGATGCTTGATAAGGGTCTTATCGATGTTAAGGAGGTTAAGGTGGGTAGAAGGTCGAGGCGGCTCTACACTATAACACCAAAGGGACTAACCTTCCTAAAGGAGGTTAAGGAGCATATTCTGAACGCAAGCCACCGCCTCGCAGCATCCAGAGGTCTTTTCTTAGGCATGCTTGATGTAGAGGACATACCTAGATTCGTGGCAGAAGGCTCTAAACTTCACCTTAACTTCCTGCATGTGGTAATAGAGGGCAGCTGGGGGAAGCTGAGCAGGGAGAGTCTCAGAACGATCCTAGAGGAGTATGAGAGGAATCTGTTTGATGAGTTGAATTGGGTGAGGCGGAGTATGCAGAGGATAGAGCATAAAGAGGAGGTTAAGAGTCTTGCCTGAAAAGATCGTTGAAGCACTTAGCCTAACAAAGGTTTTTAACGGAAGAGTAAAGGCTGTGAACAATGTAGATCTAGAGATTGAGCAAGGCGAGATCTTTGGGCTGCTTGGTCCGAATGGCGCTGGGAAGAGCACTATGATCAATATGCTCACAACGATACTGAAGCCAACATCTGGCACCGCTAAGGTGTGTGGCTACGATATAGTGAAGGAGGCTGCTGAGGTTAGGCGCTCTATTGGTGTTGTGCATCAAGAGTATACTGCTGACGAAGACCTCACTGGGTTGGAGAACATCTTGCTCTGCGCATCCCTCTACGGCATACCTAGCGGCGTAGCTAAGCAGAGAGCTTGGGAGCTTCTTGAGCTGGTTGAGCTGAAGGATGCTGCTAAGAGGAAAGTAGAAACCTACTCAGGCGGGATGAGGAGGAGGCTGGAGCTTGCTTGCGGTTTGATAAGTAGACCGACTCTACTCTTCCTAGATGAACCCACACTCGGCTTAGATGTGCAGACAAGAGTAGCCGTCTGGAACTACATTAGGAGGTTGAAGGAGGAGTATGATATGACCATCTTTATGACTACACACTACCTAGAGGAGGCTGATGCTATGTGTGATAGAATAGCTATAATCGACCACGGTAGGATACTTAAGATCGGAGCCCCAAGCGAGCTGAAGGCTGGGTTGGGTGGAGATATCGTTGAGATAGGTGTGGACGGAGATAAGCTCGACTTGACATCTTTGATCGCTGAGATCAGAGGTGTGAAGGAGGTTAAGAAGGTGGATACGCTCTACCGCATAAAGGTTGAGAGGGGAGAGGAAGTAGCTCCAGCGGTAATAGATGCCGTTAGAAGCAAGGGTGTTACTATCTCCAAGCTCTCCATGATTAAACCGACCTTAGATGAGGTTTACCTTGAATACACTGGCCGCTCACTAAGGGAGGAGCAGACGAGTGAGGAGGAGATTAGGTCCCTTAGAAGAACCCTCCATAGAGCAAGGAGGTAAGGAAGCGTTGAGTAAGTTAGATGCAGCGAGGATCGACACAAGCCCACTTCACGGACTATGGGCTCTAACTAACAGAGATCTTAAGAAATGGTATAAGGTGCCATTCATCTTCCTTATGTCGCTGATTCAACCCTTCATCTGGCTGGCGCTCTTTGGAAAAGCCATGAACCTAACAGCCATCTTCACAGGGGGCTCTTTTAACATACCAGGCTTAAACATACCTAAAGAGGTCTTGAACCAGATCGGTAAGCAGATAATGCTTCAAACCTTCGGCACACAAGACTACTTCTCATACTTAGCAATAGGCATGCTATCATTCATATCCATATTCACAGCGATGTTCAGCGGAATGTCCATAGTCTGGGATAGAAGACTCGGCTTTCTAGATAAGGTTCTCAGCACACCAGTAGCAAGAGGCGCCATACCTATGGCTAAGGTTCTGTCAACAGTTGTGCGTGCCCTCGCTCAAGCTGCTATTGTGCTTCTACTTGCTATACTACTAGGAATGGATGCTTCACACATCACGCTAACAGGGCTACTAGGGTCATTCGCAGCCCTACTTCTACTCATAATAGGATTCGCTTCACTGTTCGTCACACTAGCCATAAGGTCGACGAGCTGGGAGGCGCAGATGGCGATCATGAACCTCCTAAACCTGCCCATACTCTTCGCAAGCAACGCTATGTTCCCAGTAACCTATATGCCGGAATGGCTTCAAACCGTAGCGAAGATAAACCCAGTAAGCTACGCAGCAGACATATGTAGACAGCTATTGCTAGCCTCCCCTGGGATGGCTGATATAGGCTTCGGGTTCACATATCTAGCAGCCTTCGCAGCGACCCTATCCATACTTGGCATAATCCTCTCTTGGAGATACCTCTCGAAATAAATTAACAATATGGAAGAGATCAGGTTTTTTAAGAAGCGCTTGTTCAGACTTCTTCCTTAATTTTCTTTATGATTGATCTGCTGATTTCCGTAATCTGCTTCATATCATCTTCTGTTGGAGGGCCGTTTACCTCTAATGCGCCGACAACTTCGACTTTAAGCTGTCCCATAATCTCTTGAATCTGTTTTATCGCGCCTCCTCCCCAGCCGTAAGAGCTAAGGATAACCGCAAATTTCGTAGGCGGTCGCAAAGCTTTCACAAGGTATGCTGCGCAAACAGCTAAGGGGTGGGCTCCACCTAAAACTGCTGGGGCACCTAGAACGAGGGCTTTTGAGTCTACAAGGTCTTTTGCTAAATCGCCGATGTCTGTTGCGGCTAAATTATGTAATGCTATCTCAATACCCTCTGATGCCAATGTTTCAACCATCTGTTGAACCATCTTTTCTGTACTATTCCACATGCTCACATACGCTACTGTCGTCTTACACTTAGTCTCCCCACTTGCCCATTTTCTATATGCGTGTGTAATACGCTCTGGGTTTCTGTATATTGGTCCGTGGCTAGGCGCTATCATCTTAATGTCTAAACCTTGCAGCTTCTCCAAAGCCTTTACAGCCATGGCTCTATAGGGCATCATTATCTCACCCCAGTATCTCTGAGCGTGAACCATTAAGTCTTCAACTTCGTCATCATAAACTCCGCCTGCCAAGTGAGATCCAAAAAAGTCGCACGGGAAAAGAATTTTGTCTTCTTGTAAGTAAGTGAACATGGTTTCTGGCCAGTGAAGCATCGGCGCCTCAATAAAGCGGAGGGTTCTCCCACCGAGGCTTAAGGTCTCTTGGTCGCTGACCACTTTTATTCTGTCTTCCGGGACTTGGTAGAATACTTGAGCCATTCTTGCACCTCTTTTTGTTGTTATTAGCTTGGCTTTGGAAGCGATTCTCATCATGTAGGGGATGGCTCCTGCGTGGTCTGGTTCGGCGTGGTTCATAACAATATAGAGAATGGTATCTGAATCTATTATGCTGCGGACTTTCTCGTCTAACTCCTTCTCAAAGCCTGGGTTTACAGTGTCTATTAGTATATTTTCTTTACCGCCCGTTATTAGGTAGGCGTTATAGGACGTTCCTTTTGGAAGCGGTATCAAAGCGTCAAAAACTCTGCGGTTCCAGTCTCTTGACCCAACCCAGTAAGCGCTCTCAGAAAGTTTAACCACATTCCTTTTAATCATCTAGCAGCCTCCATCATCTAATTAATTAAAACTAATAACACATAATTAAACCTTCCACTTTATGAATTAACACTTTTAATAACCTGCTCTTCAACCATCTGGTAGCGGTCGTCGTCCAGAGCATCGAAGCGGAGAGCCTGGTCTAGGACACGAGCCCTCCAAGCTCGCGACCCGGGTTCAAATCCCGGCGACCGCACTTCTAATTCGTTGAGGATTAGAGGATAGGGCTTAGTTTTACGCCGGTTAATACCCGTATTAACTTGGTTAATGCTGGTGTTAACCAGGGGTTTTAGTGCCTTCGTTAAGCTTGACCAAGTCTCCGCAACCTTAAGGAGAAGAGGGAGCTCAAGTGTGATTAGAGCGGGTTTAACTCCGTCTTGCTCCAAAGTAAACTTTCCACGATTAATCCTCGTTATAACGTTCAT
>Ga0078972_1011852_pt1 | contig 15353 bp, 11 predicted proteins | sample YelNatPaOPGAMG01_FD_67568 | JGI IMG/M metagenome (GOLD analysis project Ga0078972, IMG submission 67568) | Hot spring thermophilic microbial communities from Obsidian Pool, Yellowstone National Park, USA - OP-RAMG-01 (SPADES assembly) (version 2) | ecosystem: Environmental > Aquatic > Thermal... | reverse complement strand
CGCCAGATGCAATTATCCTGTCAGTCATATCTTTTAGGTATTTCTCTTCTGACAAAACAAAGCTCTCTAATTGCTCTGGCGTTGAAACAGATATTTTTGCTTCTGTTTCAGGATTTCTTAATTCCAAAGCAACATCTGTTAGCAGAATTTTAGCTTCTTTTATTTGCGAAGGCATTGCATTATTTGCCCTTTCTTTGTCAAGAACAATTCCGTGTATCAATTCGCTCTCTCCTATTCCATCACCCTTCAATTTTTGTATCTTAATTGCATCAAGGTTTACATACTTGTCAGTTGCAATTGCATCAATAGCCCCAACAATCAAATCAGATAATTTTTCCTTGTGTCCTTCAGCGCCCTTCCCGGTCATTGCAGTCATTGCAATCTGTTTCAAAGTTTTTTTGCTCTCAATAGTTAATGCAATTTCGTTCAATATTTCAAGCGCTTTATCAGATGCAAGTTTATATCCCTTTACAATGACTGTTGGATGAATTTTTCTGTCAAGCAATTTCTCAGCGTTCTCAAGCAATTTTCCGCCAAGAACAGCTGCAGTTGTGGTTCCATCGCCAACTTCGCTCTCCTGTGTTTTAGCAATTTCAACCATCATCTTTGCAGCAGGATGCTCAATCTCCATTTCCTCCAATATAGTAACGCCATCATTTGTTACAATTATATTTCCTGTAGAATCCACTAACATTTTATCCATCCCTTTTGGCCCTAAAGTTGTTTTGACAATATCAGCAACAACTTTTGCAGCAAGAATATTATTTCTTTGTGCGTCTTTTCCTATCGTCCTTGAAACATTCTCAGCCATTATATAGATGGGTTGCTTTTCGCTCATTTAAATACCCTCTCCCTATTATTTTTAAAGATTATTGTATTTTCTTTCACAATTAAAACTCTAGTGGTATCTAATCTAAATAAAAAACAAAAAATAAGAATTAGTTATTGTTAAACCTTTATTAGTCAATTCCTTCCTCTTCTTCCTCTTCTTCGTCCTCTAATTCGTCCTCTTCCATATCTTCGTCCTCTTCCATGTCTTCATCTTCTTCCATATCTTCGTCCTCTTCCATGGTTTCTTCTTCCATTTTCTTTTTCTTTGCCATGTTTTCTTTTTTTTATTTATTTAGTTTTTATAGCTATGAACTCTTTTTAAATGTTGCGAAATTCAATTTTTATTTATTGGCTCTTAGTCCACAAATTGAACTAACTAACAATACAATAAATATTGCCATACCATAAACGCAAACAGGCAATCCTGCAATTTCGCTGCACACATAAATATTGCATAAATTTCCAAAAATTTCTTTGTAGCTTATATACCCAGAGAACAAGACTCCTGCAAGTGACAGCCACATTATCAATGTCAATACACTTGTTTTTGTGATGTTCATATTAACTTCTAATTTTTTAATCCCCCCACCCAGAATCGAACTGGGGATCTTCCGGGTTCTGCTTCAAGCGTTACCGCTTGAATCCTCTCGCGCTTCATCTTCATTCCTGTTGCAGGAATATCCGCGCTAGACATTTGTCTACAGCCGGACGCTCTAACCACTGAGCTATGGAGGGATTTATAATTAATATATTAAAGTATTTTTAAAACTTCTGCATCTGAAATACATAATAAATGAAGGCAAATATCAATTAATTTTTTGTTTTGTTATTCGTGAGTATCAGAAACAAAGAAAGCCCTGTTTGAATGAACAATTTCCTGCTTTCCGCCATGGCTAAATGTTGCTGTCGCAACAGGAGCTTCAAATCTTCCTACAACGCCAACGCTTGAATAAATTATGTACGAGAAAACTCTTTCTTCTCCTGCATTTAATCTATCAATATTCCACAACAATCTTCTTCCATTTATATCAACCTGATGGGGCTTGCTTCCATATCCTTCATACAATTTCATTGCCGCAGGAATCCTATCAACAAGATGCACATTCTCAACACTCTTTCTTGCTTTTAGGTTTACAAAAACTTTTAATGCAAACTGTCCTCCTTTAGTTCTTACAAAAGAAACTCTCTTTATTATTTGCAAGCTTGTTCTTGAATAAAGATAAGTGAGCCAGACAATAAAAATTATAATTATTATTAATATAAGAGGCAATGTATAATTTGTTCTTATGTCAACTTTCCACGATTCTCCAGGCTTTAATTCCTTTTGCCATGCATAATACACAAATAATCCTCTCCTCTCTGTTTTTGTAGGTTCAATAGAGCTTGTTGTGAATAGTCTTGTAAGCACATTTCTTTTTGCTTCTATTCTGTCAGTCATAACTGCATTGCCATCATTCTTGTGCTCTATTAAATCGGTTCTTACAAGATATCCTTTTGTCTCTATTTTTTCAGTTATGCTCTTTTTCTCAACATAATTTACTATTCCACTCAATGTTGCAGTCGCATTCTTTATCTGGACATCTGCTTTGATTACATAAGAGCCTGCACCGAGTTTGCTGATATCTTTATTAATTGTAACAGGAATCCTCTTTTCTTCAAATGGCTTGAATGAAAGTGTTTTTGAGCCTTCAAAAAATTCAGAGCTGAATCGAATTTCCACATTGTCAATGTTTGTATTCTCTTTGTTCCTCACAATAATTGTTGCTTCATTGTCGCCATAAGCAATCTCATCAGCGCCTATCCACAGCGCATCCTTCAATGCCACAATTTTAATCAGAATTCGGTCTTTGTATATTCCAGAAACGCTTCCCTTTATCTCATAATCAAAAGCAATCAATCCTGTTTTTGCTCTCTGCTCATTAGTTGGGTATGCTTTTACTTCAATTGTATTCTCTCCAGGATAAAGTTCAAATTGCCCTCTTGGCAAGAATGATAATCCTACAAGAGAATAAATTTCTATATTTTCAGATGTTTTTGCATTGTTTGTAATATTAAACTCATAGACAGCAGGGTTGTCTAATTCGGATATAATTACATTCCCTTTCTCCTTTTTTTCAACGCTGAACATTGCTGAGACAGGTGAAAAATTTGCAACTATCAGAAAAGCAAAAATTAAAACCGATATTAATCCTTCTTTTTTCATGACTGATAAAATTTTTTTAAATATATAAATATTTATGTTATTAATATCCACATTTATCTCTTGCCGGTCAATTCAAGAAAAGCTTTCATTACATCTTTCCATGTCCTTACATCAGCAACAACTTTTCCTTCTAATGCCTCTATCCTTCCCCTTATTACATACTTATTATATACATCTCTTAAAAATCTCCAAAATGGTTGTGCATCCCACTTATTCTCATAATCTTTTACAAGAATACCCTTTATTTCAAGAGATATTTTTCCCTTGTTCATTTTCTTTTTCTTGCCATCTATCTCAACTTCCACATCTGTCAAGCCGGAAACATCAATCTTTATCCCATACTCTATCCTGAAATAGTCAGAGATGTTTTTCGTAGCTTTCCACTCTATGCCTATATCTCTTGCATTGCCGCTTATTTTTTCAGAATATTTATCCTCAACCACTCCATATTGCTCGTCCCTGAACCAATCATGCATATATTTGTAAAATGCTGCAAAATCAAAAAGTCCTGAATAGTCAAGCTTCTCCTTTATTATCTGATCTTTTTCCATCTTCTCTTTTTTATCTATATAATCCTCTATTTGATAATATTTAAAGGTTTATAAATAATTCCCTTAAAATGCTTGATTTAAAATTGTCATGCTTGCTCTATCAAACACATAAAATCAAACATAAATCAATTTACCTATCATTCAGCCAATGTAATTTCAGCAACATTATTCATAGGGTTTAAATCATTTTCATCTTTTTTTAATTCAACAACAAATTTTATGTCATTATAATCACCCTTTAATCTAATATTCTGTGCAGTCAATATTTTTTTCATTCCAAGCTCAATTTCACCCAAATCATAAGTTATTATCTCTTTATCTCCGCTATAAGTTTTTAATGTCGCATTTTTGCTCTCTTTTAACCCATAATTCGCAATTTTTATCACATAATTAAGATATCTTCCGCTTCTGTTGGCGTTTATGCTTTCAATAGCCAAGTCAGGCTCGCTTTTTATTGAATAAAGCCCGTTAATATCATCAATAAGGTAAGAGTCAATCTCTTGCTCGCAATTGCTTACAGGATACAAAATGCTCTTTGTATTGTTATTGTGGTTAAATCCTAATGCATGAAATATCTCATGTATTGCAACATTCGGTTTCTCGCATTTCTCATCTCTATATAATGAAATTTTCCCTTCAAGAATTATTGCAAAAACAGTTGCATTTATAACCTCGCTTACACCTCCCTCTCCTGCAATAAAATGCTCTTTTTCCTCAGCTTCTTTTTCTTTTGGTAATTCTGAACATAGAACAATAATGTCACTCTTTCCGCTTACAGGATAAAATTCCAGGATTGTTTTTTCGCTTAATATATCAAATGCTTTCTTTATTTCTTCTTTCTTTTTTTCACTGCACAATGCTTCAATATTATAGCTTATCCTGTTTGATTTGTATCTCATGTTTGGATAAAACTGATGGCTTGTATTATCTAAATGCCCATAATACAATGATTCATTGCTCTTGTATTCCTTATAACTTGCTTCTTTCCCAGGCATGTTCATCCATAGAATATATGTGCTGAAGCAAACTGCCCCGAGCAAAATAACCAATAATACAATTTCAAAACTCCTTTTCATTGCATAAAGAAAAAGAATTTATTTATAAACCTATCAATCTTTATTAGGATATGAAAAAGAGTCCTGCTTTTGAATTTCTGCCCCACACAGCAGACATTAAAATAAGGGCATATGGTAAAACCTTAGAAGAGGCATTCGAAAATTCAGCACTCGCCCTAAAAGAAGTTATGTCTGATAATACAAAAATCGCACAAAAATCAAAACAGAAAATAGAGATTGAATCAGAAGACAAAGAATCGCTCTTATATGATTTTCTTGAGCAATTTCTTTATCTCTTTGATGCAGAATCATTTATTTTGTCAAAAATAGAAAATCTTTCAATCAACAAATCCAAAAACAAGATGGTTCTTAAAGCAGAGATAATAGGGGACAATTCAAAAAATTATAAATTCACAAACGATGTAAAAGCCATAACATATAATGAGATGTCCATAAAGAAGCATAAAAACGGATTTGCAATAACTTTTGTGCTTGATGTTTAATCTTTGGCAAATAAAACTTTTATAAACCTCATAATCTAACGTTTTTTATGATTAACAAAAACATAAAACCTCTGACACTCATTTTTGGGATCTTAACATTTTTTGTCTTTATCGTCTCTTTTAGCGTATTCTATACAACAGAGAATTTTTCAACAACCTGTGGGTGCAAGCTTCCTCTTTGGGTAATAATCGTATCAATGTCTTCTCTTGGATTATTTGTAGGCTCAGCAACATATTATATTCTCTCAACTAATTATTTAAAAGAGAAAAAAGAAATTGAAAAGGACTTAATAAAAATCTTAGATATCTTAGATGAAGAAGACAAGATTGTCTTAAAAAAGATTATAGAAAACAAAGGCGAGATAAGCCAAAACTCATTAACAAAATCTCTCAACTTAGACAAAGTCAAGGTATCCAGAATAATCTCAAAAATGGAAGAAAAAAATATTCTCAAAAAAGAGAAAAGCGGTATAACTAACAAACTATATCTTGAAGAAAGCATAAAAAAGTTGTTCTTTAAATAGTTTCATTTTTTGAAACCAAGATTTATAAATCGTTTCAAACTATAAATATTATGAATAAGAACAAAAAGAGATGCATTCCCATATTGCTAATAATCATAAGTTTGGCATTTCTCGGTTTTTTAAGCAACGCCTCAGCGCAAAAATTGGAAAATAATAACCAAAAGGTAATTTATTTTTTTTGGGGAGAAGGCTGTCCTCATTGCGAGAATGTTATAAAGAGCGGCATTTTAGAAGAAGTTGCTAAAACAGAAAATGTTAGTGTTTATCAATTAGAAGTTTATAACAATCAAACAAACAGGGAAATTTATACTAAATTCGCAGATTCGTTTGGAATAAGCCCTTATCAAAGAGGGGTTCCTTTCTTGGTAATTGAATGCCAAAAAGGATACTCATATTTTATCGGAGATACTCCAATAATAAACAACCTGAAAGATGCCACCCTGACCTGCGCTCCATCAAAAGAAATTTCAACCAGCGTATCATCAGACAACCCAAATGCCCATAAATTAACACTCGGGAGCATTATTGTCGCAGCACTAATTGACTCAATAAATCCCTGCGCTTTCGGTGTCTTAATCTTCTTGCTTGCTACTCTCATTGCAACAGCATCATCAAAAAGAGCATTAAAATACGGCTTAGTTTATTCATTCATTATATTCTTAGTCTATTTCTCAGCAGGGCTTGGAATAATGAAAATTATCTCTGAATTTTCAGGTATAATGAATTATATCATTGTTATTGCGGGGATATTAGTTTTCATCGGAGGCTTAATTGAAATAAAAGATTTCTTTTGGTACGGAAAAGGGATTTCATTAAGAATTCCATTAAGCATAAAACCCCTGATAGAAAAAATAACTCAAAAAGGAACACTCTTTGCAGTAATTATTTTAGGAATAATTGTAGCGCTAGTAGAACTTCCTTGCACAGGCGGGATTTATTTAGCAATTTTAAGCTTGATGCACATCAATAAAACATTCGGAATTCCTTATTTGTTGCTCTATAACCTTATTTTTATCCTTCCTCTCTTGGCAATTGTCTTAATTGCATATCACGGGACAAAAACAGAAAGGATACAAAATTGGATTGAAAAAAATAAACAACTTATGAGGCTCTTAGAAGGGCTTATAATGGTTGCCCTTGCAATATATTTATTAAACTCTGTATATAATTGGATATAAAATGTCGTTCCTAAACTTGTTCAGCGGCAATACTTTATATTACCCTGGCTGTTTAATTAAATTCGCAGCCAAAGACTTGCAAGAAAATTACAAAAAAATACTTGATAAGATAGGCATAGATTTTATAATGCTAAAGGACATGGAATTTTGCTGCGGAAACCCTGTTTTAAACGCAGGGCACGAAAAAGAAGCAAAAGAGCTTGCTGAAAAAAATTTCAAATTATTCAAGGAAAGAGGTGTCAAAAAAATAATAACTCCTTGCCCTGCTTGCTTTAACATGTTTAAATCAAACTACCCAAAACTCGTTAATGGATGGGATATTCAAGTAGAGCATGTAACGCAAACAATTGCAAACGCAATAAAAAAAGGAAAAATCTGCCCAAAAAAATTAGGCATAGATATAACTTACCACGACCCTTGCCACTTGGGAAGATATGCTGGAGTATATGAAGAGCCAAGAGAAATAATAAGAAAAGCAGGAAACCTAAAAGAGATGAAACTCACAAAAAATTACTCTTTTTGTTGCGGCGGTGGTTCCGGCGTAAAGTCAAATTATCCAGAGCTTGCGAACTCCATAGCAAAAGAAAGAGTAAAAATGGCAAAAGAAACAAAAGCAAAAATGCTCTGCACATCCTGTCCTATGTGCTATCTAAATTTGAAACAAAATTCAAAAGATTTGGATGTCAAAGAATTAAGCCAGCTCTTTGAAGAAACAGATGAAAAAGAAAACAAATGAGAAAAATGAAAACAATCAATCTTAAAAAGGAAATTGAAAATAGCAAAAAAACGCAAGAAGTAATCCTGCCAATAATGTATTCTTACAAGGAAAAACGAGACTCGCTCTTAAGCGAAGAAGAAAAAGAGAATCTCAGGAAAGAACTAAGAAAAATAAAAGAAGATTCAATAAGCAATATCCGCGAACTAAAGAAACAAGCAATAAAAAACTTGGAGAAAAATGGAATCAAGGTCATTGAAGCAAAAACATCAAAAGACGCGATAAAAGAAATAAGAAAAATAATATGCAAGGAAAAAATAATCATAAAATCAAAATCCAACACTCTAAATGAGATAAACCTCGCAAAAGGCTTAAAAGACAAGGAATTAATTGAAACAGATTTAGGTGACTTTTTAGTCCAAATTTTTCAAGGCAAGGATTTGCATCCTGTTCTTCCTGCTGTCAATCTAACGCCAAAAGAGATAGCAGATAAGATAAGGGAAAAATTCAAAGAAGAAATCAAGCCAAATGCAGAAGAAATTATCAAATTTGTAAGAGCCTACTTAAGAGAAAAAATTTTCAATGCAAAGATAGGGATTAGCGGGGCAAATGCGATTATCAGCGATGGAAGCATCTTTATCCTTGAAAATGAGGGCAATATCTCTCTGGTTTCAAGAATTCCTGAAAAGCATATAATTATAGCAGGATTTGATAAGATTGTTAGCACAAAAGAAGATGCCTTAAAGATAATCCGAGCAGCAGGAATCTTCGGCACAGCCCAGGCTTATCCTGTTTATGTTAATATAATCTCAGGGCCAAGCAAAACAGCAGACATAGAGAATAAGATAGTAAGCGGAGCCCAAGGAGCAAAAGAAGTTTACCTGATTCTGTTAGACAATAAGAGAAGCGAAATAATAAACTCAGAGTTCAAGGAATTGTTATATTGCATCAACTGCGGAGCCTGCGTTAATTTTTGCCCTGTTTATCATCAAATATTCGCAAGATATGGTTCAAAAAACTTCCCAGGAGCAAAAGGTGTTTTAAGCTCATATTTCAATGAATCAGGCAATAGCGCTTACAATAATGGCGCGTTCTTCTGCACAACCTGCAAACAATGTTATGAGAACTGCCCTACAAAAATCAATCTCTCTGATTTAATGAAAAAACTAAGAAAGAATCTCGTAAATCAGGGAATTGAGCCAAAGACAATAAGCGAAATGATAACCAACATAAGAAAATACGGAAATCCTTTCGGTGATTTGGGCGGCAAACCCCCAAGCAAATTATACTGCTGCTAGTTGCTATTTCCCTTACAGCCAAAAAAGAGTGAAATTAATAAACCGCAATTCCTTATTTAGATAGTAGTTAAATATGGAAATCAAAAAGATATCTGATATTCAATGGGAAATCCCAAAACAAGGAGCAATGAAAGTTCCTGCAATAGTCTTTGCTTCTGAAAAGCTCCTTAATGACATGAAAAAAGATATAACCCTCAAGCAAATAATGAATGTTGCAACCCTTCCAGGAATAATAAAAAACGCTATCGCCCTTCCTGATGCGCATCAAGGATATGGTTTCCCAATCGGTGGAGTTGCTGCATTTGACCTGAAAAAGGGTATAATCTCCCCAGGCGGCGTTGGCTACGACATAAATTGTGGTGTCCGTTTATTGTCAACAAACATTCCTGTCAATGACTTTATGAAAAAAAGAAAAGAAATTCTTCATGATATTTTTAGAACAGTCCCTTCAGGAGTTGGGCGCGGAGGGGAAGCATACTCAAAAGAAGATATCCTTGAAGTTATGAAAGACGGCGCGGAATGGGCAGTCAAAAAAGGATTTGGCACAAAAGAAGACTTATTTCATACTGAAGAAAATGGAAAAATGAAAAACGCAAACCCAAAAGATGTTTCGCAAAAAGCCATATCAAGAGGCTTGCCACAATTAGGGACATTAGGTGCAGGAAATCATTTCTTAGAAATTGAAAGAATAGACACAATTTACGACGAAAAAATTGCAAAAGAATTTGGCTTAAAACCTGAAAATATTACAATAATGATTCATTGCGGAAGCAGGGGTTTGGGGCATCAAATAGCAAGTGATTACATCAGGTTAATGGAAAAAGAATATGGCTTTGCAAACCTGCCTGACAGAGAGCTTATTAATGCTCCGATTAATTCTGAGTTAGGACAAAAATATCTTTCTGCAATGAACTGCGCTGTTAACTTCGCATTTGCTAATAGGCAGATGATTATGCATCATGTAAGGCAAGTATTCAAAAAGCATTTTCCAAAATCTGAAATCTCTCTTGTCTATGATGTCTGCCACAATATCGCAAAAATTGAAGAGCACGTTGTTGATGGCGAAAAAATGACTCTTTGCGTCCATAGGAAAGGCGCAACAAGAAGTTTTGGCCCAGGAAGAAAAGAAATTCCAGAAACCTATAGAAAAATCGGGCAGCCTGTCTTAATTCCAGGAAGCATGGGAACAGCATCATATGTTCTTGTCGGAACAAAAAAAGCAGAAGAATCTACATTCGGCTCAACAGCACACGGCTCAGGCAGAGTTGAAAGCAGAGCAAAAGCAAAACACGAATTAACAATAGAGCAAGTTGAAAAAGAGATGAAGCAAAAAGATATCTTGCTTGAAACATTGAGCAAAAAAGCAATCCTTGAAGAAGCTCCAGAAGCCTATAAGGACATAGATGAAGTTGTCAGAGTCTCTCATGAAGCAGGCATAGGCAATTTAGTCGCAAGATTAATACCTATTGCTGTAATGAAAGGATAATCAAACTACATCATAAAATCTAATTTCTTTTGTTATTTTGTGCTTCTCTCTCAAAAATCTTTCTATTTCTTTTCTTGTTTTTTCATTATGTATTGGTTTTATCCAATAACAATGTCTTATATTAAATATTCTTTCATCTGTAAAATCATCCTCTTCTAATTTTATTCTCCTTTTTGCACATTTCTCTTCTGAAATTTTTAATATTTCATCGTCATTGGAATCATATCTAAAACAATATTCTGGAAATGCGTTGTACTCAAATCCTCCAAATCCGCTATAAATGCCATAAACCTCAATATGCTCTCCATATTCTCGGATAGCTATTCTTCCAAATTTACTACAATAAAGTGCAATCTCATATGGCTTAGCACTTATCCTTTGTTCTAGTTTGCCATCTTCTAATCTAACTCTTAAATTGGTAGATATTAATTTATATTTGCGTCTTTCCATTTTCTAACTTTGATTTTTATTAGCCAAGCATATTTAAATTTTATGCTCTAACATAGGCTTAATGAGAATTTTTGAAATGCAACAACAATGCCTTACTTGTCTTGTGGATTTTTTCAGCTTTCTTGTGCAAGAAGATTCTTCTCAATATAACGAACGAGAAAACTAAGAATCCTGCAATAAGCGTGAGAGTTATAACCTTGTCTGTCTTTTCCTTATCTGCAAATATAGTTAACCCGCTTATTCCCTTATTGTCAAGAATTATATTTTCCTGCACAAATGTTGATGCAATCCCAGAGTTTGCATTGATGAGGATGCTAACCAAATTATTCTTTTTGATAGCATCGCTATGCAATACGATTTCAAATTTATTCACTGATTTTGGCGTAATAATCACTGTATTTTTCGCATCCGCAATTCTCTCATTCAATTTCCCGAACAAGACAGCTTCAATATTAACATTCTGCTCTTTCCCGGCTAATTCAAGAATAGAATAAACTATTTTAATCTCATTTTCACTTATCCTCTTTGCTTCAACAATCTCAACAGCAAGATTTTTCTTCACCACTCCAACATTAAATTTCATTGATTTTTGTATTTCATTGCATTCTAATGCAATTTCAAGAGGATATTTGTCAGCAAGAACATTTGCCGGTAGATTTATTTCAAAAATGAACTCTGCTTTTTCGCCAGGAGCCAACCCTTTTGCCCCGCTAACCATTTTGAACCATGAACCATAACCTTCTTTTGCTTTTAACCTGCACTCATTCAAGAATGTTGTTCCGGTATTTTTTGCTTTTAAGGATATTGTCTTTGTCTCTCCTGGGTTCATTAGTACATCTTCAACTCCTCCGAGTTCAAGCATAGTCATTTGAACAACCTCAACAAAAGCAATAGTTGAATTCACGCTAGTTGTTCTGCTGCTTCCTCCGCCTCCACCTCCCCCTCCTCCTCCGCCAGAGTTGCCTGATGAAGATGATGAAACTGAAAATTGCAAATGGTAACTTGAATTCATCAGATTGTTGCTCAAATCTCTGCACAAGAAATAATAATTATAATTGCCTCCATCTGACAATCCGCTGATTAAGACGCTGTGTGTTGTAGAGTTTGTGGTTTGCATGCTTGTCATGTTGCTCCAATTATCATCCGAGGCAGAGTATCGGCATTCAGCAACTTCGTCTGTTGTTAAAGTTATTGTGTAGGAAGTTGTGCCTGCTGACAATGCCCCTCCATTTGAAGGATTTGTAGTCAAAACCAAAGGAGCAGTAACATCAATTTTGGTTGTTGCACTGCTGCTAATATTGCTATTGTTTATGTTTCCTATCGCATCCATTGTATAAACTGTCAGGACATATGTTTGATTTGCAATTAATCCAGTAGCATTGTAATAATTGTTTGTCGTATTAGCGACATTTGTTCCATTCAAATATATTATAGCGATACTAAAATCTTCTGAAGGATTTGTCCAATTCCAATATATCCATGTCTCTCCCGAGCTTTGATTGGCAAGATTAGACACAGATGATGGAAGCGTTGCATCAACATTAATAATTCTTAGCTCGCTTTGGCCATTATTGCCATGAGAATCTGAAGCAAATGATTGATAGGAATACAAGCCATCAGCTACTCCGGTCAGATTTATATAAAATGTATAACTTGTCTGATTAACTCTCCTAAAATCTGACATTTTAAACATTCTTGCTTCTTCATCAGAAAATGTTCTATTTAAGATTCTTATATCGTCAATGTATCCTTTAAAGAACATTGCACTGCTGTTTTGCGCGCCGATTGTAACATTGCTTGAAGATATGTCAATGCTCCCGCTCAAGCTATTATTTGATGAGTCTATCGCGCCGTCAATATAAAGATTAAGTACAGAACCATTATAACTTAAAATGCAACTGTGCCACGCGCTATCATTATAAGCCTCCTGCGAGAGGGTTCTTAATTTCTGCCCCCCAATAACAATTTCTCCAATTATCTTATTATTTTCAATGCCTAATCTGTATGAGCCATCCTTTGCGATAACGCTTGTGCTTGATTGACTGGTGTTAAATTTTATCCATGCACTAAGCGATAACTCCCTGTTTATATTGAAATCAGAGTTATTTCCAAGATTAACATAATCATTAACCCCATCAAAAAAGAAGCTCTTAAAATTGTGATAAACATTCGCATTGGATACTGCTTCTGCTACAGCATCTCCAAGAATGTCATTTCCTGCAGAATAAAGATGGACCCCATCAGGAGAAAGTCCGGATTTTATTGCTTCCGGATTACTTGGATCTTTTAGTGCACTGTCTAAATCAACATAAACTGCTCCAAGCTCAATTGAGCGGTTGTAAAGCCAATTATTCCATTGATGCCTTTGTGATTTCTTTGGTTCTGAAGCAAGAGCAGAGCTCGGAAAGACATTTGCAATAATTATATTTGTGCCATTTATTCCCATTGCTTGCGCTTTGCTTATTATGGAATTAAAGTTTGATTTCATTGTTTCTATTGAAACCCCTCCGTTTATGTCATTATGCCCGATAGATATATACAATTGGCTGAAATTATGGTCTAATAGAGCTGTTTGTATTTTATTATTGACAGTCGTGGTAGTTGAACCTCCAAATGCCCTGTTTGCAACCCAACAATTATAGCATATTCTATCAAGGATTTTTTGGTTTGGCGGAGAATTTTCATCAGAACTTGAAGATAGTCTTCCAGAAGGATAAGCAGGATGTGTTGACCAGAAATACTTTCCATCAGTTATGCTATCACCAATAACTGCAAGAACTGGCTTGTATATCCTTACCTCATCAATATATGCTGTTCCACTCTGCGATAATCCTGTTCTGAATTTTAGCTTGGATATGCTTGCACCAGAATATGTTTTTGCACTGCCTACTTGCTGCAATGAGCCATAAGTGCCATCATCTTCAGAAATATACACTTTTGTAACATTTGAGTATCTATCAACAGAAATTACAACTTGTTTATAGACACCTGCGCTAAATGTTGCTGTTGAGCCAGATACTCTATCTGTGCTGAAATTTATGGTATTTGCAGTTGCTCCCATCTCAAGAGAAACAATTGCATTATCTGATGAATCAAGGAGTTGTGCCATAACAACACTGCCAGAGCTATACATAACGTCAAATTCAATCAGATAATTTCCTATTGGCTCTGTAAATTCTTTTGTTGTTGCAATGTAACTTACCGAGCTTGTATCATTAAGCAGCATTTTTTTGCTGTAATCTTTTGTAACAATAGATATTTGCCCACCATAAGCATCAACTGTCCAGTTGCTCAAGTCGCCATTAAACCTGTCCATAAAAACAAGATTATTAGTGTTATCATCAACCCGATTGAATCTTGATACAAATGAAAGAGTAGGGCATGCGCTTGAATAGCATGTTCCATTGTTGCCTGATTGTGATAAATCCGCAAAATTTGTTAAATTCTCTCCAAGCGAAGGAATATTGTCTAAGCTAGTTCCGAATTTCAAGCTGTTATCATAAATCGTATAATTTGTGCCGTTCCAATTAAATATAAATTTGCCAAAAGGGCTTTCTTCATAGATTTTATTTGAGATTGCAATATTTCTCTTGGTTGAGTTATAGCCATTTACCGGAGAAGGTGAGCCATATTCTATAACTGGCGCATCATTATCCCTATCCGCAACATTCACCCACAACCTTTCACTTATCTCAGAATAATTTTCATTGCCATTATAGTAGCACATTATCTCAAATGAGCCGCTATCGTTGAACAAGGTTTGATTCCCAATAGGAGACATACCGGAGTTTATCAAATTGCTTCCTTTATACAGCTCAATTATGTCTGAACCCGGGCTAACCAATGAGCAATTTATAAAAATGCTATCTCCTTCAGATATATTTGCATTGGATTGAGAACCATTAAGAGTAAGATTCAGAGACGAGCTGCGTTTTGTAACAACATAATTTCTCATCTCAGAATAAGAAATATTCCCGCTCTCATTGCTATATGCATACCATCTATATGTATAATATCCCGCAGCCAAGGATGGGATACTAGCATAAAATACCTCGCTTTCGTTTGAAGCAGAATAATTTAAGCCATTAAATTCAAGCCATGCTGTTCCATTTGAACCCCTAATGGTTACGTTAAAATAATAAATTTGTCCTGATGTATAAACTTCATTGTTTATTGGACTCTCGCCAAATTCAGAGAAATTAACATTTCCAGAACCGGATTCCTCAGCAGGCCCGATTGTTATTGTTCTTTGTTCGCTTGAACTCTCATCTCCCGAATTATCTGAAGCAAATATTTGATAAGTGTATGTCCCGTTTTCAAGAACACTTGTTGCATTTTTGCTCTGGTTAATATAAAGATTCCATTGTGTTGCGTTAAATCTCTGCAAATTCAGCAGATACAATTCTTGGATTTCTGAACTTGATAAAGCCCGGTTATATATCCTCGGTTCATCAATTGTTCCATTGAATAAATTGCCTCCCCCAAATGAGCCTATATAATTATATGTAGAAGTACCAGGCGCAGCAACCGCATAATTTGCACTTACCAGCTGACCATTT
>Ga0078972_1011848_pt1 | contig 15356 bp, 13 predicted proteins | sample YelNatPaOPGAMG01_FD_67568 | JGI IMG/M metagenome (GOLD analysis project Ga0078972, IMG submission 67568) | Hot spring thermophilic microbial communities from Obsidian Pool, Yellowstone National Park, USA - OP-RAMG-01 (SPADES assembly) (version 2) | ecosystem: Environmental > Aquatic > Thermal... | reverse complement strand
AGAATTTTGCTTTTCCTAAAATTAAAGTAGTTGCCATTAAGCTGTAGTCATTATTAAATTTGTGTGAACTGCGTTTTGTAGGGCCCAGGATGCCTTGGTGTTTAAGGTGTGAAAGGTTTAACGCGGGGATACCGATCTTGGTTTCCATCAGAAATTTCGTATGGAATATTCCATATCCCCGAGTTATCTACTTCTTCAGCTTCTGGATATTTTGCTTGATAATCGTACCAGTAGTTGCCAAAGGAAACTCCGTCATCCCACGAGTTGGTCGAGTTTTCAGCGTACGCTTGAATAATGTTATACATGAAGTTGTTGTGGAAGATTTGGTTGTTGTCAGATTCTCCAAGTGTTATGCCGCTTGAGTTCTCTGAGAAAGTATTCCCCGTGATGATGTTTTTTGAAGCCTCATATAATGAGATGCCCTTGTTATTTCCGGCTATTAGGTTTGATGAAATAGTGTTTGATTGAGATAAATCGAGGTAAATCCCTAACTGGTTACCCGTTACATTGTTTTCTACAACATTGTTGTTATTTGAGGAGTTGGTTAGCCAAACTCCATAATAATTGCTTGATATCTCGTTTTTAAGAATAACATTTTGTGATGCTGAGTTGAGGAAAATTCCATACTGGAATCCTGTGATCTTAAGGTTCTTTATTGTTATGTTGTTTTTTAGATAGATATATATTCCGACATCTTCTCCCTTTCCCAACAAGGTGTGTCCAGCTCCATCAATTTCTATGTTATCTTTTTCGACAAAAATTGCACCATAAACGTCTAAGGTGAATTTGTAACGCGCCGTTCCTTCCTTCACTATGGGCGCTGTGGATGGAGAAACTGTTCCGTTAGAATTTATGTATATGAATGTGTACGCGATTCCACTTTCATTCTCAGTGTTTTCGCCTGTTTCTTGGGAGGGGTTTTCTTTTGGTGTGCTTACGCTGTTCATGTATTGCCCTATTCCAAAGACACAGGCTATTAAGACAATTATGCATAAAGCGCCCAGCATCCATTTTAAGCGATGACGGGTTTTTGGCGCCTTGGCTCTTTCTCTCTCCTTCTGTATTTCATAAGATTCTTTTGCTCTCTGCATCCTGATTAGTCTTTCACGTTGTCTTTCCTTCCAACTTTTCTTTTTTTTCGCCATTCTACCCGTCTCCAACCGTTACCATGCAACTAATTTATGTGAACGCCATCACTCTTTTAATAGTTAAGAGGTATTTAAGAGTCTCCGTTGCTTTATCTGACCGTTTCAAGTTTATAAACAAAAATAATAAAAAACCTTATAAATAGTCGTGTAGCTATATATTTTCGCTGAATTTAAAGGAGAGAGAAAGGAATGAATGCTAAAACTATTGCAAAGTTGCTGACGATTGCTTTGATCGGCCTTATAATTTTCGGGCTTGTAGCTTCTGCAAGGGCCTATGTTGTCAACGAAAACCCTGACAAAGACACAACCTGGGTTGACCCCTCATACGCGTCCTATTTATCTGCACGTAACTCTGCCTATCAACGTGCGCGGGAAAAATATGGTGATCCCATGAACCCCGCGTACGAATGGGCGCAATACCTGGGAAATGATCCGGGACGTACGGGATTCAATCCAGGTCCAGCTCCAGACCGCCCCGACGTTTTATGGACAACCTATGAATGGTCTGGCGCTACTGGAACAAAACTTGGCACGGCTTCTCCCGGCATGGTTGCTTTTGCTGGCAAAGTTTTTGTGGCTTCTACCAAACTATTGCCCAATGGAACCTCTAGAGCGCATTTAAACGCGCTTGATGCAGCTACCGGCGAGCTAAAGTGGCAGACCCCATTGTTTGCAGGTTGGAGCTTCACAAGTGCCTTCGGAGCTACTGTGCTTTTCAAAGTAACCGATGAATATGTCGGCGCACGTGTAGGTGGACAAGGCTTCGCCGTCTGGAGGGCCAGCGATGGACAATTTGTGTGGAATGATCCGACAATTACGCCTGGGGCTGTTTACCACCCTGCATTGCTTTCCTATGACAAGCTGAGGATTTATGGTCCAAGAAGCATAACTGGGCGGTATGTGCCATTGCTTGGCGGGTGGGATCTTTCTGATCCAGGTGTGGCGAAGGATCCTGGTAAGCGTTCTCTTTGGAACTACACTATGGATGAGCCTGGAAACCCAATGTTAGCCTATGGTCAAGGACTAGTTTTTATGGGCTCTTATAGCAGCTACGCTGTTTACGCGATAAACGCCACCACTGGGGAAAAAGTGTGGGAAACCCTGCTTACGGGGGCATCTGGCTATGCGGGCTGCTATGCTGATGGCAAACTGTTCGTCGGCTGCCAACACATGGTTATAACATGCCTAAACGCAACCACAGGCGAAATAATTTGGCAGAACAAAGAAGGTCTGAAAAACAGAGCATTCAACGTATGGAACATCATGTACGCCTATGGACGTGTATACCTACACGACTTGGGCGCTGGAACCACCGGAGCAACCAAATGTTTAGACGCTAACACCGGCGAGACTTTATGGGCTTCCCAGACGCTCTTCTACATTGGCTACTACCAAACAGCCATAGCTGACGGCAAAGTCTACGGCTACCAAAGCGACTTCTCCGTGACAACGGGAAGAGAGCCTGCACCTCTCAGATTCTACTGTTGGGACGCCTTCACAGGTGAGAAAATCTGGGATCTACCACATGCAATTGCATGGCCCATGATAGCCTATGGCTGCCTCTACTTTGTTGAGGGCGGCGCCGTCTACGCCTTAAGCACTGCTTATCCGCCCGACGACTGGACCATGTGGCGTGGAAACGTTGAAAACCCAGGCTTCACCTGGGATCGCGGTCCGCTGAACCTGAATGTTGGTCCCAAATGGAGTTTCCAGACTGGAGGCGGCATAATCTCCTCGCCCGCCGTTGCCAACGGCAAAGTCTACATAGGCTCAAACGATAAACACGTCTACTGCATCGACGCCTACAACGGCAGCCTCATCTGGAAATTCAAACTTGAAAACCACGAAGCCATGACTGTTTACGGCTCCTCACCAGCCGTGGTAGGCAACAAAGTCATCACCGGACCGGACGACGGCTACATCTACTGCCTAGACGCTAACACAGGCGAAAAACTCTGGAAACTCGACGTAGGCCCATACCGCCCCATACAAGTAAGCCTCGGCCAGTTCAACCTTAAACCCTCACCAATAATCTACAACAACAGAATATACATCGGCTCACCCTACAACAACAAAACCTACTGCATAGACCTGTCCGGCCGCGTAGTGTGGTCAAACACAACCACAGGACCCATACTCAGTTCAGCAGCCATTGAAGGCGGCATAGCATACTTCATTTCATGGGGCAGAGGAACAACCGCCGACAGAGACTGGGTCTACATGTACAACGCAGACACAGGAGCCTTCATAAGACGGTTCCAAGTGGCCAGAAGCTTCCCAAGAGTAACAGGAGGAGCTTTCGCCACCGCATTCGCTACATATCCAAGCTACACGCCAGTCGTGGTGAAAGACCGCCTATACATAGGCACCCAAACAGCCACCATGGCATGCTACAACACCACCACTGGAACACTGATATGGCAGGCTGAAATGCCCTACGTGTTAGGCGAAAACTCAATGGGCAGCCCAGTCTACGTCAACGTTACACGCGGCACCATCGGCACAAAAATCTACTTCCCAACAGGACCCAAAGTCTTCTGCCAAGCAGGCCCCACAATCGCCTGCGTCAACGCCACATGGAGATCAGGCATATCAGTCATACCATACAACACAACAGGCCCCACAGGCAAATACGGCACAGCCCTCTGGTCAGCATGGACCGGCTGGGAATCATGGTCATCCGCAGTCTTCTCAGGCATGAGCTTCGTCGATGGAAGAGTCTACATAGGCAGTGAAAGCTACTCAGTCACCTGTTACAACGCCACAAACGGCTATCCACTAAGCTGGTACACCGCAGGCGGAAACATCCCAGGCTCACCAGCCATATACGACGGCAAACTCTACATAGGCTCAGCCGACGGCAAAATCTACTGCTTCGAAGACCACCCAATATTCCCCATGGAAATAACCATGTCCATAGACAAGATTCAACTCCAAAAAGGCGAAACCCTAACAGCCACCGTTAAACTAACAGGCACCAACACCCTCAACCCCCGCGACTGGACCCAATACAGACCACCCCTACCAAACGCCACCGTACTATTAACCCTAACAGACCCAGACGGAACCGAACACAACGTAACAGCCACCACAGACCTCTACGGCAAAGCCGTCCTATCATTCACTCCAACCAAAGGCGGAACATGGAAAGTCATCGCCTGGTATTGCGGCGAAGATAAACCAACATACTCGTATGGCTATGCCTTCAGCGACGAAGTAACCGTAGAAGTCTCCGAACCAACCACCCCGCCACCTCCACCACCGCCGCCGCCAGCACAAGAACAACCGTGGATCTCAACAGAAGCCCTAATCGCCATAGCCGCCATAATCATAATAATCATCATAGCAGCAGCCCTATACATCTTCAAACGCAAAAAATAAACCCTTCATAAACAAACCAACCACCCCCCCATATTTTTTGTCCCACCCCACCTAAAATCCAACAACTCCACTAAAACAAAATAAAAAATATTCTCACCTTGCCTCACTCCAAAAAACACTTTACCATCCCCTTTCACGGCAACATTACAGAATTCTTTTTCACAATAAACAACATCTAATTTAGAGCCATATATAGACAAAAGATAAAGTAAATCATTCCACATTTTCTCTGACAAATCACAACCTTCCCACAAGCCCTATACATTATCATAGGCATGTCTAAAGCCAGAACCCGCGCGCATAAGTGTTCATTAATTTGTTTTGGGCTTGTTTTTGTGTTTGGAGCTTTTTCTAGCCTTTTTAGTATGTGAAGGCTGCTATGTTGTTTGCCAGTTCAGGTCTTCCTATCTTGTGGGCTACTATGGCTACGGCTAGTGTGCAAGAGAAGCATATTGCAACATGCATGCGGATTTTGGCTACGCCCCTCCACTTAGGCTTCTCCATTGAAAGCTCCTGTTTTGAGGCTTTGAGGGCTCTTTCAACTGGCATCCTACGCTTATAAAGTTCTACAAGCCTCTTTTCGCCCTTAACCCTGAAGCGCTTAGTCACGTACAGGTCTATTAGAGGCTCTTTGACCTTTGAGGAGTGGGGTATGACTGGCTCGACTCCATAACGCCTTATCGCCTTAAAAACTTCCTCAGAGTAGTATTGGCTGTCTGCTATGAAATGGCTTATGCTTTTGCCATAACGCCTCAAAAGCCTTGAAGCCTTCCTCAGCAATGGCTTAACAAGAACTTTGTCGTTTACGTTTGCGGCTCTAACGATATATGTTATGGGCAGGGCCTTCATTGAAACGAGCGTGTGGGCTCGCCATCCAAGCTTGTAGCTACGCCTATCAGCTCTACCAACCCTGGCGCCTCTATCGCTTATACCGCCTTTTCTTCCACGCCTGGAATAGGCCTTCATGAATGTGCTGTCGTTGCATACCATAACAGCCTCTGAAGGGTCTATTATACCCATTTTGAAGGCTTGATCTCTGAAATCGTCGAAAAGCTTCTCTATGGTTTCTGGCCCTGCCCGCGTGATGAAGAGGCTGAAGGTGTTATGTTTAGGCGTCTTATCGCCAAACTCGCATATCTCCCTTGCATACTGGCGCCTTTCAAGCTTCCTGCAAAGCTTCCGGACAGATGGTATAGCCTCGAAACGCATGAACATTAACGCCAGAAGCATAGAACGCGCTGGAAAAAATGGTCTTCCCCTACCACCTTTAGCGTATTTAGCCTCAACCAGGCTCACCGTTAGGCTTAAATCCATATTGGAGAACAATAATTTGAGGGTGTCAAGAGGTAGTCGCAGGAATTTGTCCAAATTGGGTTATCATCTCCTTTAGAGGTTGATTCAACTATCCCTTGACGCCCTCAACCCTAAAAACTTAACTAAGCAAAGAAAAAGCTTCTTTCAAGAAAAAGAGCCTAAAAATAATTAATGAACACTTATGCGCGCGCAGGCTGATAGTCTTGATTAAGTGTTTGGTAGCTGCCAGACTTTTGCTGGACAGAATAGCTACCAACACTTAACTTTTTATAGCGTTTGCAATAGGGAGGGGTTAGGAGTTAGTTTAGATATAACTGGAACAGAGCAAATACAGCAATTTTATATTTAAAAAGGTTGAAAAATTCGCATAATCACTGTAACCATAAAGCCCGCGCCCAAAGCCAGAGCTACAAGTCTGAGGCGTTTCTTTTCTATCACGATACTTCTTGAGTATTCTGTAGCGGATATAAGCTCGGAAGTTATCAGCAGGATTATCGCCATAACCGCCAGCCACAAGCTTATGTCTGACAAAGACATTGGGAAATTCATATATCAACCTTCTACGATACTGTACCAGACTTCGATGGTTTGGCCGTCAGGCATCATGTTGTCTTTTTGGATTTTAACCATTTTTCCAGAGGCTTTTGCAATAGCACATGCTATGGCGCTTGCAAGGGGGCATCCTAGAAAATGGATGCTTTTCAGATCTTCTGCAGCATAGAGGCTTTTATATGCGGAATCAATCATTTTAAGGTAAACTTGACCGTTTTCCTGCTTCATTTCTATTTCTTTTGCTAGTTGGAGGTTTTCAGTGATTAATGATGGGAGGATTTCGCATAATTCGTTAAGTTGTAATTTTGTGATTTCTTTTCTCAGTTCTTTTTCAAATTGAGCCAGCACCCCTAAGCCTGGTGGGGCTACACATATTCCATTTGGATTTTCAAGTAGAAATTTGCTTTTTGCGAGTTCTTCTATGGATGGCATGCCGCCTGTGTCAGCAGAAATGAAGACAACGGTCTCCTTAAGTCCTTTTAGGTGTTGCGGGAGATAAACTTCTTTTGGGTATGGCGGTATGTAATAGCTTTTTCCCTTAAATTTTAGGTCTTTGACTATTCTGTCGATTGTAGTGTATGTTGAGATTGCCGCGGATTCCAGTAAGCTGCTTGAAACATACTTTACGGGTCTTACGAAGAAGAATAGGGCACCCCAAAAAGTTAGGCTTAAGCCTATGAAGGCTAGGATGTTAGAATTATTTAACAAGGAGAAGACAAGCGCAGCTACGCCTGGAATAATAAATGCTAAACCTATTTTTGCGGATGGCATGCCCCTTGTCTTCTTAAGTTCAAGTTTTAGGTTTTCAACTTCTGTCTGCAGCTGTTTTATTATTCCAATTAGATATTGTTGAGTGGTTATTTCTGAGGATTTATCCTCTGTTTCCTTTCGCGCATGTGATTTTTCTTCTGAACTCATTGTCTTCTCAGTAAAATTGGTTTTGGGTCTTTTTTAATGTTTCTAGACACTTATTAGGCTTTTCCAAACAAGCGCGGGCTTGTTTCCGTTGGAGGTTATATCCCTCTTTACGAAGCCATATTCTTGTAGGCGGTTTAACCTCTCTATAAGCCTTTCAAGCTTCATGGTTTTTCCAATTTTTCTTTTAATGGCCAAGTTAATGTCTTCCGTTATAAAAGTTCTTTTTTCTTTGCTCAGCTCGGAAATTGTTTGGAGTACCAGTTTGTCCTCTGGCGATGCGAAGTTGTTGAAAATTTTTAGGTTGTTTGTCCTTTTTCGCCATTCATCAGTGTATTGAGATGTTTTGGTGAATATTATGAAGGCTATGGAAAGGATTAGAATTGTTTGTTGCGCTGGAACTCCTAGCGAAATTAGCGATTGGCTTTTGATTGGCTGCCAGTATGAGGCTATGGCTTTTCCGAAGTCTTGGAGGGTGTTTTCATATTGTTGATAGTTTGTTGAGTTATTCGTTAGGATTACTAAGCTTATTCTTACATATTTCTGTTGGATTGTGATTCCTGTTTTGAAGGTTGCTTTCTCATACCAGTAAAGCGTTACTTGCGTGTAGTTTTCTGGACTGTTGAAAACTAGGTAACGCGCTATCAGTGGGAAGTTTTCTTCAAGTAGCTGTATGTCTCTTGAATCTATTACTGAAACGAGGGGGTATTGTCCTCGGGCGGTTTGAAGAGATATTAGGCATACTTCCCAGCTGTGAAGGTTTGAAATGCTATTTGCCACACCAACTAGCACATAGACTACTGGTTCGGTAATGTTGGTCGGGATATATGCGTATGTAAGTGAAACGTCTTGCTTTGCTATTCGCTCATAGTTTATGTCTCTGTATAGGAATTTCAGTTTGTATTGTGGGATTTGTGGGAAAATGTTTGTTGCATTTTCCCATGTTGATGTAACTTCTATTTGTCCTTGGGCGATGGCGAAGGTTGGTGCGTTGATGCTTAAGGCTATCGTTGGAAAAGCTAGTAGCAGAATAATTAGTTTTGCCCAAAATGCTTTAGAAGGTTTTCTCTTTAACGAATTAAAGAATTTTCCACAGTTTAAACAGAAGCCTTCGAAGCGTTTTTGTGCCGTGTTACATTTTGGACATGAAGGGATCTCTTTTTTTGGGAAAAATTTTACTTTCAATAATTTTTCAGATATGAAAAGGGTTAGGAGCATACCTATGAATATGAGAAGTAAACCAGCAACTGTGTGGAAAATTAGCATGGCGATTTCTTCGCCGAAAAGGTATGCTGCAGAGATTATTGTGGTTATGCGGATGATACTTAAAATTTCAAATACAATGAGCCCTATGGCAAATATTAGCAACTTTTTACGGGTTGAGGTGGATATGATTAAAGCCAAAAAGAAAGCGAACATGAGAAAGGCTATGAGTGTGTATATGCCTGAGCAAGGCAAGTCCACGGTGAAGGTTGTGGGTTGTCCGGCTGAAGTTTTAAGTACCAGCGCTGGTGCTCCATAAGCTGTGGTCAATGTTACTGGGATGCCCATGGTTTCAAGCATTGTATACGAAGCTTGGGTGTTGATGTTTGCTAGGTTGCCGCCCAAGGTTTGCAGAATTTCATTTTGTATCGGCGCTAGGAATAAAAGAAGCATGAGCGGCGGGATGAGTATTTTTAATGTTTTCAAATTAAAGAGGATAAGTATTAAGCCTGAGATAAAGATAGGTATGGAAAGCATGTGATATGTTAAGGGATAAAAAGTGTAGGAGCCATACCAGTATACGAGGAAAGCTATGAGGCAAAGACTTAATCCAATAAGCTCATCTACAAACTTGAGTTTTGACGTTTTTTGTAATTTATTTAAAATGAGTGAAGCTGAGAAAAGGTCCTTTCTTTGATATAACAAGAAGCCTACAAAGAAGGGGATTAGAATAACATGAGAGAGGGCTTCTGCATTTAGCGCTTCGCTTGCTATTATTTCTAGATCACGCCAATAAACCAGAACAATTAGCAATATTATTAGCACAGTTGCCAGGACATGCAGACAGTAACCTTTTACCTTTTTCAACGATTCGATAAGTTTTCTCATAAACGTTTACATCCACAATGGCAAAGTTTTTCAAGCTAAAAAATAACAATTAATCAATTATAGGTATTCCTCTAAAAAATAAAGGAAAAGCAGGCTGTTATGCCCTTTTTGATAAGCGGAAGGATAATTGTAATGCTGTAAGCGCTAAAGGGGTATAGACTTGGGTTTTCGTAGTGCCAAATAGGCGCCAAATGCAACCATCATTGCAGCAATTGCCATAACTGTTCCTAAAGGGACATCGGGTACAACTCCCTCGGGCCCATTCCAGCAGAAAGTAACATGAGAAATGCCCTTCCCATCAGGAGCCCCCAGTCCTGTGTCCCCGCGTACAGGACTATCACACTCATACTTGTATAGATGAGCTGACACTGAACCTTCGACATTTCCAGTTTTTACTATCACAAAACAAACGGGAATATCTGCGCTCCAGCTGAAGGATACTGGCTCCCCGTTATTTAGAGTTTCATCATAAATGGTGATAGTTTTACCTCCATAGTTTCTTGCCATGAACCAGCGCTAAACTCATGCTCATCACAATTGTCAAATTTATAAGCGTGGTTACATGAGCACCCCACTTCTCTACATTCGAAAAAAGCATCACCAGATTGGAAGTTATTGATTATGGTTGGATTTACTGAGGCAGCCATTACAGCTGCAATGCCAACTGTCAAAAGAAACATTGCCGTAATAAGCCCTATACAGGCAAATCTGTTTTTCATTCTTCTCTTTCTCCTCATTCAACAACAATTACATATACAATCCTGTTGCGCCCCAATAAAGCTAATGAGGAAATTATTGTTCCAAAGGGAACTTCAGGAACTACGTTGAGTTGATAATATCGACGACAGAAGAACTCTGTTGAGGCATCAACCATAACTAAAGGAAAAGCCTTGACAAAGTCCTATCGAATTGTCTATCCACATAAAAACGTATTTGCCGCTAATTTTATTTATAACAATGCTCGAAAATAGAGTCAACAGTGATTATTTTTTGCTGCTGATTTCAGAATCGCTTTAAGAATTCTGAAACCGTCTGGCAATGTTTTCAGCTTTGAAACATTATGTCCTCTTTTCTTGCAGCTTACGGGCACTTCTTTTAGCTTGAAACCGTTTTTCAGGCTTTTCACAGTTATTTCTGTCTCAATTTCGTAGCCGTTCGATTCCAAGGTAATTTTTTTGAGAAAATCTTTTTTGAAGGCTCTTAGGCCTGTTTGGCTGTCTGTGATCATCTTTCGCGTCATAATCATTATGAGTACGTTAATAAGGTGATTGCCGAATATGTGAAGCTTTGATGTGTGATCTCTTGTTTTACCTAGGAATCTTGAGCCTGCGGTTATATCCACTCCGTTAAACAACGGGTTAATAAGGTCAGGTATTTCTTTGGGGTTGTGGGAGCTGTCAGCGTCCAATGTTACTACTATGTCGCCTTGAGCATGCCTAAACCCCTTTCTAAGCGCATATCCTTTTCCACGGTTTCTCCCATTGGATAACACTGTTGCCTTGTATTTGCTGGCTATTTCCCTTGTACGGTCTGTTGAACCGTCGTCGACAACTATGATTTCGTAGGGCAGCCTGAGGTTTTCCATAACCCGAATAGTCTCTTCTATAACATCACCTATTGTTTTCTCTTCGTTGTATGCTGGAATCACTACTGATATGACAGAGTTTTGCATCTAATTTTCCTTTCTCCACGGTATATTGCTTAAAAGTTGAAGATAAAGGGTTATGGAAAAAGCGTATAGAAAATTTTAAAAATGATATAGAAGATTTCAACTAGCCATGGTTTAATGCTGTGGTACAGCCATTATAATTATGTCAAAGGTGAATTCCTGCACATCATTAGCAACTAAGTAGTCTATGAAGATGGGCTCAGAAGATGCTTTCAGGGTTAGGGTTACGTAAATTTCCTCATTAGGTTTAAGCGGTGTATCGTTATAGTTCCATGCAAGGTTTAAGGAATTCTTTACTGACAGAATTTCGCTAACGTTTTCGCCCTTAGAATTTTTGAACGTTATATTTGAAATAGAAAGGTTCAGGGTTATAAGCATGTTGCTTTTGCTTTTAATGTAAAATGAACAGTTCACGGCGGATCCTGGGTAAACCGTGCCCCAGTCAATGTACTGTTTTCCATCTTGAGCAATAGTTATGTTCCCTCCATAGGCTTCTACGCCTATCACTTTGATTGTGCCTAGGCTTGGAAAACGCATGTTATGAAAGGTGTTTAGCCAAATTGAGGCTAACGTGCTGATGGTAAGAGTTAACAGGGATACAATTATGATTAATAGTATAGTCTTCTTTGAGCGCTGTAAAAATTGAAATAATGAGCTTAACGTAAATTTCAATTTCTTATACCATCATTGTATTTTGTATGGGAACCTAAATACTTAACTGATCTAGTTTCCTACCTTGCTTCTGACGATTTTTTCCATCGCGGTTAGAGGGATGTTCAACAGTTTTGATATTGCTCTGAGACTGGAAAACATGACTTTAAGGTTTTGAATATCGCTTAGGTTTATCGCACCAATAAGGGGGGCTAAAATTAAATAAGTTAAAAGAAAGACCGCTCCACCGGTTGCCAGTTCTAACCAGTATGCGGAAGCAACAAATGTTGTAATTAAGGAAGCAGTTAATGCCGCAACTGCTGAGGCAATGAGAATTTTTGCGGACGTTTTCAAGTCTGCCTTAGCTTTGTAATGCCTCCATATCCAATAAAGCCCAATAACCATGCTTGGTATTCCAGCCGCCGTGTTTGTTATTATTAGGCCTACTATTCCAATTGCAGGTATCAGAATTAAGGCCAGGGGGACTCCGAACATCAAAGTTATAATGCTTAATTTCATAAGCAGCTTTGTTTCTCCTAAACCTGATAATAGGCTTCCCAAGCTTAGGTTTCCAAAGATTGCAAAAAGATTGCCTATAACGTATAGACTCAAAAAGAATGGCGCATAAGTCCATTTTTCGCCGAAGAGTGTGCTTACCATTGGCTTGGATAAAACCATTATAGCCATGGTAGCGGGAACAAGTACCAAACTCGTATATTTAACTGAGGAGGTGAACACAGTCTGAAGAAGTTCTTTTTCATTTTGCGGATTAATCTTCGAGAAGGCTGGAAAAAGGACTGTTGATATTGGAAATGTGAAGAAAGTCAGTATTGTGGCGAATTGCGAGGCTACTTGAAAGTTACCTATCAACGCGTCAGTACAGTATATAGCCATCAGAAAGGCATAAAACTGCACGAGAAAACCTGTTAGGGTTGATGATATTGAAAGGGGAACCCCATAACGTAGCATTTTCCATAAAGTTTCAGACAAACTTGATTTTGACGGGTTTTTTGCTTTTAATTTTTTAAAAACGGCTAAATAGAGGATTACTAAGCCAATTAGGCCAGCGGCTAAGAACGAAATTGTGTAGCCTAAGACTGCCCCTAAAGCGCTGTACCCGATGAAAACAAGCGCTGGCGATATAACACTTTTGACGATGGCTTGGCAGACTGATGTTAAACTGTTCAACTCCATTCTCTCGAAGCCTACGAAGCTTGATTGGGAGGCCGTTAGGATGGCTCCTGCAAATATTGTAAGGGAAGCGATTGCTATTAGCGATGAAGATTCCGGTCTTTGGAATACTGTTGAGGCAATAAAGCCGGAAAGAGAAACTAGGGTTATCGTTAATATTAGTCCTGTTGCAACTTCAAAAAAAATGCCAGCAACAATCACTTCGCGTGTGTGCTCTTCTTTGTTTTCAGCTCTTAGGCTGGCTGTGTATTTGGTTATGGCTGAGTTAACACCCCAGTCTCTGAAGAGAATTATCATGTAGGATGGAATCAAAGCTATGGAGTATAATCCATATTCTTCAGGTGTCATAAGTCTGGCCAGGATGATTGTGCCAATAGCCATAATTATTGTTGAAGTTGCTACACCTGCAAATAGTTGGAAGCTTCCGGCTGCGGATGTTTTTCCCATTTCTAGGGCTTTTTGCATGTTTTACCCCTTTCTGTTCAAGCTCTCTTTAGTTTCTAGTGATTTTGTTGCTAAAGTTAATATCTACTGTTGTGTTTTCATCTGCGAGGAATTTTCGATCAATTTCTTGCAATTCTTTAATGTAGGATTTTGATTAGGCGTTCTTACTTTAATAGTTGGATTACTTTTTCGATCTGTATCTTGGAAACCGTTGGGTATTGTGCATGTACGCTTTCAATGCTGTAGCCTTTTTCCCAAAGTTCCAAAATACATTGAACAGGGACACGTGTTCCTTTAATAACTGGTTTTCCTCCGCATACACGAGGGTCAGAAACTATTACGTAGTTTTCGGGCATGAATACCCCAAACAATTATGGGGTTCTATGTTTAAAAACCTTTACAAACTTTCTACTCTAAGCGAATTTGGTTTTTGTAGGCTTTTTCTATTGCCTTTAAGTCTTTGAGTGCGTTTTCTGCTGTCTGCTTTCAAGGTCTGTATGGGCTTGACGGTTTCGGGTTTAAGCGCACGATGGGTGTTTTGCCGTTGGGCTTTTAATGCAATAATGGTTAAATACGTATTTAAACATATTTTACTCGGTGAGAGCTTTGACTAAAACGTTAACAGTCAGGGATGAGGTTTATAAGAAGTTGTTGAAGGTTAAGCGTGAAGGCGAAAGCTTTAGCGATTTGTTTGAGAGGCTTGTTGAGGGGGCTAGCCCCCTTGAAAACTTAAAAAAGCTTAGGGGATGTGTTGAGTTTAGGGATAAAGAGGTTTTGCTTAGGGAAATTTATGCAGCGAGGACTGAGCGTAGGCTATGATTGTTTTAGACACTGATGTTTTGATTGAAATCTTTGATAGGCAGTCTGCCAAGGGCGACGAAGCCTTAAGGAAGCTTGTCGAAAGGGGCGGTGATGTCGCTACAACGGTTATTAATCTTCACGAAATTTTGTATGGGCTTGAAAAGTATGCAAAGCCTGTTAAGGATGTTTTGCTTCTGCCAATAATTGAATATACCAAGAGGGATGCCCAACTATCTGCTGAGTTAGAGTTAAAAGCTGAGAGTTCAGGAAGACCGGTTCGGCGGACAGATGCTATGATTGCCGCGATTGTATTAAATAGAGGAGCATTTCTTTACACTTTTGATTTGAAACATTTCGTTGTTTTCAAGGAATTCGGCCTTAAACTTTTCTAATTCTGGTTTTTCCTAGTTATAAAATTATTTGGTTTTTGTATGCTTTTTCTATAACTTCTAAGTCTTTTAATCCATCTTCCCCCGTAGGTGTTGGCTTTTTGTCATTTATTAGGCAATCCACAAAATGTCGAAGTTCAGCCTTGTGGGCGTTGTAGAATTGGGTTGAGCCTAATGTTAGCATTTGGATTGCTGCCAAGAGTTTGTTTGGGGGTTTGTGCTGAGCTTGGATTGTTTTTACTGTTCCGTGTAGTCGTATATTTAGGTGGTAGTCTTGGGAGAACCAGCCTACAGTTATTATAGCTTTTGTGCTGTTTTCGAATTTTGCTAGGCATGTGGCTGAGTCTTCGAAGGGCATGTTAAACCTGTAGCCTAAATGGCTTTTTATGTCTGTTATTTCGCCGAAGTACCATCTTAAGAGGTTTATTACGTGGCTGCCCAGGTCCATGAGGACTCCGCCGCCTGTTAGTTCTTTGTTGAACCACCATTCTGGTACGGGGTTTGGTGTTAAGCCTTCAGCTCTGTGGAATAGGGGGCCTGAGCTTATGTATGTGGCTTGGGCGATTTCAACATCGCCTAAAACTCCCTCATTCATTTTCTGTTTTAGCTGCTGGAATTCTGCGGCGAATCGCATGGGATAACCCATCATAAGTTTTACCGAGTGTTTTTGAGCAGCAGATATTATTTCTCTGGCTTCTTCGACGTTTCTGGCTATGGGCTTTTCTAGGAAAATGTGTTTTTGGTTTTCAGCTGCTTCTGTTGCACATTTTAAATGCAAATGAGTGGGCAACGCGATAATGACCGCGTCTA
>Ga0078972_1011847_pt1 | contig 15357 bp, 11 predicted proteins | sample YelNatPaOPGAMG01_FD_67568 | JGI IMG/M metagenome (GOLD analysis project Ga0078972, IMG submission 67568) | Hot spring thermophilic microbial communities from Obsidian Pool, Yellowstone National Park, USA - OP-RAMG-01 (SPADES assembly) (version 2) | ecosystem: Environmental > Aquatic > Thermal... | reverse complement strand
GGAATTTTGGTTTAATGAAGCGTGGCTACTAAGTGGCTTTGACTTTAATAGCTTTGTTCAAGTGTTAGAGGAAGGTATCATTCTTATTGATATAAGAATTGGCCAGTATCCAGATGGTCGTATCCATGATCATGGTACGGCATTTAGGATTTTCCCAGATAAACTGGATCTGTGTTTTAGTCATAGAGAGAGGATAATGTAGAGCTTATTTATTAGAGTTATCTAATCTAATTCTTCGTATAATATGCCTTATATGAATGCATTTATCTCTTTTATTCTCAATAATCAGTATCTTATAGATAAATCTTAATTGCTATACGAATAGAAGATTTATTAAAACATCTCTGAAGCTTTATTACTGATAAAGATTATATATCTAACCTTTCGATTCTTATTGACAGCCTAAATAAAAGAGCTATAATTCTAGTTAGGAGAAAGAAATGAAGGGAGATGAGAGTAGGAAGGAAGAATAAAACAGTCATAAATATTTGGGAGGCAATTCAGTCAAGTTGACCCGAAAGGGTAGTCTTAGATGGCAGTCTTAAAAAATGTACCTTGAAAGGTTAATAGAGAGGGGTTTAAATAATGGGAGCAGGATATAAGATTGCTATCTGGAAAGTTTAGTTTACAAGAAGTTTTAGAGTTTCCGAGAGTCTACTTTAGCTGAAAGGGGTGAAAAACAAGGAAGCAGGAGTAAAAGAGGTTAAGCTAGGGTAAAAAATAACTTTATGATCGCAAAATACCCTTAAGATTTACCTGATAATGGTTATTATATGAAGTTATCAAGATAGAGATAGACATTTAAATTAGGTTTATGCAGTAGAATCAAGTTTCTATTTTAGCAGATTTGGAGGCTAGAAGGTGAAGTTACTTGTTTCAAGTTACCATAAATTGAGCAAAATCAACAGGTTCAGCTTTCTTGAACACCGGCTTAGGATAGAGATGGAGGTTGGTTATGTTTAAACATTATATCAATGGCAAAACGGTAATGGGAAGAGGCACATTGGTTGACATAATAAACCCGGCGACCGAGGAAACAGCCGGCAGCCTGGCCTGGGCCGACGGTTGCCAGGCACAAGAAGCTTTGGAAGCTGCCCAACGAGCGTTCTCCCGTTGGTCGCATTTGTCCATAAATGAGAGGGGCCTATGGATAAATAAGCTGGCCGATGCTATTGAAGCAGAAAGGGATGCAATACTGGATCTGCTTATGGCCGAAACCGGCAAACCGTTAGCCAATGCTGTATATGATTTCAATATGCTGGTAGATTGCCTTAAATATTTTTGGGAAGAAGCCAAAAGGCTTAATGGTACCATTATTCAGGATTATGACAACACCCACAGAAACTTGATCATCAGGCAGCCGCTGGGTGTGGTAGTGGGATACCTGGCATGGAATTTTCCGCTACTGAACGTAGGATATAAACTGGGTCCCATTTTAGCTTCAGGCTGCACATGCGTATTAAAGCCGTCCAGCAAAACACCGCTGGCAACGCTCTATATAGGCCAACTTGCTGAAAAGATAGGGTTTCCAGCCGGCGTTATCAATATAATTGCCGGTACCGGCAGCGAGATAGGAAAGGTTTTAAGCCAGAGCTCCATACCTAAAATGATCACGCTGATAGGTTCATCCGATGCTGGCAGGACCATCATAGGTCAATCTTCGACGTCAATAAAGCGCTATTCGCTGGAATTAGGAGGCAACGCTCCAGCTATCGTAATGCCCGATGCGGATATAGAGAAGGCTGCTGAGCTGCTGGTGGGTTTGAAGTTTGACAACACCGGGCAGGTATGCGTGTCGCCCAATAGGGTATATGTACATAAGTCGGTGCACGATGCTTTTGTGAATGCTGCACGGCGTTATGCGCAACGGATCCGCCTAGGTTGGGGCAGAGAGCCGGAAGCACAGATGGGCCCCATGATATCGAAAGAGGACAGAGCTAGGATGTTTGCTCTGGTTGAAAACGCCATCAGTATGGGAGCCGAGTTGATATGCGGCGGCAATATACCGGAAGGTATGGATAAAGGCTATTGGTTTTCACCTACCATACTGGCCAGGGTGACTGGCGGTATGAGGGTTTATAAAGAAGAGATCTTTGGACCTGTCATGCCCATATTAACCTTTCAGATGCGGGAAGAGGTTATCAAAGAAGCTAATAACACCGAATACGGTTTAGCGTCGTACCTGTTCTCGAACAATGTAAAGGACATATTCGATATAGCCGAAGCGTTGGAATTCGGCACAGTATGCGTGAATGAACCGTTTTATGCTTTTAATCTACCGCATGGAGGTATTAAAGAGAGCGGCGTGGGCAAGGACTGTTCGGTGTACAGCCTTGAGGAATATTATTATATCAAGCGGATCTCTATAAAAGTATAAGGGTTTAAATGGGGTACAATGATGAAGATTACAGATATAAAAACTTTTGTAGTTAAGCAGGAATTGGAGTGTGGGCAGGCCTTTGCATATTCTCAATACTGGTACAATAGCAGAACGATAATGTTGCTTAAAATAGAAACCGACCAAGGGATTACAGGGTGGGGCGAGGCCTTTGGCCCCGCTGCTGTGCATAAAGCTATTGTGGACGATGTCTATAAGCCCATGGTACTGGGCAGAGATCCATTTGATAGTGAAGTGATATGGGAAGAGCTTTATAATAAGCTTAGAGACCACGGGCAAAAGGGGTTGAGCGTCGAAGCTATAAGCGCCATTGACATAGCCCTTTGGGATGTAAAGGGCAAAGCCCTCAATATGCCAGTTTATAAACTGCTGGGAGGTTCGCCGCGTACCAGGGTCATGCCCTATGCCACGGGCCTATACAGGACAGGAACACTGGACTATATAGCATCCTTGGCTAAAGAAGCTGAGGAATATGTGCAGCAAGGGTTTAGAGCCATAAAGATGAAAATAGGCTTTGGCATAGAAAACGATGTGCAGGCTATAAAAGAAGTCAGAAGGGCCATAGGCGATGACGTCATCCTGATGGTAGATGCCAACCATGCTTATAATGCCAATAACGCCATCAAACTAGGCCGACGGATAGAAGAATATGATATATTCTGGTTTGAAGAGCCGGTACCGCCCGAGGACATAGAAGGGTATGTCGAAGTGAAGGCCAATATATCCATACCGGTGGCCGGAGGCGAGGCTGAGTTTACCCGATATGGCTTTTATAACCTGCTCCATCGCAGGGCTGTGGATATTGTGCAGCCTGACTGCTGCGTGACTGGAGGCATATCGGAATTCAAAAAGATAGCCATGCTAGCCTCCGTGCACAACATACAATGCTATCCCCATATATGGGGAAGCGCCATAGCCCTTCATGCCGGCATACATTGCGCTTTTTCGCTTCCCTGCTATCCTCCATCGCTTTGCCCTGATGATGTCTTGCTGGAGTTGGACAGAACGCCTAATATTTTCAGGGAAAGGCTTTCAAAGCGAAAACCTGTTATAAAAGATGGTTATATAGAACGCCTGGAGGAACCAGGCCTTGGACTGGAGATCGATGAAGAGTTTATAGAAAGATACCGTATAGATATATAAAGAAGATAGAAAATATTACGGTGATATGTCAAGAGGGTAGAGAAACGTAATTGTTGCAATTTTGGTTGATAAATCAGCATAAATGTTGATAATTACTAGATTAGAATAGCTCATAATCAAAAATGCCCTAAAAGTAAGAATTCGACCCTAAAATTGGAATTTTATCAACCATTTCTGCAAGAATCACACTCATACATATACTTGACATCCTTTTAATTGTAAGATAAAATTTATTTGTTATAATAGTACAGAACAAAAGTATATAAAATAAACAATGAATGGAATGTTATATGGATAAAGAAAGAATTAAGTTAATAACTGAAATAGCTAGGTTATATTATGAGAATGGAAAGACTCAGGAAGAGATAGGAGAGATGTTGGGAATTTCCAGGATCTCGGTATTACGTCTTCTTAATAAAGCCAGAGAAGAAGGAATAGTTTCAATAAAAGTTGTTGATCTATTGTCTACTAATAGAGAATTAGAAAGGGAATTGGAGAGAGAATTCAGGTTAGAGAAGGCGATAGTAGTATATAGTGATCACCTTCCTAAGCCTCTAATTCTGAGAGAATTAGGCAAATGGGGCTCGTTATTACTTCAAGAGACAGTTCAAGATGGAGATATTCTAGGAATAGGCTGGGGAACAACTATGTTTGAATGTGCTAGAAATTTAAATTCTAGTGAAAAGAAAAACGTAATAGCAGTTCCTTTAGGAGGAGGTAACGGACAAGTTGATCCTAATTTCCAGGTGAACGAAATTACTAGAAAGATAGCGAATAAGTTCAAAGCTAAATGGTATCCTTTGGATATTCCCATATTTGTAGAAAATAAAAATACTAAGTATGCCTTATTTAATGAACCTAAAGTAATGAAAGTTATAGATTTATGGGATAGATTATCAATAGCGGTAGTAGGGATTGGGGATATCGCCTCATTATGGGAAGAGCGTTCCTCACTAATAGCTCTTTCCCAAGAAGCTGCAGAGATATTGAAAGAGGAGTTGGTTTTATATGGAAGTGTAGGGAATATAGCCTTAAATTATTTTAATATAAATGGTAATATATCTCCTATCTCTATAAGGGAGAATATAATTACTATATCTCTAGAACAGCTTAAACGGGCCAAAAGGGTTATTGCCTTGAGTGGAGGTGAGGATAAGAAAGAAGCGGTACTAGGTGCATTGAGATGGGGATATATTACTCATTTAGTTACAGATGAATCTGTAGCAAAATATCTATTAGAGATATCTAGCAAGTTGGAGACAGGGATGTCTCTAACTTATAAATAGATAATAATAGGGTAAAGAAGCAGAGAGATAAGAGGAGGTGAGAATGTATAGTGATGTATGATAGTTTCAGGTTATAGTAAACCAGTCTAGTTACCCTAAGAGGGTGTTTAGAACTGTACCCTAAAAAAAGCGTGTTTTGAAAGGATTATGTGGTGAGAGTATCTTTAAAAATTTTGGATATTTGTTAGGAGGTGTAAGAGGATGTTGCGTAAAGCTATAGGGATAATTTTAGTTGGATTGTTATACTTATCGAGTATGAGTTTAGTTTTTGCTGGAGATAAGTATTGGGATACAGGAGGATGGGCTACTTTAACCGAGTATCAGAAAGAGACGGGTAAGAAGATTACTGGATTTAGGGAAGCTCCAATATTAGCAGAGTTAGTTAAACAAGGTAAACTTCCATCTGTAGACAAGAGACTTCCTAAACAACCTAAGGTTATCGATGTAGTGGAGGAGATTGGTCAATATGGAGGAGACTGGAATATGGCATGGTTAGGAGTTGTAGAACCATGGGGATTCGATAGGACCACTATAGAAGGATTAGTTCAGTTTAATTGGAATGGTACTAAACTTGTTCCTAATCTTGCTTATAAGTGGACTATGTCAAAGGATGGTAAGGTCTTTACTTTTTATTTGAGAGAGGGTTTAAAGTGGTCTGATGGCGAACCTTATACTGCTGATGATATACTGTTTCTTATTGAAGATGTATACGGAAATAAAGATCTTAGTCCCATTTTCCCTGACTGGTTGGTAGTTAAGGGAAAGCCTGTTAAGGTTAAGAAGCTAAATGATTATACGATACAATTTACTTTTTCTGGTCCTTATGCTACTTTTCCAATGAAGATAGCAGATTGGGGTGCATTGGATGGGCTTCCAAAGCATTATTTCAAACAATTTCATCCTAAGTATACTTCTAAGGAAAAATTAGATGAGCTCGCCAAGAAGGAAGGATTTGCAAACTGGGCACAACTTTTCCTTTCTAAGGATGATCTGGTAGCTAATCCTGACCGACCTACTATAAAGGCATGGAAAGTTACGACGAAGCCAGGGGTTACTAGGACAATCTTTGAGAGAAACCCTTATTATTGGAAGGTTGATCCAGAAGGAAACCAATTACCCTATATAGATAGGATGATCTGGACTGAAGTAGGAGATCCAGAAATGGTTCTAATGAAGGCTATAGCCGGAGAGATTGATTATCAGACATGGAGAATAGGGACTGCATGGTATAAATATCAACTTTTAATGGCAAACAGAGAAAAAGGTGGCTATAGAATTCTTCAATATACACATGCTGATGGTGCAGCTTGCTTAATTATGCCAAACTACAATTATGCGGAAGACCCTGTATTGAAAAAGCTTTTCCATGATAAACGATTTAGATTTGCACTTTCTCTTGCTATAAATAGAGAAGAAATGAATGAACTTGTCTATGATGGACTTGGACAACCATGGCAAGCGTCTTTCGTTCCTGGAGTTCCATACTATGATGAAGAATGGAGTAAAGCGTATGTAGAATATGATCCTAAGAAAGCAGAGGCATTACTCGATGAAATGGGACTCAAGAAGGGACCAGATGGAATCAGACTGCGTCCAGATGGGAAAAAGTTATCACTGGTTATAGAGTGTGTAGCAGATCCTAGAAGGACAAAGCCATTAGAATTAGTGGTAGGCTATTGGCGTGCAATAGGTATAGATGCCTCATTAAAATCTTGGGAAAGAAGCTTATATGAACAAAGAGATGCAGCAAATCTTGTTCAGATAAAGACCTGGGATAACTTTGATAGGCAATTCCCTAACTTTATCCTTGACCCTCGTCGTGTAGTTCCATATGCTACAGGTTCCGATGTACCGTTTACAGAGTATGCCAGGTGGTATGCAACAGGTGGTAAACAGGGTGAAAAGCCTCCAGAAGAATTCCGTAGACTTCAGGAGCTTTGGGATATTGCAAGAACAACTCCTGATCCAAACGAAAGAGATAGAGCAGCAAGAGAAATCGTTAAACTTCATAAAGAGAATATCTTTTTGATTGGTACTGTAGCCAGAATGCCTTTCTTGGTAATAGCAAAGAATAACTTCCGGAATGTACCTGAAAAATTTATCAGTGACTGGATGCCTAGATGGGATCAACCACAGCAGTTCTTTATCAAGAGATGATGTAATAATGCGGGGGGATTATCTCTTCCCCCCGCATTCCTATAAGGAGGATAATAGATGTATTCCTACATTTTAAGACGATTAATATATATGGTATTATCTCTTCTTTTGATATCTGTAATTAGTTTTGTTGTTATCCAATTACCACCAGGTGACTTCCTGACCTCTTATATAGCGCAACTATCTGCTTCAGGAGCCCCAGTTCAAGAAGAGATCATAGCGTCGTTAAGAGTACGTTATGGTCTTGATCAACCTGTATATATTCAATATTTTAGGTGGATACTAGGGATCGTTACAAGAGGAGATATGGGAGAATCTTTTTTGTGGAAGATGCCAGTGAAAGCAATAATTTCAATCCGCTTGCCTTTGACAATGGCTATATCATTAGCTACACTCATATTTACATATACTATAAGTATTCCTATAGGAGTCTATTCTGCTACACATCAATATAGCTCTAGTGATTATCTTTTTACAACTATAGGGTTTTTAGGCATCGCTATTCCTAATTTTCTCTTTGCTTTAGTTCTTATGTACATCTTTCATTCATATCTAGGCTGGAGTGTAGGAGGACTTTTTTCTCCGCAGTATGCAGAAGCTCCCTGGAGTTTTGGGAAATTTATGGATTTTCTTAAGCATCTTCCAATCCCAATGATAGTAATTGGAACTTCTGGTACAGCTGGACTAATTCGTGTTATGAGAGCTTGTATGCTAGATGAGCTTCAGAAGCCTTATGTTATAACCGCTCGTGCTAAAGGTTTACCAGAGAGAATCCTTTTATACAAATATCCTTTTAGAATAGCTATTAATCCTATACTAAGTAGCTTAGGTTGGCTCCTCCCTTCTATAGTATCAGGAGAAACTATTACATCTATAGTCCTTGGCTTACCAACAATGGGTCCAGTGCTTTTTCGGGCATTGATAAGTCAGGATATGTATCTAGCTGGTTCTATTATTCTAATTTTGTCTTCTCTGGTATTAATAGGTACATTTCTCTCTGATATTCTCTTAGCTCTTGCTGACCCAAGGATCAGGTACACATAGGAGGATAAGTCTCTATGAGAAAGAAGAATAATAATATTGAGGAAAAATTTTATCTAGCTTCTCAATGGCAACTTATAATGAGGAAGTTTAAGCATCATAGGTTAGCCTTAGTTGGAGTATGTGTATTGGCTATATTTGTTTTTATGGGTATATTTTGTGAATTTATTGCTCCTTATGATACCGAATTTCGAATGGCAAGCTATAGAAATACCCCTCCCCAAAGAATTCATTTTTATGATAAGAATACTGGTTTTCATCTCCGTCCATTTGTCTATGGATGGAAAATGGAGCGTGATTTTGAGACCGGTCGTAGAATATATACACCAGACAAGACTAAAATATACCCTATTTATTTCTTTATAAGGACTGAACCATATAAGCTTTGGAAAATAATACCTATGAATATAAAACTTTTTGGAGTAAAAGAAGGAGTTTTATATCTTCTTGGCGCAGATGACCTTGGCAGAGACCTTTTTTCTCGTCTTGTTTATGCAACACGTATATCTCTTTCTGTAGGACTTGTAGGAGTTGCGCTAACTTTTGTGTTAGGCTGTATTCTAGGGGGGATCTCTGGGTATTATGGAGGAACAGTTGATATGATTATCCAGAGAAGTATAGAATTTCTCCAGTCTATACCGACTATACCTTTATGGATGGGGTTAGCTGCAGCTTTACCACCAAAGTGGCCGCCACTTAAAATCTACTTTTTTATATTACTCATTCTTTCCTTAATAAACTGGGTTTATTTAGCAAGGGTAGTAAGAAGTAGACTTTTGGCAGTTAGAGAGGAGGACTTTGTGATGGCAGCAAAAGTAGCTGGGGCAAGCGAGGCATGGATGATAAGAAAACATCTTATCCCATCGCTTACTAGTTACCTTATAGTTAATATTACCCTCTCTGTCCCTAATATGATTCTTGGGGAAACAGCCTTAAGCTTTTTAGGTATTGGACTTCAGCCCCCTGTAGTAAGTTGGGGTGTTTTATTGAAAGACGCTCAGGACCTTCAGAAAATTGCACTTTACCCATGGCAATTGGTACCAGCTTTATTTGTCTTTATCACAGTTTTATGTCTAAATTTTGTAGGAGATGGACTTAGAGATGCAGCCGATCCTTATAAGATGTAATTTTGAACAGAATAATTCCATAATAATTTTTAAAAAATAAATAAAGAGGAGGATTATAAATTATGTCTAGACCGATAAAAATAGCAATTATAGGTGCAGGAAGTGCAACATTTTCTTTGACCTTGGTTCGTGATCTATGTGCTAGTAATACATTTCCTGGTAGTACTATCTATTTTATGGATATTGACGAGGAAAGACTTGATAGTATTTATCGCTTAGCAGTAAGATATGTAAATGAGTTGGGGATAGATCTTAAATTCGAAAAGACGTTAGATAGGCAAGTAGCATTGAAGGATGCAGACTTTGTTATAAACACTGCCTTTGCAGGAGGTCATAAGGTAGAGGAGGACCTAAGAGAAATAGCTGAAAAACATGGATACTATAGAGCTCATGGAAATGCTGGCCATTGGGGGGGGACAAAGATCCCTTATCCTCATGGATTCCACCAGTATAACCTTATGTTAGATATAGCTAGAGATATGGAGAAGTTCTGTCCTAATGCCTGGCTACTTCAAGCCAGTAATCCGGTATTTGAAGGCTGTACTCTGATGACAAGAGAGACTAAAATTAAAGTTATAGGAATATGTCATGGACATTATGGATATCTCGAAATTGCTAGGGTATTAGGTCTTGATCCAAATAAAGTTGATGCACAAATGGTAGGTTTTAACCATCTCATTTATCTTACCAAGTTTGAATATGAGGGAAAGAATGCTTATCCTCTTATCGATGAATGGATAGAAAATAAAGCAGAAGAATATTGGAGAACATATAAACCACGATATGGTGAAAATCAGATGTCTCGAGCAGCAGTCAAACAATACCAAATACTAGGGCTCTTTCCTATAGGAGATACAGTTAGAATGGGTTATTGGCAATTCCATCTTAGTTTAGAAGCAAAGAAGAAGTGGTATGGTCCGTTAGGAGGCTTTGATTCAGAAATAGGCTGGGGACAATACCTAGAAGATTTGAAAAATGCGGTAGATAGAATCTTCAAAGTTGCCAACGATCCTACTGTTCGTGTAACTGAGGTATTTCCTCCGAAGATGAGTAGAGAACAGCATGTTCCTATTATAAATGCTCTGGTCAATAATGTTAGAGGAGATTTTCAGATAAATATACCTAATAGGGGTTATCTGAAAGATATACCTGATAATGTTGTAGTAGAAGTACCGGCAACAATAGACAAAGATGGAATCCATGTAGGAGAGATTATTCAACTACCTCCAAAGATAGTTCTAACTGTCTTGATGCCTAGAATGATAAAGATGGAGTGTGAATTTTACGCATTTAAGACTGGGGATAAAGGGATGCTTTTGGCCATGATGCTTGATGATCCAAGAACTAAGACCGTAGAGCAGGCAGAAGAATTATTGGAAGACTTATTTTCATATGAATTTAATCGTGAAATTGCCAAGTATTTTGGATATATTCAATAGAGGAGGATAAATAATGAAACCACTGCCTCAAATTGTAAAATCTCCAAAGCTACAATTACTTGTAGATGGTGAACCATTTTTAATATTAGGACTTCAGTGGGATTGTAATAGTTGCTATTCTGAGATCGAAATGATGCCTCTATTTGAAGAAGCTAAAAAACTCGGATGTAATACTGCTGTAACCCCATTATACTGGGAATCTATTGAACCAGAATTTGGGCAGTACGATTTTACTACAGTCGATAGGCGAATAGAAGTCTGTAGAAAGTTAGGACTAAGGTTGGTACTTCTTTGGTTTGGAGGGTATAAAAACGCAGAATGCTGTTATGCTCCCTCATATATTAGAAATGACCACAAAACATACCAGAAAGTTATACGACCAGATGGTTCTATACAAGATAAGACTCTTTGCCCAAATGGAGAAGCTGCATTGGAGAGGGATCAATTAGCATTTAAACAGTTATGTAGGCATTTAAGGGAGGTAGATGAAGAGCGAACAGTAATTTTAATTCAGGTAGAGAATGAAACTGGCATTATAGATACTCCAAGATGTTACTGCCCTAAGTGTAATGAAATCTTTGCTCAACAGGAATGGCTGAAGGAGTATGGCACAAGAGCTGATGAAGCTTTTGCCGCATGGAGTCTGTCACGATATGTAGATCGAGTTGCTTTAGCAGGTAAGGAGGAATATCCATTACCTATCTACGTAAATGCGGCTCTTGGTGGATATCCTGCTCAAAGACCTGGCAGAGATTACTTCTCTGGAGGTCCAATTACCAGATGGTTATCTATATGGCAAAAGTTTGCATCAAATATAGACTTTATATCCCCAGACATATATATGTCTTCATATCCTGTTTTTAATAGGATTTGTTCCGAATTTAAGATAGAAGGTAACCCTCTGTACATTGCCGAGACATCTACAGACCTATATGGTCGTGCAGAAAAGAACGTATTCTATGCTATAGGACTTCATGGAGCTATTGGATTTGATCCGTGGGCTATCGATCGTTCTTTCCCCAGCTGGTTTGATCCGCCTTTGGTACGTAGGTATGATCTACATTGGGCACCAAGAGCTCTGGATTTAAGAGATTCTTATATAGCAATAGGCTCAGCGCTTAAGCAGGTCGCGTTAGCAGCTGGTACTCCAAGACTTGTTACATTTGTTGAGGAAGAAGGGGATCGGGGAGATTCTTTTAGTCTTGGAGGCTATGAATGGAGAGTTATATATCCACTTACAGATGGTGGACGTGGGATGCTTATAGATGAAGGAGAAGGAAAATTTATTCTACTTGGGACAAACTTTATGATTCAACCCTTTACTCCAGCGCCTGATGTAGAACCTGTACCTGTAATTAAACTTGAAAGGGGACATTTTGAAAAAGATAAGTGGATTTGTCATGCGAAAGTGACAAGAGAGGTTGGTCGCGGTGAACGTCCAATAAGGGTTGAAGAAGGACAGGCTTTTATCATACAGTTGGGTAAATTCTAAGTAAGGAGGGAAATTGTCTAATGAAGAATAATAAGCCTTTTCGAGGGATATTTACAATTCCATCAACTCCTTTTAGGGAAGATGGAGAGATTGATGTTCCAAGTTTTAGACGTATAGTTGATTTCTGTATCGAATGTGGAGCTCATGGTCTTGTCTTCCCTGTAAATGCAAGTGAATTTACTGTATTAAGCGATAATGAGAGATTTCAGTTAAGCGAAGTTTTAGTTGAACAAAATAATGGACGTCTACCTGTAATTATTAGTGTAGCAGGGGTAAGTAAGGAGGTAGCGAAAAAATTTGCAAAACACGCAAGAGAAATAGGAGCTGATGGTGTTATTGCAATGCCTCCCTATATACACTACTCCCAAAAGGGAGATCTTCCAGAAAACGTTATATTTGAGTATTATGCCACAATTGCAGAAGAAGCTCAATTGCCTGTTTTTATTCAAAATTATGTAGCTCCAGTAGGAACGGAGATGTCTCCAGAGTTTCTTATGAGACTTTGCAGAGAAATTGAATATGTGAAGTACATTAAAGAAGAAACCGTGCCTAGTACTATCAAAATGACAGCTATTATAAAGAATAATGATGGATCGTGCAAAGGAGTTTTTGGAGGGTCTGGAGGCCGATATCTAATCGAGGAATATAGACGTGGATGCAGTGGTAACATGCCAGGATGTCATGTAACCGATGTAGTAGTAGCCTTGTGGAATACATTAGAGGAAGGAAACGAAGAGAAGGCAATGTACATATACAAAGAGATGGCACCTCTCTTCTTTTTTGAACACCAGCTACCTGGGTGTTATAAGGAGGTCCTATATCGTCGAGGGGTAATAGATTGTCCAATTAAGAGAAACGGTAAGATGCCTTTAGACGAGATATCATCAAAATATTTGGATGAGATTCTCAAAGCACTTGAACCTCTAATGACTTGGAGGAAATAAAGATGAAGATAATTGACCTCAAGACCTTTGTCGTTGGGAATCCATGGAAAAACTGGATATTTGTAAAACTCTATACTGACGAAGGTATTACAGGTTTAGGTGAAGCAACTGGAGGATTAGCAACTAAATCCATCTTAGGGGATCTCGAAGAGTTAAAGCGTTTTATAATTGGAGAAGATCCACGATATCCAGAAGTAATATGGTATAAGATGTATAAGGGACGTTATCTGGGGACATCACCGGCTATGAGTGGTATTGAGTTAGCCTGCTGGGATATCCTAGGTAAGACTCTAGGAGTACCAGTATGGCAACTTCTCGGAGGGAAACATAGAGAATATCTGAGAGTTTATGCAAATGGCTGGTATCGAGGTCCTCGAGACCCTAAATTCTTTGCCGAGAAAGCAAAAGAATTAGCTGAACGGGGATATACTGCTCTTAAGTTTGACCCTTTTGGTAGTGCATATCTTCAAATTGACAGAGAAAATGAAAGAAAAGCTATAGAAATCGTTCGAGCAATAAGGGAAGCGGTCGGACCTGATGTAGATATACTAATAGAAGGACATGATCGTTTTACTCTTTCCACAGCTATTCGTATTGGAAAGTATCTTGAAGAATTTCAGCCCTTATGGTTTGAAACACCTGTAAAATCTACAGATATAAAAGCAAGTATTGAGGTTGCAAGGGACATTAACATTCCTGTAGCTCTTGGGGAAAGATTTAGTAGATTAGAGCAATTTGCGGAGGTTTTAAGTGAACGAGTAATTAATATTATTCAGCCAGAAGTGCTTAACCTTGGGTTAGCAAATGCAAAAAAGATATGTGGAATGGCTGAAGCGTATGGGGCTTTAATAGCCTGTCATCAGGCTCAGAGCCCTTTATGTACTGCAATTAATACCCATCTGCATGCATCGATCCCAAACTTTCTAATTCAGGAAAATTTTGATGACTTTCTCGAACCATGGACATGGGAAGTATTAACTGGTGTGCCACGGGTAGAAAAAGGATGTATCAAAGTTTCTGATACTCCGGGTTGGGGGGTGGAATTGAATGAGAAAGAAATAGAGAAGTATCCTTATGGGCCTGAAAATTTCCTTCTTCTTTTTGAGGATGGGTGGGAGATGCGGCGTCCAAGAAATTTAATGTGATTGAAGGGAGGGAAAATGATAAACGGTATTATTCCTGCATTAATAACCCCTTTTGATAATAGGGGAGAGATCAATTACTCTGTGTTAGAGGAACTGCTTGAATTCCTTATAGAAAAAGGAATTCATGGAATTTTCGTTTCAGGAACAAATGGAGAAGGACCTCTTCTTTCAAGAGAAGAAAGAGTAAACCTTTTTAGAGCTACAGTTAAGATAGTGAACAAAAGGATTCCGGTAATAGCTCAGATAGGAGAAATTACCACAAGTGATGCTATCTACCTAGGTAAAGAGGCTATAGATTCCGGGGTAGATGCAGTAGCTATAGTAAGTCCCTACTACTATAAACTAAGTGATGAAGCTCTTAAGTCTCATTTTATAAGGGTAGCTAATGCCTTAGCTCCTATTTCAGTATACCTCTATAATCTTCCAGATAATACCGGGAATAGAATAAAACTAGAGGTGGCTAAAGCAATAATAGAAGAGAGTAGTAATGTGAAAGGAGTAAAGGACAGTAGTAAAGACTTGCAAGTATTGGAGGATTTTATATCTATCCTACCTTCTAGCTCTGATGTCCTAGTTGGAACAGATAGTTTTATCTTTCCTGCCCTTACAGTGGGAGCAAAGGGAGCCATATCCGCTCTGGCAAATCCCTTACCTGAACTTTGCGTAGATATATATAACGATTTTCTAGCAGGTAAGTGGGAAGAAGCTAAGTTTAAACAATTACTTCTACATAAAGTAAGAGCAGTTACAAAACAGATGCCTTCTATATCCGCTCTTAAAACATTGTTAAGATGTAGAGGAATAGAAGTAGGGAATCCGAGACCTCCTTTAGAAACAGTCTCTTTAGCCCAAGAGACAATGCTAAAAAAAATTATAGAAGAAGTTGAAACTTTTTATCCTAATATAGTAAGAGGAAGTGAATGACAGATAATAATGTCCTATTAGAAGTTAAGAATCTCAAGACATACTTTTTCTATGATGAGGGTACAGTTAAGGCTTTAGATGGAGTCAACTTTAAGATTATAAAGGGTAAGACCCTTGGTGTAGTTGGAGAATCAGGATGCGGTAAGAGTGTAACTGCCCAGTCTATCTTAAGGATCCTTGGACCAAGAGGAGAGATAGTAGAAGGAGAGATCATCCTCCATAGTGATGGTAAGGTTATAGACCTGACAAAGCTTAATCCTC
>Ga0078972_1011846_pt1 | contig 15358 bp, 14 predicted proteins | sample YelNatPaOPGAMG01_FD_67568 | JGI IMG/M metagenome (GOLD analysis project Ga0078972, IMG submission 67568) | Hot spring thermophilic microbial communities from Obsidian Pool, Yellowstone National Park, USA - OP-RAMG-01 (SPADES assembly) (version 2) | ecosystem: Environmental > Aquatic > Thermal... | reverse complement strand
CATTTAAAATTGCCTTATAAAGCCCACAAACCTCTTCTGCCCACCTTGAAACTCCTACAACTTGATTCCACAAATTTAAAGCTGGAATAAACTCATAGGTTATCACTATAACAGCCCTCTTAACAGGAACATCAACCATAACTGTCCTTCCAAGTTTATCAGTAATTCTAAGGGTCTTAGCTTGTAAAACCTCAACCCATATAAAGCTTAAAACCAATATCAACACTAAAATTTTAAAGATAGCTCTACAAACCATTGTCTCCCCGGTGCTTTATAGTATTGATAATATTTTTCATTAAAGATATTGTCTACTTCAAAACTTAGCTTAGAAAACTTTGTAAGCTGATAAGAAATTCTTCCATCAACCACAAAATATTCATCATAAGAACCATATACATAAGTTTTTTTATCTGAATTATCATCATTAATATACCATTTATCTACGTATCTTCCGATGATATATCCTTGAAATTTAGACCTTTCAAACTCTAAACCTACATTTGCCCTCCATAAAGGAGTATAAGTAAGCCTTCTTCCTTCTGTTTCAGGTTTTGCTTTATTTTCTTTAATTTCTGAATGAGTATAAGTAAAGTTCATAAAAAGTCTTAACCATTTATCAAACCTCTGTTCAAATTCAAACTCAACTCCGCGAGATTCTGCCTTACCTACATTAACCAATTCTTGATAAGTAGCATTAACAGTTTTACGATATATCAAATCTTTCATATAGTTTTCAAAATAGGTTAAAGAAACCTTTGCCCCTTTCCATAACTTTTGTTCAATCCCAATATCCCAGGAAACAACTGTTTCAGGGTCTAACTGAGGATTCCCGGCATAGGTAATTCCTGATGAGGCTGTCCAGGTTCTGTAAAGCTCATATACTGTTGGAGGTCTAAATGCTTTTCCAATTGAGCCACGTATAGTTGTTGTTTCAAAAGGTTTATAAACAAGGGAAAACTTTGGACTAAAAGAAGACTTAGATTTTGATGGATACTCCCTTGGATAACCTGCTTTTGGGGTTCCATTTGGATTTAAATCAATCACATATCCATCATAAGTTTTCCAAAAGTCCTCTCTAAAACCTATGTAAGCTGTTAAATTATTAAGAAGCATTATTTCATCTTGAACAAAAAGGGCATAAGTTCTTGCCTTTCCTTTTGATTCATACCTTAAAGTTGTTGTTGAATCTTCATCTTTCCAGTTTCTTAAATATTTTTCTTTAGTATCGGCATACTCCCGTCTAAAAGAGCCTCCAAAAGTAAGAATCTGATTACTAAAAATTGGAAGGCTAAACTGAATATCTGCCATATAAGCATCAGCTGGTGTATTAGAAACATATCCACATTTTGTAGGATCTGGTCCACATCCACTTCTTGTTGCACCAGATAACGTTGTTACATACCAGTCTTTTTCAGTATCAAAATAGGATAAATTTAACTTCATTGATAGATCTTTAAAAAGCTTTGTTTCAAAGTTTAAAGCATAAGTATTTTGAATCCTTCCTCCACCACCAGGAAGGAAAGTATTTTCATATACTGTGGTTTCCCTTACTTTATAACTCCAAACAGGAGCCCCAGTTGTTGCATTAAATAAATAAGTATGAGGGTCATCATAGTTATATTCATAGCGATTTCTCATAAAACTTAATCTTAATTTTGTGTCCTTGGTAAACTCATATTGTGCTTTGATGGTAATTCCATCATCCCACCAACGATTATCTCCTTTATCACCGATCAAATAGGCACGCGTGCCATTTACATAATAGGTTTCTTCATATCCTATAATTCCTGCTGGTGGTTTTGTTGTCTGAACGTTAAAATCTGTTGGATAACCGTTTGTATCTTGCCTTCCATAGCTTAAAAATATGCTAAGTTTATTCCAGAGTTTATCTCCATAAGAAACATAAACCCTTCTTAAGTCATCCATTGCTTCCCCACGCTCCCAGCTTGAGCCATACCCTGCTTTTAAAGTAAACTCCCTTTTTTCAGGCATCTTGGTAATAAACTGAACAACTCCACCCATCGCATAACCACCATAAAGAGAAGAAAAAGGTCCTTTCACAACCTCAACCCTTTCAAGGTCTTCTGGATAATATCCACCCATTTTAACATTTCCTGTATATGGATTATTTAGTACAACTCCGTCCATAAGAATAAGGGTTCTTTTTTGCTCAGGGATTCCTCTTAAAGTAATAAAAGAAAGAGTATCCATTAAGCCCTTTCCTCTTCTTACAAATACACCTGAAATATCATTTAAAGCTTGATCAATTGTTTTTGGTGCCTTAAACTCTATCCTTTCTTTAGTGACCACGTTTACACTTGCTGGTGCTACCTCAACAGGGGTCTCAACCCTTGTTGCTGTAACCACAACCTCAGGAAGCTCTTCAGCCTTCTTAATCTTTTCCTCCTTTACCTCCTCCCCAAAGGCTGAAGAAACCAAAAGCCCTAAAACAGCCAAACTCACACAAAACATTTTCCTCTTCTCACCCATACCCTACCTCCCTTTTATTAAAGTTACTAAAAATAATATTGCGTTACTTTTAACATAAATTTTTAAATTTTGTATTAAAAGTTATTTTTTTCACAAACTTAACTTAACATCTTAATTTTAAACTATTTAATAGCTTTTTGTAATCTTTTTAAAATTTTTTTATAATTAAAATTTTATTATTGTCAATATGATATTATCAATTTCAAGAAATTTTCAAAATTGTTATTTTTTGTAATATAAAAATAGTATTTATGTTACTATATATGCCTTTACTTTAGAACTTCTTATTTTTGACAGTTTTTAAATATTCAGAAAGCTGGTTAATTTGAGAGATTAGCAAAATTTTCTAACCTTAGGTCAGTTCTTAAATTCATTTTTTTAAAAAATTTAAAATAATTTTCTAAATCTACTTGATATTTTCCTTTCCCAGGATAGATTTCATAATGCAATTTGTATTTTGCCGGAGTTAAGTCTGGCATAAGAACATTAGCTCCAGCTGAAAAAGCTTTAAATTTTAAATCTGGTGCTAAAACATTTAAAGCTGTTGTTGCTGGGATGTTAGCTTCAGGAAGAATTATCCTGGTTAAGGCAACAAGTTTAAGGGTTAAATAGGGAGAGCCATGAGGAAAAGGGGCTAAAGGGGTTTGAGGATGAGAAATAAAAGGTCCGTGCCCTACCATGCTTGGTTTAAATTCTTGTAAAAATAACAAATCCTCAACTAAAGTTTCTATTCTCTGCCCTGGCAAACCAACAATACACCCAGCACCAACCTCATAACCAAGCTCTTTTAACCAATATAAACACTGAAGTCTTTTTCTTAAAGAAGTATCCGGTTTTAACCAGCTAAAAAGCTTTCCATCTATTGTCTCATGTTTAAGCAAAAACCTATCTGCCCCAGCCTCTTTTAAAACCTTATAATCTTCATAATCCAATTCTCCTACAGAAAGGGTTACAGCTATATCAAATTTTTTAAGCTCTTTTACTACGTTACTTAATTTTTTAGCATCCCAAAATGGGTCCTCTCCTGATTGTAGAACAATAGTTTTAAAACCTTGATTTATTAATTTTTCTGAAGCAGAAAGAATTTCTTCCTCATTCATACGATAACGTTTAAGGTTTTTATTATCCCTTCTTATCCCACAATAAAGACAGTTGTTTCGACAATAATTAGAAAATTCTATGATTGCTCTAAGATAAACTATATTTCCCTTTACACTTTTTCTTATTTCATTAGCTATGTAATAAATCCATTCAGGATCAGCCTCTAAAAGGAGAAAAGCAAGTTCTTCCCTGCTAAAGCCTACACCAGAGAGAGATTTTTCTATAATAGTTTCATCAGTCAGTGTTTTATTCTTTCTGAAAAAAAGGACTTTATACATTTTAGATCTTCTGCTATTTTTTTATACTCCCTTTTATCAGAAGAAATCAATTCTTGTAAATGAGGAAATGGGGAAAGAGCTCTTTTTAATATCCCGTGCATATGACCCAATATTACCCCGTAATTTACTATAGGAACTCCTGCTCGTTTTGCCTGCATAATCCTTGAAAGCATCTCTTTACGATTAAGCATACAAGCCCCGCAATGAACAATTAGCTTATACTCTTGAAGGTTTTCAGGAAGAGGACCACCTCCTGCTTTTACCTCTATTTGAAGGTCTTGTCCTACTTGAGCTCTAAGCCATCTTGGGATTTTTACCCTTCCTATGTCATCTTCTACAGGATGATGGGTACAAGCTTCTGCTATCAAAACTTTATCACCAGGTTTAAGATTTTTTATAGCAAGCACCCCTTCTACCAAGGTTTGCAAATCACCTTTATATCTTGCAAAAAGAATAGAAAATGAAGTAAGCCTTATATCTGGTGGAGTATCTGCTGAAACCTTGGTATAAACTGAAGCATCAGTTATCACCAAACTTGGCTTAACCTTTAACTGCTCAAAGGCATAAGCCAGTTCTCTTTCTTTCACTACTAAAGCTATAGCTTCATTATCTATAATATCCCTTATAACCATTTGTTGAGGAAGAATAAGCCTTCCCTTAGGTGCTGCCTTATCCACTGGCACTACACATATCACCACATCTCCAGGGTTTATTAAATCTCCTACAATCGTAGGAAGAGCCCAATCCTTAGGAGCATATTTTATAATAGCCTGCTTTAATTCGTCTATGCCTTCCCCGGTTAAAGCACTTACAAAAACCTTAGGTTCTGGAAAGTTTCCATTTTTAGCTTGGGGATAAAGGTCTATTTTGTTGATAACATAAATTATTGGGGTATTGTATTCTTCAGCTTTTTTTATAACTTCTTCTTCAAACTCTCCAAAACCCATATTTGGGTCTATTACTAATAAAATCAAATCGGTTTTACTTAAAACCTCATAAGATTTCTTCTTTCGCAACTCCCCAAGTTTACCTACATCGTCTATTCCCGCAGTATCTATCACTACTACAGGACCTAAAGGCAAAATTTCCATAGCCTTTATCACTGGGTCGGTGGTAGTGCCAGGAACGTCTGAAACAATAGCAAGCTCTTGCCCGGTTAAAGCATTTATCAAGGAAGATTTTCCTGCATTTCTTCTGCCAAAAAGGGCTATATGAAGCCTTTGTCCTTTAGGAACACTCATCTCTTAAACCTCCTCTTTTAAAGCTTTTATCAAAGCCTCTTTCTCATGTTCCGGAATTTTCTCCCATTCGTTAGAGACAACAGCAAATCTTTCATTAAGATAGATAGGTTCTGGAGGTAAAAAGCTATCTTCTTTATGCCCAGCTATATAAGAATGCCTTTTTCCAAGCACTTCAACCAACCAAAGATTTACTCCATATTTCTTTTTTATCTCATCAGCTAAATTTACAAACTTAGAAATAAAGGTCTCTCTCCCCATTTTCAATCCTCTGATAATATTCTAAAAGTTTTTTATAAACACCTGGTGAAACCATTTCTTTTAGTTCTTCCATTTCCTTTTGAATAACTTTTTCTCCCACTTTTTTAGTTTCTTCGGAAGCAAAATCATCAAGCCATTCTTTAAAAGTAAGAACTGCATTAAGTTTACAGAAGATACGTTCTTTACCTGTTTTTAAAAGATCCATAATTCTTTCTCCAGTCCTTCCACAGCGATATCCTGCGGTACAAAAACTGGTAATAAATCCCATCTCAGCAAGTTCTCTTACTACCTCATCAAGACTGCGAGTATCTCCTAACTGAAATTGTTGTCTTTCCAATTCTTGCTCTGTATATCTATCAGAATAAGCACCTATTCCTATCTTGGTTGAGGCATCAGTTTGAGTGACAATTCCTAAGGCTAAAATTTCTCTTCTTAAATGGGCAGGTTCTCTTGCAGTAAGAATCATTCCAGTGTAAGGAACAGCAAGTCTTATTAAACAGATTATTTTCTTAAAATCTTCATCTGAAACTTTATATTTTGTTTCCTGCACAAACGGGGTGTTGGCTGCAGGCTCAAGCCTTGGGAAAGAAATAGTATGGGGACCTATACCAAACTTTTTCTCAAGGTCTCTTGCATGGTATAAAAGCCCCATCAACTCAAACCGCCAATCATAAAGCCCAAAAAGAACCCCTAAAGCCACATCATCTACTCCAGCCTCTAAAGCCCTATGATGACAATAAAGCCTCCACTGATAATGATGTTTCACCGTGCCTTTGGGATGAACCTTAGCATAAGTTTCATGGTGATAGGTTTCTTGGAATACTTGATAAGTCCCTATCCCAACCTCTTTAAGCATCTTAAGCTCATCTATCGACATAGGGGCAGCATTAACATTAACTCTACGTATTTGTCCATATCCTTTTTTAGTTTTCACTTTCACTGAATAAATAGCTTCTATTGTATCTCTTATGTATTTTGCCCCTGTAGCAGGATGTTCTCCATAAACAACTATTAACCTTTTATGCCCTATTTCTCCTGCTAAAACTTCTGCCTCCCTTTTAACCTCTTCTATAGTAAGCACTCTACGTTTGATAACTTTATTTTCTCTTCTAAAACCACAGTAAAGACAGTTGTTTATGCAAAGGTTTCCACAGTAAAGAGGGGCAAAAGTAACAATTCGGTTGTCATAAACTTTCTTTTTTATCTCCCTTGCAGTAGCAAACATCTCTTCCCAAAGCTCTGGGTCTTTAACATTTATCAAAACTGCAAGTTCATCTGGCTCAAGGGTTTCAATAGCAAGAGATTTAGCTAAAATTTCTCTTACCTGAACAGGGTCTGGATTAGCATGTTTATTTATCTTTTCCCAAATTTCTTCATCATTGATAAAATCTCTCCCATTATCTAAATATCGTTCAATTTCATCTTCTTTTATTATTTTATTTATTAAACTACTCATTTCTGTAGTTTTAGAACTTAAATTTAATAACATGATTCATCTCCCCTTTTTAATAGATCTTTTAGTTTTTCTAATCCCGCAACCCCAGGAGTAGTGAGCTCCTGAGGCTCAGTTATTATCTTAAGTTCTTCTTCAGTAAAATAGCCTTTCTCTAAAAGAAGGTCCTCCACTTTTTTGCCTGTCCTGATAGCCTCTTGATAAATTTCAGCACAAACTTCATACCCTAAATAAGGAGAAAAAGCAGTAATTACACAGGCACTTTTTTCAAATAATTCCTTACATCTTTCTTCGTCAACACTTATACCTGCTACACATTTTTCTCTAAAAATTTGACAACAATTTTTAAGAAGTTTTAAACTTGTAATAAGTTCGTGAGAAATTAAAGGTAAAAAGGGGTTTGACTCTAAGTGCCCAAGGCTACATCCAAAAGTTATAGCGTGATCTGCTGCTACAGTTTTTATAGCAACTTGAATTACCATTTCAGGAATAACTGGATTTGCCTCCCCTGGCAGTTTAATTTCTCCTATCCCTGCCCTTGGTCCTGAAGATAAAAACCTTAAGTCTCCAGCTATCTTAATAAGATTTCCTGCTAAGGTTTTTAAAAACCCAGAAACTTCGCACAAAGTATCTACATTTTGAGTAGCCTCAAAAAGGTTTTCTGCCTTAGCTACAGGAAGACCTGTAAATTCTCTTAGTTTTTCTATAGCTATCTCTATGTATTCTCTTGGACAGTTTAATCCAGTTCCTACAGTTGTTCCCCCAAGATTAACTTGTCTAACTCTTTCTATGGCTTTGTTTAACCTCCACCAATCTCTATTTAAAGCTTCAGCCCAAGCCCCAAATTCTTGCCCAATCGTTACCGGACAAGCGTCTTGCATCTCAGTTCTACCTACTTTCAAAACTTTAGCATACTCTTTTTCCTTTTTCTGAAATTCTCCTTGAAGAAGGGCTACCTCTTTGGCTAATTCTTTTAAAAGTTTTAAAACCGCTACCTTTATACTGGTAGGAAAAACGTCATTTGTAGATTGATTAAGATTTACATCTTCTATAGGATGAAGAACCTCATAACATCCTTTAGCATAACCAAGAATTTCAAGAGCTCGATTAGCTATCACTTCATTAACGTTCATATTAAAAAAAGTGCCAGCACCTCCTGCTAAGGGATTGACTACAATTTGGTCATCAAATTTTCCTTCAGCAAGTTCATCACATGCCTGCAAAATAGCAAAAGCCTTTTTTTCTTCTAAGAAACCAAGTTCTTTGTTAGCAAAAGCACAAGCTTTTTTTACTAAACCTATAGCCCAGATAAGCTCCCTATGAACCCTATCTTCAGAAATAGTAAAATTCTCTAAAGCTCTTAAGGTATGAATACCGTAATAGGAGTTTTCTGGAAGATGTCTTTCTCCTAAAAAATCTTTTTCTTTTCTTGTGAGCATTTTATTCACCTCCTTTTAAAAAATAATACATTTTAAAAAAATTAAAATATTTTAATTATTTTTTGTTATGTTTTTCACAAAAATTGTACTACTAAATTTTAAAAAGCAAAAGACAACAGGGCTTTGATTGAAAAAGGTGCTCCAACATAATAAGTTGTGCTTCCTGCAAGAGAATCATCCATAGCATTAATTACAGAAACGTATCTTTTATCAAACAAATTATCTATCTCTAAGGAAACCTTAAAATTTTTTAATTTTCCAAAGTTTTCTTTGTAATAACTAAATTTTAAATCAAAAACTGTATAAGATGAGATTTTTTCTCTGTGTTCACAATCTCCGTATCTCTTTCCTAAATACTTTATTTGAGGAACAATTTCAAAATTTTTATAATTTACGATTAAACCTGAAACAACTGCCCATTTAGGAACATCCAAAACTTGTTTATCCTTGGTTGAAAGGGTTCTCCCTTGATAAGTAATGTTTGTATCATAAACTAAGTAATTATAAACGGGGTTAATGTAAAAACTTAACCAGTCTGAAATAAAAAAGTTTGTCCCAAACTCAACCCCATATCCTTTTGCTTTACCAATGTTTTGCCAATAATTTACAGGACCTTTTGGAGTCACAACCCTTGGATCTGAAACAGTAATCAAAAGATTTTTATGTTTAGAAATAAAAAACACAGGATTAAACTCAAAAAAATCTTTGCGAAATCTAAACCCTATGTCTAAGTTATCAGAAATTTCATTGTCTAATCTCTCAAACAAATCATCAAGCTTTACCCCAGCAGATTTGAAATATGGTCTATTTTGTATATATAAACCTATTAGAGCCATGTAATTATAAGGTCTTCTAAAAGTTCTCCCATAGCTTAGATAAGCTTCAAGATTTTGATTAAATAAATAAGAGATACCAAAATTAGGGAGCCAAACTTTATAAGTTTTTTCACTTCTATCAAGCTCTGGGTCTCTTCTAAGAGGATTTCCCGAATATCCCTTTACTGCAGATTCTTTATCATGAAAATATTTAATTCCTGCTTGCCAATTAAAATTGCTAAAGGTACCTGAAATTTTTAAATAAGGACTATTTATAGTATAAGTGCCTGCTGCTGGATATATTCCATATCCGATATAACTTAAACTCCCATCTCTATTAATTTTATAAATTTCTGTATAAATATCTTTTAAATCTTCCTTTTCTATAAGATAACCTGCTTTTAGCTTTATTTTGTTAAACTCTGTTTCAACTTCTAATAGACTCCCAACCCTATCTATGTCTCTTGTTATCTTCTGCACTATCCCAGTTGGTCTACCATCAAAAATAATTGCCTTGTTTTTTGAAAAATAGGGTTTTAGAAAAAACTTCGTTGTGTTTGTAAGATTAACAATAATTAAACCAAATAGGTCTGTGTCCCTGTGGTCTTCCTTGTTAAATTTATAATAAAGATAATCTACCGATGGGTTACCTGTTATATTTCTGTTAAAATCTAATCTATAATATTCGTTTAAATTTTCTATTTGTGAATATGAAAGAGGGCGGTATTTGAAATGTTTAATTTCATTATAATTAGCCCATACCTTTATTTCTATACTTTTCCCCAAAGGTTGAACAAAGGTAAAGTTTAAATTATTTCTCGGACCTATATCTCCAGGACCTTTCCACTTTTCCTCTTCAGTAAAAGAATAGGAAAATGAAAATCTGGTCCCAAGAGGGTTGATTTTACCTGTGTCAAGTCTTAAGAAGCTTCTAAGATATTTAAAAGAACCACCTGACTGAGAAAATTTTAAACCAAATTTTTCCTCTGCCCATAGAGGTTTCAGATTTATTGCCCCACCTCTATTCCCAACCCCTGTTCCGAAATCTGGGGGAATAGCTCCTTTATAAACAGATATACTCTCTACATTTTCAAGATCATAGATATAATGTCTTAAAGGTCCACCTGTAGTGGGAATTCCCTCTATGGTTATTCCTGTTGCTGGTTGAGCTCTTATTCCTCTTATCCTTATATTAATCTGCTCTGTGATAAGATTGTTAGGATCTGAGCCCTCAAATACTATCCCAGGAAGGATACTTATTGCTTCAAAGATATTGGTTTTTCCTTTTTCACCTGAAAGTTCTAAACCTTTTTTAGTAATTTCATTTCCTGTATAAACAGTTTCAGAAGTTTCTTTTGCTGGAACGATTAATCTTTTAGCTTTTACTACTACCTCTTCAAGAATTTCCTCAGATAAATTGCCTTTGTTTTCTAAAGGATAAATTAGATCAGTCTTAATTAAAACAAACAATAAAATTAAAAATAAAATTTTTTGAATTTTCATTTTAATTTCTAATAAAAATGGGGAGGGATACTTAATCCCTCCCAAAAATATTTCTAAAGAAATTTTTTATCCTCTCTTTTTATAGGAAGTATGCAAAATTTTTTCACTTACCTCACTTAATGGATGATGAGCAAATTCTTGATAGAATTTTTTAATAGTTGGATTTTCATGAGATGCTGCGATTTTAAATTTTTCTCTCATTATAACATCATCCTTATATTGAGCCTTTTGTCTTGCTTGGATAAGCTCAAGTCTTGCTCTTCCAACAGGTGTTTCGAAGAAATTTGTGGTTGTTTCTTCTGAATAAACTATTTCAGGAAGTCCAACAGTTAAAACTGCAGAACTTATACCTAAAGCTTTTAAAAATTCTCTTCTTGTCATCTCTTTCATAGTTTTCACCTCCTTTTAATTAATGTTTAAACTTTAGCAAATTTATATAATATTTTCTCTATAAAGCTTAAAGTCAAGGAGTGTTTGGGTTGTCCTCCTCCATTAAGACACCCTCCTGGACAACACATTACTTCTATAAAATGATAAGGACTCTTTCCTTTAAGTACTTCTTCAACTACAGGTTTTAAATGTGCTCCATTTGGACCGATACCATTTACTGTACATACTTTAAGTTTAAACTCTTCAGCATTAAAAGCCTTTTTATATTCTGGTCTTAAAGGTATAGTTATTGTAGCTGCAACTACTGGGCTGGTATAACCTCTTACATGAGGAAAGTCCCATTCAATATCAGTTGGAGCGAATTCTCTACCAGAAAGCATATGAAAAGCAAATCTTACTGCTGCCTCCATAACTCCACCACTTGTTCCAAATAAAGTTCCTCCTCCTGAATACCACATAAAGTCTTTTGGAGCCCTTTCTTCTGGTAAACTCATGAAATCAATATTTAGTTTTCTAAATACTTCAGCAAGGTCTCTTGTAGTAAGTACTGCATCCACATCTCTCATAGCTTCATTTCCATAAAAATGTTTTCCTGCTGAATTAAACTCAGGTCTAAAAGCTTCAAAAATTTTAGCTGTGCAAGGCATAACTCCTACAGTATACATTTTTTCTGCAGGAAATTTCCATATATACTTAGCTCCATAAGTTTTAGCTGTTGGTCCTGCCATTTGCTGAGGAGATTTACAACTTGAAAGATGAGGAAGGAATTTTTCACCTAAATATATCTCTGCATATCTTACCCAAGCAGGACAGCAAGAAGTAAATTGAGGTAAGGGTTTATGTTCAAATTCTTTGATATCAAGCTCTATTTTCTTACCCCAGAGAAAAATAGGCAATTTCTTTAATCCAGCATGAGCTGCAATTCTTGCTACAAGCTCAGTTCCTTCTTCAAGAATAGTTTGGTCAGCTGCAAAGTTATTTTCATAGATCTCAAAACCTGCCTTTTTACAAGCAGCCCAAAGTTTTCCTACGGTTAAAGTTCCAGGGTTAGCTCCAAATTCTTCAGCTATTGCCACTCTTACAGCAGGGGCTATAATAGCAACTACTTTGGTTTGCTTATCTTTTAACTTAGATATTACTTCATCTACAAAACTCATTTGCTCAATTGCATCAAAAGGACAGTTAAGTAAGCATTGTCCACAAACTACACATTTATCAAAATTGATAGAATGCTTTTCTCCAGGAGCACCCTCAATAGCACCAGCAGGACAAACACTTCTACAAGTATCACATCCTACACATACTTCTTTATTTATACGAATGATGCCTCTAAGCTCCCCTTTTCTATAGGTACCTACATCTTGAGCTACTCCCTTTTCTGCTTTAAAAGTTCTAACTTTTGTTACCATATTCCCACCTCCTTTTATTGTTTTAATGTGATATTACTATTGTTTAAATAAATAACATAGATTTTACAAAAAATCAAATTTTTTATTCATTAAATAAAACCAAAAATCTTATGTTATTTAAATTTTTTTTAATTTTTTTTTACTTTTAAAAATTATTTCAGCAAATTTTTAAAAAATTTATGAAAATTTAAATTACTTAAAGTTATCAACTCTTGAGAGGGCTCTTTTCTAAGAAGGAATTTTTGATACTTGAAAAAAATTTTGAGAGTGATATTATTTTTATATGATTAGGAGTTTACTTTTATTAGTTGGTTTGGTTTTTATTCTTCAGGGATGTGCTACTTTACCAAAAGAATTTAGCGAAATCCCAGTTAAAAAAGAGATTAATCTGTCTCAGGTTTTAAGTTCTCCTGAAAATTATAAAGGCTCTCAAATCTTATGGGGTGGAAGAATTGTAAGCTGTTTTAATAAAGAAGACATTACTCTCTTAGAAATAGTTCAATTTCCTTTAGATTTAGGAGGAAAACCACAAGCTGATACTTCCTCTCAGGGTAGATTTTTAGTTGAAACTCCCAAATTTTTAGACTGTGCTATTTATACTCCTGGAAAACTAATTACCGTTGCTGGAGTTTTTAAAGAATTAAGAGATGGGAAAATTGGAGAAAAATCTTATAAATTCCCAGTTCTTGAAGGAAAAGCTTTTCACCTTTGGAAAGAAGAATTTAGAGTTCAAGTAGAAACCTATCCACATTATTTTTGGTGGTGTCCCTATTGGTATCCATTATGGTATTATCCCTGTTTTTGCCCTTAATTTACTAAATTTTTATTTCTTCTGGTTCCTTTCTAAGTAAAACCCTATATTGCAAAACTTTCATATAATTACCTTTCTGTTTTCAAAGTTTTTATTTATTTAGCTTATTATACTATTATTTAAAATTGATCAAGTTTAATCGATACATAGCCATACTTTGTTCTCTTTTAGCGGAAACCTCCAAAACTTTCAAACAATACAATTCTTTATTTGAGTTCCTATGTTAAAACAGTTCTCATCAGTTTTAGCGACCTCTTTATAATCCCCTGTCCTTATACTAACTCCAGCTAAAGGTTCCCCTCAAACAGTACCTTAATAGCTAAATCTTCTCCCTCCTTTATAAATAAAGAATTCCTAAGAAGAACTATCTCAAATTTCATTCCTACTGGTTTTGTTACAATTTTGCTACTTTTGAAAATAGATTTGGTAAATTGTGAAGAATAAATAGAATCAACTATTTGAAAACCTTGCTTTTGTGCTTCTGCTTTGTCATTCTCTTATAACCCTCAGTATTTTTACAAAATACTCACTTTCAAATTTAAATTAAAAGCTTTTGCCTCTTTCACCCACTTAGGCTCATAAGGGTCTTTCTTTGGGGCATCCTCCATGCAATAACTAATTTATTTCCATCCTTTTCAACCCATACACGATAGGCAAATACTGAAGATAGGAATCCTAAAAGCAACAGACAAATAATTGCTACTGCATTTGTTAATACTTTTTTCATTTTGCCACCCACTCTTTGGTATTTTTTATTTTAGTTATCATCTTGATGCTACAGCCCTTGCTTCTGGGCTGGTGAACAAATCTATCCAAGGTGGATTGTAGGTAAACCAAACATAAAGAAAAGCTGAAATAACAAAAAGGATCAGGACAGCAATCTTAAATTCTGACCTAAATTTTGAAGCAATCTCCATATTTCTTTCTACTATTGCACCAATAAGTCCGGAGGAGTAAGTAGCAAAAATAGCCCACATTGCTTCCAATATTAAAAATTCAACCTTCCCATAAAGAGCTGGCACTAAGTACCAAATAAGTATGGCAAACCAGGGAACTGTAATTGCAGACAACAACCGAGGGTACCAAAAAAACTTTCTCCCAAGTTTCCTCTCTACTATAAAATATTCTATTAAGCTGACAAAGAAATAAGACCAAAATGCCATTTTTAAATGTTGGAATACATTCTCCTCAACTCCACAAAATGGCGTAAGAAAACCCCAATGAGTCAAATCATACGCATAGTGCAAAATGCAAAAGATAATTAGAAAAAGCAGTGCCTTGAGATAAATTCCCATACCCATTGCGCCCCCCATTTTTAGTGATCTTTGACGGATATATCATGTCCCAGCGGTGCCTGAAGTAAGTCAATAGAAACGTCATAACCAGAACAAAATCTTAAAACTTTACCTGTCATTAAATCTAATTTAAAAGATTCAGTTCTGTCTCCCAAGATATTTTTTTTAGCCCCCACTTACTTCAATTTATAATGAAAATGAAATCGATTTTCAATTTTAAATTAGTTTAATATTTTTTTCTTAAAAGTCAAATCCATAACATTTATTTAAATTTTACAATGAAAATGATTTTCAATTTTATTGAAAATACAATATTTTTAAAAGTCAGGTCTATAACAACATTGCCACCGTGTTCACAAAAACTTTTTTCCAGGAATTGATGTGCCTTTAATAAGCCTCAATAATTCCTTTCCTTTTTGAGCTTGCTTAAACGTTTTTTATTGCTTCAAAATTTTTTGAAAATTCCTGCTTCCTACCTAAGGTAGTTTTGCCGATTACTTTTTTATTTACTCTTCTTTTTTTCTTGTTTTTTTAAAAAAACTATTATAAAATTTTAAGGATGTTTACTAAAAGTAAATGGGAAGAAATTGAAGAAGCAAAAAAAATTTTAAAACTTCCCAAAAAAACTACCAGAAAGGAAATTATTGAAAATTACAGAAAATTAGCAAAAGAGTATCATCCTGATCATGGAGGAAGTGAAGAATTAATAAAGAAGCTTAATTATGCCTATGAAATTCTTATGGAATATTGCGACAATTATTTAATTGATTTAGAAGCTAAAGAAATTGATTTGGATCCAAAAGATTGGTGGTTAAATAGATTTGGAGAAGATCCTATTTGGGGTAAAAAGAGGTAGACTATGTTAATAGTACAAA
>Ga0078972_1011844_pt1 | contig 15360 bp, 10 predicted proteins | sample YelNatPaOPGAMG01_FD_67568 | JGI IMG/M metagenome (GOLD analysis project Ga0078972, IMG submission 67568) | Hot spring thermophilic microbial communities from Obsidian Pool, Yellowstone National Park, USA - OP-RAMG-01 (SPADES assembly) (version 2) | ecosystem: Environmental > Aquatic > Thermal... | reverse complement strand
CCCCTTGCCTCCCCCTTCCCCCCTCCCTCTTGCCCCCCTTCCCCCCCTCCTTTGCTCCCCCTCTCCTTTTCTTTTGAAAACAAAAAACCCACACCAATTTTGATGCGGGTCTGATTTTAGTAAGGAACCGAATTCCCACTAATCTAATAATAAAATTTTTTCGTGGCTGTCCACGAGATGGCGTATCTATTTTATGTGGCTCGGAGGCAGGGACTCGAACCCCAATTCTCACGTCCAGAGCGTGATGTCCTACCATTAGACGACCTCCGAATGCAAAATACACAAAGCAATTCCTGTAATTTTTGTAAAAAAGAAGCCCTTATTTGCTTTATCGCTTATCCGATACTATTTGTAGCATATAAACAGCGCAAAACAAACAATTCATTTTTTTAAATCTCAATTATAAATTATTTTGTGGTTTCGCAATATCCTTTATTGGCTTATCCGATATTACTATAATAAGGCAAGATTGTTCTTTTCAAAACACCATAATGCCTGAAATCAGGTGATTATGCTTTGAGATATTTTCTTACTGCTAAAAGGCAGGAAATCGTGGCGCACAGAAAGGCAAATAATATTTGAGATGAGAAAAGATAAAGAAAACTTTGTTTAATGTTTGTGATTAAATTAAAATCAAAGAATAATGTTTGCAAGCGGGTATGCAAGAAAATAATAATACCTGCCAATAGCGCATTAAAAATGAGCACAGAAAATAGAGCATACAATAATCCCTGCACAAAAAAGGGCCCGGCAATAAACCAATGAGAGGCGCCCACCAAACGGCTTGTAGTAATCTCTTCTTTCAGAGAAAATATGGTGAGCTTAATGGTGTTAAATGTAATGAGAATAGCCAACAACGATACAATAATTCCGCCAATAAGCCCTGCTTTTTTCACGCTGGAAGTAATATAAAAAAGTTGTTCTATAACTTGTTTGTCTTTGCTGTAAGATATTTTTTCAATAAGATTATCTTTTGCTTTTGTTTGCAGAAAATCAGCAATAAAAGCGTAATACTGGGGCGAAACGGCTTTAATGCTCAACGAAGGCAAAAAAGGATTGTCCCCTACCTGCTCTAATGCTTCCAGATAATATTTATCGTCTTTGTGTTTGGCAATAAAATTTTCCTGAGCAGATTCTTTGGAAACATATTGCACATATTCAACTTGTTCGGAAAAAGCGGTTAATTCATTTTTTAAGTTCAGCATTTTTTCTTCCGGCGCGTCTTTTTGAAAATAAACCGCTATGTCCACTCTTTTTTCAGATTCCTGAATAAGAAAAGAAGTTAGTTTGCTGAAAAAAAATAAAGTGGTAATGATACTCACAGAAACTATCATAATAAAAATTACCTGCAAACTTAAATTCTTATTGCGCCAAAACCCTTTCCAGCCAAATTTGAGAATACGTTTAAAAGATGTAAGCATATATATAAAAATAAAATTATTCTAATTATTCTAATTAACCTAATTTCTCATTATTCCAATTAACCTAATTTTCTGATTACTCTAAAATCATTATAATAATTTAAAACTTTATAATATAAACTTTCCTTTGGGGTCGTCGGATATAACCCTGCCCTGCTCTAAGGTGATTACCCGTTTTTTTAAAAATTCAACCACATCTTTGTTGTGCGTTAAAAGCAAAACCGTTGTGCCCATTTCGTTAATTTGTTTAAATAAATTAATTACTTCGTAGGTGTTATAAAGATCTAAATTACCAGTGGGTTCGTCTGCTACTATCATTTCGGGCCGATGAATCAAGGCGCGGGCAATGGCTAATCTTTGCTTTTCGCCGCTGGAAAGCTCGCAAGGAAAATGCAAACAACGTTTTTCAATGCCCACAATCTCCAAAACCTTTTTCACATCCCTTTGCACCGTCTCATCGCTCACACCCATTACCTCCATTATATATCCCAAATTTTCTTCTACTGTTTTATTGGAAAGCAATTTATAATCTTGATAAACAACGCCAATTTTACGACGGACTTCTTGCAGTTTTCTACCCTTTAAAAAACAAATGTTTTGATTATCAAAAAAGATGCCGCCCTTGGTGGGCTTTTCTTCCCTGATTAAAAGGCGCACCATTGTGCTTTTACCCGCTCCGGACTTGCCCACCACACAAACAAACTCACCTTTGTGCACCTCAAAAGTAACATTATGCAAAGCCACCACCGGCTCTTCGCTATTGTTTGATTTATTATAATAAATTTTGGTAACATTAAGAAATTTTAACATATTAAACAAAAGGCATTAACAAGTTGAAAGTTTTAACTGCGCTTGTATGAACTCGTCTATTTCGCCATTGAGCACTTTTTGCACATCAGAATCCTCAATGCCTGTTCTGTGGTCTTTCACTAATTGATAAGGCTGCATAATATAAGAACGAATTTGATGGCCAAAAGCCGCTTCGGTTCTTTGCCCTCTGAATTTTGCTAATTCCTGTTCTTTTTCTTGTTCTTTTAAGCGCAAAATTTTTCCTGCCAAAAGCTCCATGGCTATTTTTTTATTGGCTGGTTGATATCTCTCTTTTTGAGAAGATGCTTTTAGCCCTGTGGGTAAATGAGTAATCCTTACGGCTGTTTCTCTTCTATTCACATTTTGGCCTCCGGGACCGGACGCGCGAAATGTTTCTATTTTTAAATCACTGGGTTTTAATAAATCTACGCTTATCTGCTCTTGTTTAATTCTGGGGATAACCTCCACTCTGGCAAAGGAGGTGTGACGTAATTGTTTAGCGGAAAAAGGGGAAATACGCACTAAACGATGTATGCCGGTTTCTTTTTTTAATAACCCATAAGCAAAATGTCCTTTAATTTCCATTTCTACCTCTTTTAAGCCAACTCTATCTTCCGGGCCTCCAGCCTCGCTAAAATCTTGCGCTAAAATCTGGTATTGCCAATGTTGACGCTCACAATATTTTTGATACATTTTCAAAAGCAAGCAAACCCAATCCTCCGCATCTCTTCCTCCTGCTCCTGCCTGAATAAGCAAAACAGCGTCATTAGCATCATATTTACCGCTTAAAAAAATTTGTTTTTCTTTTTCTTGCAATTTTTTTAACAAAACAAGCGCCTTTTCGGACAGTTCCTCTGCTAATAAAGCGTTGTCAACTAAAGCATATAACTCTTTTAAATCACTAACTTCTTTTGCCAAAGCAGAAAAATCTTCAATGGTTTGTTGGAGCGCATTAAACTGTTTTTGTAAATCAAGTGCTTTTTCTGTGTTTTCCCAAAAGCCGGGCTTTTGCATCTCTGTTTCTATTTGTTTGAGTTCGTTTTGTTTGCCTGCTATGTCAAAGACACCGCTCCCATTCCTGGAGTTCTTTTGTTAATTCTTCAATAATTTGATAATTTTCCATAAGTTAATAGTTGCTTTTATTTTTTGTATTCTTATTGTACTCTTTTTGCCAAGAAATTCAATAGTGGGGAGGCTTTGAGGGCAAACAAGGAACCAAGTTTCTTGTGATCCTTAAATTACAAAATACAAATTCACGGTTTAATTTAACGATTCCATCTGGCGAACAATCAAATCCAGACACAATACGCCCAACACAAAAACATTTTATGTTAAAATTAGTTTAATTAAAATTAGTTTAAAATATTTTATATTTCTCTCTTATTACAACTTTGATGCGATCGCATTAAAATTGTAATACTTTAAAAGTAGGATTTTTTTCTGAATGAAAGGAAGCAAACCCCTTGGAAACCTTGAATTATAAACACAAATTAACAATTAAAGCCAGGTGGTTCTCTCAACACAAAAAATCTTCTCTTTTTCTTTTATTACAACTTTGATGCGATCGCATTAAAATTGTAATGCTTTAAAATTAGGATTTTTTTCTGAATTATTGCATTTTAAGTTTATTTTTGCCTAATGGAAAAACTGATTTTACAAAAAATGCGAAGGTCTAACGCAAATTAACAAAACTAAAAACATTTTTTATTAAAAACATTAAAAACATTTTTTAACGTTTATAAATCAATTATTGTATTGCACGCTTTCTTATCTTTTCTTTTCTCTACCCACCATTTTTGTTTTTGCTGGCTGATTTTTCCACTAAAAATTCGCTTAAAATTCTTCTAAAAAGAGGGAGAGACCAAGAGAAGAAAATCTGATAAAATTCATTTTTTATATTTTTTCCTTGTCCTTTATCGCTTTATTGTTGTTTTATTTTCTTTGTCCGTAAAACCCCACCACGCTTACAGAATGCAACATTAAGGGGCACAACATTAAGGGGCACAACATTAAAGAGCACAACATTAAAGGATTTTGGGCGAGACAAAAACTTTCGTGCATTAAAGCACGAAAGTTTTTGTCATTATTTTGTAATTAAAATCTTACCTAACTGTGCAAATAGAAATACACCCCCAAAGCAGCCGGTTTTTATTAGAAAGCAGCCAGTTTTTATTAGAGAAGATAAAAGCAATGTTTTTTGAATTTGGTAGGCGCTAACACTGGAGCCAGCGGCCAGATTTGAACTGGCGACCTGAGCTTTACGAAAGCCCTGCTCTGCCTACTGAGCTACGCTGGCAAAAAGAATAAAGACTTAGCGAGGAGCCGAGGACAGGAGGGAGGATAGGAGGTGACCGAGTCAACTCCTAATAGGAGTTAACTCGGTCACCTCCTATGTTTGCCTCCTCCGACCCTCTCCTCCGGTTCCTTCCTATTCGCAGTTAGCATTATAAGCATAAAATTCGCACATTCGCATTATTTTTCTATTCGCAGTTCGCGTTATATTTTTTTTGAAAATTGTTCATTGGCAATTAAAAATCTCTTCTCAGAGCGGGATACGGGATTCGAACCCGTTTCCCTACCTTGGGAAGGTAGTGTTGAACCCATCAACTAATCCCGCTTAATTTTTTGTTTTTTCTTTTTCTTTTTTTCTCATTTCCAAAAACTCCTGCCATAAATCCCTTATCTTGGCGCTTAAGGGCGAGGAGCGAAAATCTGACTGTTCTGGAAAAGCCACAACAGTTTCCCCTTCTTTTTTTAAATTCAATATCTCACGCGCTATTTGTTCAAAATAAAATTCTGAGTCTTTAATGCCGATATTATTTTGCAAATAAGCACTGCCCACAGAATTATTCCCGTCTTTTTGCGATAAGGCATTGGATAAATCCTGTACTTTTTCAGTAATAGTTTGACGCGCCTTCCATAATTTCCAATTATTCCACATAAACACAACCAAAACAAATAATAATCCTGCTCCCCATAACACTTTAAGCCATTTTGTGTGTTTGGGCGCTAAACGATAATGGCGATAACGAGAAATTTTAGGCTTTTTTTGCATAAAACATAATGCTAATGTGCGAATTTTATGCTTATAATGCTAACTGCGAATAGGAAGGAACCGGAGGAGAGGGTCGGAGGAGGCAAAAATAGGAGGTGAAACATAGGAGGTGAAACATAGGAGGTGAAACATAGGAGGTGAAACATAGGAGGTGAAACATAGGAGGTGACCGAGTTAACTCCTAATAGGAGTTAACTCGGTCACCTCCCACCTCCTCCCCCGGTCACCTCCTCCCCCGGTCACCTCCTCCCCCGGTCACCTCCTCCCTCCTATCCTCGGTTCCTTCCTGAATGCGAACGTTGCTAATTACAAATTTAAATAAGGAGGTCAATTTTTATCCATAAGTCTTGCTTTAAAGAGCAAAAAAAATTATAATACTTTAAATCAAAAAAACCAAAAAAATGAAAAAAAATTTTTTTAAAATTTTATGGATTGCGCTCGTGGCTATGGTGGCGTTGAGTATGATTATTTCCCTGCTTTGGCCCGTTTTTTCTTAACTTTTTTCCTATAAAAAAGCATAGCAAAAAATTATTTTCTCTGCAAATAAAAAAGCGGCAAAAAAGCAAAACCGCTTTTTTGTTTTGTTTTATAAACAAAAAATAGTCTTAAACAAAGCGGGCTCATTGTTAAATTTTAAAAATGTCCAAAAAGGCGCGCTCTGGGATATTAATCCTGCTCGCTCTTTCTTTTAATTTCTGCTTGCCCCGCTTTTGGGCTTTTAATAGTTTTTGTTTGCGCGTTACATCTCCGCCATACAATTTTGCTGTTACATCTTTTCTCAGAGCCCTGATATCTTCTCGGGCAATTATTTTTCCTTCAATAGCAGCCTGTAATGATAAAGCGAATTGTTGAGGAGGAAGAACCTCTTTTAGTTTTTGCAGGAAATTTTTCATTTCTTTAAATGCTTTTTGGCGCGGTAAAATCTTGCTAAAAACATCTTCCTTATAGCCACCTATTAAAACATCCACTTTCACTAAATCTGCTTTCTGAAAACCCAAATGTTCAAAACTAAAAGAACCATATCCTTCTGTTACAGATTTTAATTGTTCATAAAAACTGCCGCTGATAATTTCTCTCAAGGGTGCCACAGCGCTTATAATTGATTTTTGCGTATTTAAAGAGTGCACAGTGGTGATATTAATCTCAAAGGAAGGACAAAGCGCAAAAATCCTGTTTAAATAACTATTAGGGATAATAATTTCTACTTTTACCATTGGCTCTTCCATATAAGCAAGAGAGGAGGGGTTGGGGAAAAGAGCGGGCGAAGAAACCAAAACTTCTTTGCCGTTTTTTAACACTGCCCTAAAAACAACTTGCGCACAAGTAGTAATTAAATCCAAACCAAACTCGTTTTTTAATCTTCTAATAGTAATTTCCGCGTGCAGGGGCCCCAAAAAGCCACAGCGAAACCCTCTGCCCAAAGCCATCTGTGATTCTATTTGAAAATTAAAAGACGGGTCATTGAGTTTATGTTTGTTTAAAGCCTCCTTGAGCATATCAAAATCATCAGCTAATTGAGGGTATAAACTTAAAAACAAAACAGGCTGGGGTTCTTGATAGCCGGGAAGTGGGCGTAAATTGAATGTGTCTGATGTATTATATTTTTTTGCGCTAAAAATAGTATCTCCCACTCTTACTTTTAACGGCTCTTTAATGCCTGTTTTAATATAGCCAATTTCGCCTGCTTTTAAAGTGTCGCATGACACCAAAGAGGGAGTAAAATAGCCCACCTCTTTTACCTCACAAGAATATTGGGTGGCAAAAAAGAAAATTTTGTCGCCCGGCCGGATTTCTCCGCAAAAAATCCTTACATAAGCTATAACCCCGCAAAAACCATCGTATTTGGAATCAAAAATAAGCGCCTTAAAGCCTGTATCTGGTGTTCCTGATTTACTATCCAACAACTGAGGAGCAGGAAAATACTCTATTATTTTTTGCAAAAGATCACTAACACCCTGACCAGTTTTGCCCGAAACCGCTAAAATTTCCTGTGGAGCAACTTTTAAAATTAAGGCTAACTCTTTTTTGGCTTGAAAAATCTGCTCTTGGGTTGCCAAATCAATTTTATTAATCGCGCCAATTACTTTTAAGCCCTGCTTTTGCGCTTGCTCTAAATTAAATAATGTTTGCGATTGAATGCCTTTATTAACATCAACCAACAAAACCGCTCCCTCGCAACAAGCCAAAGCGCGGGATGTTTCATAAGAAAAATCTATGTGCCCGGGCGTGTCTATTAAATTCAGAATGAATTCTGTGGTTGCGCATTCTATCTTGTTTGGAATTTGCGATGGAGAATTGAGGATTTCCGCTTTGTTTGCGTTTGCCTGCCAAACAAGACGCACAGGATGCATTTTAATGGTAATGCCCTTCTCTCTTTCCAAATCCATTGCATCTAAAAACTGCTCTTTGAGCTTATCTTTGGCAACAGTGCCGGTAATCTCCAAAAGCCTATCCGCCAAAGTGGATTTGCCATGATTAATATGAGCAATAATTACAAAATTGCGTATCTGATTTTGGTTAAATAACGCCATATAATTTTTGGTTCAGAAAAACCCAAAAGAAAGGTGAGATAAAAATAAACAATACTGCCAAGCAAAAACGCAATACTTGTTTGCAAAAAAAGCCCCCATACCCTTGCGGTGGGCAGAAAAAGAGCAGTGATATGCAAAACCGCGTAAACAACCAGCGCTGCCAAAAGAGAGCATAAAAAAAGAATGCCAAATATTTTTATAATGCCAATGATATTTAAGCCTGTTATTTTTTTGTTTAATGCGCCCAAAAGCAGGAAAAACTGAAAAAAGGTGGATAAAGAAAGAGCGATGGATAGCCCCAATACAGCTATATTGGTTAAATTATTTAATTTCAAAAAAGAGGTAAGCCATTGATGCAATAAGGTGGGTTGCGCCAAAAGATAGGTAAGAGCAAACGACAAGGCTATATTCAAAGCAATAGAAAAAATACTTATTTTAAGAGGAGTGATAGTGTTATGCAAAGAAAAAAAGGCGCGGCTTAAAAACGGAATTAAACAAGCCGCAAACAGGGAAAGAGAAAGCACGCCCAACGAACTGGCGGTTAAACGGGTTTCCCACCAGCCAAAATAACTTCCCTGCGCAATCCTGGTGCCGTAAAACAAACGCACTAAGTGTGCTCTTAATATAAAAAGAAAAGCGCTTAATGGTAAAATAAAAAAAAGAATGCGATTAAAAATTGACAAAAAAATATCTAAAAATTTTTCTTTTTGACCATTGGCATATTCTTTGGACAAAGAAGGAAAAGCCGCCAAAGCAAAAGAAAGCCCCACCAAACCTATGGGCGCGCAATAAATGTTGTTGGCTAAATTAAAAACCTTAATCGAGCCCGCTGCCAAAAGTGAAGCAATAGCAGTGATAACTATGAGATTAATCTGATAGGCGCCCGCGCTGAGCATGCGGGGCACCATCAAACGAAAAATTTTTGTCAGTCCCTCTTTTTCTTTAACTGGCACAAAAAGCGCGGGCATAAAGCCGGCTTTGATGCTTGCAAAAATCTGCACAAAAAAATGCAAAAAAGCGCCCAATGCCACTCCTGCTCCCAAACCATTTAGGCCCCAAAGAGGATAAAAAAGCAAAATGCCTATTAAAATGCCGATGTTATATAAAATAGGAGACAAAGCAAAAATAAAAAATAAGTTTAGATATTGCAATACGCCAGAAAAAATCGCGCTTGCGCCCAAAAGAATAGGACTCACCAGCATAATCCGCATTAAAGTAATGGCTTGGGTTTTTTGCTCATAATGAAAACCGGGCAAGGTCCAATTTACCAAAAAAGGAGCGGCTATAAAAACCAACAAAGATAACACCACCAACGCCCAAAAAAACAACATAAAAACCTCCTGAAATAATCTTTGCGAGCGTTGATAATTTTTTTGAAAATACGAAGCAAAAACAGGCAAAAACGCTGCTGTTACGCCGCCGGTAATAAGAATGCCATAAATAAAATCAGGCACGCGAAAGGCAGCCCAATACACATCTGCTTTAGTGTTGGGCAAAAAATTTGCCAAAAGATTGTCTCTTAAAAGCCCCAAAAGATAACTGAAAAAATTGGCAATGCCCACCACTAAAGCAGCAATGCTTACTGTTTTTGTTTTAGCATTGAAAATCCGCGCAATCATAAAACATTTGATTAGTAAAATTAACCGCCAACCACTTAGCCGGGCCCTTCGCGCTCTGGAATGGTCCGGGGTCTGACCCTCGTATCTTATTTTAAAGCAAATCCTGTCAGAAAGCAAAGTTTCTGACAGGACTGCCATTTAGGTAGGCAATAAGCCGAATTCTGTTTCGCTTGCAAAAAAGCGAATGGCAATCATTTCTCTAAGCCTTGCAGTTACCCGCAAGGTCAAGCGAGCCACTTTTAACGGACAGAAAAAATTCTCTGCCCGCTTTGCTCTTGCACCCCGGTAAGGATTTAGCCGTTTCACCCCCAATGTTGCCATTGGGAATCACCCCTTTACTCTTGCGATTAAAAAGGGGGTCTGGCTCTTTACAGAACCAAGACGTCACTGTTCGCACCTCTCGGATTACTCCGGACGGGCGTTACCCGCTACCGTTTTTCCGTCTTGCTGGCTAAAAAAATAGCCAGAAAAACTGAGTGGTGTTCGGACTTTCCTCTCTTCTCGTCTTGTTTTATCAAACAATAACACGAGAAGAGCGATTGCCTTGCCTGCCTAAACTAATAATATTATACCAACAAATATTGTTTTAGTCAAATATGGGTGTCGGAAATTGCGTGTGTATTTTTAAAAAAGGGTTTGCGCTGATTTTGCGTTATCCAATGCCTCGTTGACTAAACGATTAGCCATTTCATTGTGCTCTCTGGGCACAGCAATAAAAGCAATATGGGGAAAATCTATTTTTAGGTTCCAGGCTTGCAAAAAAAGGGGCTGAATTTTTTCATCTAAAACCTTATACTGACCATTCATTTGTTTAACCAAAAGTTCTGAATCAGACCTGATTTCAATATCCAATGATGGCAATTTTGTTTTGCCAAATAGGGCTTTAACTTTTTTCAAAGCCAAAATTAGAGCCTGATATTCTGCCTCATTGTTGGTGCAAAATCCTATTGGTTCACCATAGGTTTTTATAATTCTGCCCTTTGCATCACTGATAACAACACCCACCCCGCCCTCGCCCGGATTGCCCCGCGAACCCCCGTCAGTGTTGATAATAATTTTTTCCATAGCAAAAATAATTTTTAATTTTTATTTCTTAATTCTAAACTTTTTAAAAATGAAATTATTTAATGCGTGAGTTATTGAATGCAGTCATTTGTTAAATCGTTAAAAATTCATTAAAAATTACCATTAAGAATTATTCTTAAAGTATTCCAGCAAACATTTTTCCAGTTGCTCTATTTTGTCTTTGGGAGCTGTAAATCCTGCGGCTACAGGATGGCCGCCGTAAACATCTAAAAATTTCTCGCAATAATTGAGCGCTTTAATAGCATCTGTGCCCGAAGGCATACGCACAGAGCCGCGACATTTCTCAGGGCCTATTTTAAAAATAAAGGCTGGTTTATGTGTTTTAAAGCAAATCTTTGATGCCACAGGCCCTGTTAAAACCTGTTCCCAAGAGGTGCTGCCCTTAAAAATAAAAGTCAAATGCTCTTGCTCTTTCTCTATGCTTTGCTCTATCTCAAACACAATTTCTCCGATACGTTTTTGCCGTTCCTGCGCTTGTTGTATTAAAAAACGCGCCCAATCTCTCGCTTTTGATTTTTCTTTTTCTTGTAAAAACAAATAGCTTGCCGCTTTGTAATTATACATAGGAGTAATATTTAAAATGCTGGCTATTTTTTGAAAAATTTGACGGGGCGCCTCTTGGGCAATGCCTAATTGTTCAATAAGAACATGGAAGGCTATCCATTCTGTTTTCCTAAAACCCTCTGCACACTGCAAGGCACCGTCTATCACAATTTTATTATAATCTTCTTCGGGCATCATATCAGCAATAGTACCCAAAGCAGCCAGCTCCCACAAACGACACCGCAAACCCCCATTCATTTTTCTGCCCAATATTTTTTCGCTTAAGCGATATGTTAAAGCCACGGCGCTTAATTTTTTAAAAGCATATTTATCAAATGGCTGTTTTGGGTCAACGACTAACGCAGGAGAAGGCAGTTTGCCCAAAACCTCGTGGTGGTCAATAATAATTACCTCCAAACCATTACTTGCTGCCAACTGCACTCCTTCAAAACTACTAATTCCGCAATCCAAAACAATTAAAAGCCCCGGAGCATATTCTTTAATTTTTTGCACTGCTTTTTCGCTCAAGCCATAGCCATCTTCATTCCTATCGGAAAAACAAACAAAAGCCATTGTGCCCCCTAATTGCTTCACAGATTCTTCCAGTAAAAGAGCGCTGGTTACTCCGTCTAAATCACCATCAGCAAAAATAATAATTTTTTCCTTTTGTTTAACCGCCTTGGTAATCCTTTGGCATGCTTTTTTAAGATTTTTTATTTCGCGAAACATAAACAAAAAAACAATAATCTAAAAACTATTTAGGAGAGGAGGTGACCGTAGGAGAGGAGGTGAAACATAGGAGGTGAAACATAGGAGGTGAAACATAGGAGGTGACCGAGTTAACTCCTAATAGGAGTTAACTCGGTCACCTCCTCCCCCGGTCACCTCCTCCCCCGGTCACCTCCTCCCTCGGTCACCTCCTCGGTTGTCACCTCTCCTCGACCTCCTCGGTTCCCTTCTCGGTTCGCATTATAAGCATAAAAAGCATAAAAATTCGCCCAATGAGAGCATTATATTTTTATATTTTCAGCGCTTCAATGCCCGGCAAAGTGCCCTGGGCAATAAAATTAAGCATCGCCCCTCCGCCTGCTGACAAATACGAAAATCCTTGTTCTAAACCATTTGCCCTAATGAACGCTAAGGTATCACCCCCTCCTGCTATTTTCAAAGCAGAGTTATTAGCAACAATTGCTCTGGCTATGGCAAGCGTGCCTGCCTGAAATTCTTTTTTCTCTACCACACCCATATCTCCTGACCAAAAAATAGTTTTTGCTGTTTGAATAATTTGCGTGAATTTCTCTATGGTAGAGGGACCAATATCATAAATCTCTTCATCGTTGCGCACCTGCGCTGGACCAGCCTGCCTTAAACCATCGCCATTTTCATTCAGAGCTGTTATTACATCTAAAGGAAGGTGAATTTTAACATCAGTTAAATTAATTTTTTGGAAAACATCGTATTCTTGAGCAGAAGGCAAAAATTTTTTTACCGCGCAAATACCTTTCACCGTAAGCAGGGTGTTGGCGGTTTTGCCTCCAAAAAGCAAATAATCAGCCACTTGCAAAAATTTATTCACCATTGCGATTTTTGAAGCGGCTTTTGCTCCACCAATCAAAACCACCAAGGGTCGCTCCGGGTTTTCCACCAAAGCGCTTAACACATTTACCTCTTGCTCGCATTCAAATCCAATAAAGCGGGGTAATAGTCTGGGCAAAGTAACAATAGAAGCGTGTTCGCGATGGCAAACAGCAAAAGCTTCACCCACATATATTTCTGCCAAACGGGCTAATTCTTTACTAAAACCCTCCTCGTTTTGCTCTTCCCCTTTTTCCAAACGTAGGTTTTCCAACAGCACAATTTCTCCGTTTTTCATTTTTCTTATTATTTTTTCTGCTTTTGAGCCTATACAACTTTTGGCAAAGTAAATTTTTGTCTGGGGCAATAAATTCTTTAAAACCTGTATAACAGGCTTTAAGGTGGGTTTGCGCCAGGATTCTTTACTCAAATGGCTGGCTAAAATAATTTTTGCTTGGCTCTCTTTTAAAAACTCAATGGTTTTGAGCGCTCTTTTAATTTTCCAGCTATCAAAAACTTTTCCTTTGTAAATAGGCACATTAAAATCGCACCTGACAAAAACTTTTTTATTAAAAAAATTATAATCGTTTAGTTCGCGAAACATAAAAAGAATAGTTTTTAATTGCTTTATTGTTCAAAATTGATAATTTGGCCCGGCTCAATTTTTTTACCTAAAGAATCTTTTTGTGATTCTTTTTGTTGCAAATCATTACCTGATTCGTTAGAAAAACTTTTCTGGTCTTGTTCTGTTTGTAAGGATTCTTCAATAAGCTGACGTAATTGTTGTTGGTCAATTGAAGATTGTTCCTTTTTCTCCTGCTTTGGCGCTTTGCGCGAAAAAGAAACAGTGTGTTTTAACAAAAGCTCCTCCAAAGAACTGGTTTTTTGCATCGTCGGGTCCAAAGCTGAAGAAGTGGGCTGTTCTGTGTTTTCCTCGCCCATTTTTTTTAAGCAACTTTTACAATAAACAGGCCGCGTATTATCAGGCTTAAAGGGCACCTTGATTTCTTTTTGGCATTTTTGGCAAACAGCATCATACAATTCCGGCATTTTTTTTGTTTGCTTTTGCAAAACAAAATTGCCGGTCCAGCGCGCAATGGCTTCTTCCACTGCCTCGCGCGGTCGCGCATATCTTTCTCGTGAAACCCTCAAAATAGTATCTCTATAGGAAATATCCGGCTTGGGCAAAGGGGGCAAGGTAAATGCAGAAAAAGGATCTGCAGCCACGCCATCAATCATCAGTTTTACATAAATATGATATTTGGCTAAATTGACAAGGTCCTGCATATTCAAACGGGGCGCAAATTCTTTTTCTAAAAAATCAGCGTCTTGCGCGCCTATTCTAAAAAGAATAATAGTGCCCACATTGCCAAAAACAGCATCGCGTACCATATCTTCCATCTGAGCAATGTATTGATGGCTTAAAACAAGACTCAAGCGGTATTTACGCGCCTCCGAGAGGATATTAGCAAAAGACTCTGTGGCAAAATTTTGAAACTCGTCAACATACAAGAAAAAATCTTTTCTCTGTTCTTCGGGTATATCCACGCGCGACATTGCAGATATCTGCATTTCAGTGATTAAAAGCCCTCCTAAGAGTTTGGAGCTTTCTTCGCCTATTCTACCCTTGGATAAATCCATAATAAAAATTTTTCCGCTGTCCATTATTTCTCTGATATTAATAGTGGACCTTACCTGACCAATAATATTACGGATAAGGGGCGAGGAAATAAACTGGCCAATTTTGTTTTGAATGGCCGCTGTTGCCTCCACTTCATAACGTTGAGTATAACGGGCAAACTCATTTACCCAAAATGATTTCACAATGGGGTCTTTAATTTTCTCCACCACCTGATTGCGGTATTGCTCATCCGCTAACATCCGATTCACGCTCAAAAGAGTAGAATCAGGATATTCCAGTAAAGCCAAAATACAATTATTCAAAATATACTCCATTCTCGCTGACCACACATCAGGCCAAATTTTTTTAAATACACCCATTAAGCCTGATGCCACCAAATGACGACGGTCCTCACTCACATTTTCCATCACATTAAAACCAATAGGATAATCAAGGTCAGCGGGATTAAAATAAATAACATCATTAATACGGTTTTTAGGCACAAAATCCAAAACATCATTGGCTGCCTCGCCGTGCGGATCCACAAACCCCACTCCCCTACCATCGCGAATATCCTGAATAATCATATTCTTTAACAACTCTGTTTTGCCCATTCCTGTTTTGCCCAAAACATAAATATGTTTTCTTCTATCATCAAGCTTAATGCCAAATTTTTTTCTTTGATTGCGAAAGGTTGTTTCGCCAAAAAAATTTATCTCTTCCATAAAAATAATAAAAATAAAATGAAAAAATAAAAATGATAACCTAAAGGAGGCAGGAGGAACCGGGGGGTAGGAGGTAACCGGCAGGAGGTGACCGAGGGAGGAGGTGACCGAGGGAGGAGGTGACCGAGGGAGGAGGTGACCGAGTTAACTCCTATTAGGAGTTAACTCGGTCACCCCCTACGGTCACCTCCTATGTTTCACCTCCTATGTTTCACCTCCTGCCGGTCACCTCATAAAGCCTGCCTCCTAAAGCCTACCTAAAACCTCGATCACCTCCTAAAACTCCATCCTTCCCCTTGTGCGGTTCTTTCTTAATCGTTCCTTCTATATTTTAGCCAATAGGCAAATTCGGTGGCGGGCTGGCTTTTTTAGCT
>Ga0078972_1011842_pt1 | contig 15361 bp, 11 predicted proteins | sample YelNatPaOPGAMG01_FD_67568 | JGI IMG/M metagenome (GOLD analysis project Ga0078972, IMG submission 67568) | Hot spring thermophilic microbial communities from Obsidian Pool, Yellowstone National Park, USA - OP-RAMG-01 (SPADES assembly) (version 2) | ecosystem: Environmental > Aquatic > Thermal... | reverse complement strand
CCGGCATCCGGCTGGCCGACCGTGCCGCCCAGCGAGTAGCCGCCGCCTTCGCTGAAGGTGTACCCACCGCCGTCTACCGTGTTCCAGGTCAGGTCGTAGCCGCCGCCCGATTGGGCCAGGGCGATGCCGGCCAGCAGGCAAAGGGCGGCTACCGTGAGGAAGATTACGGTGTGCTTCATCGCTCCCCCCTCACTGCAGAATCACCAGCATCCGGATGACGCCGGTGCCTTTCTCCAGCCCCTCCAGCGCCTTGCCGATGACCGTGCCGATGGGCGGGTTGGGGCCGGCCCGCATGGCGTGGCCGGGGGTGGCGGAGGCCACCAGCAGGTCGCCAGGGCGGATGGGGCCGTTCTCGGCGCTGGCCTTGACCGGCACCACGCCCACCACGGCCAGCGGGATGTGCCCCTCCGGTTTCCCCTCCATCGGCTGTCCGCCGACAAAGCCCGGCCGGGTGGAGTAGACGCCGACCACGGTGGGCTGATAGGCTTGCGTGCTGCGGGCCAGTTTCCCATCGGCGCCGACCACCAGCACATCGCCCGGCTCCAGGCCGGGAGCAGCGGGGAGCAGTTCGGCCAGGTCGGCGGCCGGGGTCGTCCAGCCGCCGTCGGCGTAAGCCCAGCCGTCGTTTTGGAAGCGGAAGCGCAGTTCCCCACCGGATATGAACGCCTTGAGCAGATCGCCGGTGCCCTGGTTGACCAGCACCAGGGTGGAATCCGTGCTGTTGTTCTGCCCCCACATGGCAATGCCGCCGGTGTGGGTGTTCAGGGCGTAGAGGGCAGCCCCTCCTTCCGCCGGCGCCCAACTGTGCGCGTAGACGCCATGGCCGCCGCTGGTGGAAAGTGCCCAGCCGGACACGCCATGGCCATTGGGAGCGTTCGTCTGTCCCCAGACGCCGACGCCGCCACCTGTGTTGGCATACGCGTAGCCCAACATCCCCACTCCCCCGGCGGCGTTGGCCAGGCCGTACACGCCGATGCCGTCGGTGCTATCGCTTCGGCCCCACACGCCAAAAGTGATACCAGTGGTGGCGCTGGCCCAGCCGTATACGCCGGTGCCGGAGGTGCTACGGCTTTCGCCGTGCACCCCGTAGGTTTGGCCGGTTGTGGCTCCCACATAGCCGTTGACGCCCCGGCCCTCGGTGCTCTCGCTCTGGCCGGCCACGCCGAAGGTGACGCCGCTGGTGGCGCCGGCGTAGCCGAACACGCCGAAGCCGGCGGTGCTGCGGCTCTCGCCGAACACGCCGATGGTGGTGCCGCTGGCGGCATTGGCAATGCCGTACACGCCGCGGCCGGCGGTGCTGGCGCTCAGGCCGTACACGCCGTAGTTGGTGCCGGTGGTGGCCCGGGCCCAGCCGTACACGCCGGCGCCGCCGGGGCTATAGCTGTAGCCCTCCACGCCGTAGGCGGTGCCGGCGGTGGCGGAGGCCTCGCCGTGCACGCCGGCACCGTTGCTACTGTCGCTCCAGCCTGCTACACCATAGGCCAGGTTGCTGGTGGCGGTGTTACGCACGGCCAGGATGGTTCCCGGGATGAACGTGCCGGCGAGAGCCCCCTGGACATAGGCCCCCGGCCGCAGGGAGAGGGCATAGGGCGCGGCGGTGAGGGCCTGGCGCGGGGAAAGGGGCACATAATCCGAATCGCCGGCGCACTTGACCTCAATTTGCAGCCAGCGGGCATCTCCCTGGAAGGCGTCCGTGCCAAAGTCCAGGTCGGGGATGGTGAAGAGGCCGTTGGTTACGGAAATGCCGGTCTTGGTCTGGGTGCCCAACGATGTCCCGGCGTCAGCGGCATCGTAGAGCGTGAACCGGAAGTCGCAGGTACCGTTGACCGGGTTGCCGTACTGCTTGAGTTGCCCCTGGTAGGTGAAGGCGGTGCCCAGGGCGGTCTGGGGGCCGGCCCCGCCCGCCGGCTGCGGCCCCTGGGCCTGAGCCAGGCCGGCCACCAGGGCCAGCACAAGGGCCACCAGGGCAATTTCGAGAGTTCGTCCGCCTTTCATCTCGCACCTCCTCGTATCCTGTGTTCGGAATTGGGGAAGCGATTCGCGCGCGTTTTACGGTTATTCTCCCATTCTGCACCTCCTTCTGGAATGCTGGCAGACGCCACTTCGCTGCGCTCCGTGGCTCACTACGAACAGATGCCTGCGGGGCTGGCTACGGATACGCCACTTCGCTAACGCTACGTGGCTCGCTACGAACGCGCCCCCCCCCCACGATAACGCCACTCCGCTGCGCTATATGGCTCACCACGGACACGCTGAGTACGAGCGACGTGGAAGGATTTTCTCTCGACTGTTATTATATCATAAAAAAATTATTTGTCAAGCCAATTCCCTCGGTGGCCGGGTTACGGGGCCGACGGCAGGGGAAAGAGGGGGGACTGGAAGAGGACTTCCATCGCCACCTGGACCAGGGTAGGGGGAGGAACGGGAGTTGCATCCAGGTGGGCAAGGGCGTCGCCCAGGGCTCCTTCCAGGGCCTCGTGGACCTGGCTTCGCAGGTCCGGGTCGGCGGCGCGGGGCTCCTCGAAGGCCAGGGCCTGTTCGAGGAGCCCCAGGGGAAGGAGGCGCAGGTAGGGGAGGACCTGACGGCAGTCCACCACCTCGGCGACGGTGGCCGGCCGCTCCTGGGAGGGGTCGCCCTCCAGCCAGCGGGCCGTGGTCCGGAGGAGGAGAGGGGTGGTGCGGAGGTGGTTTTCCAGGGCGCTCCTGAAGGGGTTTTCGCTCCCCAGCCGGGGCGCAGCCCGGCGGTAGAGGCTCTGCCACAGGGCGAAGGCGGCCCGGTCGGCCTCCAGGCTTTCCTCCAGAAGGGCGCGGTGGCCGATGGCGGCCGGCCGGGTGTCTTCGATGCCGGGGATGGTAAAGAGGGGCAGTTCGGGGACCACGACCCGGACCTGGCCGAAGCGTCGGACGTAGAGGTAGGCCGGCGCGCCGCAGCGGAGGAGGCCGGCCGGATCGGCTATCCCCTGGGCCGAAAGCGCCGCCGCCATTTCCCTCAAGGTGGGCAGGCGGTAGACGCCGGGGGCCAGGACAGGGGCAAAGGGAAGTTCGGCCTCCCCACGGTGGGTGGGCAACCCATGGCGTTCCCAGAGCGAGGGAAGTTCTGCAGCCCATTCCGCCGCTTCTTCCGAGAGGAAGGCATAGGCTCCGCCCAACAGGGCGTTGTGTAGCGGGATGAGGGTTTGGGGCCGAAAGGCGTCGAGGAGGGACCGGAGGGCCTGGGTCTCCGGAAGCGGCTGTTCCCAGGGCCAGAGCGAATCGTCGCTGGGGAAGGTCCACTCCACCTGTTCGCCCTCCGGCGGGCGAAAGTGCCGGCGGGCATAGTTGGCCAGGTCCAGGGGGCGGGCGAACCAGCCCTCGTTGCGCCGGGCCCCATCCGGGTCCACACAGGGCAGGAGGAGCCAGGTGGCCTGCCGCGCCGCTTCCTCTTCGGCCAGGATACGCCGGGCCAGGTGCAGTAGCACCAACCCTCCCAGCGGCTCATCGGGCTGGGGGAAGGCATAGGCCAGGACACGGCGCGGGCCTTGCCCCAGCCGCAGCGCCCAGAGCGGCTCGCCCCGGCGGCTCTGTCCCCAGGAAAAGAAAGCCGCCCGCCCCGGGTGCTCCTGGGCCAGGCGGCCGAAGTCTCCCAGCAAGCCGTCCAGGGAAGGGAACCAGGCAGGATCTTGGGTTGCTCCCGGTCCTCCGTCCTCGATCATGGCCACCATGCCGCCGTGCGAACGTGTAACGTGCAACGTGCCAACGTGTAACGTGTAACGTGTAACGTATCTTACATCCGCCGGGCGATCATCAGACGCTGTATCTGGTTGGTGCCTTCGTAGATCTGGAGGAGTTTGGCATCGCGCATGTACTTTTCGACCGGGTAATCCTGCATATAGCCGTAGCCGCCGAAGATTTGCACGGCGTCGGTGGTGACCCGCATGGCCACGTCGCTGGCGAAGCACTTGGCCATGGCCGAGAGGCGTTCGGCCTCCGCTTCGCCCCGGTCGTAGGCCCGGGCGGCGCGCCAGGTGAGCAGACGGGCGCTCTCCACGCCGATGGCCATGTCGGCCAGCATGAGTTGGATGGCCTGGTGGGAGGCGATGGGCCGGCCGAACTGGACGCGCTGGCGGGCGTAATCGCGGGCGGCTTCGAAGGCGGCCCGGGCCAGGCCCACTCCGATGGCCGCCACGCCGACGCGGGCGCGGTTCAACGTCTCCACCAGGATGCGGAAGCCCTCCCCCTCCTTCCCCAGGCGGTTCCCGGCCGGGATGCGCACGCCTTCGAAGATGACTTCGCGGGTGTCCGAGGCGCGCTGGCCCATCTTGCGTTCCTTCTTCCCGGTGGAAAGGCCGGGGGTGCCGGCCGGGACGACGAAGGCGGAAAGGCCCCGGGCCCCCCGGGAGCGGTCGGTGGAGGCGATGACGGTATAGAGGGAGGCCAGCCCGCCGTTGGTGATAAAGGTCTTGACCCCGTCGAGGATGTACTCCTCTCCTTCCCGGCGGGCGGTGGTGGAGACGGCGGAGGCATCGCTGCCGGCGCCCGGCTCGGTCAGGCAGAAGGCGGCCAGGCGCGGCTCGGCGCAGAAGGAGGGGAGGAAGCGTTCCTTTTGTTCGGCCGTCCCGAAGAGGAGGATGGGGAGGAGGGCCAGGCCGTTGCCCAGGAGGCTGGTGGCGATGCCGGCGCAGCCGGCCCCCATCTCCTCGGCGATCAGGGCGACCTCGAAGGCGCCCAGGCCGGCCCCGCCGTACTCCTCGGGCACCTCCAGGTTCAGAAGGCCGGCCTGATGGGCCCGCCGCAGCACCTCCATAGGGAATTCCCCCGTTTCGTCGGCCTGGCGGGCGCGGGGGAGAATCTCCTGCCGGACAAAGTCCCGGGCCAGGTCCCGAAAGGCCTGTTGTTCTTCGGTGAGGTCAAAGTCCACCATCGTCACCTCGCACTTGTTTACCGCAGAGTTCGCAGAGAATCTGGAAAATCCTTCACCTATTCAGGTTTTCTCGTTCTTTCGTCTCGGCGCTGAAGCCCTCCTACTGCCCCTTGAGCAGGTGGCGGGCGATGACCAGGCGTTGAATCTGGTTGGTGCCCTCGTAGATTTGCAGGAGTTTGGCATCCCGCATCAACTTTTCCACCGGGTAGTCGCGCATGTAGCCGTAGCCGCCGAAGATCTGCACGGCGTCGGTGGTGACCCGCATGGCCACGTCGCTGGCGAAGCACTTGGCCATGGCCGATTCCTTGGAGTTGGGCAACCCCTGGTCGGTCAGCCAGGCAGCGTACCAGGACAGCAGGCGGGAGGCCTCGACCTGCATGGCCATATCGGCCAGCATAAACTGGATGGCCTGCTGTTCGGCGATGGGTTTGCCGAACTGGATGCGTTTCTGGGCGTATTCGGTGGCCAGTTCCAGGGCCCGACGGGCCACGCCGGTAGCCAGGGCGGCCACGCCGGCCCGGGCGGCATCCAGCGTCTTGAGGGCCACGGCAAAGCCCCGGCCCTCCCGGCCCAACATGTTCTCCCGGGGGATGCGCACGTCGGCAAAGGTGATCTCGGCCGTGTTGGAGGCCCGTTGCCCCATCTTGTCCTCGATTTTGGTGATGGAGATGCCCGGCAGGCCGGCCGGGACGATGAAGGCGGTCATGCTGCGGGGGCCGCGTTCCGGGTCGGTGATGGCGAAGACGGTGTAGAGGGAGGCGATGGCCCCGTTGGAGATAAAGCACTTGACGCCGTTGAGGACGTATTCATCGCCGTCCAGGATGGCCGTCGTGCGCACGTTGCCGGCGTCGCTGCCGGCCTCGCGCTCGGTCAGGCAGAAGGCGGCCAGTTGGTGGTTCTGGCAGAGCGGCTTGAGGAAGCGTTCCTTCTGCTCCTCGGTGCCGAAGAGGACGAGCGGGGTGGTGGCCAGGGTGTTGACCATAATGGTGGTGGTGATGCCGGCGCAGGCGGCGCCCAGTTCCTCGGTCACGATACAGTTGGCCAGGGCGCCCTGGCCTCCCCCGCCGTACTCGGCCGGGATGGCCAGGTTGATCAGCCCCTCCTGATAGGCGCGCTCGATGATAAAGGCGGGGTGCTCGCCCCTTCGGTCGTATTCGGCGGCGATGGGGAGGATTTCCTCGCGGGCAAAGCGGCGGGCCCGGGCCTGAAGTTCCTCCAATTCGGGGGTCAGACGAAACGAGATCACGGTCCACCTCCTCCTGTCAGTCCGGATATCCGACCTGGGATGGGGGAATTATAGCACAGAGGCCGGGCGGGAGCAAATGCGCGTGCGGCTAAATCCGGTAATATTTCCTCACCGCCCATTCGAACAGGGCTTCCGGGAGGAAACATTTGGCCGAGACGGCCACTTTTTGGAAGAGGCTTCCCGCCCGGTAGCGCAGGCGGGGATGGCGGAGGCGCAGGATGCGTCCCAGCAGGCGGGCCACGCTTTCCGGAGGAACGCCGTGTTGTTCGTCGTGCCCGGCCACGGCCAGGGCCTTTTGCATTCGGGGGGCATAGGGCGAATCCTGGGAGGCCCGGGTATGGCGGCGGCGAAAGGTAAAGTTCGTCCGGGTGTCGCCCGGTTCGATCAGCACGACCTGGATGCCCAGGGGGCGGACCTCCATCCGCAGGGCCTCGCTCAGGCCCTCCAGGGCGAATTTAGAGGCGCTGTAGAGGCCCTGGAAGGGCAGGGCAATCCGGCCGGCCAGGGAGCCGATGATGACGATCGTCCCCGAACCCTGGGCCCGCATGATCGGCAGGACGGCCCGGCAAAGGCGCAACACGCCGAAGAAGTTGGTCTCCATCTGCTCCCGGGCTTCCTCCACCGAGGTATCCTCCACGGCGCCGGCGATGCCGAAGCCGGCGTTGTTGACCAGCACGTCCAGCCGGCCGGCCCGCCTCAACACTTCCTCCACCCCCCGGCGGACCGAATCGTCGTCGGTCACGTCCATGGGAATCATCTCGAAGGGTTCTCCGGTCACGCCTTCCGGCCGGCGGCTGGTCCCAAAGACGCGATAGCCCTGGCGGGCCAGGTGTCGGGCACAGGCCTGCCCGATGCCCGACGAGGCTCCGGTGATCAGGACGACACGGGTGTCCATCGTTTCCTCCCCGTTATTCCCAGCGCACGATCTCCAACCCGGCCTCTTCCATCATCTGCCGGGCCAGTTCATCGGGGTACGGCCCCTGGTAGACGATGCGCACCACGCCGGCGTTGATGAGCATCTTGGCGCAGAGGATACAGGGCTGGGTGGTGCTGTAGAGGGTGGCCCCGCGAATCTGCACGCCGTGGACGGCCGCCTGAATGATGGCGTTCTGCTCGGCGTGCAATCCCCGGCACAGTTCGGCCCGTTCCCCGGAGGGGATGCCCAGGCGTTCCCGCAGACAGCCCACCTCCTCGCAGTGGGGAAGGCCGGTGGGGGCGCCGTTGTAGCCGGTGGCCAGGATGTGTTTATCCTTCACCAGGATGGCTCCCACCTGCCGGCGCAGACAGGTGCTCCGCTGGGCTACCTCCCGGGTGATGCGCATAAAATACTCGTCCCACGACGGGCGCATCGGCGTTCTCCTTGAAGCGTTGCACGTTACACGTTACACGTTACACGCTACACGTTCTAGAGGATCAGCATGGCATCGCCGAAACTGTAGAAGCGGTAACCTCGGGCGATGGCTTCGCGGTAGGCCGCCAGAATCGCTTCCCGGCCGGCAAAGGCGCTGACCAGCATGAGCAGGGTGGAACGGGGCAGGTGGAAGTTGGTGATCAGGGTGTCTACGGTTCGGAAGCGATAGCCGGGATAGATGAAAAGGCGAGTCCAGCCCTCAAAGGGGGATATTTCCCCGCCCTGGGCGGCGGTCTCCAGCGCCCGCACCGCCGTAGTGCCCACGGCCACCACCCGTCCCCCGGCCTTCCGTGTTTCCCGAACGGCCCGGGCCACCTCGGCCGGCACCCGACACCACTCGGCGTGCATGGGGTGGGCCTCCACCTCCTCCACTTCCACCGGGCGGAAGGTATCCAGGCCGATGTGGAGCACGACAAAGGCCAGGTTCACCCCCCGGGCCTGGAGTTCGGCGATCAGGCGAGGGGTAAAGTGCAGGCCGGCGGTGGGCGCGGCGACCGACCCGGCCATCCGGGCATAGACCGTCTGATAGCGTTCCGCATCGGCCAGCGGTTCGTGGATGTAGGGAGGGAGCGGCACCATCCCCAGCCGATCCAGGTGCGGTTCGACCTCTTCCGAAAACGAGACTACCCGCACCCCCTCCGGGCGGACCTCTTCCACCCGGGCGTACAGGGCGCTTTCCCCGGCTTCCCCCCCAAAGGCCAGTTCCAGCCCGGGCCGGATGCGCTGCCCGCCGATCAGGACTTCCCAGCGCCGTTCGTCCAGCCGGCGCAGGAGGAGCACTTCCACCTGGCCGCCGGTGCGGGCCTTGCGTCCGCGCAACCGGGCGCGGAGCACCCGGCTTTCGTTGGCCACCAGGAGGTCGCCCGGCCGGAGGTAGGCCGGCAGGTCGCGGAAATGGGCGTGCTCCATCCGGCCGCCTTCCCGGTACAGGACGAGCAGACGGGAGGCGTCCCGTGGCTCGACAGGGCGCTGGGCGATGAGTTCCGGCGGCAGTTCGTAGTCAAAGTCGGCGGTCTTCATGCCGCCTCCAGGAGTTCCCGCAACTGGCGGGCGTTCTCCACGGCGTAGCCGAAGGCGTCGTTGTTGAAATAGACGTAAACATCCCGGCCGGCCTGCCGCTCCCGGGTCAGCCATTCGGCCCAGTCCTCCAGTTCCTCCTGAGTATAGCGGCTGGCGTAGAGGGAGGTGGCCCCGTGCATGCGCACGTAGACGGCCGGCCCGACGGCCCGGCGGGGGCTTTCCAGGCCGGGCATGTTGGGCAGGGCGAGGGCGGCCCCGTAGCGCTCCAGGAGGGCATAGACCTGGGGGCAGAACCAGGAGGGATGACGGAACTCGAAGGCGTGGAGGAGGTTGCCCGGGAGGAGGCGCAGAAAGGCCTCCAGGCGTTCGGGGGCGCCATGCCAGCCCGGGGGCAACTGGTAAAGGAGCGGCCCCAGGTGCTCCCCCAGGAGGCGGGCGCGTTCCAGGAAGCGTCCCAGGGCCTCCTCCACCTGGTGGAGTTTTTTCATGTGGGTGATGTAGCGGCTGACCTTGAGGGCATAGAGAAAGCCCGGCGGGGCCTGCTCCCGCCATGTTTGGAAGGCGGCCTCGCCGGGCAGGCGGTAGAAGGTATTGTTGATCTCGACCGTGTCAAAACGGCCGGCGTAATAGGCGAACCAGGCTTTCTGGGGCAGGTGGGATGGGTAGAATACCCCGCGCCAGTGGGGATAGATCCAGCCGGAAGTGCCCACGAAGCAACGGCCTGGCCCCGCATTCATCGATTCAGGGAGTTCCTCGCTGCTCCCAGGGAAAACTTTGGTCCAGACGATGCAAAAAAGCCTTCATCAGGGCGATGGTGTGTTCCAGGTCGTCCAGGTGGAGGAAGCCCACCGGAGTGTGGATGAAACGGGCAGGGACGGCCACGGCGATCGAGGGCACGCCTTCCCGGGCCAGGTGGATGGCGCCGGCGTCGGTCCCGCCCAGGCCGGGGGCCTTGAACTGGTAGGGGAGATTTTCCTCCTCGGCCGTGCGCACCAGCAGTTCCAGCAGGCGGCGGTCGGCGATGACCGAGCGGTCCATCACCGTGATGGCCGGCCCTTTGCCCAGGCGGGTGACCGGCGTGTGGTCCCCTTTGCGCGGCAGGTCGTCGCAGATGGTGCCCTCCAGAGCGATGCCGACCTCCGGCTCCACGGCGTAGGCGGCCACCCGCGCACCCCGCAACCCCACCTCCTCCTGCACGGTGAAGGCGGCCACGATCTCCACCTCGTAGCGCTCCTTGACCAGTTCGGCCAGGACGGCGCAGCCGGCCCGGTCGTCCAGGGCCTTGCCCTTGAAGAGGCGGCCCAGCACTTCGGAGCGGGTGTCGAAGGAAATATAATCTCCCACCTTGACCACCGCCTCGGCGTCTTCCTTACTTTTGGCCCCGATGTCGATGTACATCTGCTCGATGCGGACGACCTGGCGCTCCTCCTCAGGGGTGAGGAGGTGCACGGCCTTCAGGCCGATGATGCCGGGGATGCCCTCTTTCCCCACCAGGACGCGTTTTCCCGGCAGGACGCGGGGGTCGATGCCTCCGACCGGGCGGAAGCGGAGCATCCCGTCCTTGCCCACCTGGACGACCATCAGGCCGATTTCATCCATATGGGCGGCCAGCATGACCCGATGGGCCTTTTCCTTCGAAGCATGGACGGTGGCGAGCAGGTTGCCCAGGTCGTCCACGCGGTACTCGTCCACGTAGGGGCGGATTTCCTCGAGGAGGAGTTCGCGCACGGCATCTTCGTTTCCCGAGACCCCTCGGGCATCGGAAAGTTTTTGGAGCAACAAGGTCTTCCTCCGTCTCTGCTAGCGGGAGAGGTCCACCTCGTCCAGCCGGGCGATGGTCAGGGCGAGGAGCCTTCCGGCGCGGCGGATGTCGTTCAGGTCCAGGGTTTCGACCGGGTTGTGCATATAGCGGAGGGGGATGCCCAGGAGGCCCGTCGGCACCCCGCTGCGGCTGACCTGGATGGCCCAGGCGTCGGTTCCGGTGGGTCCAGGGGCCGCCTCGATCTGGTAGGGAATTTCGTGGCGGCGGGCCGTCTCCACCAGGGCCTCGAAGACTTTGGGGTGGATGTTGGGTCCGGTGGTGATGGCCGGCCCCTTGCCCAGTTCCACCGTGTCGGTATCGGGCACGCCGGGCATATCGCCGTGGGTGACGTCGATGGCGATGCCCAGGTCGGGGGCGATGCCGAAGGTGCTGGTGATGGCCCCGCGGATGCCCACTTCCTCCTGTACGGTGGCCACGGCATAGACGTCCCAGGTATGGCGCAGCCGGCTCAATTCCTCCAGGCAAACCAGGATGGTGGCCACCGCCGCCCGGTCGTCAAAGGCCTTGCCGGCCATGCGTTCGTTGCGCAGGGAGGTACAGGGGATGCGCAGGGTGACGAGGTCGCCCACCTGGACCTCCTTCTCCACCTCCTCGGGGGGGAGGCCGATGTCGATGAGGAGTTCCTCCATTTTCGGCACCTGGTTGCGCTCCTCGGGAGTGAGGACGTGGGGCGGGCGGGTGGCGACGATGCCCGGGTAGGGCTTCCGTCCGTGGACGATGACCTCCTGGCCGGGGAGGATGCGGACGTCATAGCCTCCCACCTCGGTGAAGTGGAGGAAGCCCTTTTCGATCTGGGTGACGATGAGGCCGATTTCGTCCATATGGCCGGCCAGCATGACCTTGCGGCGGGGTTCCGGGCCGGCGCCGCGTTTCCATCCGATGAGGTTGCCCAGGGCGTCGGTGCGAATCTCGTCCACGTAGGGGCGCATGGCCTCGGCAATGCGTTCGCGCACCTCCGTCTCGTAGCCCGAGACGCCGCTGGATTCGCTGAGTTCCCGGAGCAAAGCGGCGATATCCAAGGTAGTCCTCCTTGTTTGCTGAAAAGCCGGAGGCATTATAGCACCAGGGGCGGCTTTTTTCAAATGAGGCCGCGTCCGACCGTGAGGCTTGCTTGCCGTTTTCGCCAGGAGAGGGTATAATTTAAGCAACCGGGAAACGTTTCTCATCGATCCACCGCGGGGCCGTTTCCATCCGAACCTGCCTGTCCGCCCCCTTGTTCCCAGGACAGGGGTTTCCTGGGAAGCCGGTGTAGAGAGGAGGGTTCCGATGAGCCGGAGGAAAATCCTGTTGCTGCTCCTTCCCCTGGTCTTCGGGTTGCTCTTATTCGCCGGCCCGGCCACCCGGCCGGCCTACGCCGCCCTCTGCGAGTCTCAGGGGAGCGGCTACTGGAGCAACGCCAGCACCTGGACGGGTTGTAACGGTTACCCTGGCCAGTACACTAACGACTATGTCCTCATCCACAACGGCCACACCGTGACCCTGGACCTCAGCCCGGGGGCCGTCTACCGGGTGGAGATTCAAAGCGGGGGCGCGCTCGTCGTTTCCGGCAATAATACGCTCCCAATCAGCGCAGGCGGTGGTACCCCAGGCCTGACCGTCAACGGCACCTTCACCGCCGGCAGCGGCACGGTCGAGTTCAACACCACCTACGGCTCCGCCTCCGCCACGATCGTCGGAACCGTCGCCTTCAACAACGTAACCATCTCCGGGGTGGGCGTGAACTTCGGAGGTTCGACGGTCAACGGGGTGCTGACCATCAACAGCGGCGGCTGGGTGAACACCAACCCACCGACCTACGGCCCCGCCTCCACCCTCCTGTATAACACCGGCGGCATCTACGGCCGGGGCGCCGAATGGAGCGCGACATCCGGCCCCGGCTACCCCAACCACGTCCGGGTGAGCAACAATACCGGGCTGGACCTGGGCAACGGGGGGACAGGGGTGGCCCGCGCCCTGGCCGGCAACCTGACGGTGGACGCCGGGAGCGGGCTCTATATGGATTACGGCAATAACGATATGACCGCCCCCCTCACCGTCGGCGGCGACGTCCTGTTGAACGGGACCCTCTCCCTTTCCGATCTCCCCGGAGGCGACCTCCTGGTGGGGGGCAACTGGACGAACAACGGCAACTTCTACTCCAAAGGCCGGCAGGTGACCTTTAACGGGAACGGCGCGCAGTACATCGGCGGGAGTGCTTCCACCACCTTCGACTATCTCCTGATCGACAACGCCGCGGCCGGCGCCGTCACGCTGACTGCGGACATCGCCGTCCGACGCGAACTCAAAATCAACAACAGTTCTGCCGAACTCTCCGCGGGGTCGGCCACCATCACCCTGCAGGGCGACGCCACGGCCGGCCCGGTCTTCTGGAACAACGGCACCTTCAACCGGGGCTCCGGTACGGTCGTCTTCACCGGCGAGAACAACCGGAACGGCCGGGTGCTGGGCTCGGCCGTGACCACCTTCAACCACGTGACCCTCAGCCGCAACGCCGGCGGCAGCGGCAACTTTGGGGTGGATTTCTACGACCACGATACCGGCCGGCGGGCGCACATCGCCGGCACGTTGACCCTGAACCAGTTCACCTTTGTCGCCAGCGAGGAGGACGGGAGTGCGACCGGCTGTGCCCCCTCCAACTGCGACGGCACGCCCTTTTACGATGCCGGCTCGACCCTCCTCTACCAGAACTCCGGCACCTTCCATTCCGCCGCCGAATGGTGGCCGGACGATGCTACCCCCACCTGCGGAACGGACAAGGGGATGCCCTATAACGTGGTGATCGCCAACGGCACCGCGCTCGACATCCACGCCGCCTTTGCCAACAACGGCCGGGAGCCCAGTTATCCGGCCGGCTCGAACAAGACGGCCTGCGGCTCCCTGACCATCGCCGCCGGCAGCGCCCTGACCTCGACGGCCGGCATCCTCAGCGTGAAGAACGACTGGACGCGCAGCGGCACCTTCATCCACAACAGCGGCACGGTGCGCTTCAACGGAAATCTCAGCCAGAGCGGGGATGGCCGGCAGAGCGTCAGCGGCGATACGACCTTCTACAACCTGGTGCTGGACCCTGAAGCAAACGTCGCTGTTGACTTCGGCTCCACAACCACCACGGTCGCCCATAACCTTTCCAAAGTAAGCGCGAGCGGGGGAACGATGGATCCGGGGACGGGAAAGTTTTCCTTCACCGGGAATCCTGGCTATATCCTGGGCGATGGTAAAAAGGTCTTCTACGACCTGGAAATCGTTGGGATGACCAGCCACATTACCGGCAGCGGAGATATCTACGTACACCACGACTTCCTCAACAACGGCACGTTCTACGAGGACGCCGCCCACCGCATCCACTTTGACGACGAAACGTCCGGGGGCGCCACCCACGCCCTCTCCGGCAGCGGCACCACCACCTTCGGCCGGCTACAGGTCTGGACCAGCGACACCCTGAACGCCGGCACGCACTCCTTCCGGGTGATAGGGGATGAGTTTTGGGTTTCCTCGGGGGCCACCTTCAACGGCAACTCGGCCACCGTGACCTTTGGGAATGCCTCGCCCGGAACCGACCTGGTGGGCGCAGGGCGGTATAACTTCTACCACCTGACCATCGAGGCCGGCGCGACCCTGCTGGGGGTAGACACCACCGGGAACAACAAGACCTTTTACGTGGCCGGGAACTGGACGAACCACGGCACCTATGTCCATAACGGCGGCACGGTGGCTTTCAACGGCTCATCGCTCCAGGTAATCGGCGGCACCGCAACCACCACGTTCTACGCTCTGACCATTGACAACCCGGCCGGGGTTAACCTGGCCCACACCACCCAGGTGGACAAGACATTGACCCTCTCCAACGGCCTCTTGACGCTGGGAGCATACGACCTCCTTATGGGGGTAGGCAGTGGCTACGCCGGAACGCCGGGGCCGACCCGGATGGTTGTGGCCGATGGCAGTGGGGTGTTCTGCCGGGAATTCCGGGGAATGACCTCCATGTTTACTTACCCCATCGGCGACAACACGGACGGAGCCAACTATTCGCCGGTCCGACTGCTTTTTTACGCCGCGAATACCTGGGGGCCGGCCTGTGTTCGGGTGACTGATGCCAAACATCCGGACAACCCCAGCGTCACCGATTACCTGACCCGCTACTGGACGGTGACTTCGCGGGGCATTTCCGGCTTCAACTGTACAGCCTTGTTTTATTATGTCGCTGGGTCTGAAGATGTGGTGGGGACAGAAAGCGCTATGAGGGCAATGAAGTACGATAGTGGTGTGTGGACCTACGGCGATCCGGTTGATGCGGCCAACCATGTGATCACTATGGAAGACCTTACCAGTTTCTCCGACTTTACTGCCGGGAGCGTGCCCGCGGCGGTGAAACTCCTGACCTTTGCCGCCCGGCCGGCCGCCTCCGGCGTCCTGCTGACCTGGGAGACGGCCAGCGAGCACAATAACGTCGGCTTCAACCTCTACCGGAGTGCTTCCCTTCAGGAGAGAGGGGAGAAGGTAAACGCCGGCCTCATCCCTTCGCGTTCGCCCGGCGGGGGGGAAGGGGCCTCCTACAACTTCCTGGACGCGACGGCCCGGCCGGGGCAGACCTACTTCTACACCCTGGAGGACGTGGACCTGAACGGCCGGCGCACCGCCCACGGGCCGGCCGCCATCTCCTTCTGGCGAGTTTACCTGCCGCTGGTGCTTCGCCGGCACTAGGGCGGAGAACGTGCGGGGGTGGACCGGCATGGTCCACCCCCGCGTTTCTACTACGAGGTAGGTGCGGGTTTCTTGGGCATTGTCGGATCGTGGTAGTAGGGGCGGGATGACCCCGCCCGTACCAGGGGCCTCAGGAGGCCAAAGAAGGCGCGGTCGGGGTTTCCTTGGCGGCCGGCCTGGGGTGGGAGAGCGTCGGCGCAGGCCGACGCCTGGTGGGGGGACGATTTCCATTGGGCCCATCGCGCCGAAACGCGTGGAAAT
>Ga0078972_1011841_pt1 | contig 15362 bp, 12 predicted proteins | sample YelNatPaOPGAMG01_FD_67568 | JGI IMG/M metagenome (GOLD analysis project Ga0078972, IMG submission 67568) | Hot spring thermophilic microbial communities from Obsidian Pool, Yellowstone National Park, USA - OP-RAMG-01 (SPADES assembly) (version 2) | ecosystem: Environmental > Aquatic > Thermal... | reverse complement strand
ACTGCTACAAGTCCGCTGATTTGAACCTTTTACCCCTCAACGCGGTATTATATATGGAGTCTCAAACTTCCGATCGGCCGGACATCCCGGATGGAGTGTTGGTCGCCCGGCTGCGCCGGGGGGATACGGCCGCACTGGCCGAACTGTACGAGAAGTATCAAGCCCCTATATTCCGCACTGCCCTGGCGATCACCCGGGACCCGGGAGCCGCAGAGGACATTCTTCAAGAGTGCTTCATCCGGCTCCTCACCCACGCCGACCGCATCCGTACGGATGCTCCGGTAGGGCCATGGCTCTATCGGGTGGCGATTAACCTGAGTTGCGATTGGATAAACCACCGTCAGCGCTGGTCGGTCTTGCTGAGTAAACTGGTGGAGCGCTGGGCCGCTCCCCTTCGCGTGGAAGGGACGGTGGAGGAGCAGGAAATTCAGGAAAAGGTTCGGGAGGCCATCCGTACCCTGCCCCTTCCCCAGCAGGTGGTGATTGTCCTCTACTACCTGGAAGGGTTGAGCCTGAAAGAAATCGCTGAAATTCTGGAGGTCCCGGAGGGAACAGTCAAATCTCGCCTCCACTATGGGCGGGAAGCGCTGAAGGAGCGCCTGGCGGAGTGGCAGCCCCGGCGCGGTGTGGTGTATGAGTTGACGTGAGCCGGTACAGGGAGAGATGGACGCACTGGATGTTTTGATCGCTCAATCTCTACAGGACCGATGGGGCAACGCGAAGCCATCCCCGCGCGTATGGCGGCGAATCATCCGGCGCGTCGCTTCTCTGTTTCCTCCGATTTCCCCTGCCTGGCGCAACAATCCCGCTTATTATCCGAAACATCCCTTTGAACCCATTCTCATCGCACCGTTCTCCTCCGCTGGCAGCCTGCTGCTGTGGCGGTACGACCTTCTGCTGATGCGGGTCGCGTAGACCTGTTACTACTTTCAGGAGCAAGGAGTCTTTATGGCTATCTTGATGGACGTCAGGAACCTGGTCACCCGTTTCTACACCCAGGACGGGGTCGTCCACGCCGTCAACGGCATCTCCTACACAATGGAGGAGGGAGAGATTCTGGGCGTGGTCGGCGAGAGTGGATGCGGCAAGAGCGTCCACGCCCTTTCCATTATGCGCCTCATCCCCAGCCCTCCGGGGAAGATTGAGGGCGGTGAGGTCTGGTTTGACGGGCGCGACCTGATGCAACTGAGCGAGGCCGAGATGCACCACGTGCGCGGGGCGGAGATCGCGATGGTCTTCCAGGACCCGATGACCTCGTTCAACCCGGTCTTCACCATCGGCTTCCAGATTATGGAGGCCCTCAAACTCCACCAGGGGATGGACGACAAACAGGCCCGGGAGCGGGCCGAAGAACTGCTGACAATGGTGGGCATCCCGGAGGCGAAGACCCGCCTGGATGACTACCCCCACCAGTTCTCCGGCGGTATGCGCCAGCGGGCGATGATCGCGATGGCCCTCTCCTGTAACCCCAAACTCCTCATCGCCGACGAGCCCACCACCGCGCTGGACGTCACCATCCAGGCCCAGATTATTGACCTGGTGAAGCGGCTCCAGGAGCAACTGGGCATGGCGGTGATGTGGATCACCCACGACCTGGGGGTGGTGGCCCGGCTGGCCCAGCGGATCAACGTCATGTACGCCGGGTTCATCATTGAGCGGGGCAACGTCAAAGACATCTACAAGCGGCCCCGCCACCCCTACACGATGGGGCTTCTGGGGTCGCTGCCCCGGCTGGACGAGGCGCCGGGGACCAAACTGGTCTCCATCCCCGGCCTCCCGCCCGACCTGATTGACCTGCCGCCGGGCTGCCCCTTTGTCCCCCGCTGCACCTACGCGGTGGACCGGTGCGTGGAAGAGAGGCCGACTCTCAAGGAAGCGGATACGGCCAATCATCTGGTCGCCTGCTGGCGTTGGGAAGAACTTGCAGGGAGGAGCCGCTAATGGCCGCCGAACGAGTTCCCCTGGTTCAGGTCATTCATCTCAAGAAGTATTTCCCCATCACCCGTGGGGTCATTTTCCAGCGCCACATCGGGGACGTCAAGGCCGTGGACGACGTCACCTTTGACATCTACAAGGGCGAGACCCTGGGACTGGTGGGGGAGACGGGTTGCGGGAAGACCACCGTCGGGCGCACCATCCTGCGCCTCTATGAGCCGACCTCCGGCCAAATCATTTTTGACGGGGTGGACCTCCTGAAGTTGAAGGGCAACGCACTGCGCCGGATGCGCCGCCGGATGCAGATTATCTTCCAGGACCCCTACGCCTCCCTGAACCCCCGGATGACCGTGGGGGCCATCATCGCCGAGCCGCTGGAGGTCCACGGCGTCGCCCGGGGCAAGGAGAAGGAGGAGCGGGTGCAGGAGTTGCTGCGGGTGGTCGGTCTGAACCCGTACTTTGTGAACCGCTACCCGCACGAGTTCTCCGGCGGTCAGCGGCAGCGCATCGGCATCGCCCGCGCCCTGGCCCTGAACCCCGACCTGATTGTCTGCGATGAGCCCATCTCCTCGCTGGACGTCTCCATCCAGGCCCAGGTGGTCAACCTGCTGGAGGAACTCCAGGAGCAGTTCGGGCTCACGTATCTCTTCATCGCCCACGACCTGAGCATGGTCCGCCACATCAGCGACCGGATGGCGGTGATGTACCTGGGCAAGATTGTGGAATTGGCCGACCGGGACGAGATTTATCTGAACCCGCTGCATCCGTACACCCAGGCGCTGATGAGCGCGGTGCCGGTGCCGGACCCGGAGATAGAGGAGAAGCGGCAGCGCATCATTCTGAAGGGCGAGATTCCCAGCCCGGCCAATCCGCCGAAAGGCTGCAACTTCAACACCCGCTGTCCGGTGGCGATGGACGTCTGCTACGAGGCGGAGCCGGAGTACCGGGAAGTGAAGCCGGGCCACTGGGTGGCCTGCTATCGGGTGTGACGCAGACCACAGACGACGGACGACAGACCACAGACCACAGACGACGGACGACAGACCACAGACCACAGACGACGGACGACAGACCACAGACCACAGACGACGGACGACAGACCACAGACGACCTTCCCCTGGCCGATGCGGAGGGGATGATGATGCCGGATACCGCAAAAAGTACCGTGACGGCCGAGATCACCTGGGAGGACCTGCTCCGGGTGCTGGAGGAGCGCCCGGAGTGGCTGGAGCGCGTCCGCCAGGTGGTGCTGACGCGGGAACTGCTCTCGTTGCCGGAGGCGATCCGGGAACTGGTGGAAGCGCACCGGCGGGGCGAGGAACGTCTGACCCGCGTGGAGGCCGCGATCCAGGGGCTGGCCGAGGCTCAGTGGCAGAGCGAGGAGCGGCTGGTCCGCCTGGAAGCCACCATCCAGGAACTGGTGGAGGTTCAGCGGCGACACGAGGAGCGGCTGGCCGGCCTGGAAGCCACCGTCCAGGAACTGGTGGAGGCACACCGGCGGGGCGAGGAGCGGCTGACTCGCCTGGAAGCCACCGTCCAGGAACTGGTGGAGGCACACCGGCGGGGCGAGGAGCGGCTGACCCGCCTGGAAGCCACCGTCCGGGAACTGGTGGAGGCACACCGGCGGGGCGAGGAGCGGCTGACTCGCCTGGAGGCCACCGTTCAGGAACTGGTGGAGGCACACCGGCGGGGCGAGGAGCGGCTGGTCCGCCTGGAAGCCACCGTCCAGGAACTGGTGGAGGCACACCGGCGGGGCGAGGAGCGGCTGGCCGGCCTGGAAGCCACCGTCCGGGAACTGGTGGAGGCACACCGGCGGGGCGAGGAGCGGCTGACCCGCCTGGAAGCCACCGTCCAGGAACTGGTGGAGGCCCAGCGGCGCCACGAGGAGCGGCTGGCCTCGGTGGAGGACCGCCTGGCCCGCCTGGAAGCCGCCGTCCGGGAACTGGTGGAGGCCCAGCGGCGACACGAGGAGCGGCTGGCCTCGGTGGAGGAGCGGCTGGCCTCGGCGGAGGACCGCCTGGCCCGCCTGGAAGCCACCGTCCAGGAACTGGTGGAGGCCCAGCGGCGACACGAGGAGCGGCTGGCCTCGGTGGAGGACCGCCTGGCCCGCCTGGAAGCCACCGTCCGGGAACTGGTGGAGGTTCAGCGGCAACACGAGGAGCGGCTGGCCTCGGTGGAGGAGCGGCTGGCCTCGGCGGAGGACCGCCTGGCCCGCCTGGAAGCCACCGTCCAGGAACTGGTGGGGGCCCTGAAGGAAGTCTCCGCTCAGGTCCACGAACTGGCTCAGGCCGTCTTCCGGCTGACCCAGACGGTCTCCCGTCTGGAGGGCACGGTCGGGGACATCAAGGGGAGACTCCTGGAGATGGCGTACCGGGATAAGCCCTACGCCTACTTCGGCCGCCTCCTCCGCTCTATCCGGGTCGTACCTTTTACGGAAATAGAGGACCTGCTGGAAAAAAGCCTCTCCCGGGAGGAAGTGGATGACCTCTTCCAGTTGGACCTGCTGCTGCGCGGTCGGTTGAGGGACCATCCGGAGCGGCCGGAGGTGTGGCTGGCGGTGGAGGTCTCCAGTGTGGTGGATAAATGGGACGTGGAGCGGGCCCGGGAGCGGGCGGCGCTTCTGCGGAAGGCCGGCCTTCGGGTAGTGCCGGTGGCGGCGGGTCTGCAGGCCCTTGCCGAGGCCGCACACAAAGCCGAAGTGGAGGGGGTGACTCTGGTCACCGATGGGAGTATCGCCTGCTGGGAGCAGGCCCTCCGGTCTGCGCTGGTCTGAATGACGACCGGCTCACGCTGAGGGGGGAAATGTGCGTACTGACCAGGAAACTCTGACGGCCGAGATCACCTGGGAGGACCTGCTCCGGGTGCTGGAGGAGCGCCCGGAGTGGCTGGAGCGCGTCCGCCAGGTGGTGCTGACGCGGGAGTTGCTGGCCCTGCCGGAGACCGTCCAGGAACTGGTGGAACTTCAGCGCCAGACGGCTCTCCAGGTTCAGGAACTGGTGGAGGTCCAGCGGCGGATCTCCGACCACCTGCTCCGGCTGGAACTCACCGTTGAGAACCTGGTCGGATCCGTCAACGCGCTGGCCGATTCCCTGCGAACCCTCAGCAGCGATATGGCCCGGCTGAAGGGCTTCTATCTGGAGATGAATTACCGGGAGAAGGCATCGGCCTACTTTGGCTCCCGGCTCCGTTCCATCCGGGTGATGGTGCCGACGGATATAGAGGACCTGCTGGAGCAGTACCTGACGCCCAAAGAGATAGAGGACCTGGTCCAACTGGACCTCATCGTTTCCGGGCGCCTCCGGTATCACCCCCAGCGGCCGGAGGTGATGCTGGCGCTGGAGATTTCCGCGACGGTGGACCGGGACGACATCCGCCGGGCACGGGAGCGCGCGCTTCTGTTGCGGAAGGCGGGCCTCCCGGCGGTTCCCGCAGTGGCCGGAGCCTATGTTCCCCCGGAAGCGCGGGAAATCGCTCATGCGGAGCGCGTCGTTGTCTTTGAGGACGGACGGACCCTCTTCTGGGAGGAGATGCTGCAGTTCTACAATATCGCCGGTGCTCCGGAACCCGTTTCCTGAAAGGAGGTGGTGCCTATCGGTGAGGCGAGGAACCGTTCCCAACCATCCCATTACAGTTCCATCCCAATCATTCACATTCCAAGATTAAGGAGGAGGAAGATGTCCAAGAAGTGGTCTCTCGTGGCCATTGTGGCCGTGCTGGCCGCGCTGGTGGTCACCTCCTGCAAGCCCGCCACCGTGACCGTCACGGTGGAAGTGCCCAAAGAGGTGGTGGTGACCCCCACGCCGCCCCCGCCCAAAGAGTTCAAGTCCAAAGATCCCACCACCTATGTAGTGGCGACCTTTGGCGAGCCGGAGACGCTGGATCCCGCGCTGGCTTACGAGACGGCGGGTGGGGAGATTCTCCAGAACGTCTATGAGGGGCTGATCTTCTACAAGAAGGACAGCGCGATGGAGTTCATCCCTCAACTGGCGACGGACTGGAAGATCTCCGATGACGGGAAGACCTACACCTTCACCATCCGCCAGGGGGTCAAATTCCACGAGGGTGGCGACCTCACCCCCGAGGACGTGGCCTATTCTTTCCAGCGGGGGATTCTGCAGGGCGGTACCGCCTCCCCCCAGTGGCTGTTGACCGAGCCCTTCTTCGGGACGGGGGTTGACGACATCTCCGTTGTGGTGGAGGTGGCGCAGAAGTTGGGCCTGGAGGCGATCCAGGACGGTATCTCTGAGGAGGAACTGGCCGAGGCTCCTGGCGAATTATACGACAATGTAGATGCCATGAAAGCCGTGGATCCGGCCATCCTGAAGGGAGTCTGCGAGGCGGTGAAGGCACGGATCGCAGCCGACAACGCGGCCGGCACCGTGACCTTCCAGTTGGCCCAGCCCTGGGGCCCGTTCCTGGCCACCATTGCCCAGACCTGGGGCTCCATTATGGATAAGGAGTGGGTCGTGGAGAAGGGCGGTTGGGACGGCTCCTGCGATACCTGGGCGAACTTCTACGCCATCACCTCGGAGAATGACCCCTTCACCTCCATCGCCAACGGCACCGGGCCGTTCAAACTGGATCACTGGACCCCCGGCCAGGAGATTGTGCTGGTGCGGAACGACAACTACTGGCGCACCGAGCCGGCCTGGGAAGGTGGCCCGAGTGGCCCGGCGAAACTGGCCCGCGTGGTCATCAAGAAGGTGGATGAGTGGGGCACCCGCTTCGCGATGTTCCAGGCCGGCGACGCGGACTGGGTGGCGGTGAACCGGCAGGACGTCAGCCAGGTGGACCCGATGGTGGGCGAGAAGTGCGTGTGGAACAACGAGAAGGGTGCCTTTGAGCCCTGTGAAGTAGTTGGGGACGGCCCCTTCCGCCTCTACATCGGCTTCCCGACGGTCAGCCGCACCGATGTCTTCCTGAACTTCAACATCAACGTCCCTGAGGGCGGGAACCCCTTCGTCGGCAGCGGCAAACTGGATGGCAACGGCATCCCGCCGGACTTTTTCAGCGACGTCCACATCCGCAAGGCCTTCAACTACTGCTTTGACTGGGACACCTACATCAAGGACGCGCTGGTCGGTGAGGGCATCCAGTCCACCGGGATTGCCATCCCCGGGATGATTGGCTATGACCCCAACGGGCCGCACTACACCTATGACCTGGAGAAGTGCGCCGAGGAGTTCAAACTGGCCGACGTGGATAAGGATGGCAAACCGGCTGGAGAGGATGAAGATGACGTCTGGAACGTCGGCTTCCGGATGCAGGTGGCCTACAACACCGGCAACGTGGCCCGGCAGACCGTGGCGGAGATCCTGGCTTCCAACCTGTCCCAGGTGAACGACAAGTTCCAGGTGGAGATTGTGGGTCTCCCGTGGCCGACGTTCCTGCGCAACCAGCGGGCCCGGACCCTGCCGCTGTTCATCAGTGGCTGGCTGGAGGACATCCATGACCCGCACAACTGGTACGTGCCGTACCTGATCGGCACCTACGGCCGCCGGCAGAGCCTGCCCGCCGATGCAGTAGAGGAATTCAAGGCGCTGATCAACAAGGGCGTCATGGAGACCGACCCGGCCAAGCGGCACGCCATCTACCAGGAACTCAACCAGAAGGTCTACGACCTGGCTCCTCAGATCATCCTGGCTGTGGCGACGGGCCGCCGCTATGAGCAGCGCTGGGTGGAGGGCTGGTACTACAACCCCATCTATCCGGGCCAGTACTTCTACGCCCTCTCCAAGAAGTAGTTGTTCCCTTCCTGGGGCAGGGGTGGATTCCCCACCCCTGCCCCGATTTTCCCTGTGAGGAGAACCCATGACGGCTTATATCATCCGCCGATTGTTGCTGTTGCCGGCCCTGCTGTTCGGGGTGACGGTGATCATTTTTGGCCTGTTGCAGTTTCTCAGCCCGGTGGAGCGTTCGGCCCTCTACGTGCGGGAAATTCCCCATACGGAAGGGGCGGTAGAGGGGATCATCAAGCGATACGGGCTGGATCAGCCGATCTACGTTCAGTACTGGCACTGGCTGGTGGGCCGGATTGACCCGGTGACGGGAAAGCGCGTGGGCGGCATCCTGCGGGGTGACCTGGGCTATTCCCGGGTGGGCTCCCAGCCGGTGGCCAGCCTGATTGCCCAGCGCTTCCCGGCAACCGCTGAACTGGCCCTCTGGGCTGTTGTCCCCATTATCGGCGTGGGCATCTGGCTGGGTGTCCAGTCTGCCGTGCGCCATAATCGCTTCTTTGACCAGGTCGCTCGCGTCTTCAGCATCATTGGCTGGTCTTTCCCCACCTTTGTTTTCGGTCTGCTGGTTCTGATGATTTTCTATGCGAAGTTGAAATGGTTCCCGCCGGGCCGAATTTCGGATTGGGCGTCGGCGGTCATCAACTCCGGTCAATTTCACCAGTATACTCATCTTTACACGATAGACGCCTTGTTGAACCTGCGGTTTGACATCTTCTGGGATGCCTTAAAACATTTGATTCTCCCTGTGCTGACCCTCTCGTACCTGAACTGGGCGCTTCTGCTGCGGGTAACCCGCTCTTCTATGCTGGAAGTCCTGGGACAGGACTACATTCGGACCGCGCGGGCGAAGGGATTGCCGGAGCGGTTGGTGATCAACCGTCATGCTCGTCCGAATGCCCTGATCCCTGTTGTTACTCTCGCCGGACTGATGGTGGCCGGGCTCCTGGGCGGGGTCGTGATTACCGAAACAGTGTTCAACTATCCGGGCATTGGGTCCGCCGCCGCCCAGGCCGCCATCCAGTTGGACGTCATCACTGTGCTGGGATTTGCTCTCTTTAACGGCACCATTCTCATCCTCGCCAACCTGATCGTGGACATCCTGTATGCAGTGATAGATCCGCGAGTCCGTCTGGAGTGAGTTTTTGGAGGAGAATCCATGAAAGAACGTCTGAGCCAGGGTTCAGAATTTCCCCCACTGCGAAAAATCGGCTGGTTGGAGCGCCTGGTGGGGCCGGATAACTATCGTGCCCTGCGGGCACTGGTCACCACCCCTGCAGCAATTGCGGGCCTGGTATTGCTGGCCATCTTTGCCCTCGTGGCCATCGCGGCCCCGCTGATCGCTCCACCGGCAAATCTCCGAGACCCCTATCGGATCCCCCGGGATGGCTTCAGCCCGGACCCTCGCCCGATGGGCTCGGAGTGGAAGCATAATCCACCCCCTCTGCCCTTCTGGTGGCGGTTCGTGATGAAGACCGACCGGTGGGTGCATATTTTGGGCACCGCCAGCGGCCAGTGGGACATCTTCTACGGCGTGATCTGGGGAACCCGGACGGCCTTTCGGGTCGGGATCACGATCACTCTGGCGACCCTGATCATCGGAGTTCTGGTCGGTTCCATTTCCGCCTACTATGGGGGCATCATAGATAACATCCTGATGCGGATTGTGGACATCTTTTTGACGCTCCCGTTCCTGATGGCCGCGCTGATCCTGGCCACCATCCTGGTACCCCGCTTCGGGAAGAGCATCTACCCGGCGGTCATCGCCCTGATCGGGTTCGGCTGGATGGGATATAGCCGATTGATCCGCGGGGACATTCTTTCCATCAAAGAGCGGGAGTTTGTGCTGGCCGCTCGTGCGGTAGGAGCCCGGGACTACCGGATTCTCTTCCGCCACATTGTGCCCAACGCGATTTTCCCCACCCTGGTGGTCGCCTCTATGGACATCGGCTCCTACGTGCTGAGTTTTGCGGCACTGGCATTCCTCGGGATTGGTGTGGAGATTGGCTACGCGGACTGGGGCCAGTTGCTGAGTTTCGCGCGCAACTGGATCACCAGTCTGGCCGATTACTGGTACATCGTTGTGTGGCCCGGCCTGGCTCTGGTGTTGTTCGTCCTGGCCTGGAACCTGGTCGGCGACGCCCTCCGGGATGCTTTGGATCCCCGAATGCGCACCATCAGACGGTAAAGAGAGGCCGCCAGTCATACATTCAGGGGGGCGGTCTGCAGGCAGGCCGTCCCCTTTTTTACGTTTTACGTTTCACGTTTTACGTTTCACGTTTCACGTTTCACGCCTTCACGCCATGTCTTCCGTCCAATCTTTCGCCGAACGTCTCATCGCCAACGTAGAACGGGTCATCGTCGGCAAGCGGGAGGCCGTAGAACTCACGGTCATCGGCCTGCTCTGCCAGGGCCACCTGCTCATTGAGGACGTCCCCGGCACGGGCAAGACGATGCTGGCCCGCAGCATCGCCCGCTCCCTGGGCTGCTCCTTCAGCCGCATCCAGTTCACGCCCGATATGCTCCCCAGCGACGTCACCGGGGTCTCCATCTACAACCAGGCCACCCGCCAGTTTGAGTTCCGCCCCGGCCCCATCATGGCCCAGATTGTCCTGGCCGACGAAATCAACCGGGCCACCCCCAAGACCCAGGCCGCGCTTCTGGAGGCCATGGAGGAGCGGCAGGTCACCGTGGACGGCGTCACCCGCCCCCTGCCCCGTCCCTTCATGGTGCTGGCGACCCAGAACCCCATAGAGTACGAGGGGACTTTCCCCCTGCCCGAGGCGCAACTGGACCGCTTCCTGATGCGCATCCGCCTGGGCTATCCGGAGACGGAGGACGAGGTCCGCATTCTGGAGCGGCAACAGTTCCGCCACCCCATAGAGGAACTGGAGCAGGTGGCATCGGTGGAGGAGTTGCTGGAGGCCCAGGAGGCCGTCCGGGCCGTCTACGTGGCCCCCCGGCTGAAGCGGTACATCGTGGACCTGACCCGCCGCACCCGGGAATACCCCGACGTCTATCTGGGGGCCAGCCCGCGCGGGAGCCTGACCCTCTACCGGGCCGGGCAGGCCCGGGCCGCCATCCACGGGCGGGACTTCGTCCTCCCGGACGACGTGAAGGCGCTGGCCATCCCCGCCCTGGGCCATCGGGTGATCGTCGGGCCCACCGCCCGGATGCGGGACGTGACCGCCGAGCAGATTGTTGAGGAAATTCTCCGCCAGGTGCCCGTCCCCGGCGGAGACTTCGCGGAAGAGACGTAGCGCTGTACAGGCTAAAGCCTGTGCTACAAAATCGGTTTTGCCACGAATGGCACGAATTTACACGAATGAAAAGATACAAAATTCGTGCCAATTCGTAACTGCCTACCCAAGAGCCGTTTCATAAAAACCACGAAGGACACGAAGGCCGCAAAAAGGGCACAAAGGATGATATTTTATCTCTTTGTGTCCTTTGTGAGTACTTTGTGCCCTTTGTGGTAGGTAATTACGCCAATTCGTGAAATTCGTGGCAAGTTCTGTACGTTCGCCGTGTCCCCGAATTTCTGGCTTCTCCTGGGACTGTTCGCTGCCAGCGCCATTGCCCTGGCCATCACCGGCAACCCCCTCTACGCCCATCTGGCCTACCTCTGGGGGCTCCTCCTCCTGGTCTGCCGGGTATGGTCGGCGGTGGTGCTGCGCGGCCTGGAGGTGCGCCGTCAGGCGCGCACCCTGCGCGCCCAGGTGGGCCAGGTCTTTGAGGAACGGCTGGAGGTCGTCAACCCGGGCCGCTGGACCCGGTTGTGGCTGGAGGTGCGCGACCGCTCCTCTCTCCCCCACTCCCGGGCCTCGCGGGTGCTCTCCATGATCGGCCCCCGTCAGCGGTACCGCTACCTGGCCCGCACCCGCCTGACCTCTCGGGGCGTCTTCCCCCTGGGCCCTACCGAACTGCGCTCGGGCGACCCCTTCGGCCTCTTCCCCGTCCGGCGGGAGTTTCCCCCCACCGCCACCCTGGTCGTCTATCCGATGACGGTGGAGGTGCGCGCGTTCCCCTCGCCGCCGGGGCTCCTGCCAGGGGGTGAGGCCCTCCGCCGCCGCACCCACCAGATCACCCCCAACGCCGCCGGGGTGCGGGAGTACGCCCCCGGCGACCCCCTGAACCGCATCCACTGGCCCAGCACGGCCCGCCGGGATCGGCTCATCGTCAAAGAGTTTGAACTGGACCCCCTGGCGGAGGTCTGGATTTTTGTGGACGCCGAGCGCGCCGTCCACCACGCCCTCCCTTCCGCCCCGACCGTTCCGGCCGACGAGATGCTCTGGCAGCCCCTGCGCGCCGTCGGCCTGCCACCCTCTACGGAGGAGTACGCGGTGACCATCGCGGCCTCGGTGGGGCAGTACTTCCTGCGGCGGGGACGGGCCGTGGGGCTGGTCTGCCAGGGGGCCGGGCTCACCGTCCTCCCCCCGGACCGGGGCGGGCGGCAACTGCGGAAGATGCTGGAATCTCTGGCGCTGGTCCGGGCGGACGGGGACCTTTCCTTTGCTGCGCTCCTGGGCGTGCAGGCCCGCCACCTCCCGCGCGGGAGCACTGTCGTCCTGATCACCCCGTCTACCCGGCGGGAGGTCGCGCTGGCCGCGGACCAGATGACCCGTCGGGGGCTGCGCCCGGTGGTGGTCCTGCTGGATGCCGCCACCTTCGGCGGCCCGTCCGGGACGGAGGAACTGGCGCAGGCACTGCGGGCGCTGCGCATCCCCGTCCTGCGGGTGGCCTGCGGCGCCGACCTGACCGTCGCTCTCAGCGGCAGTCCGTAGATTTCATCGCAGAGAACGCAGAGGGCGCAGAACTTGAGGGGAAATCTGGTCACCTGACACTTTTGATCGGGCAGTACACGGATTCACACGGATGCTACGGATAGACACGGATTGATAAGCCGTAAATGCCCGTCTTACCTTTGTTTCCCGTTCAATGGGACACGGATGGGCACGGATGGTACAGATTTCATCCGTGCTGATCCGTGAAACCCGTGTGTATCCGTGTCCTGATTTCAAACTGTCGGGTAGCCAGAGGGGAAATAAAAAGGTTTGGAGCAGGTAGCACAGCCGCCTGCCCCAAACCCCTGAGTCTCCCTGTTTCCTGGCAAAGACCGTTAGACTTCCATCACTGCTGCCAGTTTCCAGAGTTCCAGATTGACCTCCTTGCAGAACGCCACTGCCTCCTCCAGCGGTGTGGTGACGGCCCGGTCGTGGCGCCACCCCACCATCACGCCGCTTTCTCCCCGGAGCAGTGCTTCGGCGGCGGCGGCGCCCAACCGGGTCGCCAGCAGCCGGTCAAAGGCCGACGGCCGCCCACCCCGCTGGATGTGCCCCAGAACGGTCAGGCGAATCTCAAACCCCAGTTCTTCCTGGCGGCTGTTCAGATAGTCCACCAGGGCACGGGTGCCCGGTTTCCACCCCTCGGCGACGATAATGATGCAGTGGGCCTTCCCCCGCACGTACGTATCGCCGATGACCCGCGCCACTTCTTCCATCGTGGTCTCCACTTCGGGGATGAGGACCAGTTCGGCTCCGCCGGCCACGCCGCTGGCGAGGGCCAGGTAGCCGCAGTTGCGCCCCATCGTCTCAATCAGAAAGGCCCGATTGTGGGAAGAGGCGGTATCTTTGATGCGGTCTACGGCGTCCAGGATGGTGTTCAGCGCGGTGTCCACGCCGATGGCGATGTCGGTGCCGTTGACGTCGTTATCTATGGTGGCAGGGACGCCGACGACGGGGAAGCCCATGCGGTGCAGTTCCAGCGCGCCGGTGAGGGAGCCGTTGCCCCCGATGACCACCAGGCCGTCTATATCCAGCCGGTTGAGGGTCCGCAGCGCTTCCCGGCGCCCCTTCTCGGTCAGAAACTCCGGGCAGCGGGCGGTGCCCAGGAAGGTACCGCCGTAGCCCATAATCCCGCCCACTGCCCGCCGGTCCAGTTCCACCACCTCGCCGTTGATCAGGCCCAGGTACCCCCGTCGGACCCCGATCACTTCTGCGCCCAGATGGATGGCCATCCGGGTCACGGCGCGGATGCAGGGGTTCAGCCCCGGCCCATCACCGCCGCTGGTCAGCACCGCAATGCGCTTCATTTCCGCCTCCGGCTCATTCCTGCCGTGCGTTTCACGCTTTACGTTTCACGTTTCACGTTTCACGTTTCACGTTTAATACAAAAACATCGGCTTCCCGTGGACGTGCATCACTTTGGGCCGGTACTCGTCTATATCGTACAGGGCCCGTACGTCTACGTGTTTGACCCCCAGAGTCGGCGATGCGGCGTCCACGTCGGTATAGCGCCCTTCCCGCAGGGCCACCATCCGGCCGAACTTCTTTTCCTGGATCAGGTCCATCGCGGTATTGGCGAAGTTGACGGCGACCATGATGTCCAGCGCGTCGGGCTCGCCGGAGCGCATCAAGTAGGCCAGTTCCTGACACATCGTCCCCTCGCCGGTAATCTGCTCCAGCCGCTTGGCGGTCACCGCACCGATGCCGCCCAGTTTCTTGTGACCGTAGGGGTCGGGGACGCCGGACTGGATGACGTCTTTCCCGATCTCGCGGGCCCCCTCGGAGATGGTCAGAATCGCGTAACGGCTGGGGTTCTCATACTTGTCCTTGATCAGCAGACGGGCCAGTTTCTCAATGTCAAAGGGGACTTCCGAGATGATGGCCCGGTCCGCCCCGGCCAGGTAGGCGGCGATCAGGGAGGTCTCGCCGGAATGACGGCCGAAGAGTTCCACCACGCAGATGCGCTCGTGGGAGCCGGCGGTGGAGCGGAGTTGGTGGATGAAGCGGACGCTGCGGGTGACGGCGGTGGAGAAACCGATACAGTAGTCGGTGCCGAAGACGTCGTTGTCCATCGTCTTGGGGATGCTGACGATGGGGAAGCCTTCGCGATGGATGCGGGCCGCGTATCCCAGGGTGTCCTCACCGCCAATGGGCACCAGGACATCTATCTTGAGGTGTTCCAGCACCCGCAGGACGTGGGTGGTGAAGTCCACATTCCCGTTTTTGTCCACCGGGAACTGCTCCGGGTTCAGAAACGCGGGCGCTTTATCCGGCGCCACCCGGCTGGGATTGGTGCGGGACGTGTGGAGAAACGTGCCACCGGTCCGGTCAATGGTGCGGACGATGGCCTTATCCAGCGGGATCACGTTCTCCGGCTGAGGGGAAGGGTCATCGGGGTTATAGTACAGCAGTCCGGCCCATCCCCGGCGGATGCCGATCACTTCGTGCCCTTCGTCCACTGCCCGGTAGACCAGAGCCTTGATGCAGGGATTCAGTCCAGGGACGTCGCCCCCTCCAGTCAGAACTCCGATTCTCATGCTTGCTCCCTCCGAACATGCTGATCTGACAGGTATTTGGGAAGATTATACCATAATCAGGGTGACGTTGCAAAAATGACTTCACTGCAAAAACTCACCGCAGAGACGCCGAGAGCGCAGAGTTCTACAGTATAATCTCTGCGTACTCTGCGTCTCGGCGGTGAAATGACCTTTTTGCAGGAGACTCAAAAATGCCACCTGTGCAGTTGGAAAACCGCAAAGAGCGCAAAGAACGCGAAGAGATAGAAAATACGCCATGTGCAACTTGTTTTTTCCCCAGAGGTATTTGGAGCCCTTTGGGGCATTACGCCGGCTTGCCCCTCCCCCCTCCCCCCTTCCCCCCTCCCCGCTGCCGCTGTGCGGCGCGGGGA
>Ga0078972_1011839_pt1 | contig 15363 bp, 13 predicted proteins | sample YelNatPaOPGAMG01_FD_67568 | JGI IMG/M metagenome (GOLD analysis project Ga0078972, IMG submission 67568) | Hot spring thermophilic microbial communities from Obsidian Pool, Yellowstone National Park, USA - OP-RAMG-01 (SPADES assembly) (version 2) | ecosystem: Environmental > Aquatic > Thermal... | reverse complement strand
AAAGCGTCTTCTATAAGGGGTTTTCTGATTAGATTTAAAAAATGATCAGAATTACAGTTTTCAATAACTTTAAATAACAAAAAAGCATAAAAAGGAGGAACAAAAATGATTTATAAAGCAGTTGGGTTTATAGGTGGAGGGCGAATTGTGCGCATCGTCCTCAATGGCTGGAAAAGAAAAAATGCCCTGCCGTCTGAGATAAAGGTAGTTGAAATTAAACCTGAAGTGGCCGAAAGGTTGAAAAAACAATTCCCTGAAGTGACCCTGGCCACCTCTCTTGATGACCTTAAGGGCAGCGAAATAATTTTCTTAGCCGTACATCCACCAGCCTTGCCCGATATTCTGCCGAAGCTAAAAAGCCTGCTGACCGAAAAGGATGTGGTGTGCTCTTTCGTTCCCAAATTCAGCCTGACTAAGTTAATTGAAGCTTTGGGTGGCTTCAGCCGGATAATCAGGATGAACCCCCTGGCCACCTCCTGTGTTAACACCGGTTTTAACCCTGCCAGTTTCGGGCCCGGAATCAGCCCGGAGGTTAAGGGCACATTCATCCAGCAAATGTCCATCCTGGGCCAGGTCCCTGAGGTGAAGGATGAGCTGATAGAAGTTTATGCTTCCATTTCCGCCATGGGGCCCAGTTACCTCTGGTTCTTGTTCTATGAGCTGGTCAGCCTGGGCGAAAGTTTCGGGCTAACGAGGGAGCAAGCTCTGGAAGCTGTCAGTAATATGCTGGTTGGAGCTGCTCGCACCATGGCTGAATCCGGCTTAACCCCGGAAGAAGTCATGGACTTGATTCCGACCCGGCCTTTAGCTGAAGAGGAAGAAAAAATTAAAGAAATTTTCCGCCAGAAGATACAGGGAATTTACAACAAACTTAAAAGTTAAAAAGGCGCCACTTTTTACAGGAATAAGCAAACATCGCCCAAAAGGGTAACTAATTTTATTTCTCGACCTTTCTATTCCAGAAGCCCGCTTCCAGACCCGACCGTAAACAAGCAAATCTTATTTGCTTTTTAACAAGATAAGGAGATAAGAAAAGCAACAAAAAATAAACTTAAACTCCTTAAGGCCGGTCCTGTTTCACGATTTTTTTAATCTAATCTGCCAAACTAAGGGCCAGATTCCAGACTTTTTAAAAAGCCTGCTCCTTTTGATTTCTCCCCTGACAAGTAAAACATCGGAAGGACGCGCTAAATATTTTCAAGGTGTCCCCAATTTTCTTTTTTTCTTGGGGATAATCAGGAAACGCGTAGGACGTCACCAGTTTTGTTTGTGGTTTTGAAAATCAGGAAATGTGTAGGGCGTCCCCCGTTTTCTCTTGACAGAAGGAAGGGTAAGTGCTAACAATTACAAAAAACATGAGAAAGAAAGAGGATAGGGAAATGAGTTGCTGTGAAGACGGTGACCCATACCCATCTAAGATAGATGGACACAGAGACTATAAACTGGCTTTTCTGCCGGCTGCTGGGGTGAGCCGGACCGGAGCCTGAGCTCTGCGTTCACCTCCGGCCGGCTGAGGGCGGAGGTGAGCGATGGTCAATCCATTACTGGCACCTGAATTAAGGGAATTACTGGCTGAGAAAAATTATAGCGAACTCTGTGAATTCTGCGAATCTACCCACCCGGCTCAGGTAGCAGAATTTCTCTCGGCCCTTACTCCAAAAGAGATCTGGGAAATCCTGAGTCATCTTTCACCATCTTTGCGTGGCGACATCTTCAGCCATCTTGACGAAGAAGTCCAGCTACAGATGATTCAAACCCTCGGACGGGAGGCGATGGGGAAACTCCTTTCGGAAATGCCTCCCGATGACCGGGTAGACCTGGTCAAACGCCTTTCTAAGAAACAACGGGAAGCCATCATCCCGGCCATGGCCCAGGCTGAGCGAGAAGACCTGCGCCGCCTGATTGCCTACCAGGAAGGCACGGCCGGTTCAGTCATGACTTCTGAATACGCTGCGCTTACCCCGGACCTGACTGTGGAAGAAGCCATCACTAAGCTCCGGCGCGAAGCTCCAGATAAGGAGACCATTTACTACACTTATGTCGTGGATAATAATCAAAAGCTCATCGGCTTTATTTCATTAAAAGACCTAATCCTGGCTCCACCAAAAGTCAAAGTTAAAGATATAATGCACGAAGATGTGATTTATGCCCGGGCCTACGACGACCAGGAAGAAGTGGCCAGGATGATCCAGAAATATGATTTACTGGCAATTCCAGTGGTTGATGAGCACGACCGTCTGGTAGGTATTATTACCTATGACGACGCTATGGACATCCTACAGCAAGAACAACAGGAAGACGTGGAAAAGTTGATGGCCATCGGCGGCTCGCACGAAGTCGGAGCCTACATGAAGCTTTCCACCTGGGACCATTTTAAGAGCCGCATTCCCTGGATTTTAGGGTTGGCTATTCTGGGTTTTGTTTCCGGATACATCGTGCAGAGCTACGAGAGCATCCTGATCCAGGTGGCCATTCTGGCCTCCTTCATGCCCATGCTGGCCGATACCGGTGGCAATGCCGGCAGCCAGTCAGCCACCCTGGTCATCAGGGCTCTCGCCTTGAAAGAAATAACCACCCGGGATGCCCTGAAAATTCTGGCCAAAGAATTCAAGGTAGCTTTCCTGATGGCTGCGGTCCTGGCCCTGGTAGCTTACCTGCGCGTGTTGTTATTTATCGGCCATTCTTCAACGGCCGGCACCATATCTCCCCTTAAAGTTGGTCTTGCCGTGGCCGCAGCCCTGGCCATCCAGGTAGTAAGTTCAACCCTCATTGGTGCTTTTTTGCCCCTCATTGCCTCCTCGCTGAGATTTGACCCGGCGGTGGTCGCCAGCCCGATGCTAACCACCATTGTGGATATTACCGGCCTGTTCATTTTCTTCAGCGTGGCCAAGCTGATTCTCGGTCTCTGAGCTCGGCTCAAGATTATGTGAACCGGAAAAAGTCTTTTTTAAGATCCTGATTTATTTCTAAAAGGAAATATCAGGTCGGAAAAAGTCAGGAAAAAAGGCCAGAAGTGAAATGGGACTTTACTTCTTGCTTCTGCCCGCTCTATCCGATTGACGCCACCTGGCCCAGGACCCCTGACCCGGGACCTTCCATAAATCGCCCAAAATCTTAGCCTCTACTTCAGCTGAGCAAACCCTGAATGATCAGATCTACCGCCTCATCTTCGCTCAGCCCACGGGCCATCAACGTCTGCAGCTGTTTGGAATCAACGCTGCCGATGGCCGCCTCGTGGGTGACATGGGCTTTGGGATGCATCACCTGGACTATGGGCACAGCCCGGGCCACTCCCTTGCCCTGAATTATTTCCTTACAATCCACATGGCCGCGGCAGTAAGCTGCCTTAGCTATCAGTTCGTTGTATATCTCCGCCATGGCCTCATCTCGAACCGCTATGTGGGTGGTCAGCACTGCCCGGCTGGCTTCACCATCCAGACTGGCTGATTCTTTTATTTTTATCCTGTCATCAAGGCGGCCGAAAATCCTGGCCTTCATCTCGGCCGAACTGCCGGCCTGACAATCAGTGTGATAATCAATATCAATGATGCCCACCCGTCCCTTGAGCAGCTCAAACTCGGTGGAAAAACGGGCGCCTTCAGCCAGCTTGATTTTAGCCACCGGCACCACCCGGACCATTCCATCGTCGCTGTGCCAGTGGCGTTCAAAATAAGAATAGTGGGCATTGCGGCCCACTCTTATTTCAGCTTCCATCAGATGCTGAATGTCAACCGCATTGGGAAAAGTGCAGTGGGCCATGAAGCTTACTTCAGCTTCATCCTCAATCTCTACATCAAGAAGAATCTTCTGGATTCCTGTTTCCGGAAGCATGCCGAAGCACAGGTGGACCGGCTGTTTTATCCGGGTGCCCGACATCACCAGCAGCCGGGCCCGGACTCCGTCTGGCAATTCTTCCGGCTCTATCACCAGGCCTGGCACCACCTGGGAGCTCAGCACTTTATTGGCATTTATCACCACATGCGGAGCGCCCCGGTCAAAGCTCCGGTGCAGGTTTATTGATTCCAGAATTTCTTCAACCGCATTGTCAGGCATTTGTCCCTCCTGCTTTAATCCCGGAATTCAGGTCCGGTACGTTTTTATGCGGACAGGGCAGGCACTTGCCGCTGAAATATTCTAGAATCTTTGCAGTCTCGCCCTTGTCCACCAGCATCCCGCTGCAGATTAGGAAAGCATGGTCAGCCTTCTCCAGCACCCTGGGGCTGTGGGTTATGAGCAGCACTGTTGTGCCTTCTTTCTTAAGGCGGACAATAGCTTCAAAGATTCTTTCAATGGCTTCAATGTCCACTCCCGAGTCCGGCTCGTCCAGCATCACCAGCCTGGGCTTCATGGCCAGGATGGATGCCAGCTCAATTCTTTTCCTTTCCCCGCCGCTCAGGGTTTTATCCACTGCCCGGTGACGGTAGCGGACCGGTTCCAGTCCGACCAGCTCCAGCACCCGGTCCACTTCATCTTTATTCTTGTCCCTGGCCGAAGCTAGGATAAACTGGCTCACCTTAAGGCCTTCAAAGCGGGCTGGCTCCTGCCACCCCAGCGTAATGCCCAGTCGGGCCCGTTCGTCAACATTCAGATGCTTAATGGATTTTCCCTCAAACAGGATATCTCCGCTGTGGTGGCGGTAGTCAGGAAGTCCCATGATGACGTTGGCCAGGGTGGATTTGCCAGCACCATTGGGACCAACCACAGCATGGACATAACCTTCCCAGAATTCCATACTCAGCCCGTTCAGAATCCCGGTGGAGTTGACCATAAGAGAAATTTCCTTGATTTCAAGAATGGCCATCTGGTTCTCCTCTATTCACAAGACTGATATTTATAATATACCTCAGCCCTTTAGTTGACAAACCTGAAGAAGGTGGCTACCGGCTAAATTCCCTTTATGCTTAGGCCAAATTTTAGTGATATTAATTCTTGAAAATCCGGATCTTTTTATTCCGATAAGTTTATCCGGCGAGAAAGCAGGGATAATCATTAAAAGCTTGCGGATTCGGCTCTTAAATATTCGGAGCAAGAGGCCGGCCTCCGAAGCCCCGCAACTCACCATTTTCCCACGGTGAAACTGTGGACCGGTTGCCAGGGGTCTAAGAAGAAGGGCAGTCATTGAGCTAAACCTATTTCCTTTTTCCTTAAATCATATAAAAATTTATAATAGTTCCACCGCCGGCCATCGCAATAAAAATTAGCCAATATCCCTTGCCCAAGGACGCATTTAATTAACCACGGTTTCTGCCAGAAACGAGAAGAGAAAACTACTGTAGATTTTGGCTCGGACTTAAAATCAAGGACACTGAATCACACCCTGGGCCCAGAGGCAACCACCGCAGACCGGGAAAGTGTTGCCGAAGCAATCCTCTTCGTTGCTCTCAAGATAAGAACAGCCGCCGCAGATATGGCAGGGTGAAAAATCAAACCGGTAAACCTTTTCTCTGAATTCAGTATATTCTTTTGATCCCCATATTTCCCTGATGGACTGCTGATTCAGGTCTCCGAGAAAATAGGGTTTTATCCGGCGTTCCAGTCCGTAGAGATAAGTACGATGTTCGTGGAGCAGCGCCATGCAGGGCGCCACCTTCCCGTCCCAACGGATAAAAGTCGTCCCGTCCTTGATGAACCGGCAGGAGCGAGTCGGGGCACTGATAGCGTTGTTGATCATGAAGAGATTCTGATAACCTTTCAATAAATGGTAGATGGGTTCTTTGGTCAGGTAATTGATATCCAAGCGGGGCAGGCTGATCTGGGGCTTTCCTGGGAGATTGGCGAAAGTCTCGCAGGTTAGAGCCAGCAGACAAAGCATCTTCCTTTCCATTTCTTCAGTGTAAGGCAGAACATTGCTCATCAGAACTTTATCGGCGCCCACTTCTCTGATCAATTCCTCAATGTTCCGAATATCATCAATGTTGTCCCTCATGACTACAAAGGAAATCCCAATGGCCAGCGGCTGATTCATTTCGCTGGCCAATTCCCTCAGCCTCTGGACATTTTTCAGCACCAGACGAAAGCTAGCACCCTGGCGGATGTCATCAAAGCTGGTTTCAGAGGTGCCGTCAAAAGAAACCCAGAGCCGGTCCAGCCCGGCTTTTAGTAGATCCCTGGAAATCTGGTCTTCCAGAAGGGTGCCGTTGGTGGTCACTTCCACCGCCAAGGTCGGGGCTGCCTCCTTCAGCCTACGGACCATGGTCACTATTTCGGGATGGAAAAGGGGTTCACCGAAGCCAGCCAGCATCACCGATTGCAGGAAAGGCAGCTCTTTCAATTCCCGGCAAATACGGTCAAAGCATTCCAGGCTCATGAAGCCGAAAGGTTCATTCCAGGTATTACGGATACAGGTCTGGCATTTCAGGTTGCAACCCGAAGTTGGTTCCAAGTACAACCGGCGCAAGGCCTGAATATCGGGTTCAATCAGAACCTGGTTGTTCTCATAGACTACCCGTAACCTGGAGCTGCTCCCGGCCCCTAATTTTTCTAAGATCTCTGGAGGTAACTGGAGCGAGCCGGATTCATCAACTTGAACTTCATATTTAAGACTGGGCTGAGTGCTGGCCCGGACCGCTTCCTTGTCGGGTTTTACTTCTTCTGGATTGCGCATGTTGCCCCTAATTGTGATTTTTATAGATTAGAAAAATTGCCATTTTCAGGTCTTCAGATTATTCCCGTGGTTTTATCTCAGTTTCTATTTAATCAGTGAGCTTCTTAACCCTTTTTCGCCTTTTGACTGCAGTGCCAGCTTCCAGTCCCAGGGCCTGCCCTAGCCTCCGGCGTTCCGCAAGGGATAAAGAACAGACTTTTTTCTCCTTGACCGCTTTAATCCAGCGCCCCCCAGCTATCAGCTCATCCTTCAGCCAGTTTCTGAACAATGGTTCTAGCTCCTTGCGGCAGGCTTCAGGAATGCGGTAGAAAACCCAGCGACCGCTCTTCCTTCCCTCTACCAGACCGACCTGACGCATGATTTTAAGCTGATGAGAAATCAGAGATTGTTCAATCTGCAAAACAGTCATCAGCTCACCGACGCAAAGGTCTGAATCCAGCAGCATAAGAAAAATTTTCAGCCTGGTTCGGTCTGAAAATACCCGAAAAATCTTGATGGCCTCTTCTAGTTTCATTTTCCAACCTTTCATTTATATATGAAGATATATTCATATATCAAAAGGACCGCCAAGTCAACCCGGATTGACAAAATAATTTCCCGGAGCACACCTCAGGCCCTGGTAGCCGGATGGGCCTCTTTCCCCCTTTACTTTTCTTTTACAATCAACTAATTTTTAACTTGGGGCCTATGATCAAGCCAATTTTCTCCGTTCTTAATTTTCTCTCCTTCTTTAAGGCCAAGACCTGGCCGATAGCTTCTGGAGAGCAAGCAACCCAGAGGAAAATTAGAGGTATTAAAATCATTAATCTTAAAAGAAAATAAAAACAGGAGAGGAAAAATGAAAGCAGCGTTTAAGGATTCTCTGATTAAAATCCATCTCGTCAGAAAAATTGCTTCCGGAGCACTATTTTATTTTTTCCCGGCTTTCCTGGTCTCTTTCTTAACCTTGGCTAACCCCAACCTCTACGCCACCGCCACCAGTACCGGGAATGCTCAGTCCATTGAATCCTCAACCGAACTTATCCCGCTTCCAAGACCGCGCTTTGACAGCCACTTTTCGGTGGAGAAAGCCCTTAAAACCAGGCAGTCGGTCCGCGAGTATGGAGAGGCTTCGCTTTCTTTGGCCGAAGTCTCTCAGGTCCTGTGGGCTGCCCAGGGCTTTACCCGGGAGAGGAAAGAACCGCCCAGCCGCTGGAATCCAAAATACGAATGGCAGGGCGGCTTGCGGACCGCTCCTTCGGCCGGAGCCCTCTACCCCGTGGAAATCTACCTGCTGGCTGGAAAGGTAGAAGGGCTACCCAGCGGGGTTTACAAGTATGTCCCAAAGACTCACGCCCTCAGGAAAGTGGCCGAAGCTGATAAAAAGAAAGAGCTCTGCCAGGCAGCCTTGGGGCAGCCTCAGATTGAAAAGGCGCCGGCAGTAATTCTGATGGCCGCCGTTTATGAGAGAACTTCTTACAAATACGGCGAACGGGCTGAAAGATATGTCCATATAGAAGTCGGGAGTATCGCCGAAAATATCTATCTTCAGTCAACAGCACTGGGTATCGGCACGGTGCTCATCGGCGCCTTCAACGACCAGGAGGTAAAAAAAGTCATAGCCCTGCCTTCTGATGAAAGCCCTCTGGCCATAATGCCCCTGGGAAAGATGCCCGCCGGACCCGAGAAAAAATGACCAGCTCTCTGACTCTTGCTAATTAAAAAATAAATGTCGGGTCTGCCAAATAAATCATTCATAATCTCTTTTCTCTCCGGATAAATCTCCATTTGTGACCTGAGGGATAGGGCCTGCTGCCGAGAGAGGGAAAGTCTGGGCAGCTAAGGCGAATAAGTTATGGGCTGTGAGCTTTCTCCATCCTTCTCAACAGAGGTTAGTCACTGAAAACAAATTATCCCCCTTCAAACCATCAGAACTTCTGGTCTGGATGGAGGAGCGACGATTCTTTCAGCCTGAGCTGAATTTCATCATCAGCTCAAAATTTTAAGTTTTCCGAATCGCTTGGGAAAAGCGCTGGTTTCTCTTCAGATCTTAAAAATCTGATAGAAATAGGAGCTAAGGCGGGCAATAAAAGTTTTGGTAGTCAAGGGCCCTGTCCAGGTTCGGACCAGGACGGTTATGATATAGTCGCCGTGGGGGCTGAAAACAATGCCGGCATCATGGCAGACTTCTCTTTCCTGACCTGTTTTATGGGCAACCATAGCTTCTCGGGGCAGAAAACGCGGCAGGCGGTCGTTGATTTTCTGTCTCTTCAAGACTTCCAGACATCTGGCCGAAATCTCAGCATTAAAACATCGCCCCTGATAGATTTTCTCCAGCAACTCGGCCATCTCCCGGGCTGAGGTATAATTCTCCTGACCGTTTTCTCTGGCTCTAAAATCAATCATTTTTCGGTTGAGCACCGTATCTTTGAGCCCCAGCTGCTTGAAAACCAGGTTGATATAATCAAAACCCAGACGGTCTATAAGGACATTGGTGGCAATGTTGTCGCTATGGGTCACCATATAATCAATCAGCTCTTCGTAGCTGAACACCCGGCCATTCCTCATTCTCCTCAGCAGTCCAGAACCACCCACTCTGTCCCGACGCTGCAGCACATATTTCTCCCGCAAATCAAGCCGTCCCTCTTCTACCGCTTTGAAACAGGCCACCATGATGGGAATTTTGATCAAGCTGGCTGCCGGGAACAGGGTTTCATCGTTGTGGAGGAAAGTCCAGCCGGTTTGCAAATCCTTGACCACCAGACCAGTTTCTCCCCTGAAAGCAGATAGCTTCTGTAATATCTGCCGTGAATTTGCTTCCCAACGTTCCTCTCTCAGATTAAAGAGCTGCAATCTCTCTTCCAGAGACAGGCTGTTGGCATCTGAAGTTGGGCCACCAGCCCAGGCTGGCTCAGAATTTATTAAAAATATAAATAAAATGGGGAAAATTGAAAAAATCAGAAGAATGACCTTTCTTCTTTCTTTTCTTGTTTTCACCAGTTCTATCCTTCTAATCCGAGCCAAATCTGCCATCTGACTTTCTTTTATATTGATTATAAGAATCATTGTCAACACCTTTCTGGATTAATCTGGGGGTTATTCTTCCCTTAATTTTGCCTTGTTCCTAAACTTAACCCCCAAAAAAACGTTGCTTCCCAGCCAGGTTTGGTGTTAAACTTTTTGGAGACAAATAAAAAGAGGAGGGCAAAATTTGAGGCCAAACAAAATTGCCTTGATTGGGTTTATCCTCCTGGTTGGATTTAACCTGGGTTATGGCGAAATTCAATTAAAAGCCTTAACCATGCCCCAGGGTAAGACGATTCAGGTAAATTTCAACCAGACCTCCAGAGCTCCGATGAAAGCCAGGGTTAACGCTTCCCTATCTTATGATAAGGGTATTACGACGGTTGACCTGAACTACGAAAAAATGGAACCGGCAATTCTTTTTGCGGGTAATATCACCACTTACGTTCTCTGGGCTCTCAGCCCTGACGGTTCTTATGACAACCTTGGTGAAATAATGATTGACAAGAAAGAAGCCTCCGGCTCCCAGCAATTCTTAGCAGCCAGGAAAATCCTGGCTATCATGCTCACCGCTGAACCCTACAGTGTGGTCAGCAAGCCTTCGGAAGTAGTTCTGTTCTTAAACGGAGAAAGTGGCGAGCGGGGAATTCAAGCTGTCCCATTCACTTTTAAGGAATTCGGAAGCGAAGCCGCGCCGGCCCTGGACAGTATTGCCGTCATCCAGTACAGTACCGACCTTCCCGTTACCTTGAAGCAGGCTGAAAAAACTATTGAGTATGCCCTTAAAATCAAGGCCGATGAAATGAATCCTAAAGCTGTGGAAGAAGCCAAAAAGGCCCTGGAGCGAGCCAAAGGAATGAGCCGCGATAAAAAATTGATGGCCGAAACCGCCCGAATCGCAGTGCAATATGCCACTCAGGCAATAAAAGAAAAAATTAAATATGAAGAGGAAAAAGCGGCAGCTGAAGCTGAGGCCAAACGACAAGCGGAAAAAGCGGCCTTAGAGCAACGAGCCAGCCAAGCTGAAACCGAAGCTCAGCAATTAGCCAGACAGTTAGAAGAGATCAAGGCTGAACGAGCCGCCCTGGCCAAAGAAATGGATGAGCTGGCTAGACAAACCCGGGTCCTGGCTGAAGAGCGAGATTCGCTGGCAGCGGAAAGGGACCGGCTGGCCAGTGAAAGAGAGCTGATAAAAAAAGAGCGGGATGAACTGGCTTCCAAGCTGAAATCGGCTTTATCCACCGTGGCTGAAACCACAGAAACTGCTAGGGGTTTGATTGTTAACCTGGCCGGAGTTCTTTTTGACTTGAATAAAGCTACTCTCAAGCCTGAATCCCAATTTAAGCTGGCCAAATTAGCCGGGATACTGATGGTTTTTCCTGATATGAAATTGAGCATAGAAGGCCATACTGATTCCACCGGCTCGGAAGACCTGAACCTAAAACTTTCTACCGAAAGAGCCAGAACTGTTTTTGAATTTTTATTGAGCCAGGGTGTGCCTCCGGAAAGAATGAAATATCAGGGATTTGGCTCCAGCCGGCCTGTAGCTCCCAATGACACCGAATCTAATCGGGCCAAAAACCGCCGGGTAGAAGTAATAGTATTGCGGGAAGAATAAACTGAGTTTTAGCCTGCATCCCGAGTTGTTCTGGCAGATGAACAGCCAGCCCGGTAGAAAGTAAGTTTATTTGTGTTTTTCCAGAAGAAAGATCAAAAAAAGCCAGAGTACCAAAATCAGGATAGCGGAATACATCCTTAAATAATCAGAGACCGTAAGGATATTAAACAATCCATGGAATAAAGCGGCTAAGGGTAAGCTGAAAAGAGCCGCCAAAAATTCGGACTGCCTCCGCATCCTGGCCCTGGCCACAAAAAAGCCCCAGATGGAAGAAAAAATAGCGTGGGCTAAAGGCGAAGCCAGAGCCCGGCCAAAAAAAGCTACGCCGGTCATTACTGGTAAATATCCCAGATTTTCAAAGCTGGCAAAGCCTATAGCTACAGAGGCGGCATAGACCACACCGTCAGCCGGTTCATCCAGGTCCCTCCATTTCAGGATGAACATGGCAAACGGTAAGAACTTAAAAACCTCTTCCAACGGTCCGACGATGGCCAGTGAATAGAAAAGGATATCTTTGGCCTGACCTTTGGCCAGCACCAGGTTGAAACCGGGCGGCAGTCCGACAACAGGAAGCTGCCGATAAGCGAGAAAGCACAGGAACCCAAAAACAAAACCCAGAAGATAGGCTTCCAGCAGGTTGATCAAGGGCTCGGGTTGTTTACGGTCTTTATAATAGAAATAGCCTATCCAGAAAATAGCCGGGCCGATGATGCTGGCCAGAATCTTCCAGAAAATCATTCCTTCCTCATGCCCCTGATTTTAATAAGTGTCCTGTTTCATTAAGGGTCACGCAGATAAAGCCCTCTCCCTTTTTTTCTATGACATTCAAAGAACAATTGTCCTGTCTGATTCGCCAGAAATAGCTCATATCCAGACCGAGCAACCCCAGAATAATCAGGCGGTTGATTACGGTATGTCCAACCGCGACCAGAGTTTCTCCCGGATGCTTTTCAGAGATTTCTTTAATGGCTTCAACCCCAAGACGCTGTCGCTCATCAAAGGACTCCCCGCCAGGAAAAATCAGGTTTTGGGGAATAGTGGACCAGCGCTCGTAAAGTTCGGGCCAGCGAATTCGGACCTCCTCTGGAGTTAAGCCCTGCCACTCTCCATAATTGACATCAGACAAACCTGGATGGACTTTCACCTGGAGGTTCAGCGGTCGGGCGATGATTTCTCCTGTCCTGATTGCCCGGGAAAGAGGACTGGTGTAGACCGCGGTAAGCTTCCATTCAGCGGCTATCCGGCGGGCGAGGAGCTCAGCCTGCCGCAAGCCATTTTCATTCAGGGGGATGTCCGCGCTGCCCCTGAACCGTTCAATCCGATTCCACTCTGTCTCACCGTGTCTGACAAGAATAATCCTGGTCATCTCTTCCTTTATCTTATTGTTTTGATTAAATTAAACAAACCTCCTCGCTTTGTCAACTAAAATTCGGGACACCCTACATTTTTCCTAATTTCCCTTTTATTTATTTCCCTCTAATTTTCCTGAATCGCTTCTGGGAAATTTTCAATGTATTCTTAAAGACCTACAGAAAATGAGAAACTATCTATATTTTCTAACCATTAATACTCATTTTTGCTCCCCAAGAACCGTCCCTTGCTGAATTGAGATAGTCCCACCTCTCTTCTTTTCAATTTTCCCCTCAAGCCTTTCTTAGCTCCCCTGCTTAGACTATAATAAATTAAAATGAGGCAGACAGGCGGTCTTTCTAATTTTTCCCCTCTTTACACCGACCTTTATCAGATAGCCATGGGTCAGGCCTATTTTTTGGACGGAACCGCCGAAAAGCCTGCTATTTTTGATTATTTTTTCCGCACCATACCCTTCAATGGAGGTTATGTGATTTTTGCTGGGCTTGAGCCACTCCTTCAAGCCTTAGAAAACCTCCATTTTGAAGCCGAAGACCTGGATTATCTCAAAGAGCTCGGGTTTCGTCAGGATTATCTGACCTATCTTAAAAATTTCCGTTTTTCCGGCGACGTTTATTCCATGAAAGAAGGTGAAGTGGTTTTCCCGCTGCAACCCATCATCCGGGTTGAGGGAAAGCTATTTGAAGCCCAGCTCATAGAAACTCTTCTTCTCAACCTGATCAATTATCAGAGCCTCATCGCCACTAAAGCTTCTAGGATGAGGCTGGCAGCCGGCAACCGGGTGCTGAGTGATTTTGGGCTGCGCCGGGCTCCGGCTCAGGGCGGACTGCTGGCTTCGCGGGCGGCGGTTATTGGCGGCTTTGACAGCACCTCCAACGTGGAGGCGGCCCAGATTTTCAATCTTGAGCCTGCCGGCACCATGGCCCATTCCTTTATAGAAAGTTACGGGGATGAATTCCAGGCCTTCCTCAAATTTGTGGAAGCCAATCCGGAGCGAGCCATCCTGCTGGTTGACACTTATGACACTCTGCAGAGCGGCGTGCCCAATGCTGTCAGAGCCGGACTGGAAATGAAAAAGAAAGGGCTCAAGCTCAGAGGAATCAGGCTGGACAGCGGCGACTTGGCCTATCTTTCCAAAAAAGCTAGGGCCATGCTGGACGCCGCCGGATTGAAAGAGGTCAAAATTGTGGCCTCTAACCTGCTGGATGAACAGGTCATCAGAAGCCTGATAGAACAGGAAGCTCCCATTGATATCTTTGGGGTTGGGACCAAGCTGGTAACAGGTGTGCCTGATGCAGCTCTGGATGGAGTCTATAAGCTCTCGGTCTTTGACGGGCAGCCCCGGATGAAACTTTCGGACAACCTTACCAAAACTACTCTCCCCGGACGCAAGCAGGTATCCCGGTTTACGGATGGACACGGTTTGTTCATGGCTGACGCCATCCAGCTGACCGAGGAGGCGTTGCCCGAAAAAATATTTCATCCGATTGAACCGGGAAAATCGCTTGACCTCAGACATTATCAGGATGAACCCCTGCAGGAAAAAGTGATTGGCAACGGCCGGAGATTAAAGGCCGAACAGAGCGTAGGGGAAATCGCTTCCTATGCCAGAAAAAGGCTGCAGCAACTGCCCCCGGAACACAAGCGGTTTGAATTTCCCCATGTTTACAAAGTCGGACTGAGCCAGAAGCTCCTGGCCCTGAGAAACGAACTAATGGAAAAATACCGCCAAAAATTTGAAGGAGGCTGACCATGAAAGCTCTGATCGTGGTTGACCTTCAGAATGACTTTATTCCGGGGGGAAGCCTGGCTGTCCCACGGGGCGATGAAATAATCCCGGTAGTCAACCGGGTTCAGGAAAAATTTGACCTGGTGGTGGCTACCCAGGACTGGCATCCGAAAAATCACCTCAGCTTTGCTTCCAACCACCCTGGGAAAAAGGCCTATGATACTGTTTTGCTTGGTGAAATGGAACAGATTCTCTGGCCAGACCACTGCATCCAGGGAGAGAAAGGAGCGATGTTCGTCAAAAGGTATGATGACCGCCGGGTGGAAGCTATTTTCAGGAAAGGCACCAACCCGGAAATTGACAGCTATTCCGGTTTTTTTGACAACGGCCGGAAAAAATCAACCGGGCTCGGCGATTATCTCAAAGGTCGCGGCGTCAAAAAGGTTTATGTCTGCGGTCTGGCGGCTGAGTTCTGCGTTCTTTACACTGCGCTTGACGCCATAGAGCTGGGCTTTGAAACTTATTACCTTGAAGATGCTACCAGGGCTCTGAGCCAGGAGGGATTTAAAGAAGCCAAAGAACAGCTTCTCAGGCGCGGCGGCAAATTAATCACTTCAGACATGACTTAGGCTCATAGAAAGTAGCGAAACTACGGCCTCCTGGAGGGCAAAATTCTCTCTTAAATTTTCCCCCGGGCCGCGTCTTACTTATAAATCAAGTTCAGCTCCACAATGCGGGCATTTTTTAACCACAGTTTTTATCGGCGGCGTTTAGAGGGCTTTTTCTTCGGATGAATTCGGGGTGGAAGCTTTAAAGCTGCACTCTGAGATTGGTAGAGAAGTCGTTTCTGGGCTTTCTTTTCTTCAAAGGTGCGCGGAACGTAGACCGGCTGACCTGTTTCCGGGTCACGACCCGTGTAGTACATGCAGGTTGAGCGCGTCATAGGCGTGGGAGTAAAAATCTGAACGCCTTCCACCGGCTTTTCGCCTTCCGCCTCAAGCTTCTTGATGTAGGCGGCCAGTTCTTCAGCTTCCTTCA
>Ga0078972_1011838_pt1 | contig 15364 bp, 17 predicted proteins | sample YelNatPaOPGAMG01_FD_67568 | JGI IMG/M metagenome (GOLD analysis project Ga0078972, IMG submission 67568) | Hot spring thermophilic microbial communities from Obsidian Pool, Yellowstone National Park, USA - OP-RAMG-01 (SPADES assembly) (version 2) | ecosystem: Environmental > Aquatic > Thermal... | reverse complement strand
AGAGACGAGAGACTCGTGATGCGTATCTTGTGAGTGGTATCTTGATGGTGCTGGCGGATGCCGTTTCGTCGATGGTCACGTACAGAGGAAGATTTGCTTTTCGGCGGAATCGATCATTCGACGTGACCAGCTCAGTGAACATGCGGCACGAGCGCATGAAATATTCATCTGGGGACGACGTAGAGTTGTTTTCCTCACCAGTCAAACAAGGCGATTTGCCCCGCCCATGAGATGAAACAAATCATAGATCGAAAACTTGAAGAATTCGTGCTTTGAGCAAGCTTTATACGCAAGTCATGGCGAAGCGTGGAATCTTGTACGATAAAATAGGATAATGACATCGCTTGTTTTACGATCCATTGTTCAAGGGCATTGCAAACCATCTTGAATCCGGTGACAAAATGAATCCCAGCAGCAAAGGGTCAGTAGAGCCTCTCCACAACAGGCGGCAGAGAATCCTGAAGTTACGTTTGTATTCGTATGCCCTCACTGGTGCGCTTCGAATGTCAAAGCTGTGCATCTAGAAAAGTTTGAGGGAGAAATCGAAAAGTAGGAACAGCGCGAATAGGCCAGTGCTCTATATTAGCCTGACACGAGGGTAGAGCTCTGTTCCCATGGACAGAAGAAGGCGGACGGACCAACTACAAGTAATCCAGCCTCTATTTCTTCGTAGACATTTTTCTTTTTCTCTGAAGACAATACAGCTTCCCTGCAACACTCAAAAACCCTTGTGGTCTTCGAACCTGCTCTCCATTACATTAGTTGCGGCGAGAGCAAGAGCCCTGACGGATACGCACGAGGGCCGTTTCCACTGCCCCGGAGTGCGAACGTGTTAGACACTACCGAGGTACCGCCTCGGCGCTCTGCCAGAGATGTGCAAGCCCCAGCACTTGCATCGGTGGTCGATACCTAAACCAAAGGCAACCTGCTTGTCAGTCGCTGCTCGCGCTCTGACGGGTGCTTACAACCGTTTCGAGCCTTTCGAACGCAGAACAACACAGCTGCTCAATCAAGTCGCAAGTTTTCCGCTCAGGGACTACCGAAGCTATTCATACAAGTCCCGCACTATTCGTAAACGGACGAGAGCTGTTCGCATCAGGCTTTACTGAAGCGCCTCCGCGTACGCAGTGCTACAGCACGCGCCTCTTCAACGACATCCGCAATGTCCTGGTCGTGCGGAAGCGTGCGCAGCGTTTCTCGCCAACCGTTGCCGGAGACTAGAGTTCACCGAGTCGTCGAGTAGGCAGTGCATACCGTGCAACTGGTTTAGAGAGTGCAGCGGTACGCAGCGGCACTGGCTCGGGCACCAATGACAGCGTCGGGACGCCTGCAGCACCAGCGCCTCGTTTCACGTCAAGCGACTGCGTTCGTGTACTGTGCTGGGTCGCGCCACTTTTTCACCAAGCGCTGGTCTGTAAACTGCTGTCAAGGTCGCGAAAGCGAACTTGTTCATCGCTATCAAGTTCGCAAGCAGCAATCTGCTTCGGTGACAGTTCCTCGGTTTGAAACAGTTTCCGCAGTGCCCAGCGGAAGATGCTGTCGTGCTTCGAGGAGCGCGTCTGGCGAAAGCGGTCCGGTACCAGCTGTACAACCACCGAAACTAGGTTTTGTGTGCACCTTTGGCACAAGAATTACCGTAGACTTGTTTTGGATTGGTCTGCTGAGCGAACTCGCCCTCTTTCCCCTCGGACTCGGACTGGGTGCGCTCTTTTCCTTCGATGTTCTTCAGCACACGAACTGGACGGATGTGGAGGCTGTTCGAGATGGCGTCCTCTACACTGTCCCATTCTCAGCGATTTTTTTCAGTCTCGACATATTGCCGATTCCGGCCATAAAGCGGCTGAAGCGTTTAACCGAGCTAACCGTCAGAAAGGTGTTCGGCGAACGCAGTGTTCTCGAGACGCTCCTGTTTTGCATGGCTGCCGGCTTCGGAGAAGAAGCGCTTTTTCGTGGAGCGATTCAAGGCCTACTAGATCGATATTTCGGGGTGCTGCCGGTCTCGGTGGCGGTCAGCGCGCTAGCATTTGGCGCCGCGCACTCCGCCAACGTCGCTTACTTCGTGCTCAGCAGTATGGCTGGTGCTTTCTTTGCGATTCAGTTTGAACTGGCACATCACAATCTAGCAGCACCGTCTATCACGCATTCCCTTTACGATTGGGTGACGATTCTAGCGATCAAGTTTTTTGCACAACCCCCAGATGCGCCGGCCCCGAACATCGATGCAAACACAGCGCAGCCAGACGAATTCAAGGCCGGCACGAAAGATCCCCCGTAAGACGTTTCTTTTTGCGCATACATCAGAAGCCGAACGTCTACGGCGTCGTCGGCGCTTTCGTGAGCACCATTGGATGCTCCAAATCGCTCTGGAAATGTGAGCATTTAATGCAGAAAGGATATATGCATTCGCAGGCAGCGAACTCTCGTGCAGCGTACGGCGTTCATGCCTGCGTGCGTCCATGGCGAGGCGAGACAGAGAGCGAGCGGAAGCGGTACCCCAGCGCTGAATGCGGACCCCCAGAGAGCGATCGCTTCGCGGCACGATGCTGCCAAGAGGAACGCACACGAGGGTTTTAGGGGGGGGGGCTTTTGTCCTGACCAAGCCACGAAACGTTCTGATTGAGCAATGCATGCTCAGTTCATGTTCGTGGTCGTGTTGGGCGCCATCAAAGATAACCGGATTATAAATGCAGCGTCCATGATACCAAAAATGACCCAAGACCATGGAGGGTAATTGTATGTACGCACGCGCAGACGCCTCCGAGTCTTTTGTGACCAGCCGCCTGCTGTCGGTTTCAGTTTATCAAGGCACACTTCGAGCCTGAGAGGCTGCTGCACAACCCTGGATCGTGACGGGTCCTCGTGTCTCGTCTGTAGCACCGCACATCGTCTGATATCGATGGCAGCGTCAAAGTCTCGGTTGATGAACTCGTTGCGTGCAGTGCCGCTGGCTGAATTCACCAGTGCAAGGATTCCTCGAATGCGTGCCCTGTGTGCCACTACAGACTCAGCGTCGTTCTGTGGGGCAAACCCCTTTTCTGGACTATCTCCCTACTTTTTCCTCGCCTTTCGCTCTAATTCGCTCAGTGGTCGACGAGATGGGGATTTTTCGGTTGTTGTTTTCCGGGTTGCCGGCGATGACGGCCTTCCGGGATCCCCGACTTACATCTCCATGGCTTTCCCTCGGATTTTTTAATTCTTCAAACGAACGCACTTTGAATGCATTTGCTATAAGCCGCTAAAACGCATTTGATGACCGCACCTGGGGGTGCACAACACCACTGGGGTGAAAGACTATAGGAAATTGGTCGCGGCGTACATGGGCCTGAATACCATTTTCCTTTACCCTGAATGGGAAAGCTCCGCGAAGAGATTCACAAGCACTCGCTGGTGCCTGTTTCGGTATCATATGAAATGAGCAGGCACAGGGCATCAATGGGCATGCTCTTTTGCGTAGGCTGGGCATATCATCCCGCAGTGACGCTGCGAAAACGCGAAGAGATGATGGAGCGACAGGCGCGTCCCGCTTCATTTTAAAATGCGCAGGTTGCGTTCCAGCGCACGTGAGCATGCTATCAAAGAGGCCACCTCCAGCACTACCAGTGGCTTAGGGACGTTCATCTGCCTCCTTGGGACGCTTGCTCTCACGGCTTCCGGTACCAGAGGGTCCATTTCTGTGGCGCTTCTTATCGTCCGCCTGGTCCGCAGAGGTGTGGGCCTTATTCGCGGCCGCAGGTCGGAAAGAGTAGCCGTCGGATGGCAACGCATCATCGCCAACTCGATAACTGCGTTTTTCCACCGGCGGATCATACCGTGACGGCCGTGAACGGGTGCTGTCAGCGTGTACCGTCGCTGGATACGATTGCGCTTGACGTCGACTAGGCGCACGGCTCGACGCTGCGCTCTCCAGTTGCCGGAGACGGCGTTCAACCTTTGCTCGGTTCTCCATTCCAAGCGCTACACGTGCCGCGGACTCATCATCTACGGCTGTGATTTGCTCGACATTTTCATCTCGTTCGGTAAGCGCATCTAGGCGTACCGCGAGCGCCGTCTTCGCTGCAAGGACTCTGGAGATTTTGCCTTTGATTCGAGGTGGCGCTTGACCAACCAAACTCGCATGGTAAATTAAGCCGTACTTTGGTGTAGGGTGCTTGGTCTTCAATGCACGAAAGAGGGCTTTCTCAGCGCCCAAAATCTGGATCGTCGACGCTGGGAACTTGGCCAGGTTCAGCAGGCTACCTGCGTGTGCAATCAGGCGAGCACCGACGATTTCACCGACCATGGCTGTGAGGTTCGGAGCGATCGCCCGCATTCGATTACAGAGGTACGCAAAGAGCTCTGCGCGATATTCAGACAAACTCACCACCTGCAACGCAAGCTCCTCGATGTTCCGCTCATCTTCGTCGCTTATTTCCGTGCCCATGCTCACGCGTGCTGCGGACTCTACAGCTTCCCTATGCACTTGGTCCCCAAACTGCTCCCAGTCGATGCGGCTGACACCTCGTCGAGTGCCCATCTGGGCGATCAGTTTTGCATAGAGGGCATTGTCAGGGACCAGTTTGGAAAGTTCCGGGAAGTGCCAGCCGAACCATTCTCGCAATCGCATGGCGTATGTGTTGATTTCCTTGTCCAGGTCATCAAGGAGCGCAATTGCTTGTACAATCATGGTATCGATCTTGTCGGGTGAGAACTTAAGCTTGTATCGAGAAAGCGAGTGCGCCAAACCGAGCACCATGGGACGCTCCGTTTCCAGTTCCAGCTCCGATCGGAGCAGATCCGAGTACCGCGCACGTAAACCTCGCATAACCTCGTTCAAACCCGGATCATAAACGCACTCCAGATCGAGCTTTTCTTTCACTATGCCGGCGAGTTTCGGTTCGCAAACCGCCACGGCATCGCTCTGCTCCACATTCCGTTTTAAGAACTTTTTCAAACTCTTTGACAACTTGCCCTCCGAGAGCGCAGCCGCCGCGGTCAAAGCTTCAGAGAGATCCTTGAACTTTTGAAAAGCTTTCAGTTTAAGGAACTTTCCGAGGCGCTCCGGATCTGACTCGAAAATGGCGCCGAGATCTTCTTCGGTCGCCGCCCGCAGGCGTGACTCGTGGCGAAGCTTGAACAGGGCAAAGCCTGTGGACGTCTCAAGCAGAACCAACATTGGTGCTACCTCCAAACGGAAGAGCAGCGATAGTAGTTCTCTCGCCGTCACGCAAGTGCCAGCCACTTGTTGTTGACACTGGAACCAACCGTAGTTACGAGCACTCTCTGGGGGAACGCGCCCACGGCAAGAGGTACCGGTGGCGCTGGCAGCGTCGCTGCCGTCCCAGCATGCGGTGAGTCTGAATGATTCATATTTATAAAGATATGAAAGTATAATTACATATATGTTTCATATCTAGAGGAGATCATACACAATGACTGGTATCGTCCTGGCCACGCGAATGATGGCGATTCGCGGCTTTGGTGCAACAGCGATCAATTGGAAATTGTACACCCTTCCTTGTGTCTTGCTATCGTCGGCGGGAGCGTTGGTAAACAGCTGTGGCGTTTGTGAAGGACGCTTTCCCGTGTAGCGACTTGTATACTGTTGCTGCGGAACAGGCTGCGTCGCTGCACCGAAAACAGCGGGAGTCCACACCTCAAACCTTCGCGACGTGCGCGAGCGTCGACGTCGAGGCTCACACGCTCCGCGTGGCCGACGAATTGAGCAAAGCGGATCCTGATTAGATATTTTTTGAGTGAGGAAACATCTAGCGCTGGACTGGAGCTGCGTAGCTGTGGAGCCGTGGTTACTTCTGGGTAAGAGCCGAGCCACCGAACTCTCTAACAGATATTTTAGAGCTCAGAGCACGAACGCAGCACTTTTAGGATTGCTTCTCCCGGCGGCTGGCTTTGTGGAACGCGCAATATAGCAGCCATTAGAAGCATCAGTCGATCAGCGACTGTTCTGAAGAAGGCTTTGCTGAGAAGCTTGACGTGGACAGAGAGCTGCAACCTGTGCTCCCGAAGGACTCCAGCGGGTTCTCGTGCCAATCGTTTCCGAGTTTACTCTCACAGTGCATTGTGAGTCTTTGGCTGCGTGCTGGATCGAAATAGGAAGCACACCAGCGCTCCAGACGAACGACGTACCGGAGGAAGACGGGGTTTCGCGCCAGACTCTCCACGTCTCTGGCGCGTCGCGCACGTTCATCGCCGTTGATTTTTCGGGTAATTCCTCGACACCATCATATCGTCTTCATGCGATGATTCTGGAATCACGAACCGCTTCTTTTGACGCGACACCAGAGATCGTGGCTCATACGAGAAGCCGCAAGCCGACCACGCGTGAGCTTGCGAGATTGGGCGGTTCCGTACGTGCCGCGCGACGACCAACGTCGAGAATGCCGCGAGTACGGCGACCCCAGGAGCGAAATAGACCCGAAATGCTCCAGCAGCCGGCGCATGGCAGTGTAAGGAAAAGGCTGCTTTCTCTTGCACTGGTTCCGCTCATGGTGATTGTGCTGTTCATGGTACAAGCACGCATGACTGCAGCATTACCGGTGAAAAGTCCGAATCCGGTCTGGCACAAGCAGACGTTTGCATCGAGGCCTAGTGGTCATATTGCGCTGGAGAGCACGCACTTGAGCCGCTGGAGCATCCAGCGGCTACTCGCTGTCGTCACCGGCGTGTCCGCGCAGAGCGCACAGAATCGTGGCGCGTCACGCAAAGTGCCGCGGGAAATATACGGTACGATCACTGGGAAATGGATGCTCCCGACGACAGTTTCTCAGTCTGGTGCAAACGAGCCAAGTGCACCGTCGGGGAATGCGTCGCTTGTCGTGGAGAATACCAAGCACACAATTACGGTTCCACGTCGCGACGTCTACCAGCTAGGGTTGCATGAGAGCTCCGGCTTTGCGTCTTTGTCGCTCATCCAACGATTGGCACCGAAACTTCTCGATGACTCGAATTCGGGCACTAGAGGTGGTCAGGACGCGGGCGCCTCTCCTCGAGCAGCAATTGATGTCGTCCTTGGTGATATATTACTGCGAGACGGGCGATATCGTAGCAAAGGCGATGTGTGGATGAATGTGCTGGGTCTGTACAGCTTTCCGGACGGCACGCTACTGCTCGCTGGCGATACCCGAGTCCGACCTCGAGGCGCCATCAAGCAACTCTATGAAGCGTACCTAGACCTGCCTCAAATGAAGGACGAGCGAACCCCGCTAGATCTGGCTACGTTCGAACGAACAATAGTGGAGGCGCTGCAATCGCCCGCTTCCGAGGCAGCGGGCGGGCCCCGCGTCTCCGAAAATGGAACACTGGAGACGTTGAGCCGCACGAAGGACGCCCTTCGTTCAAGAGAGGCGTGCAACTCGGAGTCCGTGTCGCTGGACGCGGCGAGGTTGCGCCTGAACGCCGCGAACACACGTGCCGCCGTGCTCACGAATCGAGAGCGTACAAAAAGTGCTAACGAATCAGCTCAAAGTCAGTGGTACAACCCGGCCATCTTGTGCCCAATCCGAGCTGTTCTGCATGTGGAAAAGTACTCGAATGAGCACAATGGCCGCAATCACGAACAGCGGCCCTTGAACTCGGCCGGTCTCGCCGAGGCAGTTCTACCCCAGTTGTCCATGATCGGTGACCTGGACACCAGCGATGCGTGCCGGGGTCGCGCGCGCTTCCAGCTGCGCCTCTCGACGGCAAACACCATGAGAATCCTCTCCGCAGCGCAGAAATACTCGCTTGTGTCGATTCTTTTCGCTATCATGCAGATAGCTGTCATTCTGAAGCAGATGGAATCAACGAATACGCAGGCGTCAGCCGCAAAAATTAGCATGCTCTCCGTCGGCATGCAGGCGATTATGGATGCGTACATGTGCCTGATGCATCTCGTCTTTGGGGTAGTCGTGCAGGCTCTCTTCAACGCTTTTGCAACTGCGTCCTTCTTCTACTTTGTGATATTTAGCGTATTCGAGATGAGGTATTTGCTGATGATCTGGAAGGCTCGAAACTGGCGGGTGAACAATACTGGCTGGGACACCGTTCGCCGAGAGCTTTCGCTACTCTATTCGCGCTTCTACGCGGCACTACTGATCGGTGTTCTTGCCATTTATCACATGCAGAATCACCTGAATATCATCATTTTCGGAATGTATTCATACTGGCTGCCGCAGATCCTTCGAACTGCGTACCTGGATGCACGCCGCTCGTTTCTGCTGCCCTATGCACTTCTTTCGAGTAGTGCGCGGCTGCTGGCGCCTCTGTACTTTTTGGGATGCCCATCCAACTTTTTACATTTGCGACCGCGGCCGCGACTCTGTATTGGACTCGTATGCTGGAGCTTGCTGCAGATTGTTTGGATGGAGAGCCAAGCACGCTGGGGTGGTCGCTGGTTCATTCCCAGGCGTTTGCGGCCGCCAAAGTACGAATACAGTCGGCCGTTCGCGGTGCATTCGCAAGGCGACTGTGTAATCTGCATGCAAAGCCTCGAGGATGAGGAAACAAGTGCGGTTATGGTGACGCCCTGCGACCACGCCTTTCACAGCGAGTGTCTCCTGAAATGGATGGAGATCAAGCTGGAATGTCCCACGTGCCGGAGGGCGCTTCCCATGCCCTGAGGAAACGACGCTCTTTGGTACGATGGGGAGTTTTCCGATTCACGAATGAGCGCCCGTGGCATCCCGCGACGCGGGCGCGTCTTCGCACCTGACAAGATCAAGCATGCAACCTGATCCACGAGTCACAGATATGGATTGGGTCATAGGCACGAGGGTGACATCCGCGACGCCAAACGCGTCGGGCTGCCAACTTTCGCAGAGAATCGTGCCCAATGGAATGCGTCAGCAGCGCTTTTCTGCAGCGAGTCGAATGAATGCATGAATCGGGCCGTTTGCCCTATGATGGGCGCGTGCTGTCAGCAGCCAGGGCCGAGAACAGTGCGCCCCTACACAAATCTCTGCATTTCACAAGCAGCGGAAGAATCTCGGGCAGTTTTTCATGGTGTTCAATCAGAGCGGCGATGGTATTGATGAAGCCCGGACGTGTGCAAGGCTGTACCCACAGCATCTTGAGTGATTCGCAGATGCGACGCAGCAGATTGACGTCGTGGCGGCCTTGGTATGCCACGGGTCCGTGCTTCATTCCTCGTCCGTCATCCAGTCGAAGGGGAGCACTGCAGAGCCGGTGTCAACACCATCTATCATTGAGCAGGTAAAACCCGTTCATGTGGGAGCTTCCGGTACCGATTGATTGCCGCATGCATCTAGTTCACAGCTCGGGATGCTGCTTCCGCCAAGGAAGGTCTTCCGCGTCACCCTTAAAGTCGGAACCGATCGAATCCTTTATACCGGAGTTGTTTCCGAGATCAGACTTGCTAGTGATAAGAGATGAGCGCTATGCAGAAAGATTTGCGGAATCGCCGCTTATGAACTGGCGCGTGTGCGAGGTGTCATCCCCGGTACCTAGTCCTTGCCGTGGACACACGCTCATGTCTTGACCTGCGACGCCCGAGGCCCAGACGCTCGAACAACGTTCAGAAGACAAGCCTCGAGTGCAAGACTAGCCCAGCGACCTCAACGACGATACCGCTGCATACTTAGCGCCTCCGAAGCTGCACTGTCACTCGGTCGCATGTAATCGCTTCACGATCGAGTGCGTCCGCAGACGTTCCAAGTATATCGCTGTCGACCAGGTGCATCGACAAGGCCCTCTATATCGACCTGACTGGACAGCACTGGACTTGGGGCTGGCGCGCGGCGGTCGCGTTGCGCTCCAGTGCACACTCCAGCGCCAACGATAAGCGGTCGCGTGCGTTGCAGGCCCTTCTGGAGCATAGCGCATAATCCTTGAAGGTCCAGACACGTTTACGTGCAAAAGTCTAGTCTAGCAGTTGTGGTGTTCCTCTGCACAGCACGCGCGAGCGGCTTGCTGAGCATTGGTCATACAAGAGCTGCGTAGCGCTGCAGGCGCTTTCCGGGCGAAATGGCAACACCACGCAGGGGGACGGTGCGCTTTCGCAAGGGGGCTCGGTTCTTCGAGAACGACCTGAACCCTTCCCAGTTTAGCGAGCTTGCACAAGTGCTAGATCAAGGTCGCTATGATTCTGAGGTCTTTACGACCTTTGCTCTGAAGACGCTGGACAACTTGCGGTGTACAGCCCGGGCGATCCAGACGCGGTACCCGCCGCGTTTCGCGCTACGTGACCCAACATTGTACACCGGCGGTGCCGGTATCTGTATATTCTTCTATCACGTTTGGCGAAACCTGAAAAGGATCTCGCAAGAGCCGAGTATGGACGAGTCTCTGCGGCAGGCCATGCAGGAGCTCGCAGAGTCGGCGCTTGCCAGCGCTGCAGAGTACGCATCGTTCAGTTTGCAGGGTCTTTCACAGAGTCACCAGCGCGGCACGTTCCGTTGGGATCAGGTTGTTGCCGAACGAGGTCCAAGTGTGTTCTGTGGACAAGCTGGGGTCTATCTCGCAAGCGTGCTCGTGGAGAATGCGAGGGCGAACACGGAAGCCTGCAAGGCGTACATGGAGCAATTTATACGTATGGGACAATATGCTGTACCTGACACGCAACATCAGGCGCCGTCTTGTGCCGACGAGGTACTCTACGGGAGTGCCGGGTATCTCCTCGGCTGGCTCTACCTGCAAAGGGAGCTCGGGCCGAATGCGCAGTGGCTCGGGCAAGATATTGCAGAGGATGTTGTTGAGTATCTGATGATGCGAGGTTCCATTCTGGCGGACAATTGCCAGCCCGGTGCGAATATCTTGCTCTACCAGTGGCACGACAATATGTACATGGGTTTCGCCCATGGACTCATGGGTGTGACTGCAGCGCTCTTGGAGGCCTGTGCGGCACTGCCGGAGAAGGCGCGCCCCACGCAGAGCGACGCACTTTTAAAGAACACGCTAGGGTTCATTTTTAGTCATCGTGAGCCCGATGGCTTTTACGACACTCGGGTCAAGCTTCGGGAACGAAGTCGTTTTCAAGAGCTACGTAGCACTGATAGCAAACGCCTCGTGCAATGGTGTCATGGATCGCCCGGTGCGCTTTTTCTCTGTGCTGCTACACAGCGCCGATACCCGCACTTTCCGAATCTGTCGGAAGAAGCTTCGCTTGCGGCGCGCGTGACCTGGCAAGAGGGATTGCTGCGAAAGGGTCCGGGGCTGTGCCACGGCATCGGCGGCAATGCCTATGCCCTGCTCTGTTGTTATCAGATCGCGAGGTCATCTGACCCGAACGCTATCGAATATTTGCAACGGGCGCTTGCGTTTGCGGACTTTCAGGTATCCCGCTCGAAAGCTGTGCCTGATGCCGGCATGGCAAGCGCCATTGATCGAGTGCCTTGGCTGCTATACGTTGAAGGCACCCGAATCCCGGATAACCCATACAGTTTATATGAGGGCATTGCTGGTTTCGGATGCCTGCTGGTCGATCTTTTATTGCCGCGAGAAGCGCGCATGCCGCCATGTTAAAGCGGTTCGGTACCGATTGCATCGCTGGGCGCGATGCAATCGGCAGCGGAGGCTTCAGCGCAACGCCCAGTGTCCGTCACGACGTCCTTGCATACCCTGGTTCTGGGTGAATGCTCGCTTCGAGCGAGGCGAGGACAGCAGTGCGCTGCCGACATCCTGCTGGGAGACGATCCTGCGCAGTGACCCGCGCTTTCAGAGGATGATGTGGATTGCTTGCCCATCGAGATATTCTGGACGGCATTTGTGAGCATTCGTTAACACGCCTACAGCATAAGCGATGATCTGCTGCTCCGGAGAAGATTCCCGGCAACTGCACCAGCTTTGAGGGCATAAATGCTTCCGGTTCTCGGGCATCATGCCACTGGACGCCACGTCGCCTGTGCTTTTGCCGTGCGACGTCAGCATCCCGCCGGACACGGAAGCTGCGTGGCGGCACGAGAACGCGCTGCTCTCGCCGCTGGTGATTCCGAGCCTGAATCGCAGCCCGCGTACTACACCTGCGACTCGCCTCGACTATTCGGTGTACAGCGTACCGGCCAGAAGCGATCGCATCGAAGACATCGAGCCCAGGTCACGCAAGCTGCCCAGAGACTGTTGCACAAAACTCGACTTGGCATCGCTTTCGACGGTACCATACGATACGCGTTTTTCCGGCGGGTAAGGGCAATGAATGTTTATATTCGGTAATACGTAAAGGTGGAACAAGATTATCGTTTACCAACTGGACGTGGAAGCGTTTTACGGTGCGTGTACGCAGCGTCCCGGTCTTTCTGGAATTTCGACCGCTACCATACCGCTGCCTTGCTCCATACGAGAATGCAATTGCCTCTCCCGTGGCCTCGAAGTTTTTTAATGCAAGTCTTCATCGCCTCGACAATTGGCACACTCTCAATTCTAGATGCTTCTCTCTAAAATTTGCCTGCCATACACCCACTGGACGCTACTGGAGTAAAACATATTTCGGACTCTTGATCGAGGCGTTAAACATTCGGTGTAAAACAAGTGCTTGCGCGCAGAATCTCTGGTGGAATCACAATACACCAAGCCGCTCGTTTTCGATCGCCTCGCCATCTGAAGTTCGTTCAGTTTACCGTGTACTATCTCATGCATTCGGCTCTGTCAGACGCTCCTCTTCTCAACTGTTTTCATCATGCACAAGTGTTCGGTATGCGTGGATGCCATCTGGAACTCTTGGATGGGAATCGTGCGGAACCGATTCCTGCACTCGTTAAACGCTCGGCTTGAACGAGTGAGAGTGCTGCTCTCGGGTATCACAGCACATAGAACGCCACATGCTATTACGGAACAACGCGATTTTGCGTTCGCATGCTTTTCCAATTCACAGACCGAGTTACGAATGCACGATTCTTGCCTTCGTGGAACAGAGAGCATTGGCGAGCGCAGCGCAGCGCAGTCTCATCTGCTTTCTCCAAAGATCGTTCGTGTGAGACATCTGGACGCTGATCTACTGCATGAATGAAGCCTAAACAAACGTGCTTCTCCGCTCGATGTGGTGCTCAAAGCGTCGAGATGGATCCATGGACAGGCACTTTGTATTGTTTGTGTGCCTCCCAGAGTCTGAAGCGTCCGACTCGCAATCATCGCGAGTCCTGGAAAATTTGAGCGACTTCATCTGCTTTCCGTTCAGGTCTCTGGCACCGTCCTCTTGACTTGGAGGGACGGCGACGCCCGAGAGCCCTTGGACTCGGGATTCACGCCCGCCACATTGTCTCCATATTCGTCAACCTTGAATGAATGAGCATGCGTCCCGGTGCTCGATACAGGCCCAGATCTTTGCCGCATGAACGCAAATCGATATTCTATCGATCGCTATCGTCCATGAGAATTTCTTTCCATGTAATTCGCTGCAAAAGGGATCCCTTGAACGAGCTACGCGAACATTCTTCACAGAGTTTTCTAATGCTTCATAGTTGCTTGTGGAGACCATGGTTAGCCATTAAAGAGCATATACAGCACAGAATCACTCGTAATAGTACCATATGTGTGGATTGGCCATATCTGGACCACATCAAATGGACGCATGTGGAGACTTGGGCGCACGGATCCGGGTCGGGCGTGTCCCATGCTCTGTAGCGCCATCATCGCGATAACATAGTCGATCAAGATCAGAGGAAAGCAGATATGGTATTCCAATTACGCCTTGCATACTTCGTTCGTAGCTTCGGGGTTCACAGCTGCGCGAAGCGCTTGGACGATCCAAAGCGACTCTCTCGCTCTCGCTGTGGCTCCGCTTCCGAACTCGATAGCACACCGAGCCCTCCCGCCATCAGCTCGTTATTTGCGCCCATGAACACCCCGAGCATCGCTCTGTCAGTCCCGATTTTTCTTTGCCAGCAATATGAAGGTGGCGTGTCCAAATGCTGCACCTCATGAAGTGCTCGAGACCGACCTGCGAAAGATTCTGGTATTTCAGGTTCGTTGAATACTTGCTGGAACCTGCGCTGTCTATGTGCCGATTGCCGAGGTGGCACGGCGACATTTCAAGGGATTCTTGGAAGCGTATAGGCAACGCTGTGATGCCCCAGTCAAGCAGTACTGCTTCTTGTTTGCCGAGGAGCAATTATGGCCGTGCACGCAGCTTTGCTCCAAAACCTACAGCGAAATGTGTACTGCGGATAGCCCTGCGTGGGGAACTCCTAACATCCGCTGCGCGATGAGGTCCATCAAGGCGAGTGTAGAGAATGAATTGTCACAGAAGCGCCGTTTGCGCTTCCGTGTCACCGATGCGAACGAATCGTCTACGAATCCGTAAGCGCAAAAACGGCGTTTCGCAGCAGAGAAATCGCCTTGTACGGGATTGAACCAGGGAGGACTCGCTCCCATGAGGTCGAGCTCCGCCTTCTTCTCAACCGCGAGCTGCTTTACCGCTTTTGAGTGATGGAAAACCACGTTGTCTGTGAGCAGGTCAGAAATAAGGCAGGAGGCTCCTCGAGGAAGATTGAGGTATTGAAGAATCCTAACCGCGTAACAGTCTGTAGGCGACCACGCGATTGAATTCCCGATAGGGATGATGTTGTCCGCGTGCCCGCATGTCTCTTCTTTACCAACAGCACATGAAGGCTCTTGGAGAATCAATGTACATATCTACTATATTTGCTCAACGATATTTCATCGAGTGAGCTGAAGACGCATCTCTCCTGTAATCAGCGTTCTTGTTTAGTAAGAAAGAGATAGAGATTTTGTTCAAGGTGCCATGGTCTCATGTAATGGCGGGCGCTTCTCGTTGAGCATCGTGTCTCCTTATTATCGTTCGTATGCTCCGTAAAGAAACTTCATGTCCTATAGATTCTTTCGTGGTACTTGTACGAGAACTTCGGGGTGAACTGGATTGACTTGGATGCAGTCTCGTAGAAAGCGTTTAAAACGTTCTGTTTTGGGTGCGCGACATCCAGCACAGGGACTAGTCGCGGGTCGTCGATCTACTTGCTCAACGTGGAAGCACTGACTTGCGTAACTAAGGCCGATTTTCGTACGATAGCAGCGACAGCATCGAGTCTTTCCGCGACAATTCTCTTAGGCACAAGATATGATGCTTTTATTGCGTACACGCGAGGAAAACAAACAAAATCAAAAAGGCGTGTTGGTGCACGTGTTCTAGAATTCGCTGCTCGGAGTGGAACGCACTCGATTCGTTCATATCGATCATGCAGATAGATGCAGCGATAACGGCGCCGCCGGAGCGCAGCGGATGCCGTGGCGTTCCATTTTGTGCATAGCGTCGTCCATTGGACGGTTCGTATTGGTTCTGACCCGCCACCGACATTGGCAGCGCATCAGGCATGGCGCTCGAGGCATCAGCGCATCGTTACGGGCATTGGCATCCACGCGTACGCTTCCCAGCGCTTGGGTGACAGATTCGATCGCGTGCGCTTCCACTAGTCAAGCACGT